>Ga0163161_10000189_pt1 | contig 56683 bp, 46 predicted proteins | sample S45metaG_FD_129847 | JGI IMG/M metagenome (GOLD analysis project Ga0163161, IMG submission 129847) | Switchgrass rhizosphere microbial communities from Kellogg Biological Station, Michigan, USA - S4-5 metaG | ecosystem: Host-associated > Plants > Roots > Rhizosphere > Soil | place: USA... | reverse complement strand
AGTCCTTCTATGCCTTCATTCTCAAAACGATGCACCCAGTTGGTTATCTGTTTAAAACTTATATTATGAAGTTCAGACAGCTTTCTGCTGGAATGTCCCAACGCAACCAGGTAAACAATATTAAGCCTTGCTCCAACTGTGTAAGCTTCATTCTTGTTTAAGATTTTCTTTATTTCATCAGCTTCTGCACGCTGAATCTTCAATACTGATTTCCCCACGGTAGCTTTTTTTAGACCAACAAATATAAGTGTAAATATGTGTAATTTTATAATATACTTTTTACTATGATATCGCAATTTATACTTCCTACAAATGTGCAGCTTCGAGCTGACTCAATCCATTCGGAACCAGGAATACTATATATTGATACCTCTGTATGTCAAACCTGTTCAATTTGCCCCGTTTGTAATAAAAAGAGCAGTAAAATTCATAGTCGGTATTCCAGGACTCTTTTGGATTTACCTATTTCCGGCCATTTGTCAAAAGTTCAACTTAAAGCTAGAAAATATTTCTGTGATAACCCTGAATGCCCCAGGAAAGTCTTTACCGAACGGTTTGATTGTGAAATAAAACCATACTACAGAAGGATGATCCGATCGAATGATCTTCTCGCCAGAATGGCCCTTGAGCTTGGCGGGAATACAGGATCAGCTATTAGCCGCTACGCCGGTGTACCTGTAAGCCCGTCCACAATATTAAGAGTGGTAAAGCGTTTGGATATCCAACCTAAAAAACTAACCTCAGGCGTTATTGGCGTAGATGACTGGGCATTTAAAAAAGGAAAAACTTACGGAACGGTCATCGTTGATTTAGCGAAAAAGGAAGTTGTAGATCTGTTGCCGGACCGGGAATCGGCTACTTTATCCGAATGGCTGAAACAACACCCCGAGATAAAAACGGTTTCAAGAGATAGATACGGTCCATATGCATTAGGTATAAAGACAGGAGCGCCTGATGCCAGTCAGGTTGCAGACCGCTTTCACCTGCTTATGAATCTCGGGGATGCGACTAAAAGGATATTTCAATCGAAGGGAAAAGAACTCAGGGAGGCGTTTACACTTTATAATCAGCCGAAAAATAAGCCTGCTAAGACCGTTGAGACCGAATCAGCAGTTCAAAATATGCTACAGATTACAGAAGATATTTTAACAACTGCCAATATCAGTATTGACAAGCTGCACAAGTTCGAAAAAGTCAAAGATCTTTATAGTAAGGGTAGCAGTATAAGACAGATTGCCAAGACTGTAAAATTAACCCGTACAACCGTGAGAAAATACACGATGATGGAAAAGCTGGTTAAAAGACAGGCACATACCACAACTAATCTGGACGCCTTTATTGGTTTTTTGATGCAGGAAGAAAATAGAGTAAAAACTTACCGGGAATTGCATAAAACAATTGTTGAGATGGGTTTTAACGGGAAGTACACCCAGTTTTGCAATAAAATGAATGAGCTTAAGAATACGCAACCAGCTCTTCGACCGAAATCCACAGGTCCAATACTGGTAAAAACCTGGTCTCCCACCAGATTATCACTTATGCTATACATGGAGCCCTGTGAACTAAAAAGAGCTGATGACAAAGATTTTCTAAAGCTTCTATTTGAAAAATACCCACAAATGAAGAAAATGGAAAAGTTAGTTAAAGGCTTTAAAAACCTATTTAAGACTAAAAAAGATGGCACGCTGAAAACCTGGATTGAAGAGGTGTTTGAATCTGATTGCGGTTTGAACAATTTTGCAAAAAACCTTTTAAAAGATTATGATGCAGTAAATAATGCAGTGATAACCAATATAAGTAATGGGCAGGTTGAAGGGCAGGTCAATCGTATTAAAACAATTAAAAGAAAGATGTACGGCAAGGCAGGGTTTCAGCTGCTAAGAAAAATGGTACTTGCAAAATCAGCATAATTCACCAAAAGTGACGGAGAGCCACTTTTAGCAAAATCCCCAATTTGTGGCAAACTACAATTTTTCATTATATTTGATAAAACAACGCATTATTAAATGAGGAAATACGTCCGTTTTGCTTTAATCGTATTAATATCTACATTGTTTATTTTTCAGGTCCAGGCACAAAAAAAAGATAATTGTGATTTTTTTGATACGGTCGTAAACAGCCATAACCAAATCTTTCAGTTTTCTGGTATTCCATCAGCTATTGAACTGGCTCTAAAGCAATGTAAAGCAGTGAATCTTAGTTTTTATAAATTACAAAATGACTGGCAAAATAAAACTGATGGTTCCTTCAGTGACTTTGACAAAAAGAAATTATACGGAGTTACATTTTACCAAAAATTTAAATTGCCCCGGGATGGAAATTTTCCGTTAGATAGTCTTTTTCAAACTATAGATAATGAATTGAAGTTGGGTAGAAAAGTAATTATCGCGTTGCAGGTGGAAAATAGCTGGCCGATTTTTGTTGTACATAAACGAACTCCGAATGGAGAATTTGTTTCATACAGTAAATACGGAAGCAATACATTGATAGTCCGAAATACAAAAGAAATCGTGAAAAAGTCTAACGGTACGGAAATTATGACTTACAGCACTGGTCTATAATTGGAGATAAGCATATTTTACTGCAATAATTTAAATGATGAAAAAAATCCTCTTTAGTTTAGTCGTGTTATTATCCACTTCAGTTATTTTTCATTCGAGGGCTCAAGCACAAAAAATCGATAATTGTTTTTTTTTTAATACTGTCGTAAATAACCACGATCAAATCTTTGAATTTTCTTGCATTCCATCAGCTGTTGAAATGATACTAAAGTATTATAAAGTGGTAGATTTTGATTTTTACGAGCTGCAAAATAAATGGAGAAACAAAACCGATGGATCTTTCCGTGATTTTGACAAGAAAAATTTGTACGGCATTACGTTTTTTCAAAAATTTGTTTTGCCGCGAGACGCGAACTTTCCGATAGATAGCCTCTTCAGAACAATAGAAAACGAATTGAAGGCTAAGAAAAAAGTAATTATCTCACTTCCGTCAAACGCAGCCTGGCATATGTTTATTATCAGTGAACAAACTCCAGATGGAGAATTTGTTTCATATAGCAAACTTGGAAGCCATACATTAATACTCAGAAATACTAAAGAAATTGTGAGAAATTCTAATGGCACGGAAATCATGACTTACAGCATTCGTTTGTAGCGAATAGCTTTACAAGTTAATTTTTGTACTTAATGATATAAGTGGGTGCTTCAGGGAAAATGGCCGCTCGTTCTGTTTTTACTAAAAAAGTTCCATAAGGAAATACCTTTTATAGATCCATAAGTTGAACTGAGCGGTAGCTTTCAATCCGGAAAAGAGGCTTACAGTACCTGCTGATTTTATCCGAACTGTTGGCTTTTCGGCTGCCCCGGGTTATTTCAACGTCACATCCAGATAAACTGAATGCCGTCCATATGTCTCATAAAATGGTTTAAAAACCACGCCGTCGATGTTAAACCGGAGTTGTTGCGGATCGCCAATAATAGTCTTACTGATATCTCCTGCATCGAGGTTAAGCTTTCGCCAGTCTTTTCTTGCCTCAGGCTCTTGTGCGGCCAGCAATATTGGCCCGTAAAACAGACTGGCTATATTCTGTTGATCCATTACCGGATCCAGATGGAACTGGAAAGGCATCTGCAGTTCCACGGTATCGCCATCTTTCCATATGCGGCTGATTTTTAAATAACTGCCAGGTTGCGTTTGATGTTTTTGTATTTTCCCGTTAATTTTAACAAAAAAGCCTTTTGTAGCCCAGCCTGGTACACGTACATTGATATCAAATTTTCCATTGCCTTTAACAGTTAACCGCGTATGGTCTTCGTTTGGAAAATTGGTAGTTTGCACTATCCTTATCTTGCGTTCTGTCCAATCTAGCGTAGAAGGAATATACAGATTTACATAAAGCGACTGGTTATCCTTACTTTTAAAATAGATAGAATTTTGGAGCTTTGTACTGCTTTCTAGTGCAGTACCATTACAACAGGTAAATCCGGTCATATCTGCGTTGCCAAACTGTTTGATGGCGCCTGGCCTGAGTGGTACATGATACGTGTTTGCCGGACTGTTATCGGCTACAGAAGCGAGGATATGATTGTACAGTCCACGCTCGTAATAATCCATTAATTCTGCCCGCTGATCAAAGAGAAACAGATCTGCGGTTAATTTTAACATGTTGTATGTAGCACAGGTTTCATTTTGTCCGCCTTCAGAAAAACCATTTTCGTACAATGTAGCAGGCTGGGCAATAAAACATTCTGCATTCGCCGGATTACGTGCCCCCGCAACGCCACCAATACTGTACATATAATCATTCACCATCTTATACCAGAAATTATCTGCCACTTTGTAGTACTCCGGATTTTTAGACACACGGTACATTTCGATACTCCCTACAATCTGGGGGATATGTTGATTGGCGTGCAATCCACGGAAAAGATCAACGTTTTTTGCAAGTCCATGCGAATGGGCTGTATCACCATAAAATACTTTAATGTTATCAAATAACTGTGCTGTTTTCAGGTATTCAGATTTTCCTGTTAAACGGTACATACGGGCCATCGATTCATTCATTCCCCCAAACTCGCCGGCAATGTAGGTGTTCCACATTTTGATGAGTGTTTCCTGCGGGAGCTGATTCAATCGGGCATAAACCCAATCCCCCATATTCGTAGCAATTTCGAGTGCTTTTTTATTCCCGCTCACTTCATACACATCCATCAAACCGGCCAGAATTTTGTGCAGGGTATAGTATGGTGCCCAAACCTGATTCTTCTGTCCACCATATTTTGCGCCGTTTTCCAGCATAATAAATTGATCCGGCGGATAAGCACTGATAAATCCTTTTCCCCAGTTCCAATAATCATTACGAATACCAGCCAGACTAAGATCCGAATCAAAAGCGGGCTTTCCGGGACCGAATGGTATTGCTGAAGGATCTGAAACATAGGGATCTCCAGTTTTCCTGGGTTTACCCGATAATTGCGACAGTTCGTAAAGGGCATTCACCATATACTCCATCTTTTTAGAGAAATTTTCGTGAAGTTCCCTGTTGTATCCCGTTCCGGCATAAGCTTGTGCAATTGCCGTGAGATAGTGGCCTGTTGCATGTCCCCTTAATTTGGTCTCTTCACTGTCCCACACCCCCAGAGGTTTTGCGCCATTGGGCTGTTTCTGGCCGAAAGCATGCCTGAACATGTAGAGAAAGGAATTGGGATCAGTTTTAGCCAATGTGGTGATAAACTTGTCACGGTTTTCGATAAATTTAGTGCTATGGCCATGATCATCTGTTTTCAAAGAAACCTGATCCAAAGGAAAAACTTCAAGCTTTAGTGCCGGTATGGCCAACTTATTAGGTGCTTTGACGGTTATAAAGGCTTTTGGTTGAAAATCTGTTCCGGCAACACGACCGGTAACGGTATAGCGTCTGGCTTTTAAAGCGGCTGTATTATCCATGGCAGAAGGCCATAATACACGTACTTTGGGTCCTTTGATGCCACCGGAGTAAGTGCCTTGAACATCACTTGGCAACCTGGGCAAATTGCCCACAGTTGTTTCCACTTCCACATCCGAAACGTGGGTTAAAAAACTATTATAAAGCTGTTTCTGCGTTGCAGGGAACTTAGGAAGATCATCCTCTTTCTTGGCAGTGGTATTGACCTGACTTCCTTGTGATCCACCTTGAGCGTTATTGTAAATTCCAGCAACCTGTCTTTTGCTTAAGGGCACACGATAAATACGGAAATCATGTATCATTGCATTAAGGGGTGGGTTTTCCGGCGAGAGGGATTTTCCAATATAAAGCAGTTTTTTATCTGCCGGCCGCAGGCCAAATACTTCAGCTAAATCAAATGCGATATCTTTTGCTTCGCCTACAGGTTTTCCATCCAGATAGGTCATAATTGATTTTGACGGAAGGTCTATCACGATGGTAAGATGGACCCATTTATTAAGTCCGACAGCAGCAGAGACAGCGCCGTTTTGATTACTCTCTTTTGTAGTTACCAATGCCTGAAATCCTTCCTGTGTTCTGGTTCCTACAGGTGCCGCAAAAAAATGTTTATTACCGTCTTTTCCAAAGTCAAAAAAATATTGACCGGGCTGCTTTGAACGCAGATATATCCATCCACATACACTAAGTGATTCTATATCTGTTAAAGCCTCTGATGGAACTGTTAAAAAGGAATTATTCTCGCCCGTAAGCGACAAAACTTTTCCAAAGCGGCTATCATTGATAAATTTGGCTTCGGTACCCTGAAATTTGCCCTGAAGATTATTTCTCGACCAATCTTTTACGTCTCCATTAAAAAGATAACGTGCACTTAACCCTGTTTCACCGATCCCATCCAGGATCTGGTCGCCGTTTTGTGCCTGTGCAACATTTACTATACCAATTGATGCGATAAATAAAAAGATTTTGCCTAACAGTACTTTGTATATTTTCATCTTTACAATTATAACTTAACTGCCAGATCTATTTATAAAATGAAATGTATTATAATAGCCTGGACCAATGGTTTGAATCCTTTTAAAAATTCTGCATAAAATTAGCATTCCCTCCAATGTTTCTATGGTTCTTTCTTATCCAGTTGGTGCAAGATATTAACATATATACAGAGGTTATTCTTGCAAGGCGAAATATACTGCAGGCTTAGCCTGTTTTACTGGAATTAAGCTTTCCGTTTACAAGGAGAAGGGATGCTCAAATATTTGGGAATTAATAAGAACAACTGTAACTGGTATCCAAAAAAAGCCTGCAGTGTGCAGGCTTTTTTTGGATACCAGGTTTTAGAGTCAGGATACTCCTAACGAACCGCCTTAAAGACACGGTTCCCGTTCTTATTGATCTTGGATGTGATCAGAGCAGATGCCTGCATTTCATCAAGATATTCTTTCAGTATATTGTCTTGCGCTGAAATAGCTTGTCATTAAAAAGCCAAAAATGACCTGTAAAATCCGGACGGGTTTTAATAACCTAACAAATCAGAAGAAGTCGGTATTCACCGTCATTTTCAATGGGTGCGCGATGTATACAGGGTAAAACTTTTTGTCCGGGATGATCTACTGCTAATTTCCATACATCGCCAAGCCCTAAATTTATTGGCTTGGCATTGGGTTTAGGTTGATAATGCAGATCGAAATAATTCTCCTTTAAGAATGTTTCAAATTCCTCTTCTTTACCATTGTGTAATTCTTTAAGCTTTTCCCGGATTTCAGGGAGCAAGATTTTTTGTATCGCCTGCTCATTAGGCAGGATGTCACTTGCAGTACCATGATACGTGCATAAAAAAGTATGGGTAGCTATTGGTGAACGATCTACATGATAAGAATATACATCTGTTGAAATAAAGTCTAGCTCCTCATCCCGTTCATAACTTTTAAGTAAATTGAGTGAGGGAGAGGCTCCGAAATCAGTTAATAACTGTAAATCATTTAAAATAATCTCTCTTGCTAAATGCCCTTGTACTGTTAATTGAAGAGATAAAAGATCTTCAGTGTAAACTTCGGTAATGCACTCTTTTAGTTCAAGTTTAGACACAATTTCTTTAAAATCACCATTCAAATTTCTGCGCCAACAGATCGCATTCGTAGCCATTTGAAAATTGGTGTTTATAAGTTCAGAAAAATTAGAAACCATCTGAATTTGATTGTAATCAGAAAAAGTATTGTCCATGTATTTGCAAGAATGTTAACTGATTTGGATGTAAAAGTAATGAACAAGTGGACTAAAAAGGCTATCTTTTTTCTTTAAATGCCTTTTTTCGAAAATCAATGGTTATTTAAAACAGATTTCAGCTTATATAATCTGGGTGAGGATTTACAGATTACGCCTTTTTTATCCTGCCAGATTAAAGAAGAGTACTGTTCTTGCGTCAATAATCTAATATATGGGGTGCGTTTTTTACCTGAAATGGCCATTCCTTCTTTATTTTGGCCTTAATGAAATATACGGCGGCACCAATCAATGTTGCAGCGATTCCGCCGAGTACCATGATGTAGCCAGTAGATATCAAAATAAAAAACCACATCAGAATAGCCAGATAAACCGGAAGCGGAAAGAAGGGCATTTTGAAAGGGAAGCCGATATTCTTTCTTTTTCGTCTGAGGAGAATCAGCCCAATGGCCTGTGCAATAAACTGGACGAGGATCCGCATGGCCAATATCGCGCTGATCACATCACTGAGTCTAAAGAGCAAGCTAAATACAAACGCAACTGCTCCAATAAACAACAGGGAAATATAAGGGAAGTTCCCTTTTGGATGGAGCTTTGCAAAAACGGGAAAGAATGCGCCGTCTGCTGCGGCTGCATAGGGCACCCTGCTATAACCCAATGTTGCTGAAAATACAGAAGCAAATGCAACGATAAGTACAAGGCAGGTAACCGCCCTCGCTGCCAGAGGACCTGCTAGTTTCAGCATAAAAGCACTGATTACAAATTTACTCTCCTTTGCTTCATTCCAGGGGATTACGCTCACCACGCTAATGTTCATCATGAGGTAAAGCAGCGTAATTCCGATAATAGAAAGGAACATACTTCTGGGGATATTCTTTGAGGGATTAACGATCTCTCCGCCCAAATGGCATACATTATAGTACCCAAGATAACTGTATACACTTTTCACACTGGCAAAACCAATAGCGGTTACAAATGCATAGTTTACTGATAGGCCATCATTGATATGCCGGATGGGGCCAAGGAAATTTCCATGGGCAATACCGCCACCGATAATCCAGAAAAGCGTTAATATCACAGCTGTCCACATCACGATACTAATCTTTCCAATAGCCTCAATTTTTCGGTAAAGTAATACAACAATGAGCACTACAACAGTTCCACTTAGCACCTTTGACCAAAGTAAGGTTAAAGGAAACAGATACGAAAAGTAATAGGCAAAACCTATGGAGGCAGAAGCGATGACCAGTGGCGCCTGTATCATGGTCTGCCATACAAAAAGAAAACTCATCAATTTTCCAAGTTTCTCCTTCCCGAAGGTTTCCTTTAAGAAGTTATACGATCCACCGGCCATTGGAAAGGCCGCACCCAATTCGCTCCACACCATGGCATCTATCATCGAAAGAAAGGCTCCCGCAACCCAGGCGTATAAGAAAAATGGTCCGTTCATCATCCCGATTACCATCGGCAGGGTAATGAATGGGCCTATGCCGACCATATCGGTCATATTTATCGATGTGGCATGGATGAGCTTTAAACTCCTTTTTTGTGTGCTGTCGGGCATTTTTTTCCTATTAAAGGGAGGCGTTTAGATTAACGGGGGTGAATATATTATAAATCAAGTTGCTTTTGTAGGTAGATAAGTGAAAATGACGGCGAATAGACCAATATTTCAAGATTCTGTTAAATTCCTTGCGGAATCTGTCAGGAAGTGAGATGATTGGCTTTAGGTATGAATGTGTTATGTTTCCATAGCCTTCTAAAAAAACTCCACCATATTTAGGTTCTTTTATGGTTGCGCTCTTAGACATCTGGAAAATTTTGTAAGTTGCATAAACCATTTTAATCACGAACTATTAGCGCCCTCCATGAAACACTATTCCTATTTGCCTATTGCTATAATCTTTTTATTTGCCCAAAGTTGTCAGGAAAATAATGGCCCCTTGGAATATGATTTGGTGAATCTGGGGGCTACAATAAAATTACCCAATAACTACCGGTTAGTGAATAAAGAAAGACTGGATAGGGTACTTGCAAAAAAGGAGGATGAACAGTTTAAGAATGAACTGTTAGCGATGATTCACAAAAAGAGAAACATTGAGCTACTAGTTGACACGTAAAACCCATATAAATTCATTCTCTTCACCAAAAAAGTGCCTTATACCAAAGTAGATACAATCTCAATGTATGTTCTGCTCGATAACGAACGAAAAAAATCGAGTTCAGGACCAGAGGTAAATGATTCTACTTATTTTGTGGGCGCAAGGATCGATAGCACTTCAAGCTTTAAGTTTATTGAATTCAAATACACAAGAAAATCTGGCAATAAACATCGTACTGGTTATACTTTTATGATTTCGAATAACACACATACATCTGGAATTAGCTTTTTTAGCCCTGAAGAGCAGGATGTTAGAAAGTACCTGAAGACAATTGCCAAAAAGAAAAAGTAATCATAGAATTAATATTAATACGCTTATTCTACTTTTTGATATTCCAGGGTACCTGTTTTATCATTGCTGATTGTCCGCTTTTTACTATCAAAATAATCTACAGAAAATGGAATAGAAATAATGCTGATTTTCACGGTTAAGGTTTTATTATCATCTGATAATTTCCATTTTCCTTTGCGCGAGCTACTGCCATTAATGCCCTGGAATACGCCGCCATCCTGGAAAACCTGATAAACATCACTTGGTGCAGTTACCACGCCGTCTTTGGTCTGTTTTACCAGCTTCCATTTTCCAATAAGTTCTTTTGAGGTTTGGGCTTGACAAACAAAAGCAGCCACACAAAATAAAAAGGTAATTACGAGTTTCATAGTTGTTCTTTTGAAACTAAGTTAGGCATTTCAATAGGAAAAAAGAGCTACTTATCGGTTTTTTTGCCCATCCAGCCCAGGTGTGTGTGTTTAAAATCGTCATTAAACTTTAGTCCGTAACCCAGCATGCGGTCGAATGAAGAATGGGCGAAGAGCAGGATGCCTATACTGATCAACATATTTGCCGTGCTTAGTAATCCAATTGCAACGATGATTAAAGCTATTGCACGATAATGAAAGAGGTTATAGGTATAAGCGCCAACTTTGGTATTGATCAGATAACCCAGCATAGAAATATCCGGACTAAAGAACAATAATGCCCATGCCCAAATGGGAAGCCCCAGACTGAACTTTGATAAAAAATATATAGAAATGACGGTAATGGCTGCTTCTTCGATTTTAATGGCTGTTTTCATAAATCAAAGGTATATGCCGAAATAAGCCTTTGCGCTTGATAAAAATCAAGAAATCATCTTTTTCCTGATGCGGCTGAAAGTTTCTGGGGTCATCCCCAGCATAGAAGCCAGGTACTGTAAGGGCACCTGATTGAAGAGCTCGCGGTGTTGATCGAAAAGTTTGGTGTAACGTTCTTCAGCTGATAGGGAGATGAGGTCAAAAATCCTGCTTTCCATCACCACAAAACACTTACTGATAAACATTTTTTCAAATTCGTTCCATTTTGGTACAAGTTTCCCGAGTTCGAGATACTGCGAACGTGTTATCGTGAAAACCATAGTTTCGGTGAGGGCCTGTATATTAAATCTCGCCGGCTGTCCGAAAAGGAATGAGGAAATATCGGTCATGAAATAACCTGATGTACCGATCCATTGTGTTACCTCACGGTTGGGTTGGGTAACGAACACCCTGAGCATACCCGCACTGATAAAACTCATTTTTTCACATCGGCCACCTGCTTTTTGCCAGTATGCCCCTTTGTCAAGCTTTTCGATCTTAAACAGATCGGCTACTTTTCTGCAATCTTCCGGATCGATGCTAAAATAATGTTGGATGTAGTTTTCCAGTTCGTTCATGATCCAAAGTTAATCTTTAACTGTTAAAATCCGTTTTTAGCAGCATGAGGCCAAATGGTTTTTCAATCTGTTAAAAAGCAAAAACCCATTAATACCGATTTTTATCTATTTTTGACAAAAAAAAGAATATGCCATTCAGCGCTCTGGGCTTATCGCCAGATTTAATAAAAATACTATCACAACAGCATTTCAATACACCTACGCCTATACAGCAGACTGCCATACCAGCCATATTAAATAAAAAAGACGTTTTAGGTATTGCTAAAACAGGCTCCGGGAAAACGGCCAGTTACGTTTTACCCATATTGATGAACCTGCAGCAAACACAGGTGCTAAAGAACAGGCATGTTAATGTACTGGTATTGGTGCCCACCCGCGAACTGGCGGAGCAGGTAAAAGATGTTTTCAAAACTTTTAGTCCAGGACTTCCGGTACCTGTTAAAACCTTGGCCGTTTATGGCGGTGTTTCCATTAATCCGCAGATGACTGCCCTTCAGAACGTAAATGTACTTGTGGCCACCCCAGGAAGACTGTTGGAACTCGTGGATGCAAATGCTGTACATTTATCCAGTATAGAGACTTTGGTGCTCGATGAGGCCGATAAGATGCTTAATCTGGGTTTTAAGGAGGAAGTAGATAAAATTATTGCTCTTTTACCCGGGAAGCGTCAAAACATATTATTGTCTGCAACTTTAAATGAAGATCTTCAGCTGATCCATCAGGTACTGCTCCATGATCCGCTGGTGATCAAAATTGAAAGCCGGGAAGATTCACTTGAACAGATTAATCAGGTGGCCTACATCGTTTCGGAGGTGAAGAAAGGCCCGTTTTTACGTGATCTGATCCGTCGCCATGAAATGAAACAGGTGTTGATATTTGTATCATCTGTTCACACTGCCGATGCTATTGTAAACAAACTCCGTAAAAATAATTTTGATGCAAAGGCGATCCACAGCAAAAAAAGCCAGGGGGCAAGAAACGAAGCTTTATATCATTTTAAATCAGGTAAACTCAGGATATTGGTGGCCACAGATTTAATGGGGCGGGGCATTGATATCGACCAGCTTCCTTTTGTGATTAATTACGAATTGCCCCGATCGCCTAAAGATTATATCCACCGTATCGGCAGGACTGGCCGCGCAGAGAGTATAGGCGAAGCCATTTCTTTGGTAAGTCCTGATGAACTTCATCATTTTGAGGTGATACAAAAGAAAATGGGCAAGGAGGTCAAATTAATAGATAGCGAAAATATGAATCACTAATTGCTGCAAGTACTTTCATTCTACTGGATATTTTCCGCTTAATGGATATTATTTCAGCCCATCTTTGCTGCATTTAAAACGGATCAATTCCCATGATTTGACAGATGTAGTGTTGTCATAATTGGCATAGGGCAGAAGCTCCAAATGGCATTTTAGCTCAATCTCCTGCTTTATATTGTTCTTTAGGTTGCATGGCTCAAACCAAAAATACCTGGCAATACCCCATGCCCATGCTGCTTTCCGAAAGGGATACCATTTCGCTCATTATGGTTAATTCTAATCGCTGATCATCAATTATTGCTGTTGTATTCGAAACTTTGATACAAATCGACAAAAAGTTGAACAGATAATAATAGCGGTATTCCTTTACTTTGATTTCAATTAACCAAATAACAAACCTTACCGCAAATTTCTTCAAGCAGTAACACTATGCTTTTGCGGTTTTAATACTTTTTATGAGAAACAAATTATTTATTTCAGACGATTGATCCTCCGTAATTTATCTAAACCAATTAAATAAGGGAAATTAACTAAAACGATGCTATGCTCAATAAATACTTATCCGTCCTAAATACATACCCCGTACCAGAATAAACAAATCCGTAATTAGCCCCCCAAACAAAAAGCTAAAAAATGAGGCCTATAACAGTAATATTAACGCTGAGTTTAGTGGCGCATTCAGATGGCTGTTTGCAGCTGATCTGATGTTATTGCGGACCAAGATTGTTGGTGTCAATTGTAAAACGATTTACTGATTATTTTATCTAAACACCAATAACTAAAGCAAAACAGTTTAGGACATCCTTTACGATATTTCCGGTTTACAGGTAGACCAATAATGTTTCCTGCAAAAAGATGAGGGCTCTAAGCAGAGCACTGGTCGGCGTGACGATTATCACGCCGAAGGACATTGCTATGCCCATTCCTTAGGAAATATGGTTTGATGGTGTCAGTTTAGCCGTATTGTAACCCTGCCATTTCGAAAATAATACAGCAACCAGTATTGGTGATAAGCCCGAGCGGGGAAAGAAATAATAAAATCCAATGTAACCCGGCTATTGCCGGATAAAAGCAATACGTATATGAAAATTAAAAACAAGGTTAAAACCAGACGCTGGCAAATCCGTTGGATGCTGCTCGGGTTGATTGCGCTTTCCTTAACACATTGTAAACAGGATGAGTTGCCACAAGAAGCTGCTTACGATCCGTCTAAACCGGTCACTGTTAGCGACTTCTATCCTAAGGAGGGCAGTGTAGGAAACAACCTGGTGATATATGGTGAGAATTTCGGAAACGATCTTTCCAAAATAAAAGTAATGATCGGAGGAAAACCGGCCAAAGTGATCAGCGTAAAAAATAATGCCATTTATTGCATCATTCCGGAGAAAGCCTATGCCGGAGACATTGTCGTGAGTGTTCTTGGCGATAACAAGGAAGAACTTGCGCATGGCGCATCAAAACAAGCATTTTCATATACCAGAAAATTGCTTGTTTCCACTTTCCTGGGCAAATATTATCAGGTGCCTACAAGTTTTGAAGAAAAGGAAGGTCCGTTTAATGATTGTGGTGCATTTAAAGGGATTCTGTGGCTCACCTTTGATCCCAAAAACTACAACCACTTGTATTTTTCGGCCGATGTAAACAGTTGCCGTTTGATTGATTTTGAGAAACAGTTTGTCAGTTACTTCAGAACGGATCTCGACAGGGTATCGATATTAAACTGGAGAATTGATGGAGATCAAGACATGATTGTTTCGCATAACCACTCCAGCGATACCAAAAACGGCAATTATTTGTTCACCCGTGAGTCGAATTTTATTCAGAAAAAAGCTATTGAGGTTTATGCCAGAGGGGTAAACGGTACGATCGTTCATCCGCAAAACGGGGAGTTATACTATTCGCGTTATAGAGCGGGTGATATCCGCAGGTATGATTTTAATACCAAGGAAGACAAACTGGTGTTCTCTAATCCCTATAGTGCAGTGGCCGTTTACATGGTGATGCACCCTTCAGGAGACTATGCCTATCTGGTCGAATTTGAAAAACATTTTATCATGCGCACCGATTACGACCGGGAAAAGAAAACCTTTAAAACCCCATATACCATCTGCGGAGCAGCAGGTACTTCAGGTTATGCCGACGGAATTGGCACAAACGCCCGTTTAAACAATCCTGTGCAAGGCGTATTTGTGAAAAATCCGGATTATGAAACAGCAGGGGGAGATCAGTACGATTTCTATTTCTGCGATAAGGCCAACCATGCCATTCGCATTTTGACCCCACAGGGTAGAGTGAGCACATTCGCCGGTCGCGGGAACAATGGTACAAGCGGTTATGCAGATGGCGATTTACGTACGGAAGCCCGTTTCAACAATCCGCAGGCCATAGCCTATGATGAAACCAAGAAAGTTTTTTATATCGGTGATACGGGCAACTGGCTTATCCGCAAAATAGCTAAAGAAGAATAACAGATGAAGACCTACTATATAACGATGAGATTTATTTTACTAACATGCATGGTTTTCCTGGCGATTTCCTTTGATGTCCTGGCTCAGGATGTAATCGTTAAGGGAGTGGTAACCGATGAAAAAAAACTACCCATTCCGGGAGTAAGCATATCGATCAGTAATTTGCCTGGTTTGGGTGCCATTACTGATGGAGATGGAAAATATAGCATCAAGATGCCTCCCTATCAAACATTGGTATTTACCTATGTTGGATATGAAAAGAAAGAAGTACTGGTGAAAGAACAAAGGATTGTGAATGTCACCCTAAAAGAATCAGACGCCAGCGTACTAAATGAGGTTGTGGTAACTGCCACCGGGGGTGAAAGAAAAATAGCCATTACCGGAGCCATTACAACGGTAAACGTTGATCGGTTGAAGTCGAACCCTTCCACTTCCATGGCAGATGCATTGGCCGGGGTTGTGCCAGGTATTCAGGCTATGCAAACTTCGGGACGTCCGGGCAGCATCTCTGAATTTTGGGTGCGTAGTATCTCTACCTTCGGGGCCAGCAATGCGGCTTTGGTATTGATTGACGGTTTTGAACGGGATATGAATGAAATCAATGTTGAAGATGTAGAATCCTTTTCTGTATTGAAAGATGCTTCTGCAACCGCAATGTATGGCAGTAGGGGCGCCAATGGTGTGATCCTGATCAAGACCAAACGGGGCAAGGAGGGGAAAGTGAATATTAATGCCAAAGTAGAAGGCTTTTACAATACCCTTACCAAACTTCCCGAATTTGTTGACGGATACCAATATGCCTCTATGGCCAATGAGGCAAAGGTTGCCCGAAATCAACAGCCTCTTTTTTCGAACACAGAACTTGAAGTACTGCGCCTCGGACTGGATCCTGACCTGTTCCCTAATGTAAACTGGATGGATGTGGTATTGCGCGACGCCGCAAAAAGTCAGCGTAGTATCCTGAACTTGAGTGGGGGTGGAAAAACTGCCCGTTATTATCTGTCAGGAAGTTACCAGAACCAGCAGGGCATGTACAAGGTAGATGATGCCCTTGGAGATTATAATACCAATGCCAATTTCAACAAATATACATATCGTTTGAGTGTAGATATGGATATCACCAAATCTACCCTATTAACCGTAGGCGTGTCGGGGTCACTGCGAAAACAAAATGACCCTGGAGTAGGCACTAATGCGATATGGACTGCGCTGATGGGCTATAATGCGATCACCTCGCCAATCCGGTATTCGGATGGAAAGATCCCGGCCAGTGATGATGGCGATAATGATCCGAATAACGACATGGACCGATTCAATCCCCTGGTTCAGGGAACCATGACGGGTTATAATGAAAGCTGGAGCAATAACATACAGACCACTTTAAATTTAGATCAGAAGTTAGATTTTATTACCAAAGGTCTGCGGTTTATCGGCCGCTTTGGCTATGATACTTATAACAATAATTATATCAAGCGGTATAAGTTTCCTGAGCTATGGAGCGCCAATCGTTACCGCGACACTGCAGGAAATCTAGTGTTTAAACGCATAAAGGAAGAACAAAAGATGACCCAGACTTCAGGTTCGGATGGCGATAAACGCGAGTTTTTTGAATGGGAGACGCATTATAACAACAATATCGGCGCGCATAATTTCGGCGGGGTTCTAAAATATAGCCAGAATTCAAAGGTATTTACCCAGAATATTGGTACAGATCTTAAAAATGGAATTGCACGCCGGAACCAGGGCTTGGCAGGGCGTGTTAATTATAACTGGAACTCACGTTATTATGTTGATTTTAATTTTGGCTACACCGGTTCTGAGAATTTTCATAAGGATTACCGTTTTGGATTCTTCCCGGCCATTTCGGGTGCTTGGAATATAGGAGAAGAGCCGATCGTGAAGAAACTGGGATGGGTAGACATGTTTAAAGTCCGCTATTCGTACGGAAAAACCGGAAACGACAACCTGGGCGACATCAGATTTCCTTATCTGTACACGTTAGAGCAATTTTACCAAAAGGATGCCAACGGAAATATTCAATACTATTCTGATGGAACCCCGATAGGTGTGGGAGGCTATCAGTTTGGCGATTATGAATCTTCAGCGCGTCCATGGGGTGGTTTGGGTTTCACTTCGGTAGCCTCACCAAATGTAACCTGGGAGATTGCTACCAAACAGGATTTGGGTATCGACTACTCGTTCTTCCATGATAAGTTTAGCGGGGCGGTAGACTACTTTACCGAACGCCGGGAAGGAATTTATATGAGCCGTAATTTTTTGCCAGGATATGTGGGCCTCGAAAACAATCCTTCTGCTAACGTGGGTGAAGTAAAAGCACATGGATTTGATGGGAATTTTACATTCAAACAAAAGATCGCTGGTGTAGATCTGACCCTGCGTGGCAATGCCACTTATAGCAAGAGTGAGATTCTGGAAAGAGATGAAGAGAATACAATTTACGGCTATAAGCTTCAGGAAGGACATCGCGTAGACCAGGCAAGAGGATTGGTGGACTTAGGTCTGTTCAAAGATTACGATGATATCCGCAACAGTGCCAGACAATCATTCGGAGAGGTAATGCCCGGCGATATCAAATACAAAGACATCAATGGCGACGGGATTATTGACGATAATGATATTGTGGCTATCGGTGCTACCACCCGGCCGAACCTTACTTATGGATTTGGTCTTTCAGCAAGCTGGAAAGGGCTGGATATCAATGTCCATTTCCAGGGAATAGGAAAGTCGACTTATTTTATTAATGGTTCTTCGGTTTACATGTTCAGTTTGGGTCAGAACTGGGGAAATATCCTCAATGATATCGCAGACAGTAACCGTTGGACGTTAGGCACCAATGAAGATCCGAATGCAGATTATCCCCGCCTGACCTATGGGCCAAACGCTAATAATTACCGTGCATCTACATACTGGCTCAGGGATGGCTCTTATCTGCGTTTAAAGACCTTGGATGTGGGTTATTCCTTACCAAAAAGCCTGGTGAACAAGGCCCATCTCAATAACGTCCGTTTCTTTTTAATCGGCACCAACTTATTTACATTCAGCAAATTTAAGCTATGGGATCCGGAGCTTGGAAACTCAACCGGAAAAGTTTATCCGCTTAGCAAAACATTATCGTTAGGGGTATCAGTTAACTTATAAGCAATGAAGAACATGAAAAAAATATTGATCGTTTTAACCTTTACGGGCGCTGTATTAATTATCGGCGGATGTAAAAAATTTCTCGATTCGGATTATCTCTTTGATGAACGGTTGACCACAGAGGAGGTTTTTACCAACTCGGATTATGCGAACCGCTGGTTAGCAAAGGCTTATTCCTATCTGGGCAGTAATTATCTGCAGGATGTGAGCAGTAAAAAATCCATACCTTTTAATTTTGCAGACGATATGTATTACGGCGATGAAAGTGACGGATACAAAAGATGGAAAAACGGACAATATACCGAAAATGGGATAAATGGCGAAAGCAAGGAGATATGGAACACTGCATATAAAGGGATCCGACAGGCTTCTATTTTCATCAACAGTATTGATATAAATACCACGTTTACCAAAATTGAGATTGAAAACCTCAAAGGGCAGGCCCGGTTTTTAAGGGCTTATTATTATTGGATACTGTTGCGTACCTATGGGCCAGTGCCTATTATACCAGATGAAGGTATCGACTATACCAAAGAGTATGATGATATTGCGCAGCCCCGCAATAGCTATGAAGAATGTGCGGTTTATCTTTCAAACGAACTGGTAGAAGCCGCAAAAGGACTATCGCCCCAGCAAGGGATCCAGCAGATTGCCCGCCCAACCCGCGGCGCGGCTTTGGCCCTTCGTGCCAGGATATTGTTGTACGCAGCAAGTCCGCTTGCCAACGGAAAAGCGCCTGCTGAAGTAGCTGCGGCATTGGTAACGAAAGATGGGAAACCGCTGCTTTCCCGTAGTTATGATGAATCCAAATGGGCCAGGGCTGCTGCCGCTGCAAAAGATGTGATGGATCTTGGTCAATATCGTTTGTATGTTGCTTTTAAGAAAACGACAGGCGATGCTGCTTACCCTGCGACTGTTACTCCTCCATTCGACAATAATTTTTCCAATAGCGCCTGGCCTTCGGGCTGGAGCGACATCGATCCTTATGAATCGTACCGTGCTTTGTTTAACGGAACAGTTCCTGCTTACCAAAATCCGGAACTGATTTTTACGCGTGGCCAGAATCAGGGTGGTGAGGGTATAAATGTTTTGGTGGTACATCAACTGCCGCGACTGGAGGGAAAAGGTTATAATTCGCATGGTATGACCCAAAAACAGGTTGATGCGTATTCCATGAACGACGGTAGCGATATACCAGGCATGAACAGCATGTATGCCGGCAGACAGGGATATGAAGGCCGGTATAATACCCAACCACGGACAACAGGTTTTGTAACACAAGAAGAACTGGCCAAATACCCAGAGTTAGGTCCATTGGGCATTGGAGTAAATAAACAGTTTGTTCAGCGCGAACCCCGTTTTTATGCGTCAGTATCGTATAATGGCTCTACATGGAATCTTCTAAATGCTGAAAGCGTGAGAGATGAGAAGAGTAATGTTCAGATATTCTATTACAGAGGCGATCCGAATGGTTATAAAAATACGACCTATTGGCCACGTACGGGGGTGGGCATTAAAAAATATGTCCATCCCGATGATATCAGTAATGTGGCTGTTACGGCATACGATCAAAGCCGTATGAAACAAAAGGTTGATCCCGCCATCCGTTATGCAGAGGTGTTGCTGATCTATGCAGAAGCCTTAAATGAACTAAACGGATCTTATAATATCCCATCCTGGGATGGCAACAAGACACATGCAATATCGCGGAATATCTCAGAAATGAAAAGGGGGATCCAGCCTATCCGCATCCGGGCAGGATTAGCTGATTATGCAGGTGATGTGTATGCTGATCCGAATAAATTCCGTATCAGGTTAAAAAGGGAGCGCCAGGTGGAGTTATTTGCCGAAGGACACCGATATTTCGATCTGCGCCGCTGGACCGATGCCCAGTCGGAAGAGTCGGCCCCGGTGTATGGATATAATGCTTATGCCACTAAAGATCAGGCTGCCCTTTTTCACAATGTAGTGGAAACGCCGTCATTACCATCCATTTTTACGCTTAAAATGTGGTTCTGGCCTATCCATTTTGATGAGTTAAGACGCAATAAATACCTGACACAAAACCCAGGCTGGACAAATCCTGAATAATTATAAATCTGCAAAAATGAAGAAGTATATATATAGTCTATTTTTATTGATAACAACAGCGGTATGCTTTGTTTCATGTAATGATGAATGGAAAGAGGAGCAATTTACTCAAATGGCATCATTTAAAACGGATCCAACGGCCCAGGGGGTAAGCTGGAGCTATCTACGTTATAATGCGACCGGAAAAGTAAGGTTCAATCTTCCGGTGATTATCAGTGGTTCTACGCCCAATCTTAAAAACCGTACCATACACCTTGGTTTAGACCCTGATACACTTGCCAGATTAAACCAGGAGCAATATGGCCACCGCCAGGAGCTTTATTTTAAACAGCTGGATCAGAAGTATTATACCATGCCCCAAACTATAGATGTTCCGGCTGGCGTAAGCACGGTTACCATACCGATCGATTTTACATTGGGAGATCTGGATCAATCTGATAAATGGGTATTGCCACTACAGATTTTAGATGATCCATCATATGATTATCAGGCCAACCCACATAAATATTATAGAAGGGCCATGTTGCGCATTACGCCATTTAACGATTACTCTGGCGAGTATGGCGGCACTTTGTACAAAATATATCTCGAAGGGGATACCGAACCTTTGACCTTAAATACCCACCGCACTTTTGTGGTGGATGAAAAAACCATTTTTCTATACGCCGGAATCAGGGACATAGACTATCTGGACCGTAAAAATTATAAGGTATTTATAAAGTTTACTGATCAGAATATAGATATTCAAAAGAAAAAACTGGAAATCTGGAGCGACAATACCGCAAATAATAAATTCAAAGTGGGGGCGGCTCAATCTTATTATACCAGGGATGAAGCATGGGACGCAAAGCTTCCTTACCTGAAACATATTTATACCACACTTTATTTATCCTACGAGTTTGAAGATTATACTACGGTGCCCGGCCAAAGGCTGAAATACAGGGTAGATGGGACATTATCGATGCAGCGCGACCTGAATACCTTAATTCCAGACCAGGATCAGCAGATTCAATGGTAAAGGAGATAATTAGATTGCACGTATGGGGCTGCCGGGAATTTTCCGACAGCCCTGTCGTATTTTAATTGTTTTATGCCATTTGAGACAAATCGACAATAACTTGAACATATATTGCAGTAGCCATTGGTTTACTTTGGCAATAGAACCATTTATAAACTTATTCAACACATCGAATTACAAATGCAATAGCCAGCATTGAGGACCAATTTCTTTATCTCGCTTATTTAGCGCTTTATTGCCCGCAAAGCAGTCGTAAAAACTAAATCTTTAAACACATAAACAATTATTATAAATTAAATTCAATGAAAAACTACAGGTTAATTTACACATTATTACTAAGCCTTTTTGCCTTGAACCTGGCTCATGCACAAAATACCCTAAGCAAAAGTGAAAAAAAAGAAGGTTTCAAACTGCTTTGGAACGGTAAAGACGCGACGGGCTGGAGGGCTATATTTAAAGAACAGTTTCCGGCCAAGGGTTGGGAAATGAAAGATGGAATATTAACGGTACTGACCTCGAACGGACAGGAGCAGGGCTCTGGTGGCGACATTGTAACCCGGGATGAATATTCGGCCTTTATCTTAAAATTCGATTTCAAACTGAGCCCGGGTGCCAACAGTGGCATAAAGTATTTTGTAACCGAGCAGGAGAAAACCAATTTGTCGGGCATTGGATTAGAATTCCAGGTATTGGACGACGAAAAACATCCGGATGCGAAACTGGGCAAAAACGGCAACCGCAAACTGGGTTCTTTATATGATCTTATTCCTTCTAACAAACCAGTATCAGTTATTAAGCCGATTGGCGAATGGAACAGTGGAGAGGTTAAGGTTTACCCCAATAACCATGTTGAGCATTGGTTAAATGGCGTAAAAGTGCTTGAATATGAGCGCGGTTCAGATGCGTTTGAAAAACTGGTGGCTGGAAGTAAATACAAAACCTGGAAAAACTTTGGCGAAGCCAAACAAGGACACATCCTGATCCAGGATCACGGCAACAATGTTTCGTACAGAAACATTAAAATAAAAACACTTAAATAATACGTGTTATGGAAGAATCGAGAAGAGATTTTATAAAGAAGGCTGCAATTGCGGCAGCAGGAACCTATGTAGGTACTTTTGGGATGTCGGCCAAAAGTTATGCGAATATCATTGGTGCCAACGATCGGGTTAGGGTTGGAGTGGTCGGTTTTTCCGATCGCTTTAAGGATACACTATTTCCATGCTTTTTAAACCATAACAAAGAACTGAATTTTGATATTGTTGCACTTTCTGATTTATGGAACTACCGCCGTGAGCTGGGGGCTGATCATATCAAAAACAAGATCGGGCATGGCATTACTTCCTGTAAAAACAACGATGAACTTTATGCAATGAAAGATCTTGATGCCGTTATCATCAGCACGCCTGATTTTGCACATGCATCGCATGCCATCGAAGCCGTTAAAAACAAAAAAGATGTGTATTGCGAAAAACCTTTTGCCGAAACCATGGATGATGCCAATGCCGCATTAAAAGCCGTAAGGTCTTCGAAGCAGATTCTACAGATTGGTTCGCAACGGCGCAGTGGACAAAACTATCAGGCTGCTGCCGATTTTATCAAAGAAGGTAAATTTGGCGATATTACCATGGTAGAGTTGAGCTGGAATGTCAACCAGCCCGGCCGTTGGCGCCGTCCCGATCTTGTAGCCAGGTTGAAAGAACAGGATACCGATTGGAAACGCTTTTTGTTAAACCGCCCATACGAAGCCTTTGATCCAAGGATCTATCTCGAATACCGCCTTTTCTGGCCCTACTCCTCAGGCATGCCAGGGCAGTGGATGAGCCATCAGATCGATACCGTACATTGGTTTACCGGATTGTCTCACCCGCGAAGCGTGACCGCCAACGGTGGCATTTATCAATGGAAAGATGGTCGCCGCAATTGGGATACCACGACAGCTGTTTTTGATTATGGCCCGCTTAACGACATGACCAAAGGTTTCCAGGTGGTATTTACTTCCAGGATGCATAATGGTGATGAAAGACCGGCAGAAATCTATTATTCAAACGGAGGAGAATTAAACCTCATTACCAATACCATATCACCTCATGGAGGTTTAACGGCAAGAGCGGCAGCTGCAATGAAGATGAAGCCGAATCTTTTACCCGAAATCAAACTTGCTGCGCCATCTGCTGCTGCGGCATCGGCCAACACCGGTGCCGATGTGTTAAGTTCTAACCATATGCGCAACTGGCTGGAGTGTATCCGGAGCAGAAAGGAACCTAATGCCCCGGTAGAAGCAGGTTATATGCACTCTATTGCCAACATCATGACCAATGCTGCGGTGCGTACCGGAGGAAAAGCAACTTTTGATGCCACCCGTCAGCAGGTAATGGCAGAAGGAAAAATATTCAAATATTAACGCCTCTCAACTGATCAGGGATGCACTGGAGAAAATTCAGGCATCCCTGATCTTTTTTGATGATATTTTAGAAAAAATCAGCTTACTTTTTACTCCTCTTTCGTATCCCTGGCCAACGAATTCATATACTCCTGTGGCGTTACCTTAAAATACCTCAGGAAATTTTTATTGAACAGGCTTTGGGAGCTGTAACCCACCATCTTTGCAATCTCGAAGAAACTGAATTCGTTCTGGGCAATCAATTTGGTGGCTTTTTTAAGGCGGGTAACATCAATTAATTCTTTAGGCGATAGGGCCGAAATCGCCTTTATTTTGCGGTAAAGGGTAGGACGGCTCATGTGCATGTGCTCGGCTAGCTGGTCGATATCCAGATAAGGATCCTGGATATTTTTACGGACATATTCATCCAGCCTCTTTAAAAATGCTTCTTCTATTTTTGAATTGGCCACTACGCGCACATCTTCGAAGGGCGCATTTGCAAAATGGGCCTTGATTTTTAAACGGTTCTGCAGCAGATTAGCCACCTGAACCCGTAAGAGCTGCGGTGAAAATGGTTTTTTAATATAAAGATCGGCACCAACTTCCAGTCCTTCAATGTGGGCCTTATAGGTGTTTTTGGAAGTCAGCAGTATAATTGGGATGTGGCAATATTCTACGTTCGATTTGATCAGTCTGCAAAGTTCAAAACCATCAATCCCGGGCATCATAATATCTGAAATGATCAGATCTACGATCTCATTGTCCAGAATTTCCTGTGCTAACGCTCCATTAATGGCCAGGTGTAGTTTGTAAGTATTCCCGAAAACTTGTGTCAGGAACTCGAGGATATCCTCATTGTCATCAATAATTAGAATACTATCAGTCATATTATTTTATCTTTTTCCAACTGCTCAGCTTAAACTCGAATTTTTGGTGAATTGGTAAATTTAGCTCGAAAACCACCTTGTTAACGTTGCTTTCCAATAATTTTAGCGAACCATTATGCAATTCACTTAACGATTTCGCAAGCGAAAGGCCGATTCCCGTACCAGGTTTATCTTTGCCGTATAACCTGAAAAAGGGCTCGAATATCTGTGATTGGTATTGTTGTGGTATGCCTCTGCCATCGTTGGTAAAGGTAATGGTGAAGTGTCCGTTTGTTTGATCAGATGCAGTTAACTTTACATCCACTCTGCTCGCTCCGTATTTTATGGCGTTAGAAATCAGGTTATTGCAGATCTTTACCAAAGCTTCTCTATCCGCAAAGGCAATGATATGGTTTTTAGGCAGGTCAAGATTTAGAATGATATTGCTTTTTAGTGCCTCGGGTTTGAAAGCATCAATCTGCTCTTTTAAGAGGACATTGATATCGGTATTCACAAAATTTAAACCGAACTGATGCATTTCCGTTTTTCGGAAATCAAGCAACTGATTGGTGAGCTTAGCCAAACGGTTGGCGTTTTTTTCAACCATAAGCAAACTACTTTTAATAGGTTGGCCGTCAGCCTCTTCGATCATCATCTCTACCGGCCCCAAAATCAGGGTCAGCGGGGTTTGTATTTCGTGGGCGATGTTGGTGAAAAACTCGATTTTGGCCTCATAAATTTCCTTTTCCTTTTCGTGTTCAAACAGCTGTAACTTATTGAGGTTTTTTCGTTCGATGTAACGGTGGTAATAGCGTATCGCCAGAAAAAGCCATGTTGCAATCATCAGCAGGTAGCAAATGTATGCCGTAATACTTTTCCAAAAAGGTGGAAGGATTTTAATAAAAAGCCGACGCTCTTTACCTGTCCAGCTTCCCACATTGCTCTTTGCCCGCACCAGAAATGTGTAACTGCCGGGAGATAAATTGGTGAAATATGCCTTTCTATTGTTGCTGAGGTAGGTGGGCACCTGGTCTACACCTTCCATTTGGTATTCATACCTGGTCACCTCGGGTGAGGCATAATTAAGCGCAGCAAATTCGATATTAAAATTATTTTGGTCGTGCGCAAGCACTATAGTATCGGTGTAAGAAATGGATTTTGTTAACGGACTATTTTCGGTATTTGGAAAAACTTCCTGATTGTTGATCTGAAAGCCTGTAATGAAAGTTGGGGGAGCAATATCTTTCTGCTCAAAATCAGATGGCTTAAAAGAAATCATTCCCTTTACCGATCCAAAAAACATTTTGCCGTTCTGATCTTTATAGGCAGAGCTAAAATTGAACTGATCGGCTATCAATCCATTGGATTTGGTGTAAATCTTTATTTTTTCAGTACGTAAATCCAAGCATATCAGTCCTTTAAGTGAGCTTATCCACAGGCATTTCGAATCGTCTTCAAGCGCCCGGAACAGGATATTGGTGGGCAGGCCATTTTCGGTCGTAAATTTTTTTAGTACCTTCCTATCCGGGCTCAGCCTGATCAGGCCACTTCCCTGAGTGGTAAACCACATGGCATGGTTGCTGTCTTCCATGATACCGCAAACCGCGAAATGGCTTACATTTTTGTCTTTAATATCGTCGTCTAAGCTGATGTTGCCGTGCTCGCCTGTTTTGGGATGGTAATAAAATGCACCCCTTGTAAAGCTCCCTGTCCAGATGTAACCAAAACTGTCTTCGTATATGTCGTAAACGGATGAATTGGGAATCTGTTCGATCCGTTTAAATGTTCTGGCCTTTTGATTAAATACAAACAGTCCCGATCGGGTATTATAACCTGTACCTACATAAATGGTACTGTCTCTGGATACGTATATAGACAATACAAAATCGCTGGTCGCTTCATTTTTTTCAACAATAGTTTTAAACCGGTCGGTAACGGTTCCTTTTTTGATATCCATGATTTCCAGCCCATGAAGGAATGGGCCAATAAACAGTTGGTTATTGAATGCAAATAAGCCATGGATATTCGGGTAGGATACATCACCTTTGTTGCCTTTGGCGGTATAGTTGGTAAAAATGCCTGTTTTTAAATTTAATTTATTGATGCCTGCATCTTCGGTACCTATCCATAAATTGCCCTTTTCATCAGGACAAATCTCTCTTACTGCGTTTCCAGAAATGGAATTGCTCCCCAAAAGCGGGTAGTACTTTTCGAACCTTGCATTGCGCTTTGAATAGTAGCCCAATCCGCCAAAGTAAGTACCGGCCCACATCCCCCCCTCATTGTCTTTACAAATGGTATAAACGGCATTATCAGGGAGGGAGTAAGGATCGCCGGCTTTTTTACGGAGATTTTGGCTGGTATTGCTTGCCAGATCATAAATATAAATACCAGATTCTGTAGCGATCCAGTACTTCTGATTTTCTCCTTCGGTAATATCACGGACATAAATATCAGTATTATCACTATTGCGCAAGATCAGTGACTTAATCAGTCCAGTTTTGGTATCATAACTTTTTAGGCCTTGTTTAAAACAGCCTATCAATAGCTTGTTACCAGCAGCCGGAAATATTTTACTGATGGAGCGAAGGTTTACCGGAACATTCTGACTGATGATCCTGATACTTGTCTTCGATCTGTTTTGCGGATTATAAATTATTAATTGCCCGTCGTCATTGCCCATCAGAATGTTTCCCTGCGCATCAATGGCGATGCAGGAGGCCGAAATTTTCAGGTTCAGTACCTTGTTGCTGCGCTGAATATATTGATGCAATTCATTGTTGGCCAAAAAATACAGGTCGTTATGGTGATCGATTATAATGTGACTGATATAATTCTGTGGAGCCTTTTCGAGCGGCGTAAATACTTCATTGTAAGGATTGTATTTAATAAGGCCACGACCGGTTCCGATCCACAGCATACCCTGTTTGTCTTCAACAAGACTGATGATGATATTATTGCCAATATTCCCGAATTTGCTTTTTTCGTTTTTTAAGGTTTTAAAGGTATAACCATCAAAGCGGTTGAGTCCACCCCTGGTTCCAATCCAGATCAAACCTTTTTTGTCCTGAATAATAGCTTGTACCGAATTGTGGGCCAGGCCATCATCAGCCTGGTACTGTTTAAAATAATGAGATTGCCCATTGCAAGTCGGAGCCGCAAGAAAGGGAGCCAATAACAAAAGGAATAATATAAACCGTTTAATCATGAATATCAAATATATATAAATAGAATGTGCTGTGATCCATCGCTCAGCTCTTGCACCATTTTGTTACAGATCGGCTGTTTTGTTGGTTGTTGATTATCAGTTTGTTGTGTGTTAAGCTTTGGTTTTGATAGAATGATTTGAGACATATCAACAAAAAGATGAACAAATTTTACGGGTATCATTGCTTTACTTTGATTCGATATTTAACCAAATTAATAACCTTGCTGCAAATTTCTTCCACCGGCTTACCATGTCTATGCAGTTTTAGTGCTTTTTATGAGAAACAAATTATTGATTCGTGTGACAGCCACATTGTTGGTTTTAACAGGTTCTTGTCAGAAAGGTCCATCAACCGATAGAACTGATGACCTAAACAAAGTTGGGAAACTGGCAGCATTAAATGTAATTGCGGCAGCACCTCCGTTAGGCACCTTAATTGACGGGGCAATATATCGGATCCGCGGCATGTCATCCTTACCAGATGGCCCCGTGGTTGAGGTTACCGGTAACTCAACGGCAGAAAATGCTGCCATCCAGCAATGGTCGTGGTTTCCTAACAACGGGCAGAAATGGAAGCTGGTAAAAACCGATGCCACCCATTACAAACTGATCAATATCACCAGCAATAAATGTTTGAAATCGCCTTCAGCTACATCTGGAGCCATTTTGCAACAAGGTACCGACGACGGTAGTGATGCGCAACAGTGGACTATCGATTATACGGGGAGCAATAATGTATATACCCTTACCAACAAAGCCACGGGCATGAAAATGGCCGTTGATCCTGAAAGCAGTACACCTGGTGCCAAAATAAGGCAAAAAATAACCCTAACCGGTACGCAGGGGATGTTTAATTTCCATGATACCAATTTCCAGAATCCATTGATCAATGCAAGTCGGGCTGATCCCTATGTTGCCCAAAAAGATGGCTATTATTATTTTATGTATACTCGGGGCAATAATATCGGACTCAGAAAAACCAGATCGATGTCGCTGTTATCCACAGCAGTAGAAACAGTGGTGTGGACTCCCCCGGCAGGTGCCGCTTATTCTTCCAATATCTGGGCGCCCGAGTTACATTTTCTCTCTGGTAAATGGTATCTCTACTTTGCTGCCAATGATGGAGGCGATGTAAGCCACCGCATGTTTGTACTGGAAAATTCCAATGCCGACCCAACTACCGGAACATGGACTTTTAAAGGGAAAGTCAGCGATCCAAGTGATCAATGGGCTATTGACGGTTCTATTTTGACCATTGGTACAACAAACTATTTTATTTGGTCGGGATGGGAAAATGTAGCCACTAAGTTTAAGCAATACATTTACATTGCACCAATGTCTGACCCCTGGACGATAAGTGGTGACCGGGTAAAAATATCATCGCCAACCAATAACTGGGAAAAATATGAACCCAGTGGTTCTTTAGGTGCGGGTGTTAACGAAGGGCCGATCATGCTCAGAAAGGATGCCAGCAGTCCGGTATTTATTATTTATTCTGCCAGCAGATACAGCAGCGATAATTATTGCCTGGCACAGATTCAGTTAAAAACCGGGGGCAATCCTTTGTTACCTGCCGATTGGATCAATAAAAAGCAGGTATTTGTTAAAAGCGATGTGAATGGGGTGTATGGCCCTGGTCACAATGGCTTTTTTACCAGTAGCTATACCGATCCAAACGGGGTGTTGCACAGTGAAAATTGGTTTATATACCATGCGCGCAGTGTAGCCAATACCGGTAATGGATCCAGAACACCGCGGATGCAAAAGCTAACGTGGAATGCAGATGGCTCACCAAATTTTGGAACTGCTGTAGCAACAGGACTCAACATTCCGGTTCCTGTTGGAGAATAATGCTGTTTGTAACTGTATCAGAATTACGCAAGCGTTAAACCATCCATATCAATTTGAGATGAAACGACAAAGGAATGAACAGTTTTTATTGACCGCATTATTTTACTTTGCTACCAGAAAACCGAATATAAAGCCTGCACTACAGCTTAGTAAATCCGCTTAGTTACCCGTGCCGGTTTATCCATAAGGTTTCCCGCACCCAATAATTTAACCAGATATGAAATATAAGCGCCTACCCAAAAGAATTATGGCCCTAACTTTTTTACAGCTCGTAATGCTAAAAACAACGGTATGGAAAGGATGATCGAAAAAGTAGTTAAAAAAATAGAAGTCCTGATCGATCTTTTGGGTTATGGCATCGTTGAATTGCCAGTGGTATACAACCTAAGTTTTACGGGTTTATCTCCGAGGGAATATAGTATCGACTGCCACATTGATCAATCCCCTTCAGCATTGCATTCCTGGCTTTATTCGCCAGATTTTAAATTGGTTTTTTCTGAAATCGGCAGGGGTAATGGTCATATGGTATGCTTCAAAGGTGAAGGCGTAAACAGGAACGTTTATTATGAAACGATGTTAAATGTCGTATCTGATTACATCTTTTTAAAAGAAAAATTTTTCCTGTAGGGAATAGACTTTAAACCAAATTATAAATCAATATGTGTAAAAAATTAATTGCCTTATTTGTACTCTTAATTTCATCCCAGTTCCTGTTTGCCCAGAACAATCTTTTAAAAGATTTTCCTGAAGGATCTGGCCCAAAAGAAGTAGGGAAACGCTTAGCTTACCGTTTCCTGGATAGAAAACATATGCTGCATGCAGGAAAGTGGATCAGCTATCCGGAAACGTTCAACTGGACCGGAGCACTTAAGTATGCTAAATTAACAAAAGATAAAAAACTCTTATCCCTTCTGGAAGAAAGGTTTGAGAAACTAACTTCCCAGGAAAAGCAATTGTTGCCGATTATGAACCATGTTGACCTGAATATGTTCGGCAGCCTGCCATTGGAATTGTATCTGATTACTAAAGACAAGCGTTATTTCGACCTTGGTATACCGTATGCAGATACCCAATGGGCTGTTCCTCAAACTGCAGATGCAAAACAAAAGGAGTGGGCCAATAAAGGATTTTCATGGCAAACACGCATGTGGATTGACGATATGTATATGATTACCATTGTTCAGGCCCAGGCTTACAAAGCAACCGGAGATGTAAAATATATTGACCGTGCTGCGAAAGAGATGGTACTTTATCTGGATGAACTTCAACGCCCCAACGGCCTTTTTTACCATGCGCCCGATGTGCCCTTCTACTGGGGGCGCGGCAATGGCTGGATGGCTGCAGGCATGACGGAACTGTTGCGCTTGTTACCTAAAGATAATACAGACCGCCCGCGCATACTTAAGGGTTATGAAACAATGATGAAAAGCCTGAAAGATTACCAAAGGCCAAGTGGAATGTGGAATCAATTGATTGATGAGCCAGACTGTTGGGCCGAAACATCAGGATCTGCGATGTTTACCTATGCACTGATCAGCGGAGTAAAACAGGGTTGGCTGGATAAGCAGGAATATGGACCAGTAGCGCGAAAAGCCTGGTTGGCTATGGTACCCTACATCAATGAAAAAGGAGATGTTGCAGAAGTGTGTGTAGGAACCAATAAAAAGAACGACAAACAATATTATTACGACCGTCCGCGTAATGTGGGCGATTCGCATGGGCAGTCGCCATACCTGTGGTGTGTTTATGCGCTGTTGGAAAAATAAATAGCAAGAAGAATAAGTGTGCTGTATTTGGTCATAACGCCGGTCGCTCTCATACGGCCGGCGGATGCACACTCCGATCAGCCCGGGCTATTTACCCCGGGTTTATCTTCGATAAGGAGAAGTACAAGATCATGAAAATATTGAAGCCAAAATACCAGTCTGCTATTTTAAATGGTTTTCTATTGCCCCTGAAATCAGGTTTACCTCGGCCACACCAAGCGTGATATGATGACCATCTGCTGTTTGTTTATAATCAAATGGCGCCGGTTCCCCAGGTTCAATTTCATCTGCTTCAAGTAAAATCCAGTCAGATCCCTGCTTTCTTATTGCACCTAAAATTCCGCCGAAATACACAATCTTGAAATAATCATCTTTTGGGATAATGGTTAGGGTGATCTGTTGATCATTATGGTCGATGTAGATATTAAATGCCTTCATTTCCTCAAAACCTTTGAAAATGGTGTATTGTTTTGGCAAAATAATCTGTTCATAAATGATGTTGGGTTGAAGAAAAAAAATCATGATGTAAGCAATATAAAACCAATGTATCGTATATTGAGATATGCAAGAAATCAAGTTATTCCCCAGCCTTAAGAAAAGGTTGGTGCTTTTGGGGTTAATCATAGCTTTAGGAACTGTGGTTGCTTTCCTTATATCTTTTCCCAGCGCATCTTTTATTTTGTATTTTGGGCTCTGCTCCGTAGCTTTCTGTTATATGCTGATCAGGTTGTTTAACCGCAAACCAGTTCTTGTTTTATCAGAGGCAGGAGTGCTTTCAGGGATGACGGTGAACGGTGCCAAAACAGGGTTGGTTTTATGGGCAGATATCAATGAGATAAGAAATACACGGGTATTCTGGTTGGTGAAGGGCATTGAGCTTCATGCGAACGAGGCCATTGCCGAAAAATACCAGTCAAGATTGGAGAAAAAAGAACGCGTAGCCCGAAAAACATTCATTATGCACCTGAGCAGCGATGAGATCAACATGAAGCATGATGAGCTGCTTTCACTACTTGAGCGTTACTGGCATTTTTATAAAGGGACCGGTAAATTGGATAATGATCGTCCAAAAGAAAAAATCGAAAAACCTTAGTCTTTATTCTGTCCCTTAACCTTCTTTAGTCCATTAAAAAGGGGGGCAGAAATGCTTGTGAAGAACTAAGGGCTAAAACGGACATGTGACAGATAAATCCGGATAATATCTGTATTAAATGCGTAGTGACTACCTCTCAACCGTTAATCAATTTTACAACAGGTGGTGTTATCAGGTGCTGATCATTAAGCATTGCTTTTGTACTTGCAAAAGCAATGCTTAGACCGCATGAGCTTATCTTTTTATTTGAAATGAAAAGCAAATTTTTAAGCTGCTTTATAACTTTACCTGTAAAGTAATATAAAAGGCCCTTGCATCAGAGGGCACGATGCCCGGCCCCGGATAACTATCAGCCCGTCTCGTAAAATAGCGCTCATCGGCCAGGTTGTTTACGGATCCCTGCAGACTAAAGGTTTTATTAAATTGATAAGCAGCCGAAAGATCCATAACAGTATAAGCCGATATTAATCCATTAATGGCATTGCTGGTAAAAGCGGCGTTAGTGGCATCCGTAAACTGCTCACTGGTATAGGCCAGCTGGTAACTTGCTGACAATTTTTTATATTGATAGGTTAGTCCGGTTTTAAATATGACATCTGGCGCAAGTTCTACCTTGCGGTTATTATAGGCCGATACTTTACTGCTGATGTACCGCGCATCAATCAGCGCAAGGTTGATGAAAACGGATAGCTTGGTGTTATTTTGCTGAGGGGCGATAAAATGAAGTAACTCTAATTCCGCAAAAGATTCCAATCCGATATTGCGCGATTTAGAGATGTTGGTGCGGTAACGGTAATCGTTAAAGTTGGCGTCTACGGTATCAACCGTACCGATCCTGTTGTCATAATTAATGGCAAATACACTCACATCATAATTAAACACGCCCGATACATTGCCCCGCATACCCAGATCTGCCGAATAACCTTTTTCATCCTGCAGGTTGGGATCGACCTGGATGTTTTTATTGATCGACCGGATGTCGTTAAAATTAATGGCCCTGTAGTTCTGCGATATATTGCCATAAAACTGCATGGCCTCGCTTTTGAAATAACTCAGGCCAATACCTCCGATAACGAAACTCCTGCCGTTATTTTTGTCTTCGTTGGTGAGTTTTTTGTAAATAATGTTTCCTGCAAAGTCTTTATTTACCTGTGTGTAAAAACCATTGGCTTTAGTTACAATGTTTTCGAACCTGATTCCCGGTATAATACTGAACCTTGGGGTGATCCTAAAGATGTTCTCGGCAAATACAGAAACGTTTTCATTGGGGAAATCATATTTCGAATAGTAATCATTATCGGCAGGATTATAATCAAAATCGGATCCTGTACCGGTTTTGGCATTATTGCCCAAACCCTGTTCCCGGTCGGTATTTCCATGATAATACCTTAGGCCCAATAACAGGTTTTGCGGATTGCCTTTTAGTTTATACGAATAAAGTAAACGGGTTTCATTGCCATAGTTACCGTATTTGTCTTTAAATAAATTTCGGTCGTCATTTGGATCGGCCCTGCTGATATAATCTAAATTGCCAAGGGCATCACGTGAGGCAGAAAGGGCAAAAAAAGCGGGAGTTGAGTTTTAAATGATCGCTCAGTTTATAATCCAATATAAAGGCCCCAAGGTTCCAGTTTACTTTGAACCAGTTTCTTTCGCGTATCGATTGGCGTGGATCTGAATTAAAGCCGGCGTCGGTAAGGCCGCCTGGTTGTTGTGCCAGATAATCCATATAAGTATACTGGAATGTTAAAGCAAGCCTTTCGGTAGCTTTGTAGGTAATGCCCGCATAAGCCGTATTGACATTGAACTGCGAGTTTGGCCGCCAGTCATCACCTTGTTTATGCTGAAAAAAGGTATAATATTGCACTTTTTTAATGGTCCCGCCTATACTGTTGGTGGTATTGAAAAAGCCCCATGATCCGGCCGTTTCGCGGGAAGTAACCTCGATTGCCTTGTCGGTAGGACCTTCCTTAAGTTTAAAGTTGATCATTCCCCCAAACTGGGTGCCATACTGTAACGATGATGCCCCTCTCAATATTTCTATTCTATCTGTAAGTTCTGATGGGGGTGAATAATAGCTTTCGGGATAACCCAGTGCATCAGCACTGATATCATATCCGTTCTGTCGGGTGTTAAAATTGGTTACACGGTTCGGATTCAGTCCGCGGCCACCTATACCAAGCTGGATCCCCGAAACATCATTCTCCCAAATGTTCAGTCCTGCTATTTTGGAGTAGATCTGCCGCGTATTATTGGTCGCCTTATTTCCGGTAACATCATCAAGTACAATCACCTCACTTTTTTTACCGGCGTTTATGGTTGTTCCTTCAACCGAGTTTAAACGCGTAATACCAAAAGTTTTTTCTTTACCAGCCTTTACATCCACATCCCTGATCTGTTCTACAGCCTCTTCCATCACCAAATCTGTCACAATATCCGTGTTGATCTTTACCGCACGGGTGATCTGTTTAAAGCCAACGGATGAAACTTCGATAGTATAATTCCCGGCAGCCACATCGGGTAAACGGTAATTGCCTGCCACATCGCAGGCTGTACGGTATGAAGTGTTTTTTAAAACAACCGATGCCCCGGCAATACCTTTGCCCGAAGCTGTTTTTACACTGCCGCTGAGGCTAAAATTTTGAGCGGCCAGTTTAAGGCTGACCATGATTAAGATCGTTGTAATGAATAGAATAGTTTTTTTCATTCTGTTTGTTTAAATGGAAGTATCCATTTTTTATGGGCAAAAGTTTCTTGTTCTTTGGCGAGATTAACCGTATTGTCAATGTACAATCTGCTACCGCTGCCGTTAAGCGTTACATAACTATCGGCCGTTACTATCGGATTTTTAATTCCTTTTTGGAAGTACTCCTGTGCCAGAAAATGTGCGTACTGTAAAATCATATCGGGCTGTGTAGCCATCTGCCTTTCCTGAAAACCGGTGAGGTAAGCTGAATTGATAATCTCAGTCTGTTTACCTGTAGCCGGATCTTTGACATGAAAGAAAGCGGTGCCACCTTTTTCCATGAGCATCACCCGCCACGAAAAACGGTATCCTTCCTCTGTCCAGTACAGGTTGCCGGGATACAATAAATAACGGAGTGGGAGCAGAATCTGGATGGCAAAATGGATGATCAATACTGTAAAAACAAGTTTCGGTTTATAAGCTGATAATTGATAAACGGCTTCTGTTTTTAAGGTGCTATTGGTTGATCTGAAAAGAACTCTTCTTAAAAAATCAATGATCCTGATATGGGTCTCTGGCGGAAAAAAAATCACCGTCACGCAGATCATGATATAAGGGAACATGCCGATTTTGAAAAACAGTCCTGTCGCGAGGTGAAAAATGATCACCAGTAGGTAGGCTGGTTTTCGTGTTTTGCGGCTTAATAAAAGAAAACCAATCAACAGATCGAAAAGCATACCCGCCCAGCTGAAAAGGTAAGCTGGCCATTGCTGCGTTAACAAGCCGCCAATAATAGGCAACTGACTATTGGCAGGCAGCCATATTTTAAGGGGAATGGCTGCAATGAGCCAATCGTAAGTCAATTTAGAAATGCCGGCAAAAAAATAAACGAGTACAAGCTGGAATTTAAATATGCCAGTGGTCCATAGCGGCACCTGGGTAACCAGCAATTGAGGCTTGCGTACCACATCTAAAGAAAAATACCGCTGTGCGGGCACCCATATCATCAAAAAGGCCATTACACTAATGAAGTAGTAATGGTTCAGGTAGGTTGTTTTATCAATAAGCTCCACATAGGTAAAGCATAGAAAAAAAGTTATACTGGCAATCCGGTAAAAAAGGCCTACTATAATTAATATGGCAGCGATGATTAATAAAGCAAACAGCGTGTACATGCCAAATGCTCCTAATGGTTTTATCCAGTCAAAGCCATAAAAGGTAAAGTGAAATTTAGGCTTAATATAAAAGGCATATACCCATCCCTTTAATAAAAAACGGATGGTGCTCACCAGCATAATACTCCCAAATGCTATACGTAATACAGCCAGGGGAGCAATATGTGTTTGTTTATTAAACCTGGAGTATGATTGCTCCATTACCGTAGCGCCCATTGCTGGTTAATCTCCGTCGTTGTCACCATAGGTAATTAATATGCCCAGTGATGAGGTCATATCCGTTTTAAGCAATACCGTTAATTTCTGCAATTCGGTATACACCGCTGTTACGGCTGCCGGGTTGCTGGTAATCTGTGCGGATAAGGGGTCGGTTAAGGTCTGAACTTTAGCAATGGCTACCGTAAACTGATTTTTGATGGCATCGTTCAAAGAACCGCCATTGTATTTGGCATTGGCCTGTACCAGATAATCATCTAAGCCACTGCCATCTTTACCCAGATAAACATTTTGCAAGGCCTGAAGGTGCAACAGCACCAGTTGTGCCGATATTTTTGAATAGTAAGCCTCAACCTTTTGGGGAAAGGTGTTGCCCATCGATTGTACTCCGGCCGGAACGCCAACCTGATAATTCTTCAATGTTTCGTAATCATAAACGATCTGGTTGATCAACTGTCCGGTAGAACTGCCTACATCAGTGCCCGTTGCATTGATAAAAGTATTTTTATAAGCACCATTCCAGGCATTCAGTACGGTAGATGCGTTGGTTTTCATTTCGGCTGTTAAGCTGGCCAGATAAGTTTTCCGGTTTGCTGCCTTGCTATCGCTGGTGTATTGGGCAAGTACGGCTGTATTATCTGCACCTGTACCGAACAACAGGTAATCGAGGGCAGGCAGGCCTTTTGCCGATAGGTTGGCCAGTAAAAGCGGGTTGTATGTGCCAGAATTTACATTGGCGTTAATTTGGTTCACATCGGTAGGGTAGGTATTCGTGTTTACGCGAAGACCCACATCGCCCGCCGGCCCAAAATCGTAAATTGAAGTAGATTGCCATTGTTTATATGCGGCCTGGAAAGCATTTTGCAATGTGCTAAGTTTAGCCAGGTCGGGTGCTGCATTAAAAGCGGTTACTGCTGCATCAAGTGTTACAGTGGTCGCCTGGTAGGCCGTATATGCCGGGATAATCATGTTGGTACTCATGTTGGTGAGCATAGCTTTACGGTCGAAGGAAGAACCTTTGTCGCCTGTTCCGTTATCATCGCTGCCAGCTGATTTTTTGCAGGATTGAACGAGTATAAATGCCGATACTGTGATAACGGCCAGATAGATAATTTTGCGCATAATGGGATTGTTTTAACATTAAAACCACCCTTGCTTGGCACATGGGTGGTTAATTTATGATTGAGTAATAACTGACTTCTATTACAGGATATCTTTTACATCCTCAAAATTGTATTGTTTGGCAACAGCATCCCTGATGGTATTGACATCGGTTAGCGTAAGATCATAAAAGCTTTTTGGGAACAGGGCCAGCATGGCGGTAATCTGTGCATCGGTTGTAACCCTTTTTGGATTGTATTTGATCGAGTTCACAAAACCATATAGTTCAGATACACGGCTGTTTCTGAGGATATTGTCGTTGATGGATTCTTTTGCTTCTTTTACTTCCTGTAAAGCGGCAGCTCCGGTGAGTCGTTCCATTGTAGTGAGGATAATATTGGCCTGTGCTACGATTGTTGGCTTATCTTTAGCGCTTATAGCTGCCCTTCCTTTTAAGAAAGCGTCCATCAGGATTTTGTTGGCCTTAAAACCATCGTCAACCTGTGTGCTATAACTTCCCCAAAGTTTAGCGCCAACTTTATTGGTTGGGAAATCGATAGGTACACCCCAGTAACCAAAAGCCAGATCCCATGCATGCTCTAAGGCAGTTGAGCCGTTTACAAGGGTGGTATTGTCGATAGTTTGGTTTGCAGCGGCATTCATGGTTGTTGCTATCTGATAAGTAATCAAACCACCCATCAAACCTTTATTAAATACTTGCGCATAGTTTACACCAAGGCTGGTAAGTGCATATTTTGATGCAGCATTTGCCGAACTTGCGGCTACACCCGCTACGCCTCTGCTGGCAGTGGTAGAAGCTACTGCATTTACTTTACTTAGCGAATCGATAGCGCTCAATACGTCTATTTTATATGCCGCCGAAAACTGATCGTTAAGCTGTATTCCTGAAGTATTATATGCTGCTGTTGCAAATGGAGCATTTGTATTGGTCAACATTGCTTTTGCTTTAGCACCGTCGAAAGTACCTGTTAAGGCATTTTTCATCAGGTTTGATATTTCGGTAACCATGCCCAGGCGGGTAGTGGCATCGGCGAAATTCGCATTGGCAAAATTATAGGTTGTAGGTACGGTATATACTGGTGTCGGTTCTTCTGGTGTGGGTGTATCTGATTTTTTGCAGCCTGCCGTAAACAGAAGTACCGCCGAAGAAAGGATGATTGCCGTAAAGGACTTTTTCATATCGTTGCTGATTAGTTTAATTTTATGGCTCAAAATTAGAACGGACAGCACGGGCAATCAATACCCCCTTGGGGGTATATTTATAATTAATCTAAATAAAGATATCGTTGAGATAACTTAAAATCAGGATCAGTTCTGAAGCATGTTTAAAGGTAAAGCCCAGTTTTTTGATGATGTTTTTTCGGTGTGTTTTGACGGTATGTACGCTTAGAAACAGCTTATCGGCAATATCCCTATTCGTCATTCCATCCGCTATCAGCTGTACGATTTCCACTTCCCGGTACGAAAGATTAGGTTCTATACCCTGTAAAGGATTAACTGCATCCCGTCCGCGTAGGATCTGTAAGGTTTGTTCACAATAATATCGCTCACCCCTGGCAGTTGCATATATACCTTGAATAATCTCATGCCGCGTACATCTTTTAAAGATGGAATTCCGCATCCCTTTATTGATGAGCTCTAAAATATGCTCCCTGTTTTCTTTGTTGGAGAGGATCAGAAGCCTTGAGTCTTTAAAATGAGAATGGGCGAGTGCAGCATTACTAAAATCGTTGTCCATCAGGATCACCTCAGGCTTAAGGTATTTTACCAATTCTTCCAGTTCGGCGATGTTTGATGCCGTACCGGCAATACCGATGTCATCAACGGTAGATAAAATTGATACCAGTCCTTCCTGAGTAAGGATCTGGTTATCTGCAATTACTACGTTGATCATTGTTGTTATTTAGACTTTGTATAAACAAAATTACGCAAATTATATGTTCGTTGGAAAATTGTAATGATATTGATAGGTTTAATCAACCATTTATGACAATACGCAATTAAATCCCAATGGGTTGCCCAGTCAGGTTTTTTTAGGCACGCTTTCAATTTGAGGATCAGTGATGGTTGTTGTGAAGGTTATTAGATTTAAAAGAATAAAATTTCAAATGTAGACCATTTAGAGAAGTGGTATAACAATTATTTGTTCGTTTAAAATCTGAAGATCTCATCCAGCGCTATGATGTGTTTTCCATCTGCTAGACTGACTGGTGCCTTGGCCAGTTTTTCGGCCAGTAAGGAAGTGGGCAGAGGTTTGAATTTCCTGATCAAACCTAAACTGTTCAGGAATTTTAACAGGCCGGCAGATATCTTTTCACCCAATCGGTCAGAGTCTTTTCGCAATAAAAGCCCTGGTCTGAAAATAATATATTGATCCAACACTAATTTTGAAATACCCTCATCGAGTTCGCCTTTTAATTTGGAATAAAATACCTTACTTGTTGGCGATGCACCATAAGCCGACAATAAAACCATCCTGGTGATATGGTTTCTCTTGGCCAGCTCCGCGAATTTTAGCGGGATGGCATAATCGATATGTCGCTGTTCATCCTTTGATCCTGCAGCCTTTAGCGTGGTGCCAAGGCATATAAACAATATATCGCCATTAATATCTCCGGATACTTTTTCCAGATCATCAAAATCAGTCAGGATTTCTTCCAGTTTGGGGTGGATAATTTGAGTAGGACGGCGTACAAATATGACCACCTCTGTATAGCCGGGATCTTGCAGCAATACGTTGACGAGGTCTTTTCCGGTAGCACCCGTGGCTCCAATGATCAGCGCTTTCATGTTTTTTCTTTAAAATTACTTAAATAAATCTTAAGGGACCGAGAAGCTTTACAATTAATAGCATGCCTATTCTTATTTTACATATAATTTGCGATCTTGCACAGCCCCAGGATGTAAATGGAATACCCTAAACTTAAAGATCACGAACTAGCCGCCTTACTCAGGAAAGGGGATGCCTATGCCTATACTGAGATTTTTGAACGGTACAATAAAATCCTGCTCCGCCATGCTTTCCGTTTGCTTTCAAACGATGATGAAGCTTATGATGTTGTTCAGGATGTTTTTATGCAGCTGTGGCAAAAACGCGAGGTGATTGAATTTAATACTTCGCTGTCGGGTTACCTCTTCACAGCGGTTAAAAACAAGATTTTTAAGCTTTTTGCACATCAAAAAGTGGTACTGCGATATGCTGAATCGATCAGTGCATTTCTGGTTGAAGGCTATAATATTGTGGAAGACCGTTTGATGGAAAAGGAACTATCTGCCCTTATTGCCAAAGAAATCGAGGCCTTGCCGGCAAAAATGCGCGAGGTTTTTATCCTGAACAAAAAAGAAGAACTTACTTATAAGGAAATTGCCGAGCGACTGAACATTTCCGACCAAACGGCCAAACAGCAGGTATACAAAGCCATGAAAATCCTTAAGCCGAAAATTGATGGCTTTTTAGCTATTTTTCCTTTTCTATAATTTTTTTTTAATCCGCGTATGACGGTAGGCGGAGATAGGGGTCTTAGCTGTATATTCTGGAGATTTACCCAGCAATGCGCTGTTATTTCAGATTATCTATTGATTAACCTTATACCGTCTACAAATGAACGAACAGCAAGTTGCTGAACTGATCAGGAAATATAATGCAGGAACATTACAGCAGGATGAAAAAACTGCCCTGGACATCTGGTACCTAAAGTTTGCCTCCGAAAGCCAATCGGAATTGCCGATAGAGAAAGAAAATCTTTTGTCAGAAAAGCTAAAATCGAGTTTGCCTTTACAGTATGAAAAGCGCACCATAAAATTATGGCCACGGATTGTTGCCGCAGCGGCATTGTTAGCTATAGTAGTTTCGGCAACTTTTTGGTGGTTAAAAGATAGCGGATCGCATCCCCAATATGCGAACGATATAGCCCCAGGGAAAATGGGGGCAACGCTAACCCTGGCAAACGGTAAAAAAATCAGTTTAACTGGTGCAAGCAACGGAGAGATCGCAAAAGAGCTGGGTTTATCCATTTCAAAGACTGCCAGTGGACAAATTGTTTATCACATTGAACGCGGGCAGGGCAAATCCAATGGACTAAATACGTTAACGACAGCAATTGGAGAAACCTACATGCTAATCCTTCCCGACCAAAGCAAAGTTTGGCTTAATGCAGCATCAAGTTTAACTTATCATCAAGCGCTAACTGCCAATGGCGTGCGCAGGGTTAAACTCACCGGTGAGGGCTATTTCGAAGTGGCTAAAGATAAAGAACATCCTTTTATTGTGGAAAGTGGAACACAATCGGTAGAGGTTTTGGGAACGCATTTCAATGTAAATGCTTATCCGGATGAAAAAGCATATCGTACCACATTATTAGAAGGAAGTGTTAAAATCGGGGATAGGGGCCAAAGCAAAATATTGAAACCTGGAAATCAGGCTTCGAACACTGGTGGAAATATAAACTTAAGTGTAGTAGATACCGAATTTGCCATTGCCTGGAAAAACAACAATTTTGTTTTCGACCGTCTGGATATCAAAGAGATTATGAAGATGATCGCACGTTGGTATAACGTTGAAGTGATTTATGAGGAAGAAATTCCTGCGGGTACTTTTTGGGGCTCCGTATCCCGGTTTGACAATATTTCGAAGGTTTTAATTCCGCTCGAAGCTACCGGCGACGTACATTTTAAAATTGAAGGAAGAAAAATTTATGTGCGACGCTAATCATTATTCAATTTAACCTTAACACTAAACCCAGGCTTATGTAGAGAAACTTAACATAAAAACCAAACAACCGAAATGAAGATTGTATTAAACCATACCCTGACTGCAATCAGGATATGGTTAGTATGGTCCTGACACAAATTATCAACTGAACCGCAGATGCCATAAGTTCGACTACGCCGGCAGCCTGCAATTAACCAGACAAACAAACTTAGGTAATATTGCCCATTATCGCAATATTGACGGCATTACACTTTGCCGCTAAGTTTCTGTCACAAACCAAACAAAGTGTTAAACCAACCGAAAACGAACCCGGGTATACGGAAGTGTGCCCATAAACTATGGCTAATTATGCGATTAACTACCGTGATATTAATAGCCGCGATCATGCAAGTTAGTGCCACTAGCTTCGCACAGAAAATTAGCCTGAACAAGGTTAATGCTTCGCTGGAAGATATTATCAAGAATTTAAGAATACAAAGTGGATACAATTTTGTAGTGCCGGGCGCACTTCTTGACAAGGCAAAACCAGTAAACATTCAGGTTAAAAATGGCGACCTTAAAAAAGTGCTCGATGAGATTTTTGAGAAACAGCCGATTGCTTACGAAATCAACAGCAACACGGTAACATTAAAATCAAAGACAAAGCCTTTTCTGGAAGAGGTACTTGACCATTTTTTAGGCATTAATGTAGCAGGTAAAGTTGTTGATTCGCTTACAGGCAATCCTCTGGTTGGCGCTACCGTGAAGGTGAAAAATTCAAAATCCTTCACCAGAACCGGTGCGGATGGTACTTTTACATTGCAAAATGTAGATGAAGGTGCTACATTGGTGATCAGCTATGTTGGTTATACACCGCTAGAGATTAAATCAGCAAAAGATCTTGGCATAGTCCGCATGTCTATTGATGTTGGCAAGCTAAAGGATGTGGCAGTAACCATAAATACAGGTTATCAGCGTATTAAACCCGAGCAAAGTACCGGCGCAGTATCCCAAATTGGTACAAAAGAATATGAATCGCGGGTAAGCAGCGATTTTCTTGATGGGCTGGTCAACCGTTTACCAGGCTTAATGATCAATAACACCGTCCTGTTTAACAGTACCGATCCCAATGGCAATACCTCTTCAAGGCCCTTATTTAATATCCGCGGTATTTCTACCATGTCGGCCAATCAAAGTCCGTTAATCGTTGTAGATGGTTATCCAACAGAGTTATCGCTCGATATGATCGATCCGAACGAAATCAAATCGGTTACCATACTTAAGGATGCTGCTTCAGCCACGGTATATGGGGTAAGGGCATCGAACGGTGTGATTATTATTGAACGAAAACAGGCTAGTCCTGGTGCGGCACAATTCAATTTCAGGACTACACTGGGGCTAAAACCAGAGGAAGATTATAGCCGCTACCGTTGGGACCCAAACGCATCGGCGATCAACGCCAGTTATCAACGGGAGCGACAGAGCCTTAATATTACGCCATCTACCTGGTCTACCTTATTTAATCCAGGTGTAGGCAGCATACGCCGTTCTATCCCTTTCTTTATTCAGTCTCAGTTCGCCGCAGGTATTATTTCACCTTCGCAGGCTGAAAGCGCCTTTGCTGATCTGGCTAACTATGATAATCTGGATGATTATAGCCGCATATTTCAAAGGACAGCAGTTACGCAAACGCATACCTTAAATGTTTCAGGTGGTGTACCCAATGCGCTCTATTATATTACTGCCAATTATACGGGTAACCACAGTAATGCCATCCTGAATGATAACAACAGATTTTTATTGACTGGCCGGACCACGCTTAAACTGGCCAAACGACTAGGCTTAGAACTGACCACAGAATATCAGGAGCAGCGTATTAATGGTGCCCCAATCCCAGGAGTTGCAGATGTTGCAGGTTATGAGCGCTATGAAGATGTAAATGGTAACCCTAATGCCATCATCTCCAGAAGTTATGCACCGGTTTATAATAATTTCCTGCTATCGCAGGGTTTGTTAGATCAAAATTATTATCCGCTGGTTGATGCGTATGCAGTAAGCGATAAAACACAAACAGTGAATATTAAGACGATTGCCAATTTCAATTACAACATTGGAAAGGGCTTTAATCTTTTGTTTGGCGGAGTATATGAAACCTCCCGTTCAGAAATCAGGCACCTTGCTGGTCAGGGTTCCTCGGAGGTGAATGCCTGGGTAAATAATTATACCGTAACAGCGGGTGGAACATTCAAAAGAAATCTTCCAGATGGTGATTTCCTTCGTCAGCAGAATGCCAGTTCAACCGGTTATACTGCGCGCGCGCAATTGAACTATAACAGGAGATTTGGTAACCACTCCATTAATGCCATAGCAGGTGGTGAAATCCGGAGTATATTAAACAAAGGTAATTTAGCCTCTTATTTTGGCTATAATGACCAGAGTTTACTGCAACAGCCTGTAGACTATGCTTCCATATTTAACGGGCTGGCTACAGTTAGGGGTACACTTGTTACCGGAAATACACTGGGATCTTTAACCAGTTTCTTTAATCAGAGCTACAATGATGACAGGTTTATATCGGCTTTTTCTAATGTTGTGTATTCCTTTAAAGATACCTATTCCTTATCAGGCAGTATCCGTATTGATCAGTCGAACCTTTTTGGAAGCGATCCCAGATATAAGTATAAACCATTATGGTCATTAGGTGCCGCCTGGAATATGGACCGAGAAAACTTTATGCATAATATTAATTGGTTACACCAGTTAAAGCTGCGCAGTGCCTTCGGGTTTAATGGGAATGTAGCCAAACTTTCGCTTCCACAGGTAATCGCGCAAGCGCAGAACAATACATCCAATACACCTACGCTTACTTCGCTTGTATTGGCCTCAAATGCCAATAGTGGCCTTCGCTGGGAACAGACCGAAAACTTTAACCTGGGACTGGATTTCAATATTTTCAAAAATATCAGCGGTAGTTTTGATTATTACACCAAGAAAACGACTGATGTGATGGGTAATTCTACTATCGACCCCACGCTTGGTGCCACTTCTGCCTTAATTAATTATGCTACCATCCGGAATAATGGCTTGGAGTTCAGTTTAAAAGCCGATTGGATTTCCAGCAAAAACTTTAACTGGAATACGGGCATTGTAATCGCCAAAAATGGCAGTAAGGTGCTTGATGTTTACAGAGCAGGACGGTACGATCCCCAGGCCCTTGATGTACTGGGTTATGTAAATGGTTATCCCGTAGGGGCTATGTTTTCGTACAATACTACAGGGCTGAATAACGAGGGCCATCCAATTATTCTGGATCCTAACGGAACCCCTTATGTAGTAAATACCAGTTCCTCTGTCAATCCTTTGGTTATCGCGATGTCCAATAAAGATTCAGGATTTGTACAATACTCAGGTACTACTATTCCAAGCATTAGCGCCGGATTAAGTAACCGGGTGGATGTTGGCAACTTTTACTTCTTTGCGATGATTAACTATTATGGCGGTTTTAAGGTTAGGGTACCCAGACCCACGCCTGCAGATAACAGGCCTTTAACAGGAGCAAATAACTATTGGAGGGTTGCTGGCGATGAACTAAACACCGACATTCCAAACCTGGTTGACCTGAACAGTGCTAACCCATCATGGGCTTACCGTTATAACAGCAATTACGTGGTTCATGGCGATTACCTGACATTAGGCGATGTAACGGTTTCATACCGGTTAAATAATGTACTTTTTATAAAAAAGGCTGGTTTTAAAAACTTTGAGATCAAGGCCCAGGCTTCAAATCTGTACACCGTTGGTTTTAACCGATATAACTTTAGTATGGCCACGGGAAGTTATGCAAAACCCTATGTAACCCCTACGTACACCCTTGGTTTATTCACCAACTTTTAAAAATGATGTCATGAAGAAATTAAAATATATAGCTGCCCAACTCATCCTTTGTTGTATGGTTTTAAGTGGTTGCGATAAATATCTCGATGTAGAACCAAAAGGCAAGCAATTGCTAAAAACAACTAACGACTTCGACTTATGGTTAAACAGCCAGGTGCTTACCACTGAAACGAATTCCGATAATATCATGAATTACATGACGGATAATATTGATTTACAGAACCTAAACACTCCGCCAACTACTCTTGCTGAACTTATTTATACCTGGGCGCCACAGTTTACAACTGATGTAAGCTCGGCCACTTATTTGTGGGGCGAACATTATCGGCGAATTAGCTTATTTAATACCGTATTATTAGGCATTGATGCTGCTGGCGGCGGTACTGCATCTCAGAAAAGCAGTATTAAGGCAGAAGCGCTGTTGGGCCGGGCACATTCGTATTTTTACCTGGTAAATGAATATGCAAAGCCTTATAATGCGGCAACTGCTGCAACCGATCTTGCCGTGCCTTATATTACATCAGACGATGTAAGTCAGAAAACACTCGCCCGAAGTACTGCAGCAGAAATTTATCAGCATATTATCGATGATATCAATACGGCTATTCCCAACCTTCCTGATGATAATAGCAATGCACGGTTTCGTGGCTCAAAGGCTGCAGCATATAGCGTATTGGCGCGTATTTATCTCTACAGAAGAGAATACAGTGAAGCCCAACGCTATGCGGAGTTGGCTTTAACCAGTACACATGCAACAATGATTGATTATACCACTCCTGCAACTTTCCCAACCACAACCAATGTGGTATCGCATCCTGATGTGATTTACGGCAGGGCGTCGGCCGCGGCCGGTTTGCCACTATCTGCCGAATTAAAAAGTATGTTCGCCACCAATGATGCAAGAAGAACAGTGTTGTATTATAACTGGGCAGGTACTACAAGAGGGGCAACATTATTTTATGCGGCCGCTGTTACACCAGCTTTTCAGTTAACGAATTCTGGTACAACTGTACAGGAGATGCGGCTAATTGCAGCAGAGTGTGCAGCACGCAGCAATGACCTGGCTAAGGCACTTGCCAATCTCAATGAGGTGCGCCGGAATCGGTATACAGGTACACCCATTACCAGCAGGGATTTTAGTTCTACAAGTCAGGAGGAGGTTTTAACTGAGGCACTGGCTGAAAGAAGGCGCGAATTACCTTTTCACGGCTTGCGCTGGTTTGATATGCGGAGGTTTGATATGGAAAACAGGATGCCCGTGGTTACCCGTACCAATGCGCAGAATACGGTAGTTGCCACATTGGAGCCGCATAGCAGCAAGTATACCCTGCAGGTGCCCATACAGGTATTGGCATTTAATCCGGATATGATACAGAATCCATAACCTATAAATACAAGAAATGAAGATATATAAATTGAATATACTGGCAATATACACAGTAGTGCTGTTGCTTATGGCTTGTAAAAAAGACGAATCCGGTCGCGAATCCCTGGCAGAGGGGCGTGTAACCTTTGATCTGCCAACATCAACAGATGTAGTAGCAAGATCTTTAGACATTAAGAATATCACCTTAGTGAGTATGGAAATGAAAGCTGCTTTGCAAGGTGCTGCTTCTTCAGATGTACATTATGTTACTTTCGCAACGGACACCACTAAAATTGCTGACTATAGAGCTAAGTATGGAAGTAGTGCCCTGTTGCTTCCTACAGCAACCTATCTTTACTACAAACCAACGGTAGCCATTACGGCCGGAACCAACATTTCTGAAGCTGCGGTACTAAATCTTAGCTTTCAAACCGTATTAAGGCCCCGCAGTACCTATGTACTTCCACTGGTTATTGCATCTGTTGACGGTCAGGTGCAGGATCCAAAAACACGCAGGGTGGTCTATTATGTATTCAATACCGGTGAAGCACTTTATGTAGACCATACTGGATTTACCCTAACGGCCACCGCATCTTCCACATCCGGAACGAATGTAGCCGGCAGGGCAGTGGATGCGGCCACAGGTACAAGCTATTGGGCAAGTGCTACCACAGCGGCATTGCCACAATTTGTTAGTATTGATTTTGGACGGGACGTTGATTTTTCGGGATTGGACTATTTTTTTCCAACTACTGTAACGCCAACCATTGGCGGGTATACCACCTCTGCTAAAATAGAAACAAGTTCAAATGGCACCACCTGGGTAGATAAAGGCACGTACACGGTTGACGTGAATAATACACTGAAAAAGCAGACCATAAACCTACCCGTATTAACTACCGCAAGATATCTGCGTTTCACCATTTTAACCGCAACTCCCTACGTATCTGGAACGCTTACTTACAGCATAGGTTTTGTGGGTGGAATTTTACTTAGAAATTAAATAAAGCTACCCGTAATTTATAAAAATAGAAGATGAAAAAAATAATAATTTCAATGATGATCATGCTTCCTTGTATGGCAGCAGCTCAAAAAAACTATACACTTTCAGGAAATCTTTCCGCGTTAAAAGAACCCGCCAAAGCCTATCTGGTTACCATACGGGATGGTGCATGGAAAGAAACCGATTCTGTAGAAATCAAAAACGGCAAATTTCAGTTTACCGGAACACTTGATGAACCTCAACAGGTTATGGTTGCGGTTAAACGCCAGCATACTGCAAAAGCCGACAGAGATAGCCAGGGTTTCTTCATGGAAAACGCCAAAATTTCCATTACCGGTACCGATTCCATTCAGAATGCAAAAGTTAGCGGATCTGTATCTGATCAGGAAAGACGGGCACTGGATGCATCGACGCGGCCTTTAACCGATAATATTATACGGTTGAACAATAAATATTCGAAGTATAATAAAACGCCAATCCATGCAACCCCCGAACAACGTAAAATGGCTTCCGATACCGTAATGAACCTGGTTGCCGGTATCAAAAAGATTCAGCTGGACTTTGTGAATACGCATTTGAATTCTTTTATGGGACTCTACACGTTTTACTATTCTATTCTTGATTCAAAATTTGATCCTGTAGTGGTAGAACCTGTATTTAATCAATTTTCTGCAGCACTCAAATCTTCCCCGCTTGGTAAAAAAACTGTCGAGAAAATAGAAATAGGCAAACGCAGGCAAGCTGGTGCCAGGGCAACTGATTTTACACAAACGGATCTGAACGGCCAGCCTTTTAAATTATCTTCTTTAAGAGGAAAATATGTACTGGTTGATTTCTGGGCGAGCTGGTGTGGACCATGTCGTGCAGAAAATCCAAATGTAGTAAAAGCATACACGGCGTTAAAAGACAAAAATTTTGAGATTGTTAGTGTATCGCTTGATCAGGGAAATAAAGATGCGTGGGCAAATGCCATTAAAACCGACGGTATGCCCTGGATCCATGTAAGTGATCTCAAAGGCTGGAAGAACGAAGTCGCGTTGATGTACGGCATCAATTCGGTGCCACAAAACATTTTAGTCAACCCTGAAGGCATCATTGTTGCCAAAAACCTACGGGGCGAAAACCTGTTAGAACAACTTAAAACATTCATCAAATAAAAATAAAACCATGAAACTTAACATATTAATTGTTGCCTTATTTGCATGCAGCACAACTGGCGCTGTTGCGCAAGATCAGTTTAAAATCACAGGAAATCTTCCTAAAAGCGGAAATGAAAACATGGTTCTTTTGAGCTATATAAATAGCGAAGGGAAATCTGTAAAAGACAGTACAACAACCAGGAATGGCAAATTTTTGCTAGCCGGTACCACTAAATTTGCCAATGCAGCTTACCTTGAACTTAGGCCCGTAAAAAAAGAAGGTGAAAAAAGAACGAGGGCTGATTTTCAGGAATTCTTTTTAGAAAAAGGCAACACCGTTGTAACCGGAAATGACAGTATTGCAACAGCATCTATTTCGGGTACCGGGGCACAGAGCGATTATAGTGACTACAATTCGCAAATGAAACCTTTGCAGATGCAATACAAAAAAATAGTGGACCGATATTATAAGGCAAAAGCTGCAAAAGACTCGGTCGAACTAAAACAAATATCAGTAGATGCAAAACCTCTGATCGCTAAAATGGAATCTACATTAGATCAATTTATTGCAAGCCATCCCGATTCTTATTATTCTGCAACTTTGGTAATCGGCAATAAAATGGCAGTGATTGACGTAAATAAATTTGACCCGATTTATAAGTCGTTAAGCAAAAGGGTGCTGTCGAGTTTTACCGGTCAGAAAATAACAGATAAATACAATAAAGCAAAGCAGTTTGCTGTTGGGAAAGTGATCGACTTTACCCTTCCGGATGCTAACGGAAATGAATTCAAACTGTCTTCATTAAAAGGAAAATATGTGCTGGTCGATTTCTGGGCAAGTTGGTGTGTGCCTTGTCGTGCCGAGAATCCTTTTTTGTTAAAAGCTTATGGTGAATTGAAGAACAAAAACTTCGAAATTGTAGGGGTATCACTTGATGACAAAAAAGAATCATGGTTAGGTGCGGTTAAACACGACAATTTACCCTGGACACAGGTAAGCGACGTAAAAGGCTTCAAAACTGAAGTTGCAGTAAGGTTTGGCATCACTGCCATTCCGCAAAATGTTTTGCTTGATCCTGAGGGCAAAGTAATAGCAAAAGATTTAAGGGGAGAAGATGTAAATGCAAAAATCGCTGCCTTTATCAAATGAAATTAATCATCCGAATATCAAAAAAACATTGCCCTGTATCATCTTTCACATCTATCCGTTTATACAATGTTGCGGCGGTTTAAGTACTTCCGGCAATTTTATAAACCCGAAATATGAACTTTATTAAAACAATCAAATTACAAATTACGGCATGTATGTGCGCCGCATTATTAATCACTTCAGGCGCATTTGCGCAGGATAAAGAAGCAAAAAGAATAGAGACCGCTACCGTAGCGCTTTCCGATTTTGGCAAAATGAAAGAATCAATACCTGCTGAACTGTTGGCTGTTACACAAGGAATTATTGTGGTACCCAAGATGATCAATGCCGGTTTCGTTGTTGGTGGGAAAAGAGGAAGAGGAATTGCCATGATCAAAAAAGCCGATGGTAGCTGGAGTAACCCGGTATTTGTAACCATTACAGGAGGAAGTTTTGGATTGCAGATCGGTGTTCAATCCGTAGAGCTGGTCTTGGTTTTTAAACACAGCACCAGTTTAACCGATATCAAGAAAAGTAGTTTCACCCTTGGTGGCGATTTATCTGTTGCGGCCGGTCCGGTGGGCCGGAGTTCTTCGGCCAATACCGATTATAAGCTGGATGCTGAAGTTTATTCTTACTCACGGAGTAAAGGCCTCTTTGCTGGACTTTCATTAAACGGTGCTTCTTTGGATGTGGATGCAGCAGCGAATAAGGCATTTTATGGAAAAGAAATCAGTGCAAATACCATATTCAGTGCCGAAAACAGTACAGATGCCAAAGTGAAGGAATTAAAGGCAAGTCTGTCATTAATGAAATAACAGGAAAGAATTAAATTGTGATCGGGGTTTTCCAAGGACAACACCGATCACAATTTTTAGTATAACAGGTTCCTTGATTTAGGAATATGCAGATTTTGATTATTTTTGTGTAGCAAGCCTAATCTAAAATGCCTTACATTCTTAACGTTCCTTTTGCCGATAAAGACGAGGCCAAAGCACTCGGCGCCTTTTGGCTCACTGATATCAAAAAATGGGTAATTCCAGACCATCTTTCTGATGTAAACCGTTTTGCCAAATGGATCCCGGCCGGGCGTTTAGACTGTATTATCAGAAAACCTTATCTATTGGCCTTCGCAAATAGAACCTGCTGGAAGTGTGGACAAAATACTCCCGTTGTAGCTCCGGCAGCCACAAATTATTACCATCTGGAACAGGTAGATGAAGATGATCCTGACAATGAAGCGGTAATATGGGTAAAAGGCGAGAACCCAACCTTGTTTAGTTACGTACAAAGTGCAGATCTCGATGCGATGGAATATTTCAAGAAAGTTCACCCACAGCTCAAATATACTTTTTCTAAATCCATCCAATCTTCCTATTGGGCAAATACCTGCAAATCGTGTGGGGTTTTACAGGGTGATTTTGAACTCCACGACGAACCGGGTGGCCCCTTTTTTCCTATTGTTTACGATCCCGTTGATATTAAGATTATTTCTTTCGAACTCCTATATGATTATGCGATTGAAGGAGAATATGGCGGCCAGCAGTTTGAAGAGATGGATTTTTCTGCCTTTCAGTAATTTTAAGTCCTAAGTAACATTTGCTACCCGCCATTTCAGTTTAATTTCGGGTACAACAGTAGCCATAAAGATTAATCCTCCTCCAATCAAAAGCCGGGAAGAAATGTGTTCGCCCAATATAAAGTGTGCGGCGAAGGCCCCAAAAACGGGTTCGAAAAGGTAAATTATGGATACCCGTTCCGCACTGATGTATTTTTGCGATATGTTGGATATGGTATACATATAAGCTGTGGAGAAAAGCGCACAATAAATGATCCCCATCCAAAAAGTGCTTTCCTGTGGAATCCAGGCTATATTTCCCTGGCTCAAGGATAACAAAAAAGTCAATACACTACAGCTTGCAAACATGGGAACAATCGTCGGGATAATATTCCTGATTTTTGATTCTCTTTCAATCTGAATTAAATATACCGCAAAGAAAAATGCACCTGCAATAGTGTAAAGGTCGCCCGTGCCAATGTTAAAGTTATCCTGAATGGAAATCACCGCTAAGCCGATCAACGCAATAACCACAGCGAGCCATATTTTTAATGGTGCGGCCTTTTTGTAAATAATCAACTTAAAAACAGGAATCATCACTACCGTAATACCGGCTACAAAAGAACACTGCGAAGCAGAGGTATGCGTAATGCCCAGTGTTTGCAAATAAATACCCAGCATTAACGGAACTGCTAGTCCGGCACCGGTTTTGATCTGGTTTACATTTAATGTTTTTACATGTTTCCAGAAAACAATCGATAAAACCATTGTGGCCAACAGAAAACGATAGCACAAAAATAAAGCAGACTGGTTCGGGCCGATAGCAAGTTTGGTAACCGAAAAGGAAATGCCCCAGAAAGCAGTTCCTAATATGAGTAGTACAAGAAAAGTATTTCTTTTATCCATTATGATGATGTTGATTCGCTATCCCTTACCAATACTTTTTTCATCAACAGATCGGTCTGCTCATCGTCTCCCAACCAGAACGTATGTTTGCTAAAAGGCTCAAATCCGTTCTTGGTGTAAAATCCGATGGCCCGGTGATTCTCTTCCCATACACCCAGCCAAACATAAGTAGCCTTTATTTTATGGGCAATTTCAATGGCTTTTTGATAAAGCAACTGACCTACCTTTTGGCCATGGAATTCTTTTTTAACATAAATCCGTTCAATTTCCAGGGCATCCAGATCAAGCTGTTCAGTTTGGGCCTGCTTCAGGTTAATCTTTACATAGCCAATTACATTTGTATCGAGGATGGCAAAATAAATTTGAGAATCTTTATTGCTGAGTTCTTTGGTCAATTTATCTATCGAAAAACTCTCCAGAAGATATTTTTGCATATTTTCTTCACTGTTGAGTTCGGCAAAGGTTTGCCCAAATGTTGTTCTTCCTATTTCCTGAAGTTTGAGTACATCCTGAAGTATTGCCCTTTCGATTGCGATATTTTCCATGGCACGAATGTAATCACTTATTAAATGTATTAAAATGCTATTTATTCATTTATTAATGCATAAATTGCATTAATGGATTTACAACGGATTAAGTATTTTCTGGCCCTTTCAGAGCAGCTGCATTATTGGAAAACAGCAGAAAAGGTAAACATCACCCAATCTGCTTTAAGCCGCCAGATCCAGTCGCTGGAAAGTGAGCTGGGTTTGCAACTGTTCGACCGGAATAAAAGAAATGTAAAACTCACACCCGCTGGTCAGTTTTTAAAAGAGAAATGGGAGGTAGAACTGAGCGAATTGGATTATATCCACCAGTTTGCCAAACAGATCCACTTGGGCGAACGCGGTGCTATCACCATTGCACATCCCGATTCGATATCGGCTTCCATTATGCCCGATATTTTGGTCAAGATCAGTGAGGTATTTCCTCAGCTTCAAATTAAACTCGTGCAGGTGTTATATGAAAATCAGCTCGATTTTCTGAAGAACTATAAGATTGACCTGGCCATTACCAGAGACATTAACAGTGAGGCAGGTATAAAATCCAAGAAATTACATTCCGATCATTTGGCTTTGGTGGTTCCGGAAGAACATCATTTAAAAGTATTCGGTGATTTATCTGCCGAAAGCCTTAAAAAGGAAAAATTCATTTTGCCTACCAAGGATGAGGGAAGTAGTTATAGCGACATTATCCATTCGCTGTTCAGGTCGTACGGCTTTGTCCCGGATGCATTTCTACACTCCGAATTCGGATCAACCATTATTGCACTGGTGAGGAGGGGGCTTGGGATAGCCATCTTACCTGATTCTTACCTGCATCACGAAAGTCCGGGTTTACGGTTTATTTCCCTGCCTTTTAAATCCGATATATTTATCAATTGGCGTGCCGACGACCATAACCCTGTACTGGCCAATATTTTAAATCTCCTGTTTGAGCATTATGGCGAGCATGAAGAAAATGAAAGATAACCCCATATACTATAAATAAAAAAGGCGGTAAAATTTTTCTACCGCCTTTTCGTGAATGTTATATTGCCTTATTTAGCCAATGAAGCTGTTTGCACGGTAGCTTCAGGAGTGTTCAGCTCTGTTTTTAATGCTGAAAAACGATCTAAATCTAATTTTTGTGTTCTGCCCATTACCAGGCTATGGTTTTGTGTTGCACCGCTTAATTTTAGGTCTGAATGATCTTCAATTACAGTATATAAACTTTCTGTATTTGAATTGATTTTGGCAACGGCGTTTCCTGTTAAGAATACCTGAAGATTTTTGACATCCAGTTTGCCTTCTGTTTTTACCACTGCATCATCCGATGCCTGTATACGGTATATGTTTTTTACATAAACGGTAATTTTAGCCGGGCTTTGATCTTCCGAACTGATTTTTAAGCCAGAACCATCTTGCATCACTTTTACCTTGCCGGTATTGTCGTCGTTGTAACGCACACCTTCCGTTCCGTTCTGGATTAGGGTAACTTCTACATTTCCACTTACCATTACTTTGGTGATACCTTTAGGTGCAGAGATTTTAACAGGTTGTTTTTCGTTTGCAACTACATGTGTAGCGAAGATAGAAGAAGTTAAAACGATTGCTGCGAATACAGATGTTGCCAGGGTTTTGATTGAGGTTTTCATAATACTGTTGTTTATATTTTTATATAATGTTTTTGTGATTGTTTTGATAATGAGACGCAGGTAAAGCCAAAACGTTGCAGTGGTTATTCCTGCTTTATACCAACAGTGCTTAATTCTCGACCAACGGGTTTTATAAATCGGCCAAAAACCGTTCATTTTAACTGTTGATCATCTATTTATCCTCTGTTGGATATTTGACTATGTTTCCTGCAGTATCCCGTGTATTCTAAACCTTATTGCAGCGGTTATCCTTTTGTTGCAGGGCCAATCATTATCTACTTACGATCGCAAAAAGACAGGAGCGGAAAGAAGGACCGGCCTGACCGAAAAGCAATGAACCTGCTTTACAAAAAGGCACTGTACATTTTTTAAAATATTCATTTTTAGGAGCGCAATGACTGTGCAACTATTTGGGTTTGTTCCCGTGCTTCGCTGTATCCCTCGCTACGCTTCGGGGATGCCGCTGCGCCCGGGGCTAGATACGGGCATTTCTGCAAGGAATCTGATGTTGTAGTTGCCAATTTGTTCTTTTATAGTTATTTCGCGATGTTTTCTTGCAGGGTCTATTGTTCCCTAAACCTTATTGCAGCGGTTATCCTTTTTGTTGCAGGGCCAATCATTATCTACTTACGATCGCAAAAGATAAGAGCGGAAAAAAGGACTGGCCTGACCGAAAAGCAATGAACCTGCTTTACAAAAAGGCACTGTACATTTTTTAAATTATTCATTTTTAGGAGCGCAATGACTGTGCAACTATTTGGGTTTGTTCCCGTGCTTCGCTGTATCCCTCGCTGCGCTTCGGGGATGCCGCTGCGCCCGGGGCTAGGTACGGGCATTTCTGCAAGGAATCCGATGCATAGTTGCCAATTTGTTCTTTTATAGTTATTTCGCGATGTTTTCTTGCAGGGTCTATTGTTCCCTAAACCTTATTGCAGCGGTT
>Ga0163161_10000188_pt1 | contig 56743 bp, 53 predicted proteins | sample S45metaG_FD_129847 | JGI IMG/M metagenome (GOLD analysis project Ga0163161, IMG submission 129847) | Switchgrass rhizosphere microbial communities from Kellogg Biological Station, Michigan, USA - S4-5 metaG | ecosystem: Host-associated > Plants > Roots > Rhizosphere > Soil | place: USA... | reverse complement strand
CGAACTGCTCGAAGGCGACCCGACCAAGAGCCGCATCTACAAGGACATGGGCAACGGCGTGGCCACCGCCGGCATCGAGTACTACCTGCCGCTGTTCTTCGACGAGACGGCCACGGTGTTCGATTACCTCGGGCCCGACGCCACCGTGGTGCTGCACGGCGACCTCGAACCCGCGTTCCAGCATTTCTGGCAGGACACGAACGAGCGCTACCGGCTGGTGCGCGGCGACCCCGAACGTCCTGCGCTGCCGCCCGAGGCGCTGTTCCTCAATGCCGAACAGTTCTATCAGCGCGCCAAGCCGCACGCCCAATTGGCCATCCGTGGCGACATCGCCACCGACACGCCCTACGTCGAATTCGATCGGCTCCCGCCCTTTGCGGTCGTGCGTGGCGCCGAAGACCCGCTGGTCGGCCTGAAGGCCCACATCGCCGCCACGCCGCATCGCGTGCTGATGATTGCGGAAAGCGACGGCCGGCGCGAAAGCCTGCTCGACTTCCTGCGTGCGAGCGGCGTGAGCCCGCCGGCCTTCGATTCGCTGGCAGAGTTCGAAGCGTCCACCGACGAGAAGATCGGCATCGTCACCGCCGCGCTGGCCTCGGGCTTCGCGTGGCGCGAGCAAGGCATCGACCTCGTCACCGAGACCGAGCTGTTCGCCACCGCGCCCACCACGCGCCGGCGCAACAAGAAGCAGGAACAGGTCAGCGACGTCGAGGCGCTGATCAAGGATCTTTCGGAGCTCAACGTCGGCGACCCGGTGGTCCACACCGCGCACGGCATCGGCCGCTACCGCGGCCTGATGCACATGGACCTGGGCCAGGGCGTCGACGCCGAGGGCAAGCCACTGTTGCAGGAAATGCTGCACCTGGAGTACGCCGACAAGGCCACGCTCTACGTGCCCGTCTCGCAGCTGCACCAGATCAGCCGCTACACCGGCGTGAGCGCCGACGAGGCGCCGCTGCACCGGCTGGGCTCCGGCCAGTGGGAAAAGGCCAAGCGCAAGGCCGCCGAGCAGGTGCGCGACTCGGCCGCCGAGCTGCTCAACATCTACGCCCGCCGCGCCGCACGCGAAGGCCATGCCTTCCGCTACTCGGCTGCCGACTACGAGGTGTTCGCCAACGACTTCGGCTTCCAGGAAACCGCCGACCAGAAGGCCGCGATCCACGCCGTGGTGCAGGACATGATTTCGCCCCAGCCGATGGACCGCCTGGTCTGCGGCGACGTGGGCTTCGGCAAGACCGAGGTCGCGCTGCGCGCCGCCTTCATCGCGATCACCGGCGGCAAGCAGGTGGCGTTTCTCGCGCCCACCACGCTCCTGGCCGAGCAGCACTACCAGACGCTGGTCGACCGCTTCGCCAAATGGCCGGTGAAGGTGGCGGAAATGAGCCGTTTCCGCTCGGCCAAGGAAATCACGGCCGCCGCGAAGGGGCTGGCCGAGGGCCAGATAGACATCGTGGTCGGCACGCACAAGCTGCTTTCGCAGTCGGTCAAGTTCAAGAACCTGGGCCTGCTCATCATCGACGAGGAGCACCGCTTCGGCGTGCGCCACAAGGAGGCGATGAAGGTGATGCGCGCCGAGGTCGACGTGCTCACGCTCACCGCCACGCCGATTCCGCGCACGCTCGGCATGGCGCTCGAAGGCCTGCGCGACCTGAGCGTGATCGCCACGGCGCCGCAGCGGCGCCTGGCGATCAAGACCTTCGTTCGCAACGAGGGCACCGGCGTGATCCGCGAGGCCGTGCTGCGTGAGTTGAAGCGTGGCGGGCAGGTCTACTTCCTGCACAACGAGGTCGAGACCATCGAGAACCGCCGCCAGAAGCTCGAAGAAATATTGCCCGAGGCCCGCATCGCCGTCGCTCACGGCCAGATGCCCGAGCGCGAACTGGAGCGCGTGATGCGCGACTTCGTGGCGCAGCGCTACAACCTGCTCCTGTGCTCGACCATCATCGAAACCGGCATCGACGTGCCGACCGCCAACACCATCGTGATGAGCCGCGCCGACAAGTTCGGCCTCGCGCAGTTGCACCAGCTGCGCGGCCGCGTCGGGCGCTCGCACCACCAAGCCTATGCCTACCTGATGGTGCCGGACACCGAGGGCCTCACCAAGCAGGCGGCCCAGCGGCTCGACGCCATCCAGCAGATGGAAGAACTGGGCTCCGGCTTCTACCTCGCGATGCACGACCTGGAGATTCGCGGCACGGGCGAAGTGCTCGGCGAGAACCAGAGCGGCAACATGATGGAGATCGGCTTCCAGCTCTACAACGAGATGCTGAGCGAAGCCGTGCGCGCGCTCAAGGCCGGGCAGGAGCCCGACCTGCTGTCGCCGCTGTCGGTCACGACCGAGATCAACCTGCACGCCCCGGCCCTCCTGCCCGACGACTACTGCGGCGATGTGCACCTGCGCCTGTCGTTCTACAAGAAGCTGGCCACCGCCAAGACGCCCGACCAGATCGACACGCTGCTCGAAGAAATTGTCGACCGCTTCGGCAAGCTGCCGCCGCAGGCGCAGACGCTCATCGACACCCACCGCCTGCGCGTGCTCGCGCGGCCCTACGGCGTGGTGAAGGTCGATGCAGCGCCGGGCATCATCAACATCACCTTCAAGAAGGACGCGCCGGTCGACGGCATGGCCATCATCCAGCTGGTGCAGAAGAACAAGCACATCAAGCTCGCCGGCAATGAAAAGCTGCGCATCGAGCGCGAACTGAAAGAGCCGAAGGACCGCGCGCAGATGGTGCGCGATGTGCTGCGCAGTCTCGGTCAACCCCTTGTCAAGGAAATCGCCCCCGCATGAGCGCTACAGAAATCTCCCCCGGCCTCGTCCTCCAGCGCGTGAAGGCGCGGCTGGCGCTGGCCGACTTCAAGCTGATCGCGTTCGACATGGACTCGACGCTGATCAACATCGAATGCATCGACGAAATTGCCGATGCCGTCGGCAAGAAGGCCGAAGTGGCCGCGATCACCGAGGCCACGATGCGCGGCGAGATCAAGGACTTCAAGGAAAGCCTGCGCCGTCGCGTGGCGCTGCTGCAGGGCGTGCCGGTCGAAGCGCTGCAGCAGGTGTACGACGAGCGGCTGAAGCTCAACCCCGGTGCGACCGAATTGGTCGCAGCGTGCAAGAAGGCCGGCCTCAAGGTGCTGCTGGTGTCGGGCGGCTTCACCTTCTTCGCGAACCGCGTGAAGGACCGGCTGGGCATCGACTTCGCACGTTCGAACTTGCTCGATGAAGCAGATGGCAAGCTCACCGGCCAGGTCGTGATGCAGAGCTGGGGCGACATCTGCGACGGCGCCGAGAAGCGCCGCACGCTGCTCGAAGTGGCTTCGCTCATGGGCATTTCGCCGCAGGAAACCATTGCCGTGGGCGACGGCGCGAACGACCTGCCGATGATGGGCGAGGCCGGGCTCTCGGTGGCCTATCACGCGAAGCCGAAGGTTCGCGAGCAGGCCATGGTGGCGATCAACGAAGGCGGGCTCGACCGGCTGCTGGAGATCCTGAAATGACAGACGCCAACGTGCCGCTCTACCGCGCCGACGCGCTGCGCGACTACGCGAGCGCCCTGCTGCAGAAAGCCGGGCTCGCCGCAACGATGTCCGACAGCGTCGGCCGCACCCTGGTCGAAGGCGACCTGCTGGGCCACGACACGCACGGCCTCGCACTGCTGGCGGGCTATGTAAAGGAAATCGAATCCGGCGGCATGACGCGCGACGGCGCACCCGAGGTGCTGTCGGACCGCCCCGCCGCCGTGCTGTGGGACGGCAAGCGCTTGCCCGGCCCCTGGCTCATGGACCAGGGCATGGACCTGCTCGTGCCACGCGCCCGCGAACTCGGCACCGCCTCGCTCGTGATCCGCCGCAGCCACCACATCGCCTGCCTCGCCGTCTACATGCTGCGCGCGCTGCAGGAAGACATGCTGATGCTGCTGGCCTGCTCGGACCCCAATGCGGCCAGCGTCGCGCCCTTCGGCGGGACGCAGGCGGTGTTCACGCCCAATCCGCTGGCAATGGGCTTTCCGCTCTCGCAGGGCGGCGTGATGGTCGATATCTCGGCCTCGATCACCACCAACGGCATGAGCAACCGCAAGCGCGCCGCTGGCGAGACCTTCGCCGAGGAATGGCTGATCGATGCGGCCGGCAAGCCGACGAACGACCCCCAGGTGCTGTTCGACCAGCCGCCCGGCACGCTGCTGCCCGTGGGTGGCCTCAGCCACGGCCACAAGGGCTACGGCATGGCGTTGTTGGTGGAAACGTTGACGGCGGGATTGGCCGGCTTTGGCCGGGCCGATCCCAAAGAGGGTTGGGGCGCGACGGTGCACATCACGCTGCACGACCTGAATGCGTTCGGCGGCAAGGAAGCGTTCCTGCGTCAGATGGACCATGTCGCGGCCCAGTGCCGGGACAACACGCCGATCGATGCTGCGAAGCCGGTCCGGCTGCCGGGAGAAGGCGGGTTGAAGCGCCGGGACGCGCAATCGAAGGGCGGGGTGCGGCTGCACCCGTCGATTGCGCGCTCGCTGCAGGAAGCGGAGCAGCGCCACGGCCTGCAGCTCGCGCAGGCGCTTCTCTAGAGGGTCAGTCTTCCTCGGGCGGCTCGTCGGTCCGCTCCCCGGCCGGGCGCGGTGTGCGCTTGCCAGGTTTGGCGAGGATCTCGACGTAGAACTGCTTGCCTGCATCTTTCACGATGCCGTCAATCAGCTTGTTGATGGTTGGTAACTGGGCGACTTCAGCGGTTTCCGCCGAGGCCCCGAACTTGCAATCGAAGTCCCAGAAATCGCTGCCCTCGGGCAAATCGCGCCGCCGCTCGCGCTTGATGTACTTGCTGATCTCGTGCTTGATGGCTTCGACGAGACGATCGGGGTGCTTGCCCTCGACTTGAAGCTGAAAGGTTTTTCTCATGGGTGATCGTAACGCCCCCGAGGGGGCTGCCGTGCTGTGTACAGTCGGCGGTTCAATGGAAAGCAGGTGAAGACATGGCGCGCGCAAACGACTGGGCAAGCAAGGTGATGGCATTGGTGAACGGCGGCAACGCCCCGGCCGCCATCGCGCAGATCAAGGTCGCGCCCTCGGTCAAGGACCTGAAGGCGCTGCAGACCATCATGACGCTCTCGAAAATGAAGGGCCGCTATCCGAATTTGGATGCGGCCATCTCAGAAAACCTGGACCTGCTGGCGGCGCCCCGCCTGCATCGCTCGCCCTGAACGCGTGCTGAGGGTTTACAGCGCCTGTCCGAGGCGCTTCACGCCCTCTTCGATCTTGGCCACATCGGCGGTCGCAAAGCTCAGGCGCAGCGTCGCCACATCGGGCTTCTCCGCAAAGAACGGTGCGCCGGGCACGAAGGCCACGAGCTTCTCGATCGCACGCTTGGCCAGCTCGTTCGCATCGGCCAGCTTGCCGTTGGCGCCCGTGAGGCGCGCCCAGAAGAACAATCCGCCGTTGGGCTGCGTGAAGCTCACGGCATCGCCCAGTTCGCGCTTCAGTGCCGCGCCCATGGCCTGCGCGCGCTGGCCGTAGACCTCGCGCACATGCGCGAGCGTTCCGGGCATGCGGCCGCTCTTGAGGTATTGCGCGGCGGTGGCCTGCGAGAAGGTGCTGGTGTGCGCGTCGCTGAACTGCTTGCACATCGTCGCCTTGGCGAGCAATTCGGCGGGCGCGATCATCCAGCCGATGCGCAGGCCTGGGCTCAGCACTTTGCTCAGGCTGCCGCAATGCGCGAGCAACTCGCGGCTGCCGGGCACGTCCTTGGCTAAAGCGAGGATCGAAGGGGGCGGCGCTTCACCGAAGTAGAGGTCGCCGTACGGGTCGTCCTCGACGATCAGCGTCTGGTACTTCACGGCCAGTTCGAGCACCTTCTTGCGGCGCTCCAGCGTCAGCATCGCGCCGCTGGGATTGCCGAAGGTCGGGATCAGGTAGACGAACTTGGGCTTGTGCTCGGCGATGAGCTTTTCCAGCTCGTCGGTCTTCACGCCGTTGGCGTCGATGGGCGCGCTGATGAGCTGCGCGCCGTAGAGGCGGAAGCACTGGATCGTGGCCAGGAAGGTCGGGCCTTCGACGATCACCTTGTCGCCGGGCGAGATCATGGTCTTGCCCAGGAGGTCGAGCGCCTGCTGGCTGCCGGTGGTGACGATGAGGCCGCTGGGGTCCACATCGACGCCCTTGGTCTTCATGAACGAGCTGAGCTGGCTGCGCAGCGGCTCATAGCCTTCGGTAGCGCCGTACTGCAATGCGCCGCCGGGTTCTTCGGTCAGCGCCTTCTGGCTCGCTTCCTTCAGGCCCTCGACGTCGAACATGGCGCTGTCCGGGAACCCGCCTGCAAAACTGATGATGCCGGGCTTGCCGAGCAGCTTGAAGAGTTCGCGGATGGCGGAGGTTTCGACGTTGTCGAGGCGGGAGGCGAATTGCATGATGGTCAGTCTCACTTTCTGGGCGTCATTGTCGCGAAAGCCGGGTGCATGAATGCTGCGTAAGGCTATCGCCTTTCAACGATATATTGCGCCTGTCGCCGCCCTGCACGCCCGGGCAGACGCGCGCGGCGCCCCCGAGCCCCATGAAAAAAGACAACATCCCCCTCTTCTTCGCCACCCTGCAGGCGGCCAACCCGACGCCCGAGACCGAACTCGAATACGACACCCCCTTCGAACTGCTGGCGGCCGTGCTGCTCTCGGCACAGGCCACCGACGTGGGCGTGAGCAAGGCCACGCGCAAGCTCTATCCGGTGGCGAACACGCCGCAGGCGATCCTCGACCTGGGCGTCGAAGGGCTGGAGGGCTACATCAAGACCATCGGCCTGTACCGCAGCAAGGCGAAGCATCTGATCGAGGCCTGCCGCATGCTGGTCGAGTTGCACGGCGGCGAGGTCCCCAGGACGCGCGCCGAGCTCGAAGCACTGCCGGGCGTCGGCCGCAAGACCGCCAACGTGGTGCTCAACGTGGCCTTCGGCGAGCCGACCATGGCGGTCGACACCCACATCTTCCGCGTGGGGAACCGCACCGGGCTCGCGCCGGGCAAGACGCCGCTGGAGGTGGAACTCAAGCTCGAGAAGCGCGTCCCACCGGAGTACCGGCTGCATGCGCACCACTGGCTCATCCTGCACGGCCGCTACATCTGCGTGGCGCGCAAGCCGCGCTGCTGGGAGTGCGCGGTGGCCCCGTACTGCGACTACAAACCCAAGACACCGGCTCCGAAAACGAAATGACAACGCACGCATGACGACCTCGAAGACTCACGGCGCCTTGCTCGCCACCGCCCTGCTCTCGGCAGCCGCGTTCGCTCCGGCCGCCGCGTGGTCGCAGCAGAGCAGCAAGGGCCTGCCGCCGGACGCCATGGCGGCCTACGGCGGCCGCTGGTCGACCGCGTGCGCCGATGCTTCCGCGCCCACGCTGCAAGTGCGCGAAGACCAGCTGATCGTCGAACGCGGCAAGCGCCGCGTGGTCGGCCGATCGCCCGAGACGGCGCACAGCTTCTTCGGCAACAGCCAGCCGCCGGCGCGCTTCGATGTCGCGCTGATGAGCAACGTCGACAAGGCCGGTGCCCTGACCTTCCTGGTCTTCCGCGAAGCGCGGGGACAGTCCATCACGCTGGACGCCGCCAAGCCGGTGGCGGGGCAACTGGGCCCCGACCTGATGAAGTTGCGCTACTGGCGATGCGACGGCTCCGCGCGCGCCGCGTTGCCGGCCGTGGAACCCACCGCGACGAAGCAACCCGCTCCGCCAACAGGCAGCCCGGCCGCACTCGCGCAAGGCCCCGCGATGCAGAAAGCCTGGCGCGCCGCATTGGGCACCAGGGAAAACGACCGCTGGCTGGTGCGCCGCGAAGGCCCGGCGCCCGAGCCGCAATGGGTCACCGTGGACGGCACGCGCTATGTGCTGCACGCCTTCTGCAAGCCGCACGACTGCTACGACAACAACGCGATCGCGCTCTACGACCAGGGCTCGGGCCGCATCTACGGGCTGGTGCAGCGCAACGGAAAGAATGCCCTCGTGGGCACGCCGCCGCAGGCGCTGGCGCCGCAGCTGGACAAGCTCTGGCGCGAGCAGTGGCGGCAGAAGAACTGAGCTGACGGGCGCTTCACGGGACCCGCCACCCACCTCGAACCGCGGTTCGCGCGAGGGTGGTCATCAGCCGGCCGGCGGATGCTCGAAGGTCAACCAGCCGCCGAATGCCAGGTCGCCGACAGGCCAGTCGGCAGCGGCTTCCGGGCAGCGGACGCCGCGCTGCAACAGCGTCACCGCGCGCAGCACGCCGGCGTGGGTGACCCAGAGCGCATCGCCCTCCCCCGCCAGCCATTCGTCGTGCGCCTCGGCCGTGCGCCGCATGAACGCGCGCACGCTCTCGCCGCTCGCACCGGCGATGCCGTCGGCGAAATTGCCGGTCCAGGCCTCGAACTCTTCGCGCGCGATGGCGGACCATGGCCGCCCTTCCCATGCGCCGAAGCTCATTTCCGCCAGACGGGCGTCGGGCTGCATGGTCAGATCCGGGCGCAGCGCCGCGATGGCGCCGGCCAATGCGGCGCAACGCCGCAGCGGCGAACTGCGCAGCGCGATGCCGGCCGGCAGCAAGGGCGCGATGCGTTGCGCGGCGGCCAGCGTGGCTTCGGCTTCCGCTTCGAGGTCGGTCGCGCCGTAGCAGAGGCCGGGCTCCGCGATCACGGGCGCGTGGCGCAGGAGCCAGAGTTTTCTCATGCCTGCCAGGCGAGCGCGAGGTAAATCGCCAATTCGCAAACCTGCTGGGTCGCCCCGAGCCCGTCGCCGGTGAAACCCTGCAGGCGCCTCAAGAAGAGACGCGCCATCCAGCCCGCGGCCACGACGACGGCCAGCAGCGCCGAGACGACATGCACCACGTCATGCGCGCACAGCAGCAGCGCCACCGCGGGAATCGACCACAGCACCGCGACGATCAGCGCCCCGCCGCTGATCGCATCGGCCAGCGGCTTCGCCTTGCTCGCCCCGCTGTCGCCCACATAGGGCAGCCAACGGATGAGGAACAGCGGCGCCAGGCGCGACAGCACATGCGCGCCGACGATCGCCACGGCCACCGTCTCCAGCCCGCGCCCGGCCAGCGTGGCGAGCAGCGCGAACTTGAGGCCCAGTGCGAGCACCAGCGCGACGGCACCGAAGGCGCCGATGCGCGAGTCCTTCATGATCTCCAGCGCACGGTCGCGGTTGACGGATCCGCCCAGGCCATCGGCCACATCGGCGAGACCGTCTTCATGGAAGGCGCCGGTCAGCATCACGGTGGCGACGGTGCTCAGCACCGCCGCGGCGAACGCGCCCGCGATGCTCTGCAATCCGACGCCCACGGTCACGAAGACCAGCGCAGCCACCCCGCCCACCAGCCAACCGATGCCCGGCAGGTGCGCCGCGCTCGCCCGCAGCATCTGCGGACTGAACCCGACCCACGCCGCGAGCGATCCCGTCACCGGCACGCGTGTGAAGAACTGCAGCGCCAGCAGGAAGTGGCGAACGCCGTTCATCGAACTCAGTTTTCCTTGCGCGACACGCCCGCCGCCTCGAAGCTCGCCATCTCGCGCAGGATGCGGCAGGCCGATTCGAGCAGCGGCCAGGCCAGCGCGCCGCCCGAGCCTTCGCCCAGGCGCAGGTCGAGGTTCAGCAAGGGCTCCAGGCCGAGGTGCTTGAGCAGCAGCGCATGGCCGGGTTCGGCCGAGCTGTGCGCAGCGACACAGCGCTGCGTCACATGCGGCTGCAGCGCCTCGGCGACCAGCACGGCGGCGCTGGCAATGAAGCCGTCGACCACGATCACGCGGCGCTCCTCTGCCGCCTGCAGCACGGCGCCGACCAGCGTGGCAACCTCGAAGCCGCCGAACGCAGCCAGCGCATCGAGCGGTTCCGTCGCCGTCGAATGCAATGCAAGCACTTCGCTCAGCACGTCCCGCTTGCGTGCGAGCCCCGCTGCATCGAGACCGGTGCCCGCGCCGGTGCAAGCGCCGATGTCCAGCCCAGCGAGTCGAGCCAGCAGCAGCGCAGCCGACGAACTGTTGCCGATACCCATCTCGCCCAGCAGCAAGGCATTGCCCGGCAGCGCACGCACCACCTCGCGGCCGTTGGCAATGGCCTGCGCGCATTGCCCGGCAGTCATCGCCGGGCCAGCCGACGCATCCGCCGTCCCGGCAGCAATCCGTCGCGACACCAGCCCCGGACGAGGCTGGAAGTCCCGCCGCACCCCGCAATCGACCACCGTCAACGCCAGGCCGTGTTGACGCGCCAGCACGCTGACCGCTGCGCCACCGGCGAGGAAGTTCTCGACCATCTGCCATGTCACGTCGCTCGGGAAAGCCGAGACGCCGCGCGCCGCGAGGCCATGGTCGCCCGCGCAGACCAGCATCTGCGGCGCTTCGAGCACCGGCGCTTCGCTGCCCAGGATCGTGCCGATCCGCACGGCCAGCGTTTCGAGCTTGCCGAGCGCGCCGAGCGGCTTGGTCTTGTTGTCGATGGCGCCCTGCAGGCGCAAAGCCAGCGCGGCATCGGTGATATCGGAGATGGAGGGAATCGTGTCGTTCATGCGGGTTCAATCAGGCTGGCCAGAACGCCAGCGTCGAAATGGGTGTCGATGAAATCGGCCAGGCCGTCGAAGGTGCTGTCCAGCGTGGGCGCCGCTGCGCCGAACAGCGCATGCAGCACCGCGGCATCCTCGAACAGCCCATGAAGGTACAGCCCGAGCACATTGCCGCGCGCGTTCTGCCAGGCCAGACCCTCGGGCATCGCCGCGTGGCCGTCCTGCGCCATCTGCGGATGGGCGGCGGTCTGGCCATGATGGATCTCGTAGCCGGCCATCGGTACGCCCGACAGCGCGGCCCAGTCGCCGGTCAGGGTGCCGAAGGTGGTGTTGCGGTGGCGCACGGTCTTCTCGCGCTCGAACACCGTCACCAGCGGCAGCAGGCCGAGACCCGGCGCGTTGCCATCGATGCCGTGCGGATCGACCAGCGCCTCGCCCAGCATCTGCAGCCCGCCGCAGATGCCAAGCACCACGCCGCCTCGTGACGCATGCGCGGCCACCGCACCGTCCAGCCCCTGCGCGCGCAGCCAGGCCAGGTCGCCGCTCGTGTGCTTGGAGCCGGGCAGCACGATCCAGTCAGCACCGGCCACGTCGGCGGGGGTGCGCGCCCAAAGCAACCGCACGCCGGGTACGTTCTTGAGCGACTGGAATTCGTCGAGATTGCTGATACGCGGATAGGCAATGACCGCCACCGTCGTCGTCACCTTGCCGCTCGCCCGGCTGCGGTCGTCGAACACGCCGTCTTCCTCGGGCAGGCCGTGCTGCCACCACATGGGCAGCGTCGCGACCGTGGACACGCCGGTCAGCGCCTGCAGCTTCTCGGGCGCGGGCGACAGCAGCGAGGCGTCACCGCGAAACTTGTTGAGCACGAAGCCGTGCAGCAGCGCGCGGTCGGCCTCGGGCAAGAGCGCCCAGGTGCCGTAGAGATGGGCGAAGGCGCCGCCCCGGTCGATGTCGGTCGCGAGCAGGCAGCGGGCCTCGGCGTACCGGGCGACGCGCAGGTTGACGATGTCGCTGGCCATCAGGTTGATCTCGGCCGGCGAGCCCGCGCCTTCGATCACGACCACGTCGTTCTCGGCGCGCAGTTCATCGAGCGCCTGCGCGATCTGCGGCCACACGCGCTCGCTGCGCCCGCGCCAGGGCAAAGCCGAAAGCGCCTCGCTCACCTGCCCCATCAACACGACCTGGCTGTGGGTGTCGCGCTCGGGCTTGAGCAGCAGCGGGTTCATGCGCACATCGGGCACGGCGTTCGCGGCCAGGGCCTGGAAGTACTGGGCGCTGCCGATCTCGCCGCCATCGACCACGCGGGCGTTGTTGCTCATGTTCTGCGCCTTGAAGGGCGCCACTTTCAGCCCCTGCCGCGCATACCAGCGGCACAGCGACGTGGCCAGCCAGCTCTTGCCGGCTCCGCTGGTGGTACCCAGGACCATGACGCACCGCGCCGGCCTGCTTTTCGCCGTTGAACTCATGGGCCGGATTGTCGTTGAGCGCCGCTGCGCCCCGAGCCGGACGGCCGAAATGCGGCATCTTTCACGCAGGCGGCCGGAAATGCCGTTGCGTTTTGAATCCGGGCCTTGCGCATATCCGTATACAAAACATCCCAATGCCTTGCGATCACGGACTCATGCCTGCCCTCAACGACCTGGCGCTCACGGTCGAGGAACGCGAGCCGGGCCAGTTCTACTGGACCCTGCTCGAAGCCCTCGACAACAGCGGCCATTCAGACCTTCACGACACCCGCGACACCCTCGACTACCGGGTGTTCCGCTCGGCCGCCAAGCCGCAGGCCAGCCACTCCAACGCCCTGGCCCTGGGCGTTGCGGAGCTCCAGAAGATCAGCGCGTCGCCACCTTCTGCGTCGCTGTAGCCGATGTAGCCGAAGCGGTTGCCGCCGGCACTTCCCACGTACCGCCTATCGCGCGGATCAGGCCTACAGCCGCCTGGTACTGCGCCGACTTCACCTGCAGCGCCTGGCGCCGGTTGCGCAGTTCGCTGCGGCGTGCGTCGAGCAGGTCGAGTTGGCTGATGTAGCCATTGCGATAGCGCGTGTCCGACAGGCTCGTCGCCCGCTGGGCCGACGACACCGCCTTGGCCTGCACCACCGACTGCTCTTGCAGGATGCGGATCGCGGCCAACTGGTCTTCGACCTCCTGGAACGCCACCAGCACCTGCGTGCGGTAGCTCGCGAGCGCGCCGTCGAGCTGGGCGTTGGCGCCTTGCACGCCGGCCTCGCGGCGGCCGCCGTCGAAGATCGGCAGCGACAGCAGCGCGCCCACGCCCCATGAACGGGCCGACCACTTGAAGAGGTCGCCGATCTCGGGCGAGGCGTAGCCGGCGGCGCCGGTCAACGAGATGTCCGGGAACCACGCGGTCTGCGCCACGCCGACGCGGGCCTGCGCGGCCAGCACCGCGTTCTGCGCAGCCGACACGTCGGGCCGGCGCGTGAGCACCGTGCCCGGCACGCCCGGCGGAATGGCCGGCAGCGCCGTCGCCCATTCGTCGGTGCGCACACCGAAGCTGGAGGCCGAATCGCCCACCAGCACCGCGAGCGCATGCTCGACTTGGGCGCGTTGGCGGTCGAGCGCCAGCGCATCCGATTCGGTGGACGACACCTCGGTCTGCACCCGCGCCACGTCCAGCTCGGCGATGTCGCCGGCTGCCTGACGGCGCTGCGTGAGGCGCAGCGTGTCGCTGTAGGCCTCGACCGTTTCGCGCATCAGTGCGCGTTCGGCGTCGAGCGCGCGCAACTGCAGGTAGGTCTGCGCCACTTCGGCCTGCACCGCGAGGCGCGTGCTCTGCAGCAGGCCTTCGCGGCCGACCGCATCGAGCTTGGCCGCATTGCTGGCGCCGGAGAGGCGGCCGAACAGGTCCACTTCGTACGAGAAGGTGGCGCCGATGTTGGTCATCGTGCCCGGCCTGACGCTGGCCGAAGCCTTGTCCAAACCCGCGCCGCGGTTGGCACCGGCGCCCAGGCCGATCTGCGGCAGCCGGTCGGCGTTGGCGCTGCGCGCCAGCGCGCGGGCTTCGGCCAGCCGCGCTGCTGCGGCCTGGATGTTGTTGTTGTTGACGTCGGCCTTCTCGACCAGCGCATTGAGCACCGGATCGTTGAACGCCAGCCACCAGGCGCCGCGCGCCTGCGCCTCGGAAGGCAGCGCCTTCGTGAAGCCGGCGGGCGGCGTGGCGCCCTGCTCCTTGAACTGCGCCGTGGTCTGGATTTCCGGCACGCCCGAAGGCACGGTGGCGCAACCGGCCAGTGCCAGAGCCGCCACCAGCGGCAGCAAGGCGCCGCGGACCCAAGGTTGAAATGCGAATTTCATGATGAACTTTCTTCTTGATCAGTTGTGCGATCAGTCATGCGACTCGTACGAGGGACGCGGCGAGGCCGGCACCGGGTGCAGTCCGCCACCGCCCGAACCACCGTGCGAAGACGACGGTGCCGGAGCGGCCGGATGGCCCGCCGAGACGAACTCCTCGCCATGCGGCACTTCGCCATGCAGCTTGAGCGGCTTGTTGCCCGCCAAGCGGCGCAGCAGCACATAGAACACCGGCGTCAGGAACAGGCCGAAGGCCGTCACGCCGATCATTCCGGCGAACACCGCCACGCCCATCGCCTTGCGCATTTCCGAGCCCGCGCCGGTCGAGAGCACGAGGGGCAGCACACCCATCACGAAGGCCAGCGAGGTCATCAGGATCGGGCGCAGGCGCAGGCGGCTGGCTTCGATCGCGGCCTGAATCGGCGTGCGTCCGGCGAACTCCAGCTCCCGTGCGAACTCCACGATCAGGATCGCGTTCTTCGCACTCAGCCCCACCAGCACGATCAACCCGATCTGCGTGAAGACGTTGTTGTCACCCCCCGATATCCATACGCCCGCCATCGCGGCCATGATGCCCATCGGCACGATCAGGATGATCGCGATCGGCAGCGTCAGGCTCTCGTACTGGGCAGCGAGCACCAGGAACACCAGCAGGATGGCCAGCGGGAACACCAGGAAGGCAGAGTTGCCGGCCAGGATTTCCTGGTAGGTCAGCTCGGTCCACTCGAAGCTCACGCCCTTGGGCAGCGTCTCGGCCGCGATCTTGGTGATCACGTCCTGCGCCTGGCCCGACGAATAGCCGGGGGCCGGGCCGCCGTTGATGTCGGCCGCGAGGTAGCCGTTGTAGCGCATGGCGCGTTCCGGGCCGAAGGTCGAATTGACCTTCATCAGCGCGGCCAGCGGCACCATCTCGCCCGAGGTCGAGCGCACCTTCAGCAAGCCCACGTCTTCGGCACGGGCACGGTAAGGCGCATCGGCCTGGACGCGCACGGAGTACGTGCGGCCGAACTTGTTGAAGTCGTTGGCATACAGGCTACCCAGGTAGATCTGCATCGTGTCGAAGATGTCCGTCACCGGCACGCCGAGCTGGCGGGCCTTGGTGCGGTCGATGTCCGCGTACAGCTGCGGCACGTTGACCTGCCAGCTCGTGAACATGCCCGTGAGCTCGGGCGCGGCCTGCGCCTTGGCCATGAAGGCCTTCACCGCGGCGTCCATCTGGTCGTAGCCGACCGAAGCGCGGTCTTCGATCTGCAGCTTGAAGCCGCCCGTGGTGCCCAGGCCCGCCACCGGTGGCGGCGGGAACATCACGATGAACGCGTCCTGGATGCTCGAGAAGGCACCGTTGAGCTGGCCGGCCACCGCACCGCCGCTCTGGTCGGGACGCTTGCGCTGGTCGAAGGGCTTGAGCGTGGCGAACACGATGCCCGAGTTCGAGCTGTTGGTGAAGCCGTTGATCGACAGGCCCGGGAAGGCGATGGCGTCTTCCACATTCGGGTTCTTCTTCATGATCTCGCCCATGCGCTGGATCACTTCGTCGGTGCGGTCGAGCGTGGCGCCGTCGGGCAGTTGCGCAAAACCGATGAGGTATTGCTTGTCCTGCGCCGGCACGAAGCCGCCGGGCACCGCCTTGAAGAGGCCGAAGGTCACCGCGATCAGCGCGACGTAGATCGCCAGCATCAGGGCCTTCCGCGAAATGACGTTCTTCACGCCGCCGCTGTAGGCCTCCGAGCCACGATGGAAGAGGCGGTTGAAGCCGCGGAAGAGCCAGCCGAAGGCCTTATCCATGCCGCGCGTCAACGCGTCCTTGGGCTGGTCATGGCCGCGCAGCAGCAGCGCAGCAAGAGCTGGCGACAGCGTCAGCGAGTTGATCGCCGAGATCACCGTCGAGATCGCGATGGTCACCGCGAACTGGCGATAGAACTGGCCCGTGAGGCCGCTGATGAAAGCCAGCGGCACGAACACGGCCACCAACACCAGCGCGATCGCGATGATGGGCCCGGACACTTCGCGCATCGCTCGGTACGTGGCTTCACGCGGCGTGAGCCCCGCCTCGATGTTCCGCTCGACGTTTTCCACCACCACGATGGCGTCGTCCACCACGATGCCGATGGCCAGCACCAGCCCGAACAGGCTCAGCGCGTTGATCGAGAAACCGAGGACGTGCAGCACCGCGAAAGTACCGATCACCGACACCGGCACAGCCAGGAGCGGAATGATCGATGCGCGCCACGTCTGCAGGAACAGGATCACGACCAGCACCACCAGCGCGATGGCTTCGAGCAGCGTGTGGATCACCGATTCGATGGACGCACGCACGAACTGCGTCGGGTCGTAGGCGATGCGGTATTCCAGGCCCTCGGGCATGTTCTTGTTCAGCTCTTCCATCGTCTTGCGGACGTTGGCCGAGATGTCGAGCGCGTTGGAGCCTGGTGCCTGGAAAACGCCCATGCCGACGGCCGGGTCGTTGTTCAGGAGCGAGCGCAGCGAGTAGTCGGCGGCGCCCATTTCGAGGCGACCGATGTCGCGCAGGCGCGTCACCGCGCCGTCGGTGCCGCTCTTGACGATGATGTCGCCGAATTCTTCTTCGCTCTGCAGGCGCCCTTGCGCATTGATGGAGAGCTGCATGTCCACGCCCGAGAGGCCCGGCGATGCGCCGACCACGCCGGCCGCAGCCTGCACGTTCTGGCCGCGGATCGCAGCCACCACGTCGCTTGCCGAGAGGCCGCGCTGCGCGACCTTCTGCGGGTCGAGCCAGACGCGCATCGAGTAATCGCCGCCGCCGAAGATCTGCACCTGGCCCACGCCTTCGATGCGCGCGAGCGGGTCCTTCACGTTCAGCACCGCGTAGTTGCGCAGGTAATTGATGTCGTAGCGGTTGTTCGGCGAGACGAGGTGGACCACCATCGTCAGGTCGGGCGCGCTCTTGACGGTCGTGATGCCGAGACGGCGCACTTCCTCGGGCAGGCGCGGCTCGGCTTGCGAGACGCGGTTCTGCACGAGCTGCTGGGCCTTGTCGGGATCGGTACCGAGGCGGAAGGTGACGGTGAGCGTGAGCACGCCGTCGGTCGTTGCCTGGCTGCCCATGTAGAGCATGCCTTCGACGCCGTTGATCTGCTCTTCGAGCGGCGTGGCCACGGTTTCAGCGATCACCTTCGGGTTCGCACCCGGGTACTGGGCACGCACCACCACCGAAGGCGGCGCGACTTCCGGGTACTCCGAGATCGGCAGCCCGCGCAGCGCGATCAGGCCGGCTATCAGCATCAATAGCGACAGCACGCCGGCAAAGATCGGCCGGTCGATGAAGAATTTAGAGAGATTCATGTTGGTTCTCCGGCGGACGCAAAAGCGTCCCCTCCGAGTTCATCGAATTCGATTCAGGACTTCGCGGCTTCGGCCACGCGTTCCGGTTGTTGTTGCTTGGCGGCGTCCGCCTTGGCATCCATCGTCACGGTCTGCGGCACCACCAGCGCACCCGGGCGAATGTGCTGCAGGCCATTGACCACGACGCGATCGCCGGCCTTCAGGCCCTTGCTCACGACGCGCAGGCCGTTGATGGAAGCGCCGAGCGCGACTTCGCGGTAGACCGCCTTGTTGTCTTCACCCACGACCATCACGAACTTCTTGTTCTGGTCGGTGCCGATGGCCCGTTCGCTCACCAGCAGCGCGGTGTCGTTGCGCGCCTGGCCCATGCGGATGCGGGCGAACTGGCCGGGGATGAGCGCGCCGTCCTTGTTGTCGAACGAAGCGCGCACACGTACGGTGCCGCTGCGGGCGTCGACCTGGTTGTCGATCAGTTGCAGCTTGCCGGTGAAGGGCGTGCCTTCGAGGCCGGCAGTGCCCATCTGCACGGGGATCGTGTCGATCTGGCCGCGGGCGCCGGCGTTGGCCGGCAGGTCCTTCAGGGCGCGGGTGACGACCTGCTCGTCGGCATCGAAGCTCGCATAGATCGGGCTCACCGACACCAGCGTGGTCAGCACCGGCGCGCCGGGGCCGGCGGCGACGAGGTTGCCCACCGTCACTTCGAGCTTGCCGATGCGGCCGGACACCGGCGCGCGCACCTGGGTGTAGCCAAGGCTCAGGCGTGCGGTCTGCAGCGAGGCCTGTGCGGCGCGCAGGTTGGCTTCGGCTTCGCGGCCGGCGTTGACGCGCTCGTCGAGTTCACGCTGGGCAATGGCCTGCTCGTCCCACAGGCGCCTGGCGCGCTCCTGCTCGCTGCGGCTGAACGCCTGGCGGGCTTGCGCCGAGGCGACCTGCGCTTCGGCACGTTCCACTTCGGCGGCGTACGGTGCCGGGTCGATGGTGATCAGCAGGTCGCCCTGCTTGACCAGCGCGCCTTCGCGGAAGTGCACCGCCTGCACGGCGCCCGCCACGCGGGATCGCACGTCGACGCGCTCGACCGCTTCGAGCCGGCCCGAGAACTCGTCCCACGCATTGATCTCGCTCGATGCGACAGTCGCGACCGACACCGGTGTGCCCTGCTGCGCCGCGACCGGTGCTGTGGCCTCGGCCTTGAAGCTGTACATGCCGACGACTGCGGCGGCCACCGCCAGCAATGCGGTCAGGCCGGTCACGGCGGGCCACAGGCCCTTGCGGGCGGCGGAAGAGAGCTTTTGTTGATCGTTGTTCGACATGATGTTTCGTCCTTCTCGATGACTTTTTGGGATGCAACAGGCCACCCCGGTGCTTTTGGCACCAGGAGGCGGATTTCAGGGAAAAGAGGGGCCGTTCGCCCGCCTCAGGGGAGGCGGCGGCTGTCAGTGGGCGGTGCTGACTCTTGCGGGTCTAGCTGGGCTCGGGCGCCGCGGGAGGCGCCATCGTCGCGCTGAAGAACTCGCGAAAGTGCTGCTGCACGTTGGCGGCACAGTCCCGACAACCCTCGTTCTCAGGGTCGTACAGCGCCTTGGGCCAGTTCGCAGCGCCGGGCAGCACGCTGCTGGTGACCTCGATGCCTGCCGCCCGCAAACGGCCTGCAAAGGTCATGGCTTCGTCGCGCATCGCATCGTCCTGCCCCACCAGCACCAGCGCGGGGGCCAGGGCAGAGAGGCGCAGCGATCCGCTCGGCACCGCATAGGGGTGCGTCGCGTTCGACGGGCAGCTCAAATACTTTTCCCAGCCGCTGGCCCAGCGGCATTCGGGCGCATCGTTGGTCGCCTTGCGCAGCGACGCGGTGCCTGCGCACGGATCGAGCATCGGCGACAGAAGGATCTGGCCTGCCACCGGCGGATGCGCCCGGTCGCGGGCGATCAGCGCGACCGCCGCGGCCAGATTGCCACCGGCTTCTTCGCCGGCCAGATAAACCAGCGCGCCTTTGCCGCCCAGCTTGTTGCGTTGCTTGTAGAGCCACTCGAGGGCGGCATAGCCGACTTCGATGGGCTCGGGGAACGGCACCAGCGGATAGGCCAGCGAAACCACCACCGCACCCGCGCCAGCCAGCAGCCGGCCCACGTTGCGCCCGTTGTCCAGGCCGCCGCACACGAAGGTGCCGCCATGGAAATGCAGCACCAGGGGTGCCGTGTCGCTCTTGGCGCGCTGTCCGTAGACACGGGCGGCCACTGGTTCGCGACCGGGCAGCTCGATCAGCAGATCGGCTTCCACGCCTTGCACCGCGGCGGCAGCAGCGGCAGCTTCGGCAGAACGGGACGATGGAACGGGTGACATGGACGACCTCAGGGTGATGGGCGATGGTTGAAATATAAGGCGCCTTGCGTGACATGAAACAGGCAAGCTGACCCCACTCTGTTTCCAAACGGCTAACAATCCGTATGCCGCAGGGGGTTGAACGCCTTGTGTGAGAATCCGCCTCCCTCCGGCGTGGGCCGGGTTCCAGAACAGGCATTCAATGGATCAGATCCAGGCAATGCGGATCTTTGTCCGCGTCGTGGAAGCCGGTACCTTCACCCGTGCCGCCGATTCGCTCGCCCTGCCCAAAGGCACGGTCACCAAGCAGATCCAGGCGCTGGAATCGCGCCTGCGCGTCAAGCTCCTGAACCGCACCACGCGCCGCGTGACGGTCACGCCCGACGGCGCCGCCTACTTCGAACGCGCCGCCCGCCTCCTGAACGACTTCGACGACATGGAGGCCAGCATGACCAATGCGCAGGCCAGCCCCACGGGGCGGCTGCGCATCGACGTCGGCACGTCGGTGGCCCGGCAGATCATCCTGCCCAACCTGGCCAGCTTCTGCGATCGCTACCCCGACATCCAGGTCGACCTGGGCGTGAGCGACCGAACCGTCGACCTCATCAGCGACAACGTCGACTGCGTGATCCGCGCGGGCGAACTCAGCGACCAGTCGCTGGTGGCCCGGCGCATCGGCACGCTGCATTTCGTGACGGTGGCCTCCCCCGCCTACATCAAGCGCTACGGCACGCCAGCACATCCGAACGACATCGAAAAGCGCCACACGGTGGTGAGCTACTTCTCGGGCACCACGCGGCGCATCTACCCCCACGAGTTCCACAAGGGCGACGAGCGCATCGAGCTGAACGGGCCCTACCGCGTGTCGGTGAACGAGAGCAATGCACACATGGCGGCGGTGCTTGGCGGCTTCGGCATTTCGCAGTGCATTACCTTCATGGCCGATCCGCACCTGGAAAGCGGCGAGCTGGTCGAGGTGCTGCCCGACTGGAGCCGCGATCCGTTGCCGATTCACGTGGTCTATCCGCCGAACCGCCACCTGAGTGCAAAGGTGCGGGCGTTCGTGGATTGGGCGGCGGATTTGTTCGCCAAGAACCCGAGGCTGCAGCGGCGATGAGGTGGTCGCCCAATTGCCTTTGATTCCATTCAGTCATTTTTGGGACGGCGCTTGATGGTGTTTTCCAACGCCTTCAGGTCTGCGTCGTCTTGCTGGTCGGCCTGCAGCGCGTCTTGCTGTTTGCGGCGTTGTTCGTAGTCAAGATAGAGCGCGCTCGTCCTGGACTCCATCTGCGCATGACTCACCGCGCCGGTGTGCGTGAGTACAGGAAAGCCGTTGGAGCCGATGATCTGATCCACGTTCTGCTTCCAAAAAGCCATGCGAATTTCTTGACGGCTCTTGGTGCGCAGCTCCGCAGTTTCCAAGAAGATCACCACCAGCCGGTTCAGGGTGTCTATCTCGTCTTCGGTCAGGTAATTCTTGGCCACCAGGATGTCTTGCTTGCGAACCTGGGCGCCCTTCCAATGCATCAGGCCGAAGTTGGGGTCATCGCGATTGGCCCTGGTTGTGACGAGTTCGGCAGCCGTCTTTTGCGTCACGGCGTAAAGCAACAGGTTTTGCACCGCGGCAAAAAAATTCTGCGTCGCCTGGTCCGTCTTGTCTTAGTCGCTGGCCAGCGCCAACAGGTCGCGCACCTTTTGGTAGAAGCGCTTTTCCGAGGCCCGAATGTCGCGGATGCGGGCCAGCATCTCGTCGAAGTAGTCTGGGCGGCCGTCCGGGTTCTTCAGCCGCTCGTCGTCCATCACGAAGCCCTTGACCAGGTACTCCTTGAGCACCGTGGAGGCCCAGCGGCGGAACTGCACGCCCCGGGGCGAGCGCACGCGGTAGCCCACGGCCAGAATGGCGTCCAGGCTGTAAAGGGTGACCGCGCGCCGCACCTCTCGCGTGCCCTCGGGTTGAACTACCGAGGATTCCTCGGTAGTTGACTCGCGACTCAACTCCTCGTCTTCAAAAATGTTTTTGAGATGCAAGCCCACGTTATCGGTGCTGACATCAAACAACTCGGCCATCTCTCGTTGCGAGAGCCAAACGGTTTGATCCTTGGCCCGTAGCTTGATCTGGCTGCGGCCGTCTTCGGTGGTGTAAAGAATCAAGTCATTCATGCTGCAGGTGCTCCGGCTCTTCTTTTCGCAGGCGGCTCAAAGGACGAGGCGAGCTGCACCGAACGGCATGTCGCAGGTGGTTTTGAATGAAGGCATCGAGAAGCATCGGATAGTTTTCGTTCATTGTGGCCCCGACCGCTACCGCCAGCGGATTCAACCGGCCGATGCACGACTCGCCAGCGCACCGGGCAATTCAAACGCAACCGACTTGCTCTCCGACACTTGACGCTCGCCGCCGAGAACGCGTACATTGCCAACGCCTCGCGATGAGCGAGGCCGGGTTTAGCAGCCCTTTTTCGACACTCTGCGACGAGAGCCGCAGTCACCGCACATGGTCTGCGGCTTTTTCGTTCATGCCTCCTTTTTAGGCGGCTCGAATGGGAGGGCTCACGCCCTGCCGGTCTCGCAAGGGTGTCCCGGTCTGCTAACCCGTTCGAGCCGCCGCCTTCGTTTAGCAGCGAGTGCGTCGGTTATTGCAGTTCGACACTCTTGGAGGCCTCATGGCCAATGCTTCAAACGCAGGCACCGACACCGGCTGCACTTGCACGCCCCCTCTCCCCGCTACCCATCAATTCAAACCCTTCGAATGGATCGAAGGCGAGCGGATCGATCCTTCGCATCACAGCCTCGCCGCATTCCTCAACGATGCACGCGATGTGGTGCAAGGCACGCAAACGCTGATCCAGTTGCTCGACTGGGATGAAGACCGTCGCGATGCCGCTTCGTCATCCACAGCCAACCTCGCACCGCTCTTCGATGCATGCCAGCGCAACGCGCTGCAGCGGCTGCTCTCCGCGTCTCTGGGACTTCTTCACGCCCGCATCGAAAGCCAGTGCGAAGCGCTCGCACCATAGCGAAGCGCGCTGCAAGTGCAGCTACGGCCGGTAGACCGGCTCGCAGCGCACATCCGTCTTCACCGAATTCGCAATGAAGCACTCCTCGTGCGCGCGATGGTGCATGTGCTCGATCTGCTCGCGCGTGGGCAAGTTCTCGCCCGAGAACGTGACCTCGGGGCGGAGCGTGACGACGGTCATGGCCATTTTGCCCTCGGCGTTCTTTTCCATGACGCCGCTGGCTGCGTCGAAGTAACGGTCGACGCAGAACTTGCGCTTCACCGCCATCGTCAGGAACCACAGCATGTGGCAGCTCGACAGCGAGGCGACGAAGGCTTCTTCCGGGTCGACCGCCGAAGCATCGGAAAAAGGCAGCGGCACCACATGCGGCGACGAAGAACCCGCCCACTCCGCGCCGCCGTCGAAGCGCAGCGAGTGCCTGCGGCTGTAGGTGTTGGCCAAAAAGTCCTGATCGCCTCGCTGCCAGAGGACCTCTGCGGTGTATTCGGACATGGTCGTCGTTCTCCTTTGCAGTTTTTGTTGCCGATCAAGCGCCCAGCAGCCTGACCAGCAACGGCACCAGCAGCGCCGTCGCAATGCCGTTCAGCCCCATCGCCAGCGCCGAAAAAGCCCCGGCAGTTTCATTCACCTGGATGGCCCGCGCAGTGCCGATGCCATGCGCCGCCATGCCGACAGCAAAGCCGCGCACCGCGGGCTCCTTGATGCGCAGCAGGTTCAAAAGACCCGTCGCCATGATCGCGCCCGAGATGCCCGCAACCGCGGCAGCTACCGCGGCCAATGACGGCAGGCCGCCGATCTTCTCGGCAACGCCCATCGCGATGGGCATCGTGGCCGACTTCGATGCAAGTGACATGATCAGTTCGTGCGAGCCGCCCAGCGCCCACGCGATGCCGATGGCCGAGACGATGGCCGCCACGGAGCCCATCAGCAGCGCGACACCGATCGGCAGCCACAGCCGACGCAGCCGCGCGATCTGCCCGTAGAGCGGCACGGCCAACGCCACGGTCGCGGGGCCGATCAGGAAGTGCACGAACTTCGCGCCTTCGAAATACGTGTCGTAGGGCGTGCGCGTGACGAGCAGCACGGTGACGATGACGACGACCGAAATCAGCACTGGGTTCACCATCGGGTTCGCGCCGCTGCGTCGATGCAGCCACAGCGCGCCCAGATACGCGAGCAGCGTGAGCGACAGCCACAGCAGCGGCGACTGCGCAAGAAAGACCCAGATTTCAGAAAGCTTCGCGGGCGCGCTCATTCGGCGTTCTTCCCGGTGATGCGGATCATCCAGCGGAAGGTGAGCGCGGTCACCGTCATGGTGAAGGCCGCGCCCAGAATGCCAGCCGCGAGGAACGGCAGCCACTCGCGCCCCACCCGCTCGAAATGCAGCATGACGCCGGTCACTGCCGGTATGAACAGCAGCATCAGGTTGCGCAGCAGATGGCCCGAGGTGTCGGTCAGCGCCTGCGGCACGCCACCGCGCACGAGCAGCGCGATGAAGAGCAGCACCATGCCGATCAGCGGCCCCGGAATCGGCAGGCCCAGCCACTGCACGAGCAGTTCGCCGGCCAGCTGGCAAAGGAAAAGCGAGGTGATGGCGTAGAGCATGTTTTCAATCTTCGGTGCAAGCGGCTGCGCGTGTCCAGGCCTGCTTCAGCGCCTCCTGGCTCTGCGGCGGCAGCACGCCCAGGCGCACATGGCCCGGCAGGCCGAAGGAGGCGCAGTCGCGCAGCTTGATGCCATCCGAGCGCAAGGCGGTTGCAAGCCGGGGGTATGGGATGTCGGTGCGGGCGCAGAAGAAATTGGCGTCGCTGGGGAGGCACTGCCAGTTCAGCGATTCGCAGAGGGCGCGTTGTTGCGCTTTCCAGGTTCGCAGGGTGTGCAGGCTTTGGGCGAGCCAGGCTTGGGCTTCGTCGCCGGTCCAGGTGTCGAGCAGCGCGACTCCGTGGGTGCCGAGCGGCCATGACGGAGCGAGTCGTTCGAGCCGCTGCATCAGGGGCGCTGCGGCAACGTCGTCGGGTGCGATCGCATAGGCGGCGCGGATGCCGGTGAGGCCCATGGCCTTGTTCGGTGTCCAGAGTTGCCAGACGCGGTTGCGCTGTGCGGTGTCGAGCGAAGCCCGACCTTCGAGGCGCAGCGGTTCGTAGGCCATGTCGAGCACGCAGGTGCTGTCGGCATCGGCGTGCAATGCGAGATCTTCCTGCGCCTGCCCCAGCGGGCTTGACGGCTCGCAGCACCAGTGCAGCGCCGCGCCATCGTGCGGCTCGGGCGCTCGATGCACCTGCAGTCCCCATGCCAGTGCTGCGCGCTCGTAGTCGCCGTAGCTGTGCGCCGGCAGCCACACCTGCCGCCCGCCGCCTTGCGCGACGGCCGCACTGATGCGATGAATGAATTCGCTCGCGCTCGCAGCGATCACGATGCGCTCTCCCGCGACGCCATGAAAAGCGGCGAGCCTTTCGCGCAACGACGTGTAGCGCGGATCGGGATAGTGCGCGGCATCGACCGCGCGCAACGCAGCCATCGCCGCCGGGCACGCACCGACCGCGTTGCCATTGGTCGAGAAGTCATGCGGTGCCGCGCCGGTTTCATCGGGACCGCCGTGCAGGGCGTGGGTCGATGTCATGGCCACCTCGCCATCGCAACGATGGCCGCCGATGCGAACACGGCCGTAGCCAGCACCGCCCTGCCACCGAGCACCGCGGTGCGCCGCGTGTCTTCTGCCGCGGCTTTGCGGCCCTCGCCATTCAAGATGTAGACGCCGGGCTTCGCCAGCCGCACGCCGACCAGCAGAGCCATCGTCGCCATCGGCCAGCCGCTGTTGGGCGACGGTGTGCGGCGCGCCTCACGGCCCAGGTCCCTCGGCCATTGCCATGCCGCCAGGGCCAGCAGCAGCACGGTGATGCGCGCCGGAAGCCACGAGAGCACATCGTCGGCACGCGCAGCCCATTTGCCAAGCCAGGTCCAGTCGCGGCCGTTGCGCAGGCCCCGGTAGCCCCACATCGCATCGGCCGTGTTGGCGAAGCGGTAGAGCGCCGCGCCCGGCAAACCGAGCAGCACGAACCAGAACAGCGGCGCCACCAGCGAGTCGTTCAGGTTCTCGGCCAGCGATTCGATCGCGCTCTCGCGCACCTCGCGCTCGCTGAGCGCGGACACATCGCGGCTCACCAGCCGGGCCAGTTGTGCCCGGCCCGCCTCGAGCGACACGGCCAGCGCCGCCTCGACCGCGAGCACTTCGTCGCGCAGCATCCGCCATGCAAAGAGCGGCTTGAGCAACAGCCCCAACAGCACGGCTGCGGCCCATGCGGGAAGGTGCAGCGTGATGAGCGATTGCAGCAGCTGCGCCACGCACCAGGCCGCCATGCCGCCGAGGCACCACGTCAGCGCGCCGATGAAGAAGACTGGCAAGTCCACGCGCTTCACCTTGTGGGGCTGCGGCGCGATGTGCGAACCGATCCAGCCGAGGTACTGCCCTATCCAGACCACCGGATGCAAGCGCGCCGTCGGCTCGCCCAGCCAGCGGTCGACGGCCAGCGCAAGCCAGAGCGCCGCGATGGCGATGAGGGCGTGGGCGAAGGAGAGAGCTGGCATGGGGGCCGTCATTCTCGCGAATCAGGCAGCCGGGTGTCGCGCCCGGCCGCGCCGCCACTGCGCGAAGGCGCCGAGCGCGATGAGCAGCGCCGCACCGAAGGCGACCCAGAGGCGGAGCACCATGCTCTCGGCATTCGGCGGCGGTGCCTCGTCGGGCGTGGGATCGAGCTTGAGGCCAGTCACGGGCTGGGCGCTGTCGTCCCTCGCGGATGTGGACTTGTCGGGTGCTGCCGGTGCGGGCGAAGGCGTGGGGGCAGGCGCTGCCGCAGGCGCCCTCTGCACTTCCACCGGCGCGGCAGCCCGCGGCGCCAACTCCGCCTGAACCAACCGCTGCACCAACCGCTGCACCGCCGTATTGCGCTCGCGAAGACCCGTGGCGCGCACGGCCTCGGCGTAGGCCTTCACCAGCTCGCGCCGGGTCGCGGCATCAGGCTTCCAGTAATCCAGCCGCACCGCATCGAGCATGCGCTCCAGCGTCTGCGCGAAGGCGGCACGGTTGTCGCCTTCCAGCCATTCGCGCGTGCCCAGCTTGTACCGGTCGCGCACATACACGTCGTGCAGCGACTGCCACTGGTCCTGCCGCACAGTGCCCGGCGCGGTGACCTGCCAGCCCCAGAGGAACTGCGCGGTCTTGAGCACCTGCAGCGTGCCGCTGTAGCCCTCGGCCTTCTGGGCCTCGATCCACTGCGGGTGGAGGTAGCGCGTCTGCATTTCGCGGGCGATGGCGCCGGCGGCGGTGTCGGTGCGCACCGTGCCGGCGTCGCGCAGGTTCTGCACGTAAAGCGCAGGGTCCTTGCCGGTGAGTTGCCGCACGGCCTGCGCGATGCCGCCCAGGTACTGGAACGGATCGTCGTTGGTGAGCACGCCGTAGAGGTTGGAGGTGCGCGCCATCAGCGCCGCGTCGACCTGCGCGAGATTGCCCGCGTAGGCACCGGGTCGCGCCGCACCGTCGAGTCCCTGGCCGTAGGCATGGCCCATGCGGTCCATGTAGAGCTGTGCCATCTGCGCATCGCCGCCGCCGCGGCGCTGCGAAGTCCACACATCGCTGGCGAGCGCTGCCTCTTCAAGTCCGGCACCGTAGCTGCCCTGCTCGTTCGAGAAGACGCGCGCGGTCGACCAGCGCTTCGCCTCGGCCGGCGTCGCGCCTTCCGCGCGCAGCTTGCGGGCCAGCGCCTCGCTGTGCTGCGCGACGGCGTTGCCGGGCTCGTTCAGAGCCGCCACCTGCTGCACCGCCTCGTCGAGCCAACGCATCACATTCGGGAACTGGTCGCGGTACGAGCCGGTGATGCTGATCAGCACATCCATGCGCGGCCGCTTCAACGTCGATGCGGGCAGCACCTCGATGCCGGCGATTCGCCCCGCCTCGTCCCAACGCGGCTTCACGCCCATGGCGTAGAAAGCCTGGCTCTCCATCACGCCCTGGTGGCGCGAGGCCTCGCCGGCCCAGAGGGTGAAGGCGATCTTCTCGGGCAGCTTGCCCGCGTGGGCCTTGGCGTGCTCGGCGATCCACGCATCCATCGCCGCGACGCCGATGTCCCACGCTGTGCGCGTCGGTACGCGGCTCGGGTCGAAGCCGTAGAGATTGCGGCCGGTCGGCAGGCTGTCAGGGTTGCGCACCGGGTCGCCGCCGTAGCTGGCCTTGAGGTAACGGCCATCGAGGGCGGTGAGCAGGCCTTCGATTTCTTCGTTGTGAGCGAGTGCGGCGTCGATCTTTTGAGCGCGCTCTGCCATGGTTCGCAGTGCTTGGGCTTTCGCGGCATCCGCGCCCATCGCGCTCGCGGCATCGGCATCCTTGAGCGCCACTTCGATCCATTGCGCCGGACGCGAAGCCGGGATGTTCTTCGCATCGATGAGGAAGGCTTCATCGACGTCTTCCCCCAACGCCTCCGCCAAGGGCTTGCCAAGAATCTGCAGGATGGTCATGCGGCGCCGCTCCGCATCGGGCGCCTGCCCGAAGGTCGCCAAGCCCAGCGGCTGCGCGGTCTGCGTCAGCTCGTCCAGGTACGGATGCAGCACCGCGATGAAGCCCGTGAAGTCGGCGCGAATGCGCGCGGGCGTCCATTTGAGGTCGCGGTCGTAGTGCTGCTCTACGAACTCCGCGGTGAGCTGCTTTTCCATCGCAGCCTTCACCGGCCCGGGCGACAGCGTCTCCCAATCGTGCATGCGCTCGTGCATCGCCTGCACACCGGGGCGAAAGCCCGCGGGCGCGAACATCGGCGTCGAATGGCTCACCATCGTCGCGCGCCCGCGGCGCTTGGCGGTCGTGGCTTCGCCGAGGTTGTCCATGATGTACGGGTAGACGTTCGGCAGGTCGCCGAGCGCGAGCAGCGGGTCGTCCTGCACCGAGAGCCCGCGCTCCTTGCCCGCCGACCATTCGACCGTGCCGTGCGTGCCCACGTGCACGACCGCGCTGGCGCCGAACTGCGTGCGAAGCCAGAGGTAGGTTGCCAGATAGCTGTGGCCGAGCGGAATCGCAGAGCGGTGAAAGACCTGCTCGGCCTTGCCCGCCACCTGCGTGCCGGGCTCGAAGCGCGGCGGCTGGCGCAGCACAACGACGTTGCCGAACTGCACGCGCGGGATCACAAAGGCCGGCTCGCCCGCGACGGGCCGCAGCATGGTCGACTTTTCGGGCGGCCCCCAGTAGGTCTCGATGCGGCGCTGTGTCTCGGCAGGCAGCGAACGAAACCACACGACATAGCGCGCCAGCGGCAGCGAATCGGCCAGCCCCTTGTCGAGCAACGGCTGCAACGCCTCGCCGCCATCGACCGGGTAGTAGGCCTTCATCGTCGCCTGCACCTGCGCGATGAGCGCGTCCGCACCGGGTATCTCGGTGCGGTAGCCGGCCGACTGCATCGCCGCCAGCATGTTGTTCACGCTGCGCGGCACGTTGAGAAACGACGCGCCGAAGTTCGCCTCGCCCGGCGGGTAGTTGTAGACCAGCATCGCGACGCGCCGGTCCGCGGGCGGCGTGCGCTGCAGGCGCAGCAGCGCAGCCGCCTTTCCGGCCACGGCGTCGATCTGCGCGGGCAGCGGCTGCAGCGTGCCGGTGGTGGCATCGCGCGCGCTCACGAGCATCGGGTCGGTCATGCCGGCCAACTCGCTGGGGCTGTAGTAGGCGGCGATGTCGGTCTGCGCGAGGCCGTCCTTGCTTTGCGCCCACTGCGCGCCGTCCATGGCGAGCGACGGCAGCGTCTGCAGCACCGGCACGCCGATGCGCTCCAGCTCCGCCTTGCGCTCGTTCGGCGTGAAGACCAGCGAGGCGTTGACGATCAGGTCGGCCACGCGGCGCCCTTCTCCACCGGCCGCATGCGTCATGCGAAAGAACAGGTCCTTCTGCTGGCGCGGGCCGTAGAAAGCGTAGGCGCGCAGGCCGCGTTGTTCGAGCGCGCCGATCAATTGGTCCAGCCAGCCGGTGTCGTCGCCCGTGACGGTGGCGCTGTTGACGGCAATGGCGACGGTTCCTGCGGTGCCAGCCAGTCGGTCCGCCGCCGCGATGTCGGTCTCGATGCGCGTCCAACGTGGGTGATAGAAGCCCGAGAGCGGCGTCGGCACGGGCGGCGGCAGGCCATTCACATCGTCGATCTGGGCCAGCGCCTTCATCGCCGACTTGAGGTTGACCGTGCCCGCGAACCGCCAGTACTCCCGCAGCCGCTGCGCCCAGACCGCATCGACGCCGCGTTCGGCAGCGAGAGGCGCCGCGCTGGAGGCTTGCCCCTTGGCGACGAGCGCGAACTCGCCGATCAACACATACGGCACGGCACTGCGAGAAACCACATCGCCGAATCGCGCCGCCGCGGCCTGCGCCACGCTGATGTGCGGCGCGTCGATCACCAGCAGCCGCGCACCGCTGAGTGCCGAAGCCAGCGCCTCAGGCGAATCCTTCGCAGCCGACACCACCTGCAGCGGCAAGCCCACCTCGTGTGCCGCCTCCTGCAGCCGCACCACGCGCGCCGGTGACACCAGCGACGTGCTCAGCACCACGATGCGCGAAGGCTCGTCCGGCTCGGCGTGCGCACAGAACGCCAGCGCCATCAGCAAAATCCAAGCGAAGAACCGCGTCACTTCCCGCCCTGGACAGCCGGAACCGCATCGGCCGGCACATAGACCATCGTGCCGTCCTTCAGCCGCCAGGCCGTGCCGGCCTTCTCGCCGTCGCCCTGCCCCGTCGCACCGCTGGCCTTGAAGCGCGTGACCTTCTGCCCTTCGCGCGTGATGATCTCCATGTCCGGCTTGCCCTCGTTGCGGATGACCGTGACCTTGTCCTGCGCGAACGGGTTCATCGGGTTGTTGATGACCGCGATCATCAGCATGCCGATCACCACCATGAACACGTCGATCAGGTTGATGGTGGAAAGCACCGGGTCGTCGTCATCGCTGTCCAGGCTGCTCAGGATCGAGAACTGGCGCCGGGTCATGAAAGGCGATCTCGCGCGTCAAGCACCGTCACCAGCTCGCGCATCAGCCAGCGCCGACGAACGGTGTAGACCACGAAGGTGATCGAGGCCGAAGCCAGCGCGACGATCACCGCGGCGAACGCGGGCGCAAGGCTCTGCGCCACGCCCTGCGATTCGCCCGAAGCAACCGCCACCAGCGCCGGCCCCATCGGGATCATCGTGGCGATCAGCCCGAGCATCGGTGCCACGCGGCTGCAAAGGCGCACGCCTTCGAGTTGCTTCAGCACCACCAGTTCCATCTGCTCCTGGCTTGCATCGGCGTGGCGCTGCAGCGCCAGCACGCGCGACGGGTCGCGGCGCCGCTGCAGGTACTCGATGCCGAAGGCGCCGAGGCAATACACCGCATAGACGAAGGACAGCAGCACGCCGAGCGTCACGGGCCAGAGGAACAGGCGCGCGAGTTCGAAGAGGACGGTATCGAAGGCCAGCATCAGGCAGGTTCCACGGAAGACGGAATGGGAGAAAACAGGTCCGACGGCTGGCCCCAGCGTTCATCGAACACCAGCGCCGAGAGCGGCTCGCGCTTGGCCCAGCGTTCGCGCTGCAGCATCGGCTCTTCGTAGAAATCATGGACCGGGCCGAGGCACAGCAAGGCGATCGGCTCGGCGCCTTCGGGCAGGCCGAGCAAGGTGCTCAGCTCGACCGGATCGAACAGCGACACCCAGCCCATGCCCAGCCCTTCGGCACGCGCCGCGAGCCAGATGTTCTGGATGGCACAGGAGGCCGAAGCCAGGTCCATTTGTGGCAGGGTGCGGCGGCCGAACACATGCTTGTCGCGGTCGTCGGCGAGCGACACGGCCAACAGCTCGGCCGCATCGAACAGGCCCTGCACCTTGAGGCGCATGAACTCGTCTTCGCGCTCGCCGAGGGCGCGCGCCGTGAGCACGCGTTCACGCTCGACCGCGTCGTGCAGGCGCTGGCGCAACCCGACATCGCGAACCCGGATGAAGCGCCACGGCTGCATGAAGCCAACGCTGGGCGCGTGGTGCGCCGCTTCGAGCAGCCTCTGCAGCACCTCGGGCGCGACCTCTCCACCCGCGAAGTGCCGCATGTCGCGACGCTCGCGGATGGCGCGATAGACCGCCCTCACCTCGTCGGCAGCGAATGCGTGCGGCTCCTGCACCATCGCGCTCAATCCTCGATGCCGCGCTGCGCTGGAATGCCGGCCTTGAATGCGTGCTTCACCATCGTCATCTCGGTCACGGTGTCGGCCAGCTCGATGATCTCGGGCGGGCAGCGGCGCCCCGTGAGCGCCACATGCACATGCTTGGGCCGTGCGCGCAACGTTTCGAGCACGCCTTCGAGCGGCAGCCAGCCGTAGATCAGCGGATAGGTGATCTCGTCGAGCACCACGAGGAAAAACTCGCCCGACAGGATCGCCGCCTTCGCCTTCTCCCACCCGTCGCGCGCAAGCTGTCCCGAGCGCTCGAGGTCCTGGCTCTTCCAGCTGAAGCCGTCGCCGAGCCCTTCGATCGGAATGCCGATCTGCTCGAACATGCGGTGTTCTCCGAAGCGCGCCGAGGGCACCTTCATGAACTGGTAGATCTTCACGGCCTTGCCGCGGCCGTGGGCGCGCAGCGCGAGGCCGAAGGCGGCCGTGCTCTTGCCCTTGCCGTCGCCGGTGTTGACGATGACGATGCCGCGGCGTTCGCCCTCGGGCTTCTCGTAGGGCTTTTCGCTGGGGGGAGTTTCGATTTGCATGTGTGTTCCTTATTTCGGCAGTGCGATCCACTGGTCCGCCACGCGGTGCACGCGGATGCGGTGGTCGAACACCTGTTCGAGCGCGGTGTGGGTGGCCGGGTCGTCGCAGCCGCCGTGATGCACCACGCGGCCCTTGTCCATCACGACCATTTCGTCGGCCGCCAATGCCATCGGCAATTCGTGCAGCACGCTGACCACGGTGCGGCCCCCGGCCACGAGGGCGCGGGCGGTCTGCATCCAGTCGGCCTGGTGCGGCGGGTCGAGGTTGGCGAGCGGCTCGTCCATCAGCAGCACCTGGGCTTCGACCGCGAGCGCGCGGGCGAGCAGCACGCGCTGGCGCTCGCCGCCCGAGAGCTGGCCGAGCGGGCGGTCGCGCCAGTCCCAGGCCTGCGTGCTGCGCAACGCGCGCTCCACGGCGTCGCGGTCGGCGGCGCTCGGGGCAGCAAGCCAGCGCTGGTGCGGCAGGCGGCCGAGCATGGCGACGTCGTAGACCATGAGGTCGTCGGCACTCGCCTCGCCCGTGCCGCTCTGGCCGAGCCAGGAGAGGCGCTGCGCGCGGATGCGGGCCGGGATTTTTCCCTCTGCCTCGCCGAAGAGCCGCACTTCGCCCCGGTGCGCGAGCAAGCCCGCAAGCGCCTTGAGCAGCGTCGACTTGCCCGCGCCGTTCGGGCCGACGATGCTGGTCCAGCGCGCGGACGAAAGCACAAGGTCGATACCGTGCAGCACCTCGGTCGTGCCGAGCGTGGCGCTGACGCGGGCCGCTTCGATGGCCGGTGTGCCGCTCACGACAAACCTCCACGCGAGCTTCGGCGGTGCATGAGCCACAGCAGGTAACTGCCACCGAGCACCGCGGTGAGCACGCCGACCGGCAGTTCCTGCGGCGCGATGAGCCACCGCGCCAAGAGATCGGCCGCCATCAGCAGCAGGCCGCCCATCAGCGCCGCGAGCACGATCAGCCGCGCATGCGTGGTCTTGACAGCCGAACGCACGAGGTGCGGCGCCGCCAGGCCGACGAAGGCAATCAAACCGGTCTGCGCGACGGCCGCACCGGTGGCCAGCGCAAGCACCACGACCAGCGCCGCGCGCATGGCGCCGAACGGCAGGCCGAGACTGCGGGCAGTCGCCTCGCCGAGTGCCAACCCATCGAGCACCGGCGCGAGCGCCCATGCCGCCAGAAGGCACACCGCGCACACCGCGCCCATCACGGCACAGGCGCTCCAGCCAACAAGGCCGGTGCTGCCGAGGATGAAGCCCTGGATGGCCTGCAGGATGTCCGCCGAGGCGATGGTGATCAGGTCCTTCGCGGCGCCAAGCACCACGCCGACGATCACGCCCGCGAGCAACAGCCGCAACGTCTGCTGCACACCGCGCGCCAGCGTGAGCGTGAGCAGCACCGCGAGCACCGCGCCGATGAAGGCCGCGCCGGTGAGCCCGAGGCGCATCACCCATTGCGTGCTCGCGGCCGAGCCGCCAAAAAGCATCAGCGCCACCGCCACGCCCAATGACGCACCCGAGGCGCTGCCGAGCAGATAAGGGTCGGCCAGCGGATTGCGGAACAACCCTTGCGCCACCGCGCCCGCGAGCCCGAGCAACGCGCCCGCGAGCCACGCGCCGAGCGTGCGCGGCAGGCGGATGTCCCACACGATCTGCAGCGCCACCGGGTCGTGCCGCGCGGCCAGCAAGCTCTCGAAGCCGGTGCTGCCGATGCCGAGGCCGAACAGCAGCAGCGCGACGCCCAGCACCAGCAGGGCCGCGCCGAGCAGCACGACGCGGCGCAGGTGCGCGGAGTGCATGCGCGCGGCGTTCACTGGCCCTTGTCCACCAGGCATTGCGCCATCAAGCGCGCCGCTTCGTCCATGCGCGGGCCGGGGCGCACGAGCACATCGGACTGCAGCGCGTCGAAGCGGCAGATGCGCCCTTCGCGCACCGCGCGGATGCCGCCCCAGCCGGGACGCTGCTCCAGCCCCTGCGCGCTGCGCACGCTGACCATGATGAGGTCGGGATTCGCGCGCACCACGTACTCGGGGTTGAGCTTGGGAAAGGGCCCGAGCTTGGCGGGCACGATGTTCTTCATGCCCAGCCGCGTGAGCGTCTCGCCGATGAACGACGACTCGCCCGCCGCATACGGCGTGCTGTTGACCTCGAAGTACACGCGCTTGCCTCGCGCGCTCGCGGGCACCGACTGCGCCGCGGCCGACACGCTCGCATCGATCACGCGCCAGACGCGCGGCGCCTCGTGCGTCCCGAGCACCTGGTCGAGCTTGCCGAGCACGCGCTGCACATCGGCATGGCTCTTGGGTTCGAGCACCAGCACCTTGAGGCCGAGCGCCTCGAGCCGCTGCGTCACGCGCGACGACTTGGCGAGCAGCACCGCGTCGGGCCTGAGCGCAACGATCGCTTCCACGTTGGGATCGATGCCGCCGCCCATCTGCGGCAAGGCGCGCACGGCGGCCGGCGAGTTGGAATAGTTGTCCACGCCCACGAGCCGCTCGCAGGCACCGAGCGCGCAGACGGATTCGGTGAGCGACGGCAGGAGCGAGACGATGCGCTGCGGCGGCTGCGGCAGGCTCACGGTGGTGCCGCGTTCGTCGACCACATCGAAGGCGTGCGCGGCAAGCGCGCACAGCGACAGGCCGATGGCGGCGGCGAGCAGCGATGAAATCCGGCGCAGTTTCATCAGGCGGGCGCCTTCAGGCTCAGCGGCAGGCCTGCCGCCATCAGCGTCACACGGCCGCATGCGGCGGCCACGTCCTGGTTCAGGCGGCCCAGCGCATCGACGAACGCGCGCGTCTCGCGGCCGAGCGGAATCACGCCCAGGCCGATTTCGTTGCCGACCAGCACTACCGGTCCGCGCGCCTCGCGCAGCGCGATCTGCAGCATGGCAATGTGTGCCGAAGGCGTGCGAGTCATCGGCCGTGCGGCTTCGTTGCGCAGCGGCATCAGCAGGTTGGTGAGCCAGAGCGTGAGGCAGTCGACCACCACCAGCGTCTCGGGCGCGCTCTGCGTGACGATGGCACGCGCGAGTTCGATGGGCTCCTCGATGGTCCGCATGCCGGGCACGCGCTCGGCGCGGTCGGCCTGGTGGCGCACGATGCGCTCCTGCATTTCGTCGTCATAGGCCTGGGCGGTGGCGATCAGCACGGCGCGGTGCATGCCGGGCGCGGCGGCGAGCCAGTCGATGGCGCGCTGCTCGGCGCGGCGCGACTTGCCGCTCTTCTGGCCGCCGAGGATGAATTCGTGCTCAACAACGGTCATCGATTGCTTCCTTTGCGGCATCGTTGCCCAGCTCGATCGGCATGGCGCCGAAAAGTCGCGCCGTGGCTTCCGGGCTGGAAGCGAACCACGCGTGGAAATAGCTGGCCCGCACCGGGCCGTGCACATAGAAGGCTTCGCCGCCGCGCGCACCGACGGCCTGCGTGGCACCGGGCCGTGCGGTGTGGGCGGAAGGCGCGAGCCGCGTTTCGCAACTCGAGTAGTGGAACGTGTGGCCGCGCAGGGTGTGGCTTCCCAGTTGAAGCTGTTGCGGTCCGAGGCCGGCAAGGCGCTTCTGCATCGTCACGCGGCCGGGAAGCAGGCCCCAGAGGCGGTGGACCTGCGACTGCTCTTCATCGGAGTGCGTGGCCAACTCGTCGAACATCGCCATCATGCCGCCGCACTCGGCCCACACGGGCTTGCCCGTAGCGACGTGCGCAGCCAGGGAGGCGCGCATCGATTCGTTTGCCGACAGGGCCTCGGCATGCAGCTCGGGGTAGCCGCCCGGGAGCCAGACAGCATCGCAGGCCGGCAACGCATCGCCTGCGAGCGGCGAAAAAAATGAAAGCCGCGCGCCGAGTGCCGAGAGCACATCGAGGTTGGCGGGGTAGATGAAAGAAAACGCCGCATCGCGCGCGATCGCGATGGTGCGGCCTGCCAGCAGTTGCGACTTGCCTACGTCTTCTGTCACGACCGGATCGAAACGCACCTGCGGCAACTGCGAAACCGGCAACTGGCCCAGCGGCGTGTCGGCCAGCACGTCGGCGGCCGCATCGAGCCGCGCCATCGCGTCGTCGAGCTCATTCGCGCCGACGAGGCCCAAGTGCCGTTCGGGCAAGGTGAACCTTGCATCGCGCGGCAAGGCGCCCATCCATTGCGAAGGTTCGCGCAATGCGTCCTTCAGCATGCCCGCATGCCGCTCGCTCGCCACGCGATTGGCCAGCACGCCGGCCCACGGCAGGCCGGGCTTGAAATTCTGCAACCCGTAGGCCAGCGCCCCGAAGGTGCCGGCCATCGCACGCGCGTCGATCACGGCGAGCACCGGCAGGCCGAAGCGCTCCGCGAGGTCGGCGGCGCTCGGCGTGCCATCGAACAAGCCCATCACGCCTTCGACGATCACGAGATCGGCTTCGGCCGCCGCGGCATGCAGGCGCGCCCGGCAATCGGCCTCACCTGTCATCCACAGGTCCAGCGAATGCACCGGCGCGCCGGTGGCGAGCGCGAGCCAGTGCGGATCGAGAAAGTCCGGCCCGCACTTGAAGGCCCTTACCCGCCGGCCTTGCCGCGCATGCAGCCGCGCGAGCGCGGCGGCCACCGTGGTCTTGCCCTGCCCGGAGGCGGGTGCGGCGATCAGCACCGCGGCACAGGTGGCTGCGGTGCCGTCGCGTCGTCGCGAAAGGTCGTTTACTGCGGTGTCCACTTGAGGCCGAGGTAGGCGGTGCGGCCCCCGTTGGCGTAGAGGCGTGCGTACTGGTAGTCCTTGTCGCCCACATTGTCGATGCGGGCGATGAGGTTCAGGTCCCGTGCGATCTGCGTACTGGCCGACAGGTTCAGCAGCGTGTAGCCGCCGAGCTTGACCTTGTTGGCCGCGTCGTCGTAGCGCTGGCTCGAGGCCTGCACTTCGGCGCCCAGCGTCCAGCCGGCCACACGCCAGTCGGCGCCCAGCGTGCCGTGGCGCTTGGCGCGGCGTGCGAGCAGATTGCCGGTGTCGGCGTCCTTGGGGTCCTGCACGTCGAGCGAGGCGCGCAGCGTGACGTCGCCGATGCGCTGGCTGGCCGAGAGCGTCGCGCCCTGCAAGGTGGCGCGGGCCACGTTGGTGTAGCAGCCGAAGCTCGAGGCGCAGCCGGTGGCGGTGCCCACGAAGTTGATCAGGTTGCGCACGCGGTTGCGGTACACCACGATGCCGGCGGTGGTGCCGTCCTTGGCATAGTTCAGGCCCAGCTCGAGGTTGCGGCTGTCTTCGGGCTGCAGCGTGGAGACGCCGTATTCGCTGAAGCGCTGGTAGAGCGTCGGCACACGGAAGGCCGTGCCGGCCGATGCGGTGAAGCGCAGCGACGGCAGGATGGCGAAGCCGTAGGCGGCGCTGCCGGTGGTCTTGCCGCCGAACTCGCTGTCCTTGTCGCGGCGCACGTGCAGCTGCAGCGAATGCGGGCCCTGCACGAAGCCGTAGCCGAGCGCGAGCGCGTTCTGCGAACGGTCTTGCGAGAACAGCTTGGCCGAGGTGGTGGGTGCGTTTTCGAGCGCGTCTTCACGGCGCTCCAGCGTGGCCGTCACCAGGTGCGGGCCGAAGCGGAATTCGTTCTGGAACAGGTAGCCGCGCAGATTGGTTTCAGTGCGATAGAACGAAGGCTGCGTCTTGTAGACCGATTGCGAGTCGGTCACCTGCACGCGGGTGCTGTAGATGTCGTTCCACTTGGCCGACCAGGTGAGGCCGGCGGTGCGCAGCGTGTTGTCCGAGACGTCGTTCCTGAAGCGGATCGGCGGCCTGGTCCTGAAGCCGACCGAGGCGTCGTAGCCGGCTTCGACGTCGCTCTGGAGCAAGGTGGCTTCGATGCGCTGGTCGGGCGTGATCTGGAAGCCCAGCTTCAGGTTGCCCGAGGTGCTGCGGTAGCCGTCGCGGTCGGGGCTGGTGAAGCCGTCCTTCGAGGGCGTGCGCTTGGATGCGGGCTGCACGTCGAAGCCCTTGCTCTCCTCGTGCGCAACGCCGAACGAATAGTCGAACAGGCCCGACTTGCCGCTCACGCCGCCTTCGATCTTGCGCAGGCCATGGCTGCCGAAGCCGATGCCCGCGTAGGGCGACACGCCCTCTTCGCCGCGCTTGGTGAAGAGCTGGATCACGCCGCCAATGGCGTCCGAGCCATACACCGCGGCGGCCGGGCCGCGCAGCACTTCGATGCGGTCGATCTGCGCGAGCGGAATGCCTTCCCAGCCGGCGCCGCCGGTCGATTGCGAGTCGATGCGCACACCGTCCAGGTAGACGGCCGTGAAACGCGTCTCGGCTCCGCGGATGTAGAGGCTGGTGTTGTTGCCCACGCCGCCGTTGCGCGTGATCTCGATGCCGGGCTGGCGCGCCAGCACGTCGGCCACGCCGGTCGCGCCGCTGCGCTCGATGGCCTGACGGTCGATGATGGACACATCGCCGACCAGGTCCGACAGCGGCTGCGGCGTGCGGTTGGCCGTGACCACCGTTTCACCCAACGTGGCTGCTGCTTTTTCCTGCGCATGCGCAAGCGTGGGCAACTGGATCAGTGCGAGGGCGCCGAAGGCCGAGGCCAGCGCAAGCGGCAGGCAGGCAAGGCCGCGATGGCGAATGGGCGCAGGCGCGCAGCCGCGAGAAGCGCGGAAAAGAGAAACGCAGGAAATCATGAGTGAGCCGAACGAACGTCAATGCCCCTGGCCGGCCTCCCCGCCGGCGCCCTGGGCGCAATGACCGCCGCGGGCATGAACCGGTTTTATTCGTTCATTCATGCATGCGGCAGCCGCCTTGTTGGCCGGTATCCGGGCTGGCAGAACGGCCCCTTGCCGCCTTCCCAGGCACCTGTTTCAGGGCGCCCAGTGGCTGGATGGAAAGGGGTGACGCCTTGCGGCGCCGTCTGCTTGACCGTTGCGGGGGCAGCGCAGGCGGCTTCGGCCTTCGTCCGATGTCCGGCTTGCGGATCTCTCGGGGGCGTTCACTCCTGCTTCCCGTTGAACTGCACCGTGCGAACCACGGCGCGAGCACCAACGGGCGGGATTTTAGGCCCTGCGGCGGTGGGGCTAAGTCGAAAGTTGTGGCGCCGCCGTCGCACCTCTGCCCATTTCTCCACTCATCTCTCTGCCGAAAATTTGAAAGCCTCGGGCGCAGGCCGCAGAATCGCCGCCAGGACGAAGCCAGGTGCCACGCTGACTGCCAGCGGACCGCCTCCCCCGGGAAACTACAATCGCCAACCATGCCCGCCTCCAGCCCCATCGATCAGATCGCCGAGCGTGTGGAACGCTTGCTCGTGCGTCACGAAGAGGTACAGCGCACCAATGCGCTGCTCCAGGAACAGGTCGATGCGCTCATGCGCGAACGCGACGGGCTCAAGTCGCGGCTCGCTGCGGCCCGCACCCGCCTGGATGCGCTGCTCGAGCGGCTGCCGGCTGAACCCCCTCCCGAAGATTCCACCGCATGAAGCAGATAGAAGTACAGATCATGGGCCAGAGCTATTTGCTCGGCTGTCCCGATGGCGGCGAGCCGCAACTGCGCGATGCGGTCGAACGCGTGGATGCCGCCATGTGCAAGATCCGCGACGCAGGAAAAGTCAAGGCGCGCGATCGCATCGCGGTGCTGGCTTCGCTGAACCTCGCCTTCGATCTCGCGGCACAGCAAGCAGCCGCGGTTGCCGCGCCCGCTGCAACGCCCGCGCCCGCCGCGACCGAGCCCGGCGAAGTCGATGCCAAGGCCGCCCAGCTCATTCAAAAGCTCGATCAGGCGCTGGCCGGCGATGGTCATTTGCTCTGAATGAACACCATGGACTCATACGGAGCGTAAAATCCGAACTGTCTGCGGTGCGCGTCGGGCTTAATATTTCCTTGTTCCAATGCTCTCCGGAGCCGGGCTTGGTACATCGCTTGACGGGCGTGATCATCTCGCGTCAGATGAACCCGAAGTCTTGCTGCCCTCGCCCACCTGAACCCTGGTTCAGGATGCGGGTTCGGCGCCCACTTGCAGACACCTTTTTCCATTGGCACGGCCCCCAGCACACACTGCTCGGGGCCGTTGCTTTGTCCGAAGACCCGCAGCGTGACCGAATTCCTCGACCCCCTCTTGATTCTTGAACTTGCCGCGCTCGGCCTGGGTACCGGCTTTCTCGCGGGGCTCCTTGGCATCGGCGGCGGCATGCTGATGGTGCCGTTCATCACGATCATCATGGGCCACCGCGGCGTGTCGTCCGACCTCGCGGTGAAGATGGCGATCGCCACTTCGATGGCCACGATCATCTTCACCTCGGTCTCCAGCGTGCGTGCGCACCACAAGCGCGGCGCGGTGCGGTGGGACATCGTCAAGCGACTCGCGCCCGGCATCGTGATCGGCAGCCTCATCGGTAGCTTGGGCGTGTTCGCGCTGCTCAAGGGCACGGCGCTCGCCATCTTCTTCGCGCTGTTCGTCGGCTTCTCGGCCACGCAGATGTTCCTCGACAAGAAACCCAAGCCCACGCGCCAGATGCCGGGCACCGCCGGCCAACTCGCGGGCGGCGGCGTGATCGGCTTCATCTCGGGCCTCGTCGGCGCGGGCGGCGGCTTCATCAGCGTGCCGTTCATGACGTGGTGCAACATCTCGATCCACAATGCGGTGGCCACGAGCGCCGCGCTGGGCTTTCCCATTGCGGTGGCCAACGTGCTCGGCTACGCGATCAGCGGCCAGACGGTGCAGGGCCTGCCCACCGGCTCCTTCGGCTACATCTGGCTGCCCGCGCTGGTGGTGATTGCCCTGTGCAGCGTATTCACCGCACCGCTGGGCGCCAAGGCCGCGCACACGCTGCCGGTGAAGAAGCTCAAGCGCGTGTTCGCCAGCATCCTCTATCTGCTCGCCGCCTACATGCTCTGGAAGGGCCTGCGCGGCTGAAAAAAGCCCCCAGGGTCCGGGGGTGTGACCCGTTGCGATGCGCCAGACGCAGCCGTATAACGGTCTCATGAAAATCCTCATCGCCGTCGATGGCAGCGCCTACACCCGCAAGGCGCTCGACTACCTCGTTGCCAACCGCGCCATGTTCGTGGACGGGCACGAACTCATCGTGGTCCACGTGTGCACCGGCATCTCGGGCCATGTGACACGGCACCTCAGCAAGGAGATCGTGACGGAGTACTACGCCGAAGAGACCGCCAAGGTGCTCGATCCGGTGAAGGCACTCCTCGCCGAGAAGGGCATCGGCAACTACACGATCGACAAGCGCCACGGCCATCCGGCCGAGGAAATCCTGAAGTCGGCCACCGCCGCGCATGCCGAGCTGATCGTGCTCGGAACCCACGGCCACGGCATCTTCGGACGCGCGCTGATGGGCTCCGTCGCAACCAAGGTGATCGGCGAGACCGACATCTCGGTGCTGTTGGTCCAGTAGAGCTCGGTTACTGCACCCGCTGCTGCCGCCACTCGCGCGGCGAGCAGCCGAAGCGCTCGCGGAACGCGCGGCTGAAATGCGCGGCATCGTTGAAGCCGCGCCCATACGCGATCTCTCCCACCGGCTTGCCCGCAAGGCGCGGCTCCAGCAGGTCGCGGCTGCAGGCTTCGAGCCGGCGCTCCCAGATGTACTGCGAGGGTGTCAGCGGCTCGCTCTTGAAGACGCGGTGAATGTGGCTTGCCGACACCCCGAGCGACGCTGCGAGACTGCCCACCGACAGCGACGGATCGGCCAGTTGCTCGTCGATGCAGCGCTTCACGCGCGCAAGGTGGTACGCCGTCAGATTGCTGAGCGACGGCGCACGCGCCGCCGGCAACGTCTGCAGGCCCGCCACGAGGATGCTCTGCACCCCGTTGGCCACAGCCAGCGCCGATGCGGGCTGCAGCGTATCGATGTCCTCTCGCAGCGTGCGGATCATGCCCAGCAGAAGATGCCCCGCGCCCTCCTTGCCCGACACCGTGGTGGCCGTCAGCGCCTCGGTGTCGCGCAGCTCGCTGCGCAGGCGCTCGCCGGGCAGCTTGAGCACGATCTGCTCGAACCTGTCGTCGAACAGCAGCTCGTAGGGCCGCGTGCTGTCGTACAGCGCGAAGTCGCCGGCCGAGAGCACCGCGTCGCGCCCGTCCTGGCGCACCACGCCGCGCCCTTGCGCCTGGATGCTCACGAGGAAATAGTCGTCCCCCGAGCGCGCGATGTGCCCGCTCGTGCGCATGACCTTCTGCGGGCCTGACTTGACCACCGACACATCCAGGCTCGGCAGCGAGTGCTGGCGGATGCTGCCTTCGAAGCGGCCGATGTCGTCCGGCCGCACCGGGTCGCACCCGAGCTGCACGTAGACGTTGCAGATCATGTCGGTCCAGTAGGCCAGGCGCTGGTCGCGCGCCACGGCATCGGTGCTGAGCAACTGGTTCATGGGGATCCCCGGAAAGCGCATGCATGCATGCAACGCTGGAACAAGAACGCCGCCAGTTCGGATCAAGGCGTTCCGCGGCGGCGAATCTACGCTTCAAGCAACCCGCATGCCACCGCGCAAACCCGCGTTGGCGGTGTGCGAAGTTGTTTCATTCACCGCCCCACCATTACCTCTGGAAGCCCGCCATGCCCACCACCGTTCACCCCAAGCTCCGCGTCGCCGCCGTGCAGGCCGCGCCCGTGTTCCTCGACCTCGACGGCACCATCGACAAGACCATCGATCTCATGGCCGAGGCAGCGGGCCAGGGCGTGAAGCTCATCGCCTTTCCCGAGACCTGGGTGCCCGGCTACCCGTGGTGGATCTGGCTCGATTCCCCCGCCTGGGGCATGCAGTTCGTGCAGCGCTACCACGACAACTCGCTGGTCGTCGGCTCGGCCGAATTCGATCGCATCAAGGACGCTGCGCGCAAGCACAAGATCTGGGTGTCGCTCGGCTACAGCGAGAAGGCGGCGGGCAGCCTCTACATCGCGCAGGCGCTCATCGACGACCAGGGCCACACCGTGCAGACGCGCCGCAAGCTCAAGCCCACGCACGTGGAGCGCACCGTGTTCGGCGAAGGCGACGGCTCCGACCTCGCCGTGGCCGAGACGGCCATCGGCAACGTCGGCTCGCTCTCGTGCTGGGAGCATCTGCAGCCGCTCAGCAAGTACGCGATGTATGCGCAGAACGAGCAGATCCACTGCGGCGCATGGCCCAGCTTCTCGCTCTACCGCGGTGCGGCCTATGCGCTCGGGCCGGAGGTCAACAACGCCGCGAGCCAGGTCTACGCGGCCGAGGGCCAGTGCTTCGTGATCGCACCCTGCGCCACCGTTTCGCCCGCGATGAGCGAGCTGATGTGCACCGATGCCGGCAAGCAGCAGATGCTGCGCACCGGCGGCGGCTTCGCGCGCATCTACGCGCCCGACGGTTCGCCGCTCGGAACGCCGCTGGCCGAAGACCAGGAAGGCCTGGTGATCGCCGACATCGACCTGGGCATGATCTCGCTCGCCAAGGCAGCGGCCGACCCAAGCGGCCACTACTCGCGGCCCGATGTCACGCAATTGCTGCTCAACAAGACGCGCCGCGAGCCCGTGGTCTTTCAGCGCACGCCCGAGCCCGAAAGCAGTGCACCTGAAGCGGTGGCCGCTGGCAGCGAGCCGCGCCTGCAACTCGCTGCCTGATCGCACCGGAGCCACGCCATGGAATCCGCCATCGCCGAGCATCTGAAATGCCCCCGCACGCGGCATCGCCGTGTCGAGGACGACTACACGCCGCCCTACCCTGTCTGGTCGGCCCGCGCGCCCGTCTCGGTGACGCAGGTGGCGATGGGCTACTTCGGTGTGCAGTCGCGCGGCCCCGAGATGCAGGGCCGCGCCTGCGCCGCGCTGATGAAGATCGCGCGCGACTTCGCGCTGCCCGATGGGCCGGGCCATCACGACCTCGCGCACTACGTCGACGCCGATGGCTTCGACAACATGATCGCCATCGCCTACTGGCACGATGCCGCGGCCTTTGCGCGCTGGAGCGCCACGCCCGCCATCGACGCATGGTGGCGCTCGGACGAGCGCCTCGCGGAAGGCCTCGGCTACTTCCGCGAGATCGCCTCCCCGCGCGTCGAGCACTTCGAGACGATGTTCAACACGCCGGACCGCTTCGAGGGCGTCGGCGTGGTCATGGGCGAGGTCAGCGGCGAGCTGCAGGAGCATGGCTACTGGGGTTCGATGCGCGACCGCATTCCGCTCTCGCAGACCGATGCGCTGTCGCCCTCGGGCACACGCGCGGTCGTCGCAGGCACGCCGGCACCGGGCCAGCGCGTGCGCATCGCGGGCCACGAGAACATCGCGATGATCCGCTCCGGCCAGGAGTGGACCGACACCACTGGCCAGGAACGCGCGCTCTACCTGGAGGACATGGAGCCGGTGCTGCGCGAAGGCATGGACTTCCTCCGCGACCAGGGCCTGAACATCGGCTGCTACAGCAACCGCTACATGCACCACCTGGATGCGAAGGGCGCGCCGCTGCAGAAGTCCTTTGGCCTCAGCTACTGGCGCTCGCTCGCCGACATGGAGCGCTGGGCCGAGTCGCATCCGACACATGTCGCGATCTTCGGCAGCTTCATGCGCTATGTGCAGGCGCTGAACTTCCAGCTGCAACTTCGCGTGTACCACGAGGTGTCGGTGCTCAAGGCCGACGAGCAGAGCTACGAATACATCAACTGCCACGCGCGCAGCGGGCTGATGAACGGGCTCACTGCAACTTGAGAAAGAGGCCTCGGCGGGGATTGCTTTAGGATGCGCGGCCCTATTCCAAGGCCGCAAGGCAGGACCCCGACCATGTGGAGCGATCTCGAAAACCTCGTCGAAGCCTCGATGCAGGAATGGAAAGTGCCAGGCCTCGCGCTGGCGGTGATTCAGGACGGCGAGGTAGCACTGCTGAAGGGCTATGGCGTGCGCGACACCGACACCGGCCTGCCCGTGACCACCGACACGCAGTTTTTGCTGTGCTCGATCACCAAGTCGTTCACCGCAGCGGGCCTTGGCTTGCTGGTCGACGAAGGCAAGCTCGAATGGAATCGCCCAGTGCGCGACGTGATTCCCGAGTTCCGCCTGCACGACCCGGTGGCGACCGAACGCCTCACCGTGCGCGACCTGCTCTGCCACCACAGCGGGCTGCCGCGCCACGACTGGGTCCACATGCCCGGAGACCTTTCCGGCGCGCAGATGCTGCCCCTGTTGCGCCATCTGATGCCGAGCCGCGAGTTGCGCGACGCCTTCCAGTACTCGAACCTGGGCTACATGGTCGCGGGCACGGTCACGGAGCGCATCAGCGGCCAGCGCTGGGAAGACTTCACCTCCGAGCGGCTGATGCAGCCACTGGGCTTCAAGGATTTCGGCTTCACCATCGAAGCGCTGGCCGCCACGGAGAATGCGGCGCGTCCGCATGCGATGGTCGGCGACGAATGCACGCCCTCGCCGTTGTGGCCGATCCGTACGACGGCGGGTGGCGGCATCAACGTCTCGGTCGCGGACCTGGCGAAATGGGCCCGCTTCCTGATCGACGAAGGCAAGGTGAACGGCACGCAGCTTCTCTCGGCACAGGCGCTGCGCGAGATGGCAACACCGCGCGTGCACATGGGGCGCTCCGAATACCCGGAGATCGGCGATTCGCACTACGGCTTCGGTCTTTTCTGCGAGAACTACCGCGGCGACCGAACCCTTTCCCATTCGGGCTCATGGCTCGGCTGGGGCACGCTGATGACAGTGCTGCCCGAGCGCCGTGCCGGCGTCGTGGTGCTGACGAACCGTGCGCCGAGCGCGGTCACCGCCATCCTCACCTATGCCGTGTTCGACCGCATCAGCGGGCGCGAGCCCATCGACTGGTTCGCGCGCCTGGCTCCCAAGCGCCGCCAGGCCATCGCGCAGCAGCAGACCGACAAGACGACCCGCGAAGCAGCACGCCGCATCGGCACCCAACCCAGCCACGCGCTGGACGACTATGTGGGCGGCTACGCGCATCCGGCCTATGGGCAGATCGAGATCGCAAGGGACGGTGACGGCCTGGGCTGGCACTGGCGCGGCCTGGACGGCAAGCTGGCGCATTGGCACTACGACGTGTTCGTAGCACCGGAAAAATCAACAGAGTTCTACCCCGACAACAAGGCGCTGACCTTCCTCTACGACCGCGAGGGCCGCATCGACCGGCTCACCGTGCAGTTCGAGCCCATGGTGCCCGACATCGTGTTCCAGCGCGTGGCCGCGGGCGAAGTGCTCGATGCGGCGTTCCGCGCGCTGTGCGCCGGCAGCTACCTGCATGGCAGCCAGTCGATCACGGTGCAGCTCGACGCCGCGGGAGAGCTCAGCCTGACGATCTCCGGGCAACCGACACGTGCCCTCGTGCCCGCGGACGGTCGGACTTTTCGCATCGCCCAGCTCGAAGGCTTTCGCGTGGAGTTCCGCCGGCCCTCGCCAACTGCGGTCGATGCCGCGATCTTTCACGAACCCGGCGGCACCTTCCTGGCGGCGAGGGCGAGTGATGCCGACGCGGACGTGGGCGCTTAGGCGAACAACCCCTTGTGCTCGGCACGCAGCAGCGCCTTCTGCACCTTGCCCATCGTGTTGCGCGGCAACTCCGGCACAACGAAGCAGCGCTTGGGAATCTTGAAGTTCGCGAGCTTCGATTTGAGCTCCGCCACGATGGCATCGGCATCGATGACGGTGCCCGGCTTGGCGATCACGATGGCCACGCCCACTTCGCCGAAATCGGGGTGCGGCACGCCGATCACCGCGCTCTCGGCCACGCCGGCCATCTCGTTGATGTAGCCCTCGATCTCGGCGGGGTAGACGTTGTAGCCGCCGCTGATGATCAAGTCCTTGCTGCGGCCGACGATGGTGATGTAGCCGCGGCCGTCGATCTTGCCGACGTCGCCGGTCTTGAAGAAACCGTCGGCGGTGAACTCTTCGGCCGTCTTCTCGGGCATGCGCCAGTAGCCGGCGAACACGTTGGGGCCGGCGACCTCGATGCCGCCGATCTCGTCGGTGGTGCAGTCGTTGCCCTTCTCGTCGCGCACGCGCAGTTGCACGCCCGGCAAGGCAAAACCGACCGTGCCACCGCGGCGTTCGCCCTGCTCGGGCTTGTAGGGGTTGGAGGTGAGCATGACCGTCTCGCTCATGCCGTAGCGCTCAAGGATCGTGTGGCCGGTGCGCTCCTTCCACTCGTCGAAAGTCTCGATGAGCAGCGGCGCCGAACCTGCGACGAACAGGCGCATGTTGCGCACCGCTTCGCGCGTGAGGCCTGGCTCGACCAGGAGGCGCACGTAGAGCGTGGGCACGCCCATGAACACGGTGGCCTCGGGCAGCTTGGCGACGATGCGCTTGGGGTCGAACTTCGCGAACCACAGCATCTTGCTGCCGTTGAGCAGCGCACCGTGCAGTGCCACGAAGAGGCCGTGTACATGGAAGATGGGCAGCGTGTGAATGAGCACGTCGCCCGGGGTCCAGCCCCAGCAGTCCTTGAGCACCTCGGCGTTCGACAACAGGTTGCCGTGCGTGAGCATCGCGCCCTTGCTGCGGCCGGTGGTGCCGCTGGTGTAGAGGATCGCGGCGAGGTCGTCGGGCGACTTTTTCGCAGGCGTGTGCTTGTCGCTGCACTGCGCCGCCACTTCGAGCAGCGTGCCGGTGCGGTCGTCGTCCAGCGTGAACACGTGCCGCGTGCCCGCCGCGTTGGCGATGGGCCCGACCCACGATGCATTGCGGCTGGTGCACACCACGACCGCGGGCTCGGCGTTGCCGATGAAGTATTCGATCTCGGCGCTCTGGTAGGCGGTGTTGAGCGGCAGGAACACGTAGCCCGCACGCAGCGTGGCGAGGTACAGCAGCATCGCCTCGACCGATTTCTCGACCTGCACCGCGATGCGCGCGCCCTTCTCGAGCTTCAGCGCATCGAGCAGGTTGGCGATCATCGCGCTCGCGCGTTCGAGGTCGCGCCACGAATAGAAAAGGCCGTTGTCGGTCTCGACCGCGATGCCGTCGAGGTCGGCGGGAAAGGCCGCGCGCAAGGCGGCGAACAGGTTGGTGTTGGTTGGCTTCTTCATCGCTTCGTCTTTGAACCGGTACTTCAGAAATTCGGGGTGCGCTTGGCAAGGAAGGCAGCGATGCCTTCGCGGTGCTCGGCGGAATCGGCGTAGTCGTAGGCCGTGGCGAGCAGGTTCCGCGTCGCACCGGCTTTCAGCGCGGCGAAGGTGCGCTTGTGCAGGCGGGCCGCCTGCGGAGCCAGGGCGGCGATGCGGTCGGCATGCACCTGCACTGCGGTCGCGACCTCGTTGTCGGGCAGCACCTGCAGCAGGAAGCCCGCGTCGTACAAACGTTGGGCACCGTGCACGCCGGCGGCCAGCAGCATGTCGCGCGCGAGCACGTCGCCAATGGCGCCATGCACGAGGGCCGCTTCGCGCGGCGCCATCGGAAAGCCCAGCTTGGCGATCGGCGCGCCGAATTTCGCGGTGGCGCCTGCAATGCGGATGTCGCAGCAGCTCGCGATCTCGATGCCGGCGCCCATGCAGGCACCTTCGATCTGCGCGACCAGCGGCACGGGGCAATCGAGCAGCGCCTGCAGCGCGGCCCACACCTCGTTCTCGTGGAACTCGCGCAGGCTCGGCTCTTCGAAGCGGAACGACGGGTATTCGGAGATGTCACCGCCCGCGCAGAAGGCGCCGCCTTCCCCGCGGACCACGAGGCATCGAAGGCCGGCATCGTCCAGGCCCGTGAATACCTCGCGCAGCTCGCGCCACATCGCGCGCGTCATCGCATTGAGGCGGCCCGCATTCGACAGCGTGACGACCGCCACCGCGCCTTCGCGGCGCAGCAACACAGTGCCCGCAGCCGTCATTCGAGCTTGGCGCCGGAGGCTTTCACGACCGTGGCCCAGCGCTTGATTTCGGAGTTCACGAAGCCGCCGTAGGCCGCCATGGTGAGGGTCGGAATCTCGGAGCCGTTCTGCGCCCAGATGGTCTTGAGCTCGTCGGTGGCGAGCGCCTTCTTCATGTCGTCGACCGCGCGCGCCTGCGCTTCGGCCGGCGTGTTCTTCGGTGCCCAGAGGCCGTACCAGGTGGTCACGGTGTAGTCGGGCAGGCCCACTTCGGCGGCGCACGGCACATCGGGAAAGGCCGGGTTGCGCTTGGTGCCGGCGACCATCAGCGCCTTGATGCGGCCGCTCTTGATGTGCTGCGAAGAAGAACCCAGGCCGTCGAACATCAGGTCGACGTTGCCAGAAATCAGGTCCGACAGCGCCGGGCCCGCGCCGCGGTACGGGATGTGGGTGATGAAGGTGCCGGTCTGCAGCTTGAAGAGCTCGCCCGCGAGGTGGTGCGAGGTGCCCGAGCCGGCCGAGCCGTAGTTGAACTTGCCGGGGTTGCGCTTCACCAGCGCGATGAATTCCTGGATCGTGTTGGCCTGCACGCGCTTCGGGTTGATGACCACCACCTGCGGCACGTTGGCCAGCAGCATGAGCGGCACGAAGTCTTTCTCGATGTCGTAGTCGAGCTTGGGGTACACCGAGGGCGCGATGGCGTGGTGCACGGCGCCCATGAACAGCGTGTAGCCATCGGCCGGCGCCTTGGCCGCGATGCTCGCGCCCAGCGTGCCGCCAGCGCCGCCGCGGTTGTCGATGACCAGCGTCTGCCCGGCGATCTTGGTGAACTGGCCGGAGAGCGGTCGCGCAAAAGCGTCGGTGCCGCCGCCCGCCGGGAACGGCACGATCATCGTCACCGGCTTGGTCGGCCAGCCCTGCGCGCGCGCGGCGCCGCAAAGAACGGCCGCACCGGCGGCGGCCACACGCAGAACGTCACGTCGCTGAAAACTCTGGTTCATTTGTCTCTTCTCCGATCGTTGTGGATTTTGCCGCCCCATGCGGCGGTGGGTGCTCAGCCTTTTTTGAAGAACAGGCTTTCGATGTCTCCCGATACCGCGACCTTGCCGTCGCCCAGCCAGGCCCGATGCTTGTCGAGGCGCTTCAAGTCGTACAGGTAATTGACCATGAGCCCGTACGACTGCTTGTGCCCCTTGGGCGAGGGATCGCCCGCCCAGTTCAACCGTTCGACCCGTGCGCCGTTGCCCAGGTGGAAGCGCGCGACCGGGTCGGCCGGCGTGCCGTCGACCAGCGCACGGCCCAGGTACTCGGCGGCCGCCTGCAGCAGCCATTGGCGCAACGGCGACTTGGCATCGAGGGTGGCGGCGGCTTCCACGGCGGCGAGCAGGCGCTCGGCCGTGGGCGGCACCGAGCCAACGACGCGACCGAGTTCAGCCTCGCGCTTTTCATCCAGGCGCGGCAGCAGATCGGCGGCGTTCTTGGCGAGCCAGGTGCGAAAGCCAGGAATCGGCGAGAGCGTGGCAAAGGTCTTCAGCCGCGGCAGTTCGTCCTGCAGCGTCTCGACCACGCGCTTGATGAGCGAATCGCCGAAGCTCACGCCGCGCAGGCCGTTCTGGGTGTTGCTGATCGAATAGAAGATCGCGGTGGTCGCCTTGGCGGGCAGCACCGGCACGGCCGCCTCGTCGAGCAGCGGCGTGATGCCGTCGCTGATGCGGTCGACCAGCGCCACCTCGACAAAGATCAGCGGCTCGTTGGGCAGGCGCGGATGGAAGAAGCCGTAGCAGCGGCGGTCGCTGTCGTCCAGCCGGTTCTTCACGTCGGACCAGCTCTTGATGTCGTGCACCGCCTCGTAGCGGATGAGCTTCTCGATCAGCGAGGCCGGCGAATCCCAGTCGATGCGGCGCAGCTCGAGGAAGGCGACGTCGAACCAGGTGGAGAACAGTTGCTCCAGCTCGGCATCGAGCGCGAGCAGGCGCTTGTCGGCCTTCAGGCACGGCAGCAGGTCGGCGCGCAGGTCGACCAGAAAGCGCATGCCCGTGGGCTCGACCGCGAAGCGCTGCAGAAGGCGCATGCGCGGCGAGACGAGCGCGCGGCGCAGCTTCATTTCGGCCTGCCCTTCGTCGGCCGTGCCGACCGCGGCCTGGTGCTGGTCGCGCGCGGTCTTGAGCTTTTGCGCATCGGCGGCGAAATGCTCGCTCATCAAGGCCCAGTAGTCGCGGCGCTCCTCGGGTGTGGCCGCGGCGTAGGCCTCTGCGATGGCGTGGGCCCGGCGGCCGCCCTCGACCTCGCTCACGCGCGGATCGATCACGGCCTGCAGGTCGGCGAGCACGCGGCGCAATGCGCGCGGCGACAGGGCCTCGTCGGCCTTGCGCAGCGTGACCTGCAGGCGCTCGGCGGTGGTGCGCTCGCTGGGCTTGAGCGTGCTCTTCGGCGCGCTCTTCGCAGTGCTTTCGGGCGCCACGGGCACCTTGGACTTTTCGCCAGAGCGCAGCCGCGCCTGGAACCATTCGGTCGCACTCATCGCTGGACTCCCCTGTCAAAGGTTGCGGGCGCGCCGTGGCAAATGGTCACGGCATCACCCTGGATTTCTGTTGTCGCGCGACTTCGCGCAGCGCCTCGCGCTGGCGCGTGAGGTGCGTGCGCATGGCGGCGTCGGCGCCTTCGCTGTCGCGCGCCTTGAGCGCCGCGAACACGGCCAGGTGTTCCGACAGGCTCTGGTCGAGCCGGCCCGGCGCATGCAGTTGCTGCAGGCGCGCGAGCTTCAGGATCTTGCGCAGATCGCCGATCACCTGCGCGAGCCACCGGTTGTCGGCGAGCTTGATGATCGCCTCGTGAATGATGTGGTTGGTGGCGTAGTAGTCGTTGATGCGGCGCGCCTTGGCGTGGCGCTCCAGGCGCTCGTGCAGCCCGTCGAGCTCGTGCAGCTCGGCATCGCTCGCGTTGCGGGCCGCCTCGTAGGCGCAGCGGCCTTCGAGCAGCGCGATGACCGGGAAGATCTCGTCGAGGTCGCGCTCGGTCACTTCATTGACGAAGCAGCCGCGCCGCGGTTCGTGCCGCAGCAGGCCTTCGGCGGTGAGCACCTTGAGCGCTTCGCGCAGCGGCGTGCGGGAGATGGAGAGCCGCTCGCACAACGCGACTTCGTCCAGGAAGCTGCCCGGCGCCAGCGTGCCCGCGAAGATCTGCTCGCGCAGCGTGGCGGCGACTTCGTCGTGCAGGGAGTTGGGGACCAGGCGCATGGAGATGGGGCTCTCTACCGTGGGTGGCTCGGCGTAATTTCCTGTAATTACGCATAATTGTGAGCGCGCAAACAATGTTGCGCAAGTGTCACGGGCGCCCCGCCCAGCCCGTGATTACCCTGAGATCACCCGCTTCAGGCGCGTGCGGCGACCGTCTTCTTGGCCCGGCCGAACCAGAACCACAGCGCGATGCCGCCAATCACCATCGGCACGCTGAGCCACTGCCCCTGGCTCAGGCTCAGTGCCCGCAGGCCGAGAAAGTCGTCGGGCTCGCGGAAGTACTCGGCAAAGAAGCGCAGCGCGCCGTAGCCGATCAGGAACACCGAAGCCACCTGCCCTTGCTTGCGCTCCTTTCGCGCGTAGAGCCACATGATCACGAACAGCAGCAAACCTTCGAGCAGGAACTGGTAGATCTGCGAAGGATGGCGCGGCTGCATCGAGCCGCTCTGCGGGAACACCATGCCCCAAGGGAGATCGGGGCTGCTGAAGCGTCCCCAGAGTTCGCCGTTGATGAAGTTGCCCACGCGGCCTGCGGCAAGGCCCGTCGGCACGCAGGGCGCGACGAAGTCCATCACCTACCAGAACGGCCGCGCTCGCGAATGCGAGAACCAGACCATTGCGCCGATCACGCCCAGCATGCCGCCATGGAAGCTCATGCCGCCCTGCCACACGTAGAGGATCTCGAGCGGATGGGTCAGGTAGAACTCGGGCTTGTAGAACAGGCAGTAGCCGAGCCGCCCGCCGACGATGACGCCCATCACGCCGAGGAAAAGAATGTCCTCGATGTCCTTGCGCTGCCAGGCGCCCTGCCCGACCAGCGAGCGGTACGGCTCATGGCGCAAGCGGCGAGTACCGAGGAAATAGAACAGCGCGAAGGCTGCCAGGTAGGTCAGGCCGTACCAATGAATGGCGACGGGCCCGAGCTGCAAGGCGATGGGATTGATCTGCGGATACATGAGCATCCGCCGATTGTGCCGCGCGCGAATGTCGCGGCTGGCACGGGGACATTCAGGGCAATCTCAGCGCCCGAACTTCCACCACAGGAGCCCCGCCACCACGGCCGGCACCGCGAAGATCAGGAGGAAGATCGGCAGCTCCTCGGCCACCGAGTACCCCGCCTTGATCACGCCCACCGCCATGTTGATGCCGGCGCCGATGAACCACGCCGGAATGAACCACTTGGCGGCGGTGGCCAGCGCCAGCGAAGAGCCGTCGCCGATGAAGCGGCTGGCCAAGAGAAACACCACCAGCAGCACGAAGCCGCCGCCCATCACCATGACCGTGTGCATGCGCTTTCCTCCGGGCGCGATCTTGCCGGATCAGCGCGTGGTGTAGCCACCGTTGGCAAGAATCGTCTGGCCGGTGATCCACCAGCCTTCGGTAACGAGGAAGCGCACGATGGGCGCGATGTCCTCGATGTCGGTCAGGCCCTTCTTCGAGAACTTGCTGAGCGCCGCGGCGCTGCTGTGATATTCGACGGCTTCCTTGCTCTCCTGGCCGTAGAAGAACGGCGTGTCCATCGGGCCGGGGCCGATGCCGTTGACCGAGATGCCGCGGTCGCCGAACTCCTTGGAGGCTGCGCGCGTGTAGTGCTCTACCGCCGCCTTCGAGCCCGGGTAGATCGAATAGAACGGCGTGTAGGCCGCCAGCAGCGAGCTCACGATCGTCACGATGCTGCCGCCATCGGCCATCGTGCGGCCGGCCTGCTGGATGAAGAAGAAGGCGGCCTTGGCGTTGGCATCGAAGCTCTTGTCGTAGTCGGCTTCGGTCACGTCGAGGATCGGCTTCTTGATGACCACGCCCGCGGTGTTGATCGCGATGTCGACCTGGCCGAAGTGCTTCACGGCCTGGTCGAACAGCTTGACGTTGTTCTCCACCACCGAGAGATCGCCCTGCACCAGCAGCGTGTCGGCGCCCTTGGCCTTGAGCGCGGCGGCGGTTTTCTCGGCGTCGCCGCGCGAGGCGTCGCTGTTGTAGTGGATGGCGATGCCGCGGGCGCCGCCATCGACCAACTGGTGGCCGACGAGTGCGCCGAGGTTCTTGCCGCCGCCGGCGATGACGGCGACCTTGTTCTTGAGGGTGCGTGCGGACATGGAATGAACTCCTGTTGAAGAAAAACGTGGATGTGTGACGGGAGGAGCTCAGTCTATTGATTGAAAGCATCGAGATAAAGCGAACGAACAACGCTAGACTGTTCCAAAAATCACGAACAATCGAGGCAGTACCGCCATGGACCGCATCGACCTGCTCAAGGTCTTTCTCAGCGTTGCCGAAACCGGCAGCTTCACCCGCGCGGCCGACCGCCTCGCGCTGCCACGCGCCGCCATCTCCACGGCGGTGCAGCAACTCGAAGCTCGGTTGGGTTCGCGCCTCCTGCACCGGACCACGCGGCGTGTCAGCCTCACGCCCGATGGCGAAGCGCTGCTGGAGCGCGCCCGGGCGCTGGTCACCGACATGGAAGACATCGAGCAGCAGTTCCTGCCCGCGCACAGCAATGTGAGCGGGCGGCTCAAGGTCGATGTGCCGAGCCGCATCGCGCGGCTGCTCATCGCGCCGGCGCTGCCGGATTTCTTCGCGCGCTTTCCGGGCATCGAGCTGGAACTGGGTTCGAGCGACCGCGCGGTGGACCTCGTGCTCGAAGGCGTCGATTGCGCCTTGCGCGTCGGGCCGCTGGCCAGCAGCAGCCTGGTGGCACGGCCGCTCGGGCACTTCACGCTGATCAACTGCGCGAGCCCCGCCTACCTCGCGCGCCACGGCACGCCGCAAACGCCCGCCGATCTGCCCGCGCACATCGCCGTCAACTACGCCTCGCCGACCAGCGGCCGCGCGGCGCCTTGGGAATGGCAGCGCGACGGCGAGACCGCGACGCTGCGCATGCGCAGCCAGGTGGCCGCGAACAACGCCGAAACTTACATCGCCTGCGCGCTGGCGGGGCTGGGGTTGATCCAGATCCCCGCTTACGACGTGCGCAGGCACCTCGCGGCCGGCGAACTGGTCGAGGTGCTGGCCGATGCGCGCGCCGAGCCGCTGCCGGTGCAACTGGTGTACCCGCACCGGCGCAACCTCTCGCGGCGGATGCAGGCTTTTGCAGGATGGCTCGAAACGCTGCTCGCCGATTCGCTCGACAAGCCCGCGGGCCCTCGCCTCCGCAAGACGCGTTAGCCGCGCTCGCGCACGAACGCCACGAAACGCGCGAGCGCCGGATTGTTCGCGCCCTCGGGCCAGACCAGGCTGGTCTCGCACACCGGGAGCGCCGGTGCGCTGCGGCGCCGCGCGGCCGGAGCGAATTCTGCAGCGCGGCGATAGACCACCCCCGCTCGCCGGAACTGCGTGACGCTCTCCGGCACCCAGGCCACGCCGATGTCTCCGGAAACGAGGTTGACGATGGTCTGCATCTGGATGGCCTCCTGCGCGAGCTGCGGCACGCGGCCGGCTGCGTGGTAGAGCCCGAAGATCGCGTCGTGCAGCGAAGGCACGATGCGGCGCGGAAAGATCACCAGCGGCTCGGCCAGTACGTCGGCCAGCTGCAGTTTCTCTGTGCGGGCCAGTGCATGCCGGGCAGGCAACGCGAGCACCAGCGGCTCCTCGGACACGGCCAGCCGCGTCAGGCCGGGCGGCGCGGCGCCCGGCGAGTGCAGCATCAGCCCGGCATCGATCTCGCCGCGCGCGAAGGCTTCGAGCTGCACATCGCCGGTGGCCTCGACCAGTTCGAGCGCCACCTCGGGACACAGCACGCGGAATTCGCGCACCCAGGCCGGCAGCTGCTCGAAGCCTACCGTCGAGACGAAGGCGATGCGCACGCGCCCCACCTGCCCCGCCGCCGCGGCGCGCGCCCGCGCCGGCAGCGCCTGGGCACGCGCCAGCAGCTCGCGCACGTCGGGCAGCAGTGCCTCGCCGGCGGGGGTGAGCGCCACGCGCCTGCGGGTGCGGTCGAACAGCACCACGCCCAGCGTCTTCTCAAGCTGGGCGATGGCCTGCGTCACCGGAGGCTGCGTCATGTGCAACCGCACCGCGGCACGGCCGAAGTGAAGTTCCTCGGCCACGGCGACGAACTGGCGCCAGGCGCGCAGGTCGATCAGTGCTTCATTCATATGTCGAGCATATCAATCCATGCACAAAATTGGATTGGAACGAATCAATCAGAAGTCCGATACTTGGCGTCCCCGATCTCCCCACGATAGAAGAGACACCATGGACACCAAGCCAATCCAGATCAACCGCCGCAGCGCCAACATCGTCGAAGGCAAGAGCCGCGCCCCCAACCGCTCGATGTTCTACGCCATGGGCTACGAAGAGAGCGACTTCAAGAAGCCGATGGTCGGCGTCGCCAACGGCCACAGCACCATCACGCCCTGCAACTCAGGGCTGCAGAAGCTGGCCGACGCGGCCATCGCGGGCATCGAGGAAGCCGGCGGCAACGCGCAGGTGTTCGGCACCCCCACCATCTCCGACGGCATGGCCATGGGCACCGAAGGCATGAAGTACTCGCTGGTGAGCCGCGAGGTGATCTCCGACTGCATCGAGACCTGCGTGGGCGGCCAGTGGATGGACGGCGTGCTGGTGGTCGGCGGCTGCGACAAGAACATGCCCGGCGGCCT
>Ga0163161_10000184_pt1 | contig 57293 bp, 46 predicted proteins | sample S45metaG_FD_129847 | JGI IMG/M metagenome (GOLD analysis project Ga0163161, IMG submission 129847) | Switchgrass rhizosphere microbial communities from Kellogg Biological Station, Michigan, USA - S4-5 metaG | ecosystem: Host-associated > Plants > Roots > Rhizosphere > Soil | place: USA... | reverse complement strand
CATTGTCAAAACCAAATCCAAATAAGAACCTATAAAAACAAAAACAGTTGCAAGAACGTTCTTGCAACTGTTTAATTAATTATTTTTATCTAATAATCAGTGTCGTTTTTTTAGGACGAGACAGATCTATAAATAAAAAAACTGCATTAAATAATGCAGTTTTTCTTTTTCTATTTCTTAATCTCTTTTGGAAATGTTTGCTTTTGCTCAGGTGGAATTCTTTTCTTTAAAAACAAAATTTGTCCCAAATGACTCGATTGATGCTCCATAACGTGAAACCAACAATATTGATTTGTCCAGTCATATCTTGTCTGAACTTCAGCAAACCATGCATCGTCTCTTTTCTTTAATTCTGAAATGGTTTTTGCCCTCACTTCATTATAGATATCTAAATAATACTGTATATCGTGACCTTTAAATTCATCTCGCCCGCCTTGATCTAAGTCCAGAGCTTTTTGCCATATCTTCTTTTCTTCTTCGTTAAAACCTCTGTTCTCGAAAGTAAAAACCTGATAATATTTTTCGGCCGCAGCCAAATGCATTACAAGAGCTCCAATTCGGTTGGCTTGATCATCATGTAGATAATCAATTTCGTATTGACTCATATTTTTAACCGTTCTCTCTACACGACCTTTAAGATCTTCGAGCATCGAGATCATGTCACCAATTTTAGGCGAAGCTCCTTCGACATTTCCAATCTTCGCTTCTTGTCTTGGCTTGATACCGGTTCCTTCTAATAGTAAACTGTTTTTTCCATCAACACTGGATTTGTCCAAAGAAATTTTATATTCTTTAACTTTAACAACATTGTCTTTCGATATTCCAAAACCCCATTTCGGAATGTTCCCGTCTTTTATTGGAGTTTCAAAACTTGAATTTAAAACCGCTAAAGGCTCAAAAACACCTTTGTCATTTTCGATAAGTAATTCAAATTTATCAAAATAGAATTTGCCGTTATACAAACATAATCCTCCAAAACTTAGTGATTTGCTATTTGCATCAATCGTTCCTTCGACAGTATATGATTGCCATTCTTTTAATTTTACTGGTCTGTCGCTCATATTGTCAAAAAAACCGTCTTCATCGTTTTTAGTATCCACGCGTGCCCAGACTCCTGCCCACGATTTCGGTTCTGTAGTTTCTACTTTTATGGAAGCGATTACTCTGAATTTTTTCTTTACGGAAGTTTGAATATCAATTGTCTGATTGAAGGAAGTCCAATCGCTCGAAACAACTTTTTGTGTCTGCGCCTGTGCCAAAGCAAAACTCAGAAACAATAATAACTTTGCTATCTTTTTCATTTTTATATATTTTAACTTTCTTTTGTAAAGATATACTGTTTATTTAAGACTATAAATAATTATTCATTCGAAAATTCTTTCAAATCATAAATATTGTCCATAAAAAAAGCTGCATCGTTTGATGCAGCTTTTTTTATATTCAAACCAGAAAATTAAACTTTTTAGATCGTTTTCATCGGTGGTAAATCGAATGCGATTGATTCGTGCTCGAAGTTGTTACGGTGTCCACCATCGCAAAATGGTTTGTTTGCAGATAATCCGCAACGGCAAAGTCCTAATGCAGATCTTCCTTGAAGTCCGTAAACTGCTCCTTCAGAATCCATGATTTCGAAATCACCTTCGATTTTTATAGATCCGTTTTTATTGATGATTAATTTTGTCTTGCTCATAACTTGTTTTTGTTTTTTTCGAGAGCAAAGATTGCAAAATAAATTTTTAAGATTTTAATTGGAGTGCTAGTTTAAACTGGTTCTATTTTATGGTGTTTTACCGCAGAGGTTTTCGCGGAGATTTTATGGGTTGGGTTGAAATAATCGTGCAAAGGCGCTAAGACGCAAAGTTTCTTGCTTTTGTCAGGCTGAGCGAAGTCGAAGTCCCGCAAAGTGATTCAGCAAACGGAGCTTCGACTTCGCTCAGCCTGACAAACGAAATCATTCTTATGAAAACTGTTTTTTTAGCCCCGATAGTGAAAACCCTTTTGCTTTTTCCTTTAAAAAGCAAAAGATTAAAACGGATAGCGGGATCAGCTCCTAAAAAAAATACTAAGAAATATCAAATCAGTTTCGCGCAAAGACGCAGAGCCGCAAAGTTTTTCCTTGTTTAAAAGTGCAATTAAGCGCCAACTTTAAATTAGACTTTGCGCCTTTGCGTCTTTGCGAGATTAAAAAACTTTTGTGAATCTTTGCGAAAAGCTTCGTGAATCTCTGCGAAACTTAGAATTCTCAATTCTATTGCTTATTTTTGCACTCAATAAAATTGAGTTATGATACAAAATCCAAAGAGATATACTATTACGGCAGCATTGCCTTACACCAACGGACCTATACATATTGGGCATTTGGCGGGGGTTTACGTGCCTGCAGATATTTATTCGAGATATTTACGTTTGCAAGGAAAAGACGTTGCGTTTATTTGCGGAAGTGATGAACATGGCGTTGCAATTTCGATGAAAGCCAAAAAAGAAGGAATTACACCACAAGAAGTTATTGATAAATATGACGGAATTATTAGAAAATCATTCGCTGATTTCGGAATTTCGTTTGATAATTATTCTCGTACTTCGGCTAAAATTCATCATGATACGGCTCAGGAATTTTTTAGAAAACTGTATGATAATGGTGATTTTATTGAAGAAACAACAGAGCAATTATACGATGCAAAAGCAGATCAGTTTCTTGCAGACCGTTTTGTTGTGGGAACTTGCCCAAAATGTGGCAACGACGGAGCTTACGGAGATCAGTGCGAAAATTGCGGATCGACTCTAAACGCAACAGATTTAATTAACCCGAAATCAACAATTACCGGAGAAACTCCGATTTTGAAATCTACAAAACACTGGTTTTTACCTTTGGACAGATATACTGAATTCTTAACAGAATGGATTTTGGTTGGACATAAAAACGACTGGAAACCTAATGTTTACGGACAAGTAAAATCGTGGGTTGATGGCGGACTTGAACCTCGTGCGGTAACGCGTGACCTTGATTGGGGAATTGATGTTCCGGTTGAAGGTGCAGAAGGAAAAAAACTATACGTTTGGTTTGATGCGCCTATCGGATATATTTCGTCTACGAAAGAATGGGCAGCGCGCGAAGGAAAAGACTGGGAACCATACTGGAAAGATGAAGATACGAAACTGGTTCACTTTATTGGGAAAGACAATATTGTTTTTCACTGTATCATTTTCCCTGCGATGCTTAAAGCCGAAGGAAGCTATATTTTGCCGGACAACGTTCCTGCAAATGAGTTTTTGAATTTGGAAGGAAATAAACTTTCGACTTCTAAAAACTGGGCAGTTTGGTTGCACGAATATTTAGAAGAATTTCCGGAGAAACAAGACGTTTTGCGTTATGCTTTGACTGCAAATGCTCCTGAAACACAAGACAATGATTTCACTTGGAAAAGTTTCCAATCTAGAAATAACAATGAATTAGTAGCAATTTTTGGAAACTTCATTAATCGTGTTGCCGTTTTAGTCAACAAAAATTACGACGGACATATCCCAACTCCAAATGAATTTACAGAACGTGATGAAGCGACTTTGACAGAATTAAAAGCTTATCCAGCCGTGATTTCAAGTTCGGTGGAACGTTACAGATTCCGTGAAGCTTTGGGCGAATTGATGAATGTGGCTCGTTTAGGAAATAAATATCTTGCAGAAGAAGAGCCTTGGAAAGTTATAAAAGAGAATCCGGAGCGTGTAAAAACTCAATTATATGTAGCTTCACAAATTGCTGCTGCTTTGAGCATTTTGGCCGAACCATTTTTGCCTTTTACTGCGGCTAAATTATCAAGAATATTGAAAAACGAAGGCAAATTGAAATGGAATGACGTTTCTGAGAATTCAGATTTAATTCCATCAGGACATCAAATTGGTCAGAATGAATTACTTTTTGCAAAAATCGAAGACGAAGAAATACAAAAACAAATAGATAAATTGGAAGCTACAAAAACTGCAAATCTTGCCGAAAATAAACAACCAGAACCTCAAAAAGAATTGATTCAATATGAGGATTTCGCTAAAATGGATTTACGTGTAGGAACAATTATTGAAGCAGAGAAAATGCCAAAAGCAAACAAACTTTTGGTACTAAAAATTGATACAGGAATCGACGTTCGCACAATAGTTTCGGGAATTGCCGAAAGCTTTTCGCCAGAAGAAATCATTGGTAAACGTGTTACGGTTTTGGCAAACTTAGCACCAAGAGCTTTACGCGGAGTTGAAAGTCAAGGAATGATCTTAATGACAACAAACGCCGAAGGAAAATTAGTATTTGTAAATCCAGATACTGACGCTCCAAATGGTGAAACGATAAACTAGCTTTTTTTGTAAAAGGTTAGATGTGAAATGTTAAAACATGAGAAATTTCTCATGTTTTTTCTTTTTAGTCGAGTTTATAGTCGTAAGTTTGTTTTGCAAAACATTCATACCTCTAGGAGAAATCCTAAAACTTATTACGTAAACATAGCGGAAACCACGCCATGGTGAAGGGAATGGAAACTACCTAAAATCATTTGTAATGAATGTTTTGCACACCTAAAGCGTGGTTTTCGTGTACCTAATATTTTCTATGATGCAAAAAGAAAATGAAAAAACATCAGAACCTGATGTAATGTGTGCAATGGCAAAATTCCTATCGGACCTTTGGTTTGAAGATGATTTTAGAGATCAACCGGAACATTTGTCCGAAATTTTCGAGACAATTCTACTAACCAAAATGGGCGATGACCAAGATCTCCGAATCAAAATGGTAAGTTCGATTAGAACAAGTAAAATGTTGGCAAATGCACTTGGTCCTTTTTCGGATACGGAAATCAACAATGCCTGCAAGAAAATCATGAATGCATAATACCACTCAAAAACAAACTTATCCTATTTTTATTATCAAGTATAATTTGAATGTGCCGTTAGGTAATAGCATTTAAACATTTTACAAAAGCGTGAAAAGATTAATATTAATTGATTCACGCTTTTTTCAATTCATAAATTATACTGAAAATATTTACAAAAATTAGCTTCCATCGATTAAAAGTAAGACATTCGCTTCAAAATATAAATTATGGAGCTATTAAACAACTTACCTTACTTACTTACATCTTTTTGGTATATAGCCATTCCAACAACTTTAATTTTTATTATTCAAGCCATTATAACCTTCACAGGCTTAGACTTAATAGATAATTTAGAATCGGATTTTGACGCTGACTTGAATAGCGGAAGCAGCGATTTTCAACTTTTTTCCTTAAGAAACTTAATAAATTTTCTTTTAGGATTTAGCTGGACTGGAATTTCCTTCTACAAAACTATTAATAACCAACCATTACTTATCATTTTGTCTTTAATAATGGGAGTGCTATTTGTTCTTCTTTTTTTCTTCATTATCAAACAGGTTCAAAAATTAGCCGAAGATAATTCCTTTAAAATCACGAATACACTACACAAAACAGCCGAAGTTTATTTAACGATTCCAGAAAACAAAAAAGGGAAAGGCAAAATTATGATTAGCGTAAACGGCGCATTTCACGAATTAGAAGCTATGACAGAAAACAATCAAATTACATCCGGATCAGTAGTAAAAGTGATCAAAATAGAAAACAACAATATTTTAATAGTAGAAACAATTTAATATGATAAATATGAATCCAATAATTTTGATTGCCGTTGCTGCAATCGTTTTATTTGTAACAATTTCCGCACTAATATCAAGATACAAGCGTTGTCCCTCTGATAAAATTTTAGTGATTTACGGAAGAACTGGCGGTACATCTGCAAAATGTGTTCACGGTGGAGGAGCTTTTATTTGGCCAGTAATTCAAGACTACGCGTTTTTAGATTTAAAACCACTTTCTATCGAGGCGAACTTAACAAATGCCTTAAGTCGACAAAATATTCGAGTAGATGTTCCTTGTAGATTTACAATTGCCATTTCTACAGAATCTGATAGTATGAATACTGCAGCTGAAAGACTTTTAGGATTATCATCTGAACAAATTCAAGAACTTGCAAAAGACATTTTATTTGGTCAACTACGTTTGGTAATTGCAACAATGACGATTGAAGAAATCAATTCAGACCGAGATAAATTTCTAGATAATATTTCAAAAAACGTCGACAGTGAATTAAAGAAAATTGGTTTAAAATTAATAAACGTAAACGTTACAGACATTAAAGATGAATCTGGTTATATTGAGGCATTAGGAAAAGAAGCCGCCGCAAAAGCTATTAACGAAGCAAAAATTAGTGTTGCGCAACAAGAAAAAATCGGAGAAACTGGTAAAGCTCTTGCCGACAGAGAAAAAGACACTCAAATAGCTGAAACACATAGAGACAGGGATGTGAAAATTGCAATTACACAAAAAGACAAAGAAATTAGTATTGCAACAGCAGTAAAAGACGAAACGATTGGAAAAGCAGAAGCGGCAAGAGATACACGAGTAAAAACATCTGAAGCAAATGCTATCGCAATACAAGGAGAGAATGAGTCAAAGATTGCAATTGCAAATTCAGAGGCACTACGTAGAGAAAAAGAAGCTGAATCAATGCGTATTGCAATAACAGCAGAGAAAGTTCAACAAGCAAGAGCATTGGAAGAATCATATGTTGCAGAACAAAAAGCTGAATTGGCACGTTCTGAAAGAGAGCGTTCTACACAAATTGCAAACATTGTAGTTCCTGCTGAAATAGCAAAACAAAGAGCAATTATTGAGGCGCAAGCCGCTGCAGAAACAATAAGAGAAAACGCTAAAGGTGAAGCAGATGCTATTTTTGCTAAAATGGAAGCTGAAGCCAAAGGTCTTTTCGAAATATTAACTAAACAAGCTGAAGGTTATAAAGAGGTTGTTGCCGCTGCCGGCGGAGATCCGACCAAAGCTTTCCAATTATTGCTTTTAGAGAAACTTCCTGAATTGGTTAGAACTCAGGTCGAAGCTGTTAAAAATATTAAAATCGATAAAATTACAGTTTGGGATTCTGGAAATGGTCAAGGAGAAAATGGAAATTCGTCAACTGCGAACTTTGTTTCAGGAATGATGAAAACAGTACCGCCATTGAACGATTTATTTAATATGGCTGGACTTAATCTACCAACTTACCTAAAAGGTGAAGATACTCCAAAGGTTCTCCCAGTAATTGAAGCACCACAAAAAGAAGAATAACAATTTATCTTTTATTATAAATTCTTAAATTGCGTGAACTTTGATTCATGCAATTTTGCTTTATAAAGTTTTTAAACATACCGAAATGGGCGATGACCAAGATCTCCGAATCAAAATGGTAAGTTTGATTAGAACCCGTAAAATGTTGGCAAATGCACTTGGTCCTTTTTCGGATATGGAAATTAACAATGCCTGCAAGAAAATCATGAATGCATAATACCACTCAAAAACAAGTTTAATCCTATTTTTTATAATCAAGCACAATTTGAAATGTGCCGTTAGGTACAAATGATCGGTAGAAAAAAAAGAATTGTAATAGATTTAGCGTGCCGTAGGTACGCATGAAAATCGTTTTGATGCGTACCTACGGCACGCCACGGAATTTTTTAACCTAATCTTTTCTACCAATCATTTGTGCCTAATGGCACATTTTGATTCTTGATTTGCATTTTTAAATTAAAATTCTACATATTTCTTTCCTGATAAAATAGGGGTTTTATTTTATGTTTCTTTTTTTGCAAAAGAAAAAATAAGATCTTCGCCAAAAATTTAAGTATTTTATCAATGTTAAAAAAATTACTTTTTACCTCTCTGTTTTTAACCTATTTAACGTCTTTTTCTCAAGAAGTAGTTCACTCTACTCCTGTTGTATTAAAAAACAATCGTGATGTTTTTCAAACCGTTGACAATGACAAAAAACAAGTTACTTTATTTATTAGCGACAAAATAAAAGTTAAGGCTTTTCTATTAAACGATTTATTGCAAATTACAGACAGTATTTCTACAGAAAGACCAGATCGTAAAAAATTTACAGAAATTATTGGTTACAATACCAATAATTCTAATGTTAGATTATTTTGGTCGTCAAGAGATCGAAACCTGATTTTTACACAATTGTACGATTTTAAAACCCGAAAAATAACGACTGAACAAACCACTTTGTTTGCTAATAATGAAGAAGTATTAGAAAGTTTTAGTTCAAAAAACAGATTTTACATTTTAAGTCTTGTAAAACAAAGTAACATCCTTAAGCTTCATGTTTTTGATCAGGATGGAGATCACGAAACAAAAATTATTAATTTTAGCAATTATCGATTTTACAAACGTGATAATAGCAAAACAGATCTTTATGGTGTTTTTGAGGAACCTCTATTACCTTATGAAAATTCATTTTCACTTCAAAATATTACCACCGAAAATCCAACATCTATAACAGACGGAGCCAAAAAAAGAAAGTGTTATTTTAATGAAAATCAATTAATAATAACATTGGATTCAAATATCGATTTTACTCAAATCTATACAATTGATCTCAAAACTTATACTGTAACAGAAAAAGTGATTCAAAAACCTCTTATTATGGGTGGTGTTCTACGTACCAGTTTGAATTCTAATTCTTTTCTTATTGATAATAAACTTTATCAGATAAAAACCTCTCCGGATCAATTTTATTTCACAATAAAAGACCTTGACGGGAATGTTTTAAAAGAATTCAATGTTACAACAGAAACTCCTATTGATTTTAAAAACTCAGAAATTAGTGTCGTGGGCAGTGATTTTGGAGGAACACGAGTTTTAGAAACCAGTTCGCAATTCATTCGAAAAATAAGCAAATTAAGTCCTGGGATTTCTTGCTACCATATTGGAGAAAATACATTAATTACTCTGGGAAGCGCGTCTGAGACTAAACAAGCAATTACTCCTATGTATTTGGGCGGCGGACTAATTGGTGTAGGCCTTAGCGCAGCAGCCGGTGGGATAATGGGGTATTATAATTCGACTTTGAGTAATTTTAACTCTTATTCTAATAGAAAAGTAGTAAAAATAGATTGCCTGTTTGACAAAGATAATAATCATGTAAAATCTGAATTGCAGCCTTTAGCATTTGACAAAATCAGAACATTTTTTGACGCTTATAAAGATGTTTCTTCTCAAACTTTATTTAAAATGGAGAACTACTATTATTTAGGGTATTATGATAATAGAATAAATGAATATGTCATTAGACGATTTGCTGATTAAAAACAAAAATCCAGATTTAAAATTCGGGATTCTTTTTCTACCAACATTTAGTACCTAAGAATAGATTTTCTTTTTTTTTGCTAAAGAAAAATAAGATCTTTGTTATCCTATGAAAATTACCAAACCAAGACTAGCCTTAATCTGTGGAATACTTTGTATTTCAATCTTCCCGATATTGATAAAACTTAAATTGGCGCCAGGATTAATTTCGGCTTTTTACCGAATGACTTTTGCGGTGATTTTACTTGTGCCTTATGTGCTGATTACAAAAAGCTTCAAATTACCAAAGACAAAATTCTTGCTTTTAGCAATGCTTTGCGGGATTTTATTCTCTTCGGATGTTGCTGTTTGGAATATCGCTATTCAGGATTCAAGCGCGACTCAGGCTTCGTTGTTGACGAATTTATCGCCGCTTTGGGTTGGAATTGGTTCTTTCTTCTTTTTGAAAATAAAACCCGCAACTAACTTCTGGATTGGAACTGCAGTTTCATTATTCGGAATGATCACTTTGGTTGGTTTTAGCTTTTTTATGGATTTGAATTTTGATCAGGCTTTTCTGTTTGCAGTTTTATCCGGAATCTTATATTCGATTTATCTTTTGGTGAGTAAAAAAGTACTTTCAGATGTTGATGTTTTATCCTTTATGACGATTAGCTTATTGGCTTCGAGTATTTATTTGGGAATTCTTTGCTATTGCTTAGATCAGCCTTTTACCGGATTTTCTGATACTGGTTGGTTTGTGTTGGTGCTTCAGGCGGTTATTTGTCAATTGTGCGCTTGGCTTTCGATTAGTTATGCAACGCAACATATGCGTGCAACACGCGTTTCGCTAAGTTTATTGAGTCAGGCTGTAATTACATCTATTTTAGCTTGGTTGTTTTTGGAAGAACAAATAACTTTACAAATGGTTTTCGGCGGAATCATTTTACTTCTTGGAATTAGAATTACGTTTTACGACAAAACTATTTCATTAAAAAGACTGTTTTCTAAGAATTAAGGATTGAGAAATGGCACTCGGATAATACGGATTTAAACAGATTTATCTTTTAGTCTCTCGCAGATTGAGCAGATAATTTTTAAAATCTCTGGCAAAAAAATTAGTGATCATTCGTGAATTCGTGGCAAAAAAGTTTCACGCAGATTGAAAAAGATTTAAGCAGATATTTTAATAATCTTTAAAATCATTTAATCTGTGTCAAAAAAATTCGTGAATTCGTGACGGAAAAAACCTGAAACAAAGAAAACCTCAAACCTGAAACAAATCTGCGTCCAGCAGAAAACCTGAAACTAAAAAAACAAAAACATCATGTTACATAAAAGCAAAATACCCAATTTAAAAGTAATCGCATTTGATGCCGATGATACTTTGTTTGTAAACGAACCATACTTTCAGGAAACTGAACACAAATTTTGTGCTTTGATGGAAGACTATCTTTCTCATCAGGGAATTTCGCAGGAATTATTCAAGATCGAAATCGAGAATTTACCTTTGTACGGTTACGGAATCAAAGGATATATTCTTTCGATGATTGAAGCTGCGATGAATATTTCGAACAATACAATTCCGATTGAGGTAATTGAAAAAATCATTCAATATGGAAAAGAATTACTCGAGAAACCTATTGAACTTCTGGACGGAATCGAAGAAACGCTACAATCTTTACACGGAAAATACAAATTGGTTGTTGCCACAAAAGGCGACTTAAAAGACCAGCATAGCAAATTGCATCGTTCTGGTTTAGGGCATTATTTTCACCATATCGAAGTAATGTCAGACAAACAAGAAATTGATTATCAAAAACTATTAGGGCGTTTAGATATTCAGCCTCATGAATTTTTAATGATAGGAAATTCATTGAAATCTGATGTATTGCCCGTTTTAGAAATTGGAGGTTATGCCGTTCATATTCCGTTTCACACCACTTGGGAACACGAAAAAATCAGTCATAAGGTAGAACATGAACATTTTAGTTCATTCGAAAAAATTACAGAAATAGTTCATAACTTACTATAATGAAAACACTTTTAGATTTAGAAAACTGGAATAGAAAAGAGCATTTTGCGCATTTCTGTAAAATGGAAGAACCTTTTTTTGGCGCTACTGTTGAGATTGATTGCACAAAAGCGTACCAAACTGCCAAAGACCTTAAAGCTTCTTTTTTCATTTACTATTTGCATAAAACCCTCGTTGCTGTAAACTCAATCGAAAATTTCAGATACCGAATTGATGAAGGCAAAATTTATATTAATGACCGAATTGATGCTTCGGCAACAATTGGACGTGAAGATGGTACTTTTGGTTTTTCTTTAATCGAATACAATTCAAATTTTAGAACATTTGAGCAAAATGCCTTAAAAGAAACAGAACGAATTCAAACCACAACCGGAATTTTTACAAGATCGTTTGATGATGATAATGTTATACATTTCTCGGCGATTCCGTGGTTAAACTTCACTTCGCTTTCTCACGCCAGAAGTTATACTTTTCCGGATAGCTGTCCTAAAATCTCATTTGGCAAAATGATGACTTCAGAAACAGGAAAAAGAACAATTGCTATGTCAGCTCATGTTCATCATGGTTTAATGGACGGATTACATTTGGGACAGTTTGTTGATATGCTTCAGGAATTAATGAACGAGTAACAAAAAAACTCTTACCTTATTCTGTTATACTTATAACTTATTGAGGAAGTTATTTCTTACAATTAATTGTTTGTTTGGGGAAAATTTAAAATCTCAAATGACTATGAAAAAAATTGTAACAATGCTAGCATTTTCGGTAGGTCTAGCGAATCTGCATGCACAAAGTGCCACAGAAAAAACTACAGAAAATAACTACAACAAGTGGTCTATTGAATTAGATGGTGGAGTTAATAAAGCTCAGAAACCATTTACGTCTGGTTATTTCACTTCTACTCCAAGCCCTTATGTTGCCAACTTGGGAGCAAGATATATGTTTAATAACAAATTTGGTTTAAAAGCTGATTTAGGATACAACAGTTTTACAGGAAAAAACAATTCAATAGACTTTGATTCAAAATACTATAGAGTAGATTTACAAGCGGTTGCAAATCTGGGCCGAATCATGAACTTTGAAACCTGGACAAATACACTTGGACTTTTAGGACATGCTGGTTTTGGAGTGGGTCAAATAGAACACAAAGACTTAGATGTAAAAGACTGGGTTGGTAATTTTATTGCCGGTGTTACGGGTCAAATCAGACTATCGAATAGAGTTGCCTTAACTGGTGATTTCTCTACAATAGTTAATGCTTCTCAAGATTATACTTTTGATGGTGCATATCTTCCGGACAACAGAGGCTTTTCAGCACTTATGTTTACTGGAACGGTTGGATTAAATGTTTACTTAGGTAAAAACACAAAACATGCTGACTGGGTAGTTGTCTCACAAGATGTTGATCTTTCTCCACTTGAAAGCAAAATTGCTGACCTTGAAGCTTTAATAAGCAAAATTCCGGAAAAACAAGTTATTATCGAAAAACCTATTACTAATACAATAGTAAATGATAAGGATCTAATAAAAGAAATGATCAATGCTAAATATTATAGCGTTTATTTTGATTTTAATAAAGCTACTCCAATAGAAAACTCTACTGCAGCTATTGATGTTGTTTTAAATTATTTAAGAAAAAATCCATCTGCATCGCTTGATCTTATTGGATATGCTGATCAGGTTGGCAGTTCAGAGTATAATACTAAATTATCAAATACCAGAGCTAACAACATTAAAACTATTTTTGAAAAAGCAGGTATTGCATCTTCAAGATTAACTGTTATCGCTGACGGAGCTGATACTTCTATTCAAAAAGATTCAGAAGAAGCCAGAAGACTAGCACGAAGAGTTACTTTTAGAATAAAATAACTAATCGATTAAAGCTAAAAACTAAGCCCTGAAGGAAATCTTTTAGGGCTTTTTTTATGTGTTAAAATTTAGTTTAAATCGTAAATCCCTATTAAATACAATTATTAGCCAAGCTTCAAATGAATAACTAATAATTTATACACACATAAATCAGTAATCATAAAACAAAAAATGATACATTTGATATGATTTATTGGTGAAAACGCATGAAAAATACCTTCCTATTCTTCCTTCTATTATACAAATCAATAGTATTAAGCCAGACAATATTGAATTCTTATCCTGTAAACATGAGAAATTCAGGAGGATATGGTCAGATTTTAAATATTGAAAATGCAAAAACGCACGATATATTTGCTTTCATTGCAGACGACAAAAATCTTAGCGTATTGCAATATAATAAAGCATTGTTCTTAACAAATGAACTAAAGACTTCCCGAAGCAATATAGAAGATAAATTAATAATTGGATATAGCTTTGACGAAGATCAAAATCCAACTCTATATTGGTCTACAGAAGATTTTAAAAGTATTGTCCTGATTAAGTACGATATGATCAACAAGACTATTAAACCTTTAAAGTTTAGTTTCCCATATTCAAAACAATATTTCATAGCTACATTTCAAAAAAATAACATTTTCTACATCCTTTCTAAAGACAGTGCAGAACAAACATTAACACTGTACAGGTTTAAAAATGATACTGTCGAAGAAAAACCGCTCGACTTTTCTACTTTTACTTTTCAAAATAAAAACACACAATTTCTAACTTTCAATCAATTTATTAGAGATTATCCTATTGAAAAAATTGAAGTAGGAGATTATAATCCACTTTCCAGAAGCATTAAAAAAAGCAAAGTATATATGCTTGATAACACGCTCATATTGACATTTGACCAAAATCCTGCAAAAACGCAAATATTCGAAGTCAATCTGGAAACTTATGAAATAAAGGAAAAGAATTTTCCTCAACCAGTTTCTGAAAAGCCAAAAAAACTGAGTAATTCATTTTTCCTCGATAATAAAGTTTATCAAATTAATACTAATCAGGAAGAACTTATAATTGACATAAAAAATTATAATACCGGCGAAACTATTAAAAATGTCAAGATTTCGAAAAATGACACTATTAAATTCAAAAACTCGCCATTGTTACTTCAAGTTGAAGATCAAAAACCAAAAGATATAAAAAAGACAAGTACGTTTTTAAAATATTTATCGGCATTGGATATTGGTATTTCTGCTTTTAAAAACAACCAAAACACCTATATAACACTCGGAGGGGTACCAAAAGACGAAAGACCTTATTATAGTTTTTATGATGATTTACAACCTTTTCAACTAAACTTTTCACAATATGGTCAAAACCAAACTGTGTTTTTTGAAAGTATTCTAGATCCAAATTCCGAATTTGTACAACAAAGACAAGAACCTTTTGCCAGTGATAATATTTTTTATTTTCTAGACAGAAACAAAAAAATAACCTTGCAAAACACCTTAACTCTGGATAATTATTCTATTCTGAGTTATTATGATCCTGCGACAAAACAATTTGTTATGCGCAAATTCACTGATGGATTTATTCCTGACGAAACAACAAACCCATTAATTGATAAAGCTGTTTTTTCAAAGTCCTTTAAATTTGACAGACCTTAATTTTATTGAGAATTAATACAAATGACCCATGTTTTGAAGGTTTCAAAAAGTGGTTTGAATTATTTTTTTTAACTTTACCAAAAAGACACCATTATGTTATCAAAAAATATAGAAGCAGCATTAAACAAGCAAATTCGTATAGAGGCGGAATCTTCGCAAACCTACCTTTCTATGGCTTGTTGGGCTGAAGTACACGGATTAGAAGGAATTGCTCAATTTATGTACACACAATCAGACGAAGAACGTGCACATATGCTTAAACTAATAAAGTATGTAAACGAACGCGGAGGTCACGCTCATATTACCGATCTAAAAGCGCCTAAAACATCTTATACAACATTTAAAGAGATGTTTGAAGCTCTTTATAACCACGAAATTTTTGTTTCGGAATCTATTAACGAATTGGTACACATTACTTTTTCAGAAAAAGATTATGCAACACATAATTTCTTACAATGGTATGTTGCAGAACAAATCGAGGAAGAAGCTACTGCTAAATCTATTTTAGATAAAATCAACTTAATTGGAGATGACAAAGGTGGACTCTACTTGTTTGATCGTGATATTCAGCAATTAACAGTTACAAGCTCGATTGCAATCAACCCAAAATAAAAAAGTTAAAGTTTATTTAGAATATATAAAAATAACATTTTCTGTTTATATTTGCCACTGTTTTTATAATACAGAGGAAAAAGTGAGCAAGAAAGAAAAAGACAAGGACAAAAAAAAGGATAAAAAGAAAAAGAAGAATAAAGCTATCCTTGAGAACATTAAGAAGTTGGAAAACTGTAAATCTTCTTGTTGTGAGAAATACAAAAAAAGTGAAAAGAAACGTTGTTCACGTTGCCCTATGTTTGATTTATTCAAAAAAACAGCTTAAACTTATATACAAAATAAACCCACCAGAAAATTTGGTGGGTTTTTTTATGCTTAAATTACATTCGCATTCTGACTTTTAAAAAGACTCAAAATTTCTACTATGGAAAACAACATTATTATACCCAAATCAAGTCTTGATTTTTTGACTGAACTCAAAGAAAACAATAACAAACCTTGGTTTGATGCACATAAACAAAACTACTTAAACGAGCTAAATCACATTGAAACTTTTGCAGGTGCGTTGCTCCACGAACTTTCCAAAACCGATGTTCTGGAAACAGCTTCCGGCAAAAAAAGTGTTTATAGAATTTATCGTGATATTCGTTTCTCAAAAGATAAAACTCCTTTTAAAACCTTTTGGGGCGGCAGTTATACCAGAGCAACAAAAGAGAGACGCGGCGGTTATTATTTTCATATCGAAAAAGGAAACACTTTTCTCGGTGGTGGATTCTGGGGACCAAATACCGAAGACCTAAAACGCATAAGAGCCGAATTTGCTCATGATGATGAACCGATGCAAAAAATATTGCAATCAAAATCTTTTATCAGCAATTTTGGAAACCTGCAAGGTGAACAACTCAAAACTGCGCCAAAAGGCTACGAAACAGATCATAAAGCAATTGATTTACTTCGCTACAAACAGTTTTTGGTTATCAAACGTTTCACTGATGCGGAAGTTTTAAGTGATCATTTTTTAGAGCAAGCTTTAGACACTTTCAAAAATATGAGACCTTTTTTTGACTATATGAGCGAAATCCTCACAACAGATATAAACGGAGCTTCCATTTTGTAAGTTCGATTATAAAACTAAAAACCCGACAAGTTTTACCTGTCGGGTTTAAATATCAAATCTTAATAAACTTATTTACTGAGCAGCAAAATTTCGCTGACAACTACTTCGGTAATATATCTTTTCTCACCGTTTTTATCATCATAACTTCTGTGAACTAGCTTTCCTTCAATACCTACTTCTTTTCCCTTTTCGACATATTTTTCAATAATTTCGGCAGTTTTTCCCCAGGCAGTAACACGATGCCACTCTGTTTGTTCCACTTTTTCGCCTTTGTCATTTTTATATCTTTCAGTTGTCGCAATACTCAAATGAGCTAATTTACTTCCGTTTTCTAATGTTTTGATTTCTGGATCGTTTCCTACGTTTCCAATCAATTGCACTCTGTTTTTCATTCCGTTCATGGCGTATACTATTTAAATGTTCATATAAAAGAATTCGTTTATCAAATTCAACAAGGCAAAGATCCGCCGACTCCCGATAAATATTCGGTTGTCAACTAATTACTTTCGGTTGTAAATATTTGTAAGCGTTTGTAAGTGGAAATAATTTCGTATATTTGAGATAAATCTTACGATATGCAGACAAAAATCAATAAAGTTGAGTTGCGAAATTTAGAATTTGATGATTACAAACAATTGAAGGACTCAATGGTTGAATCATATCCTGAAATGGCCGACTCTTACTGGAAGGAAGACGATATCAAAAGATTACTTTCCATTTTCCCCGAAGGCCAACTAGTAATTCTCGCAGACGGAAAAGTAGTTGGATCAGCATTATCACTTATTGTCGATGAAAAATTAGTAGATAAAAGACATAATTACAGACAGATTCTTGGCGATTATAGTTTTTCTACACACAATAAAGATGCAGAGATTCTATATGGTATCGATGTTTTTATACATCCAAATTATCGCGGTTTACGATTGGGACGCCGTTTATATGATGCCAGAAAAGAGCTTTGTGAACAGCTTAATCTAAAAGCAATTGTTTTTGCCGGCAGGATTCCTAATTATGGACAATATGCCAAAAAACTGACTCCAAAAAACTATATCGAAAAAGTAAAACATAAAGAATTGCACGATCCGGTTCTTTCTTTTCAGTTAAGTAATGATTTTCACGTGTTGAGAATTATCAAAAACTATTTAGAAGGCGACGAAGAATCGAAAGAATTTGCCGTTCTCTTAGAATGGAATAATGTCTATTATGACGAAAGTCCTAAATTAATTAATCTCGAAAAAAGCGTTATCAGATTAGGTTTGATTCAATGGCAAATGCGTCAATTGAGTAATCTGGAAGAGTTTTTTGAGCAAGCAGAATTTTTTATCGATGTAGTTTCCGGTTACGGAAGCGATTTTGCCTTATTTCCGGAACTTTTTATCGCGCCTTTAATGGCCGATTATAATCACTTATCAGAAGCTGAAGCCATTCGCGAACTTGCCCGCTATTCTGATCCAATCAGAAAGCGTTTTCAGGAGTTTTCCATCTCTTACAACATCAACATTATTACAGGAAGTATGCCTTATCTGGAAAATGGTAATTTATACAATGTTGGTTTTTTATGCAAAAGAGACGGAACTTCAGAGATCTATACCAAAATTCACGTAACACCAAACGAAGTACAACATTGGGGAATGAAAGGCGGATCTGAATTTAAAACCTTTGATACGGATTGTGGTAAAATTGGAATCTTGATTTGTTATGATGTTGAATTCCCTGAACTTTCACGAATTCTGGCAAACGAAGGGATGAATATTCTATTTGTTCCGTTCTTGACCGATACGCAAAATGCTTACACGCGTGTTAAACATTGTTCGCAAGCCCGCGCAATAGAAAACGAATGTTATGTGGCAATTGCAGGATGTGTTGGAAACTTGCCAAAGGTAAACAATATGGATATCCAATATGCACAAGCCTCAGTATTTACGCCGTCTGACTTTGCTTTTCCCAGTAATGGTATAAAAGCCGAAGCGACCCCAAACACTGAAATGACACTAATTGTTGATGTTGATTTGAACCTGCTCAAACAACTTCACGAACACGGAAGTGTACGAATATTAAAAGATAGAAGAACTGATTTATATGAAATTAAAAAAATAGAATCATGAAGACTTGCCTCGAATGCTCCGAAAAACTGGTAGGTAGAGAAGATAAGAAATTCTGTTCAGACAGTTGCCGCAATGCCTACAACAATAAAATAAATAAAGATAGTACTAATTTCATGCGTAATGTAAACAACAAATTACGAAAAAATTACCGTATTTTGTCCGAGTTAAATACAGATGGAAAATCTAAAGCAACAAGGGATAAAATGATAAACAAAGGTTTCGATTTCGACTTTTTTACGAATGTTTTACAAACAAAAACAGGAAACACCTACTACTTCTTGTACGATCAGGGATATCGCTCTTTGGACAATGATTATTTTATGCTCGTAAAAAAAGAAATTTAGTACTTATCAATCATGAAAAAAAACCAGACCTCAATTCTCGGCATCATTGGCATTCTAGTAATTCTAGCAATCATTTACGCAACGATGATGCCTCAATATATTTCAAAAAATGATGAAGCACTTGCCGATTTTTCTACTGAAAGGGCACTAAATCAAATCGAGATCATTGCACAAAAACCTCATTATGTAGGTTCGACAAATCATGAATTAGTTGCTAATTATCTAAAACTGGAACTTAATAGAATTGGATTAGAAACAAGCGTTCAGGAAGGTTTTACCCTCAATGACAAAGGACTTCTGGTAAAGTCAAAAAATATTCTTGCCCGTATAAAAGGAACAAATAACTCAAAAGCCCTTTTATTGCTTTCGCATTATGACAGTGCACCACATTCTTTTTCTAAAGGCGCCAGTGACGACGCATCTGGCGTTGCAACTATACTTGAGGGAGTTCGTGCTTTTTTATATTCTAAACAACCTCACAAAAATGACATTATAATCCTTTTCTCAGATGCTGAAGAATTGGGTCTAAATGGAGCCGCACTTTTTGTAAACAAACATCCATGGGCAAAAGAAGTTGGATTGGTTATCAACTTTGAAGCCAGAGGTTCTTCAGGACCAAGTTATATGTTGATGGAAACCAATAAAGGAAACGAAGCTCTTGTTAAGGAATTCTCCAAAGCAAAGACTTCTTATCCGGTTTCAAACTCTTTGATGTACAGTATTTATAAAATGCTCCCAAATGATACTGATTTAACGGTTTTTAGAGAACAAGGAAACATCCAGGGATTCAACTTTGCCTTTATTGACGGACATTATAATTACCACACACAACAAGACGATGTTCAGCATTTAAGCAGAACAACATTGGCGCATCAGGGAACTTATTTGATGCCTTTATTAAAATACTTTGCCAATACAGATCTAAATGCTACAAATTCAAACGAAGATGATGTTTATTTCAGTGTACCATTTTCATTCATTAATTATCCTTTTTCATGGGTAGCACCAATGACTTTTATTGCTCTGGGATTATTGATTCTCTTTATTTTCATCGGAAAAGCAAAACGCGTCATTACATTTCGAGAAATTTTCAAAGGATTTATACCACTACTTGGATCAATAATTATTGCAGGTTTGGTTACCTTTTTAGGATGGAAAATAGTTTTACAAATCTATCCGCAATACTCCGATCTACTTAACGGATTTACCTATAACGGTCATGCTTACATTGGAGCATTTGTAACACTTAGCATCGCAATTTGTTTTGCTTTTTACCATCATTTCTCAGAAACAAAGGTTACAATGAATCATTTTGTTGCTCCTCTACTTCTTTGGATTGTCATCAACGGATTTTTGGCCAATAGTCTAACCGGAGCAGGATTCCTTATTATTCCGGTTTATTTCGGAATTCTATTGTTTGGAATATTCGTTCTGACGCAACATTACAGCTTAGGACTAAATTTATTATTCTCAATTCCGGCTTTAGCAATCGTAGCGCCTTTTATCGTAATGTTTCCTATAGGTTTAGGTTTGAAAATACTTTACGGAAGTGCCGTTCTAACTGTTTTAGCCTTCGGATTATTGCTGCCAATATTTGGTTCTTTTGCTAAAAAAGGAGTCTGGATAATGGTCTTCTTTATTACTTCGATTGGTTTCTTTGCTTACGCCGGATATCACTCTGATTATGAACACGGAAAAGCAAAATCAAACAGTTTATTGTATGTTTATAATGCCAACACCAACTATGCAATCTGGACAACATACGATGTAAATTTAGACGAATGGACAAAAAGTTATCTAGGCGAGAAAAATCAAAAAGCGGTTGGCTTAAACAACCTGCCAATATCCAGCAAATACAATTCGGGCTTTACATATAGTGCGATTGCGCCTGTTGTGGACGTACCAAAACCAACAATAGCATTTTTACAAGACAGCGTTGTTGGAAATAACAGATTTCTAAAAATAAAAATCACACCAAACCGAAAAGTAAACCGATACGATATCTACGCAAATCCTAAAATGACGTTTTATAATTTCAAAGCAAATGGTGTTTCTACTTTAGGACAAAAAGGAATTGAATTAGAGCGAGAAGGAATGCGACTTTTATCGTATTATGTTGTGGGTAATGAGCCGCTTGTAATGGAATTCTACATCAAAAAATCATCTGTTTTTGATATGGATTTAATCGAAAGCTCGTTTGATTTAATGACAAATCCGTTGTTTAAAATAAAACCTAGAAGCGACTGGATGATGCCAACACCTTTTGTTTTGAACGATGCCGTATTAATTCAGCAAAAAATCAAAAAATATACAGCTCCTGTAGCCACTATTCCAGCTGCAACAGTCGTAAAAGACAGTACAGCTATTGCAAAAGATACTTTGAAACCTATTGTAAAACCACAATAAAACACTTGTTATGGCAACAAATATTTCGACAATCCATCTAAATGCGCCAATAGAAAAAGTTTGGAACACATTGACACAACCAGAATTGGTCAAACAATGGCAATACGGAAGCGATTTAATTACAGACTGGAAAGTTGGTAACGAAATCAGATTTAGAAATGAATGGGAAGGCCAGGTTTTTGAACAATGGGGAACGGTTTTAGAAGTTACTCCGAATCAGAAAATCAAGTATTCTTTATTTTTTCCAAGACCAGAACTTGAAGATAAACCGGAGAATTATTTCATAATGAGTTACATTTTATCTGAAGAAAATCAGAAAGTAAAACTAAAAATTATTCAGGAAGACAATCGTCCCGGCGCAGTTCAGGAAGCTCCGCAAGGCGAAGAAAATCCAATTCTTCAAGCTCTAAAAGCTTTGATCGAATCTTAAAATTAGGCTTAAAGGTTCAAAGGCACAAAGGTTTAAAAAAGCACTATTTTTATAGTGCTTTTTGTTTTTTAGAATACCTTGAAAACCTTTGTAACTTTGAACCTTTGTACCTAGAAAATTAACAGGCACATTCAATTTTCAAACCCGTTTTTACTCCTTTTGTGCCTTCGGTGGCATAACCATCAAACTTCCACCACTCTATTCCGCCAATTAATTCTTTTACTTTAAAACCAAGTTTTGCCATATTCAATGCTCCTTTTGTCGAAGCATTGCAACCAATTCCGTCGCAATACGTCACATACAAAATCTCTTTGTCTAAGTGGCTTGTATTCTCGATCGTCATTTCACGATGCGGAATATTAATCGCCGTTGGGATATGTTCTGCCTCAAATCCAAAAGCTTTTCTGGCATCAATTACAATTACTTTTTCTCCATTATTCAAAGCATCAAATAAATCAGACGGATCCATTTCGAAGGCTAATTTATTCTCATAATGTTTAATTTGTGCTTCCATTTTTTTATAGTTTTAATGATTTCGTTGATTCAAAAGTACTCTAACACCACTTTCCATAAAAACGAAAAGAATTCATCACTTTGATTACTTTTTTTCATAGAAAAACCATTCCTAAATTTCGTTACTTTGTATACAAATCCTCAAAAATGGAAATCCGTCATTTAAAATTAATAAAGGCAATTGTCGAAGAAGGAAGCATAACCAAAGCAATTGACAAATTGCATTTGACACAATCGGCTTTGAGTCATCAACTTAAAGAAGCCGAATACCAATTGGGAACTCCCATTTTTCTGAGAACGAACAAAAAACTGGTTTTGACTAAAGCAGGCGACAAAATCTACGAACTTGCCAATGAAATTCTGGACAAACTATCTCAAACACAATCGCAAATCAAGCAAATGGTTTATGGCGAACATGGCGAAATCAGAATTAGTACCGAATGTTATTCGAGTTATCATTGGTTGCCACCGGTTTTAAAACAATTCCATAATTTGTATCCAAATGTAGAATTGAAAATTATAACCGAAGCCACACATATTCCATTACAAAAATTATTAGAAAACACAATCGATATTGCGATTATAAGCGATCAAATCAAAGATAATAACATCAAATACATTGAGCTTTTTCAGGACGAAGTAGTTATGGCGGTTTCTGAAAATCACGCTTGGGCGGATAAAAAATACGTTGTTGCCGAGGATTTTATCAACGAACATTTACTGATTCATTCCCTTCCGATGGAAACTGTGACGATTCACCAATTTGTTTTGGCTCCAGCCAAAGTAACTCCCAAAAAGATCACTCCTCTCCCGTTGACCGAAGCGTCACTGGAAATGGTAAAAGCAGATATGGGCGTAATGTCTATGGCAAAATGGGCATTGTTACCACATTTGAAAAACAATCCCATAAAAGCCATTAAAATTGGGAAAAACGGCTTAAAAAGAAAACACTTTATCGCCATTAGAGAAAACGAGCAATATCCCGACTATTTCCATCATTTTATAACCTTTTTACAAAACGAAATCAATCTGCAATGGAATATTCAATAAGAAACTGCGAAGTATCTGATTTACCAAAACTCGTTGTTTTATGCCAAAAACATGCTGAATACGAAAAAGCAGCTTATTCTCCGGAAGAAAAAGAAGAAGGTTTAAAAAAAGCTTTGTTTGACGAAAATCCAAAACTACTTTGTTTGGTAGTTGCGACAAAAGAGACAATTGTAGGTTACGTTTCTTATACTTTTGATTTTTCGACTTGGAATGCAGCAACTTTTATCTACATGGATTGTTTGTTTCTGGAAGAAGAAACGAGAGGTCTTGGAATTGGTGAAATTCTAATCGAAAAACTAAAACAAATTGGAACGGAGAAAAACTGCGTCAACATACAATGGCAAACACCGGAATTTAACGAAAGAGCTATAAAATTCTACAACAGAATTGGCGGAAAAGGAAAAGACAAAATTCGTTTTACGCTAGATTTGTAATCATCAATGCTTAAAATTTAATCTCGCAAAGGCGCGAAGTCGCAAAGAAAAAGACAAAGTTTTAAATCTTTGTCACTCTGAACCTCTGTACCTTTGAACCTTCAAAATAAAAAATGACACAAATAAGTATTTTAGGCTGCGGCTGGTTGGGTTTACCTTTGGCGAAAAGCTTAATCGCAAAAAAGCGTTATTCAGTAAACGGATCTACGACTTCTGAAGATAAACTTTCTATTCTTGAAAACGCCGGTATAAATTCATTTTTGGTGGCGCTTGAAAGCGAAAGTGTTTCTAAAAGTATAACTTCTTTTTTGGCTAAAAGCGAAATCCTGATTATTGACATTCCACCAAAATTGAGAGGAAATAACGATGATTCTTCCCGAAAGGTCTTTGTCGAAAAAATCGAAAATCTAATTCCGTTTATAGAAAAATCTACCATAAAAAAAGTACTTTTTGTAAGTTCAACTGCAGTTTATGGCAATGAAAAAGGGATTATTACCGAAGAAACTATTCCGAATCCTGAAACAGAAAGTGGTAAACAATTGCTTTTAGCGGAAGCGATTCTTCAAAAAAATAAAAACTTCGAAACCACAATTTTGCGCTTCGGCGGATTAATTGGCGAAGATCGTCATCCCGTAAAATTTCTTGCCGGAAAAGAAAACCTTGAAAACCCAGACGCTCCAGTAAATTTAATTCATCAAAATGATTGCATCAGAATCATTGAAGAAATCATTAATCAATCAAAATGGAATAAAGTTTTTAATGCCGTTGCGCCTTTTCATCCAAGTCGAGAGGAATATTATACGCAACAAGCAAAGGAACTGAACTTAGTTTTACCAAAATTCAGTCTTGAAAAATCGAATATCAAGAAAACTATTTCAAGCGAAAAGATAGAAACCAGTTTAAATTACCAATTTAGACTGGAGAATTATTAAACCATATAAGTGATAAAAGTTCCAAACCGCAAAGCTTTGTGATCTCCAAAATAAAATGCAATAACAACAAACTTTGCAGACTTTGCGTAAAACCTTTGCGAACTTTGCGTTAAAAAGATAAAACTTAAATTCACTTACATAACTTACATGGTTTAGAAACAAAATTCTTATTTTCACTTCGCAAAATAACTTCTTTCATGATAAGACATTTCAGGTTTCTATTCACTCTCAGTTTAGTATTACTTTCATTATCCCAATGTTTTAGTCAAACTGATTCAACACTTACAGAGGAACATGAACGTACGGAAAGAATAAAACAATTTCATGCTGACATTCTTATTAAGGAAAACGGAAACATTATTGTTACCGAAACTATTACCGTTTATGCCGCACAACAAGAAATAGATCACGGTATCTTTCGTCAACTTCCGATGAAAAACTATTCCTCGAAAGTCTCCAGAAATAATTTTTATACAATCTTGAATGTTACCAAAGACTGGATTAAAGAGCCTTATCACACAGATCTAGATGGCGAAAATTTCAAGATTTATATTGGCGATAAAGATCTTTCTCTTAGCGAAGGAATTTACACCTACAAACTAACTTATGAGGTTGAAGCACAAATACATTCGTATAATGATTTTGACGAAGTTTATTGGAATATAACTGGAAACTATTGGCAGTTTGATATCGAAAATGTATCTGCAAAAGTAATTCTACCAAACGGAGCATCTGTATTGCAAACTCATTGTTATACTGGTGTTTTAGGATCGAAGCAAAGTGAATGTGATTCAAAAATTGGAGGAACTTCGGTTTATTTTACTTCAAAAAATCTAAAAAAAGAAGAAGGTTTTACTGTAGCGGTTGGATTTCCAAAGGGAATTGTTCATCAACCCTTCTTCTTGCCACATTATAAAATAGAAGAATTTGTCTCTGCAGAAAAATTATTCCTCGGGCTTCTAGCCGTTTCAATTTGCTTGCTTTTTTATTATTTCTCGTGGAAAAAGTATGGTGAAGATCCTTTAGTTTCAAATGAAAGCAATGAATTCATTGATATAAAAAATCACTATACCGCAACTTCACTGCAATATATAAAAGAGAGATACTCTAACTCAAAAACACTTCTGGTTGCAATAATTAGTCTTTCAATTAAGGGTGCAATAGAAATTACCGGTAATGGATTTCAAACCTGGAGAGAGGAATTCGAGTATTATCTGGTAAAAGGCTCAAAAAACACCAATTTAGCATTGGAAGAAAATGCCATTTTAGATGTTTTGTTTAAGGAAAGTGACACTTTTGCTATCAATTCTAAATCCTACACTGTTTTTAGCCAAGCAGAAACAGTGCTTGAAAAATCACTTAAGAATCAGTACAATTTAAAAGATTACTTTTTAAGCAATCTCAAACAAATTTTAATCGCATCAATACTTACAATTACAACAATTGTTGCTTACAGTTACTTAACAGTGGGCACAGCTTTGATCTTTGTTGTCGTTGGTTTTACATCCCTAAATCTTACCGCAATATTGCTTATAGTAATTATAAAATCATTTATAAAAAGACAATTTTCTGTAGCATTTCCATGTATGATTGTAGCCATTTTTCCAGCAGCTTTTACTTTTGCATCTTTTTTTGCCATAAATGTCGACAAAAACTATTCGGCTCTAAATGCACTAGTTATATTTTTAATCGTTACTGGTTTTACAATATTTCTTAGCTTAATTAATTCTTATACTAAACTGGGACTTGTTACTAAAATTCAAATTGAAAAATTCAAACAGCAATTATTAAATTATCCCGTAGAACAAAGTACTAACATTATAAACGCTTACGAAGAAAATCTGCCATACGCTTTTGCATTGGGTATTGAAGAAGAATGGAATCTAAAATTTGCTGAAGCCTTAAAAAGTTTAAACTACACCAGCAACTGGATCAAAACCAGCGATGGTTCTGTTGGCTTTTCATATCTGAACATAACCCACTTTTATGATACTTATACTTCATCTTCGAGTTCTTCCAGCAGTGGAAGTTCTGGCGGTGGAAGCTCCGGAGGTGGTGGCGGAGGCGGTGGAGGCGGTGGCTGGTAGAATTGACACAAAACTTAAATTTACTTACATCAGTTATACGATTTAAATAAAATTGCGAACTTTGCGTATCCTGATAACTATCGGGATTGCATTCTTTGCGATCAAAACTAAAACTATGGAAACAGCTTATATCAATTCGCCTTTAGGAATCACCAAAATCGTTGGAAACGACGATGGTGTTTCTGTAATTTCTGTTTCAGATGTTGGAACAAATGAGGTTTCACAGGAGATTCCAGATGTTTTGAAAGAAGCCGTTTTGCAGCTTCAGGAATATTTTGATAAAAAAAGAACCGATTTCAGCTTCAAACTAAACCCAAAAGGAACTGATTTTCAGCAGAAAGTATGGAAATCGCTGTTAGAAATTCCATACGGAAAAACGATAAGCTACATGGACCAGACTAAAAAACTGGGTGATATAAAAGCTATTCGCGCTGTTGCATCAGCAAATGGTAAAAATCCGTTATGGATTGTAGTTCCTTGTCATCGTGTGATTGGCACAAATGGATCTTTAACCGGTTATGCCGGAGGTTTGCCACGCAAAAAATGGCTGCTTGAACATGAGAACCCAACAACACAACAAAGTTTGTTTTAGTTTTTTTGCCACGAATTTCACTAATTAACACAAATTAAAATTAGTTACTAACAAACTAGGAATTAGCGAAAATTGGTGAAATTCGTGGCAAAAGATCCTTGTCTTTAATTTATAAGTTATTTCTTATTTTAAAATGAATTTGTGTACATTTATCTACACAAAGAATTAGTGTTAATTCATGCAATTCGTGGCAAAAATTATGATTGAAAAAATAAACCTCAACAACATTTTGTTTCTGGATATAGAAACCGTTCCTGAAGAAGAGAATTTTAATTCGCTTGACGCGGAAATGCAATCGCTTTGGGATCATAAAACGCAATATCAAAGAAAAGACGATTTTACACCGGAAGAATTTTACGATCGTGCCGGAATTTGGGCCGAATTCGGAAAAATCATCTGTATTTCTGTTGGGTATTTTACGATTAAAGGCGATGTCAGAAATTTTCGTGTAACATCGTTCTTTGGCGATGAAAAGAAGATTCTTCGTGACTTCAATAATTTACTGAACAATCATTTCAATCAGCCTCAACATCTTTTATGCGGACATAACGCAAAGGAATTTGATATTCCGTTTATTGCCCGCAGAATGATCATTAACCAAATCGCGATTCCGGACAAACTGAATTTATTTGGGAAAAAACCTTGGGAAATTGCCCATTTGGATACTTTAGAATTATGGAAATTTGGCGACTATAAACACTTTACGTCTTTAAAATTACTGACAAAGATTCTCGGGGTTCCATCGCCAAAAGGCGATATTGATGGAAGTCAGGTTGGTCACGTGTATTATGTCGAAAAAGATATCGACCGAATTATAACCTATTGCGAAAAAGATACAATCGCCGTAGCGCAGGTTTTCCTTCGTTTACGTAGGGAAGATTTATTGATTGACGATGAAATTATTCATGTTTAATTAAAGGGACAAAGGTTCAAAGTTACATAGGCACAAAGCTAAAATGGACTTATATCACTTATATGGTTTAATTTTTTTAGAAAATGACACATCCGGAAATCTCACATTACAGACTGACTTCGCAAAAGCTTTATAAAACAAATCCATGTTCACCACAAGAAATTGTACAACATTTAGGCGCAATGCAAGCCCAGGATTATACGATGGCAAAATGGGCGATTGGTTCTCGTTGTGATTCTACTGAAAAAGTAATTGAAGAAGCTATAAACTCGGCAAAAATTATTAGAACTCATATTTTAAGACCAACCTGGCATTTTGTTGCTTCCGATGATATTTACTGGATGTTGGATCTTTCGGCACCACAAGTCAAACGATTTACTGCTTCGGCTGCCAAAAAATATGGATATGATGAAAAGAAACTAGATCAGACAAATTCTAAAATTGAAAAATTACTAACAGGCAATAATCATTTAACGCGTGATGAAATCATGCAGGAACTTAACATCAAAAAAAGTTCAAGTGAAGATTTCTTGAGCGCCGCTATTATGATGAATGCCGAATTGGATGGTTTGGTCTGTAATGGAAAAATGAAAGGAAAACAAATCACTTATGCCTTACTTGAAGAAAGAGTTTCTAAACCAAAATTCAAATTAACGAAAGAAGAAGCGCTTTCAAAATTGGCCAAACGATACTTCGAAAGCCACGGCCCTGCTACACTCACTGACTTTTCGTGGTGGTCAGGTTTCCCGCCAACTACATGCAAATTAGCTATTAACGCAATAGAGTTGCAATTGAATTCTGTTGAGATTGAAAGCCAGAAGTATTGGTTTGGAAATGATATTTCTAAAGATTCCGACTTCCGCGAAAGCGTACATTTTCTTCCCGCTTTTGATGAGATCTTGATTTCGTATAAAACTCGAGAAGCTTCAATTTTATCAGAACATCAATCAAAAGCTTTTACCAATAATGGAATCTTCAAACCGATTATTCTCGAAAACGGAAAAGTAATTGGAATCTGGAAAAGAACCATTAAAAAAGATCACGCCAAAATAGAAACACAGTTTTTTTACGAAACTGAAAGCCATAAAAAAACAATTCTGTTTGAAGGGATTAAAGCTTTTGAAAACTATCTCGAGACAAAAATTGTTATCGAATGAGATTTTTAATAATTTTAAAAAATAAAAAATTACTAAATGCATAAAAAAATTATTCCTTTTATTTTTTCATTGCTCGGAATTGTTTCATTATTTCTTCCATATAGTAAAGTTGTTATTACTGCTTGTGGAGAAAACTTCAGCTCGACAGACTATTATTACGATAGCTTTATAAAAATTATTCTCGATCTCTTCAGTATTTTACCTAGTTTTAACAATTTAATCGAAACTTTACTTAGTCTTCTAGTATGTTTTTCAGTCACTTTTTCTTCAATTCTATTTTTATTGAATAAAATTACTATCTCTATTCTTCTTGTTATTCTAACAATGCTATTAATGTCAATCGCCTTTTATAATTTATATGATGATTTAAGCTTTGGATATTATGTAATCTTTTTTCAACAAATAGCCCTTTTATTTTATATCATCTATTCAAAAAACAAATTCAAGCTAAATTAATTTTGCCTTAAACACCGAAATTGACTTTTGCAATTGTCATTTCAATTGATTTATTACATTTACAAAAAAAAACAGCGCTATGGTATTAAGTAGATTTTGGTTAACTATTTTTATTTCGTCGATTATCTTTGTTATAATCAGCTTGTTTACTGCCAATACTTATACTATTGATTATGTTTTGAATGGAAAAAAAGACGATCCGATCTTGGTTTCAGAAAAGTATGCGGAACAACTTCCCGCTTTTATCAAAGACAGCATCAAAAAAGCGCCGGATCAAACGATGATTATCAATCGTGATACGCTTAATCCCGATACAACGTATGTTTATAAAAACAAAACTGTAAAAATTTATAGCGGAGTTCAAAAATCAGACGGTTTATTACCAACCTGTAAAACAACTTTACTCGATTTAATTTTACCATTAATGGCGTATTTAGCCTTTTTCTGTGGATTGATGGAACTTTTAATCATTTCTGGAGTTTCCGGAAAACTGGCTAAAGCATTAAGTCCGGTTTTTGTAAAAGTGTTTCCTAGTATCCCAAAAAATCATCCTTCGATATCGTATATGACCTTAAACTTTGCCGCTAATTTCTTAGGATTAGATTCAGCTGCAACTCCGTTTGGTCTAAAAGCAATGGAAAGTTTACAAGAAATAAACCCCGATAAAGACAAAGCAAGTGATGCACAAATTATGTTTATGTGTCTTCATGCTTCAGGTTTAACTTTAATCGCAACTTCTATAATTGGATATCGTGCTGCAGCAAATGCAAGTAACCCGGCAGATGTAATGCTTCCGTGTATTATAACTTCGTTTATTGGTACAATTGCAGCTTTTTTAATTGTTGGAATCAAACAAAAAATCAATTTTAAAAGTGCTTCACTTATTATTGCCTTAATGGTATTAATCGCCGCCATTGTTGGTTTGTTGATGTATGTAAACCATTTGGATTTAATTGGAAAAAACTATTTCACTTCTAATCTTTCCGGATTAATCTTAATTGGGATTATTGGTTCGACATTGATTTTTTCTTTCATACATGAAAAGAAATTTACGGATGCAAACACGACCGTTTTTGACGCTTTCGTTGTTGGAGCAAATAATGGCGTTAAAACAGGGGTTACCATTTTCCCTTACGTTTTAGGAATGTTAGTTGCCATTTCACTATTCAGAAATAGCGGATTGTTTGAAATTATAAGTGATGGTATTGCTTTTATTTTCTCGAATATGGGTGTCAACAAACAAATCACCGATGCCTTACCCGTTGCAATGCTTAGACCTTTTAGTTCGGCGGGATCACGAGGATTTTTGATTGACTCGATGAATACTTTTGGAGCAGATTCTTTAACGGGAAGATTGAGCAGTATTTTTCAATGCAGTGCAGAAAGTACTTTTTATGTAATCGCTGTTTACTTTGGTTCTGTTAATATTAAAAATACACGATACGCTTTAGGCACAATGCTTTTGGTGGATGTCATTTGTGTAATTACAGCGATTTTTGTGGCGACGTGGTTTTTTTAAAAATATGATTGATATGCGTTACGTAAAACCGGATTTCAATCCGGCCATTATATTGTTAAACTGGACTGAAGTCCAGCCCTACAATATATATTGAGCCTATGGCTCTTTTTAAGTTCCAGAGGAACGATTTATATTGTAGGGCCGGACTTCAGTCCGGTTTGGAATATATGAGTTAATAATTATTTTGTAAGAATATTTTGTATTATTGTAAGAAATTTAAATCGTTTCAATAAATATAAAATGTCAAATACATATCATCAAGTTTACATTCAGGCAGTTTTTGCTGTGAAATATAGAGGAGCACTTATTAATAATGAATGCAAATCTAAAATATTAAGTGTAATTGGAAATTTAATAAATGAAACAGGTTGTAAAACCATTATAGTAAATGGAACAGAAGATCATGTACATTGTCTTTTAGGTCTTAAACCGACCATTTCTATTTCAGAATTAATGAGAATTGTAAAAGGAAAGTCTTCTAGATTTATAAATGATCATCAATTGACAAAATGCAAATTTGAATGGCAGGAAGGTTACGGCGTTTTCTCTTATAGCAAATCTCATATTGATGCCGTATATAAATACATTGCAAATCAAGAGGCGCACCATAAAAAACAAAATTTCAAAGATGAATATTCCTCTTTTTTAAATAAATACAATGTTGATTTTGATAAAAGATGTGTTTTTGAAAATTTAATATAACCAATCTTTACATAAACTGGACTAAAGTCCAGCCCTACAATATAAATCGTAGCCGATGGCTTCTTTTTTTGAAGTTGAGAAAAAACATATTGTTTCTTAGATCAAATACAACACACGCTAAAAGCCAATTTTTCAAAGTTCCGAAGGAACAAATTATTTTGTAGAGCTGGACTTCAGTCCAGTTTAAATTAGGAAAATAAATACCACCCAAAATGAAAACACAAGCCCTTTTTATCTTATTTGTTTTAATTAGTTGTCAAAAACCAAAGTCAGTAGATCAGGCAATCGCCACAACCCCGAAACCGAAAACAGAAGCGATGGCACCAAAAGATAATTTCTTAAAAACAGATACAATTTCTATTGCTGATTATGGCGAAACATCAGAGGAAAATTATATTCTGGCCCACCTTGTAGATCAGAAAGCGGATAAAGACAGTATTGTGACGGCAAAATATCAGCTTGATTTTTATCAGAATAAAACCAAAACAACTACTTCAAAAATTACTATTAAAGGAATTGATAAAGGATCAGAATGGTCGGCTTTGTATGGATTAGGAACACAAAATGCCAAAAATTCTCCTTTTATACAAATTAGTTTTGGATATCCTGCTTGCGGTTATAATCAAAACCATTATTTATATTATTTAAAAAACAGTGATATACAATTGGTTTATGATTGGTATACGATGTCTGATAGCGGTTGGGGAAGTTGGGTAGAATTTGAAAATCCTGATGGAAAAGCAAATCCTGAATCATTCTACTGCAAAACAGTTTCTTTTGAGCCTGATGATAATGATGAAAACATGGGAACCGCTACACATTCAGATTCAATTGTTTTTCGCTTAAGCGGAAATAGATACAAAAAGCAGCTTCTTTCGGCAAAAGACAAGACCTATTTAGAGAAAAAAATGAGTTTTGATGCCTTTCACAATCAAAAATAAACACTTAAAACTGTCCTTATTCAAATTCTTTCTTCGGTAAATAATTTCTAACTTTGTAAAAAACAAAGCAATGATTGATTTTATATACCAAGACCCTTATCCAATTTTAAAGGATGATACGCAATACCGCAAAATTACTTCTGATTTTGTAAAAGTAGAGCAATTTGGAGAACGCGAAGTTTTGACCGTTGATCCAAAAGGACTAGAATTATTGGCCGAAGAAGCCTTAACAGATGTTTCGTTCATGCTAAGAACGACACATTTACAAAAACTACGTAACATCCTTGACGATCCAGAAGCAACGGACAATGACCGTTTTGTGGCTTATAATTTACTTCAAAATGCATCTGTTGCTGCCGAAGGTCAGCTACCAAGCTGTCAGGACACCGGAACTGCGATTGTTATGGCAAAAAAAGGAGAAAGCATCTTTACAGGTGTTGATGATGCTGAATGGTTGAGCAGAGGAATTTTCAACACGTATCAAAAACGTAATTTACGTTACTCACAGATTGTTCCGATTTCGATGTTTGAAGAAAAGAATTCGGGTTCGAATCTTCCGGCGCAAATTGATATTTATGCTAAAAAAGGAACTTCTTATGAGTTTTTGTTTATGGCAAAAGGTGGTGGATCTGCTAATAAAACGTATTTATACCAACAAACGAAGTCTTTATTGAATGAAAAATCTATGGATGCTTTCGTTCGAGCAAAAATCAAAGATTTAGGAACTTCGGCTTGTCCGCCATACCATTTAGCTTTAGTAATTGGAGGAACTTCTGCGGAAGCAAATCTAAGTGCAGTTAAAAAAGCTTCTGCAGGATATTACGACCACTTACCTACTTCTGGAAATATGGCTGGTCAGGCTTTTCGTGATATAGAATGGGAAACAAAAGTTCAGAAAATCTGTCAGGAAAGTGCGATTGGTGCTCAATTTGGAGGAAAATATTTCACGCATGACGTTCGTGTAATTCGTTTGCCGCGTCACGCAGCTTCTTGTCCAGTTGGATTAGGCGTTTCGTGTTCTGCTGATAGAAATATCAAAGGAAAAATCACTAAAGACGGAATCTTCGTTGAACAATTAGAAGTAAACCCAAAACAATTTTTACCGGAAACAGCGCCACATTTAGAAGCTCCTGTAGAAATTGATCTGAATATGCCAATGGCTGATATTTTGGCTAAATTGAGTCAATATCCCATTAAAACTCGCTTGAAATTAAATGGAACCGTAATTGTTGCCCGTGATATTGCTCACGCAAAAATCATGGAACTATTGGAAACCGGAAAACCAATGCCGGAATATTTTAAAAATCATCCAGTGTATTACGCTGGACCAGCAAAAACTCCGGAAGGAATGGCTTCTGGAAGTTTTGGACCAACAACCGCAGGACGTATGGACGTTTATGTTGATGAATTCCAGAAACATGGCGGTAGTATGATTATGCTTGCAAAAGGAAACCGTACGAAACAAGTTACAGATGCTTGTCATAAATATGGCGGATTCTACCTAGGTTCTATTGGTGGTCCTGCTGCAATTTTGGCTCAGGATAATATCCTAAAAGTTGAAGTTGTCGATTTTGAAGAATTAGGAATGGAAGCGGTTCGTAAAATTACCGTTAAAGACTTCCCTGCTTTTATTATTACTGATGATAAAGGAAATGATTTCTTTGAAAATCTTTAATTCTTAGGTTCTGAGGTACTAAGTTACTGAGGTTCTAAGTTTTTTTAAATATAAAAACCGCCCAAAAGGCGGTTTTGTTTTTTTTATATACTTTGTGCACTTTGTGTAAATCCTAGCGTACTTTGCGGTTAAATTTAAAACTATGCGCTTAAATCTTTTTCGAAAGCTATAAAATGTGTCAATTTTCCTTTTACATTGAAAACTGGTGAAGCATTAATTTTACATTTATACATTCGGCCATCTTTTTTATAGTTCTGAATTGTTTTTTCAAACGGAATCTGCAATTTAATTGCTTCTCTCATTTCTTCTACAGCAATTTTACAAGTCATTGGTCCCTGAAAGATTTTTGGTGTTTTTCCAAGAACTTCCTCTTCTTTATAACCTGTCATTCTTTTGATCCTATTTGACGCAAAAATAATTTTCAGGTCCAAATCTGTGACTAACACAACTTCGTCCTGAATTCTGTCTTTAATATCAATATTAACGTCATTCCAGGCAAATTGATGCGAAATTTTTTTTACTTTCTTCAAATCAGTCAAAGCAGCCTTCAATTCTCTTAAATATTCACAATGAAATTCCCATGCCATAATTGGCAGTGAATTTCGATTAGAAGCTTCTTCAAATTTATTGGCTTTCATTATAAATGATTGATGTTAATATAACGTCTCTCTCAAAGATAGAAAGAAAATTCGTCACAAAAGCATAAAATTTTATAATTTTAATAATACATTAATCAAATCAGAAGGCAAATTTAAGCTGTACCACAACAGCTTTCTTTTCTTCGGTATTAAGATTACTCAAAGAAATTCCGAGCAATCGGACCGAGTCTCTCATGCGTTCCTGATACAGTAATTCTTCTACTGTTTCGAAAATCAGGCTTTTATCTGAAATGAAATAAGGTAACGTTTTGCTTCTGGTTTGTTGGGTAAAGTCGCTGTATTTAATCTTAAGCGTTACCGTCTTTCCAGATATATTATGCTTTTTTAATCGTTTTTCTAATGAAATAGCAATTCTGTCCAGTTGTTCCAACATAAAAATTTCCGAAGATAAATTCACGTCAAAAGTATGTTCCGCCGCAACAGATTTGGTAATACGATCCGATTTTACTTCGCTATTATGAATTCCACGAACTACTTTATAATAAAACGCCCCGGATTTCCCGAAATGCTTCTCCAGAAATTCCTCCGTTTTACTTTTAAGATCTGTTCCCGTAAAAATCCCTAATTGGTACATTTTCTCCGTCGTTACTTTTCCAACTCCGTAAAACTTTCTAATAGGTAATTCTTCTAAAAAAGCCTCTACTTCATCCGGATTTACCGTTTTTTGTCCATTTGGTTTGTTGACATCACTGGCAATTTTAGCTACGAATTTATTAATCGAAATTCCCGCTGAAGCTGATAATCCAACTTCATTCAAAATTCGCATTCTGATTTCCTGTGCCAATAAACTTGCACTTGGATTTCCTTTTTTATTCTGGGTTACATCAAGATAAGCCTCGTCAAGCGAAAGTGGCTCAACCAGATCTGTATAATCGTGAAAGATTTCATGAATTTTATTCGAAATCTCTTTATACCGATCAAATCTTGGACGGACAAAAATGATTTCAGGACAATACTTTTTTGCCAAAACTCCACTTATGGCACTTCGGACACCAAATTTTCGGGCTTCGTAACTTGCCGCCGAAACTACTCCTCTATTCTCTGAACCACCAACAGCAACGGGTTTTCCGCGTAAAGCCGGATTATCCATCTGCTCTACCGAAGCATAAAAAGCATCCATGTCAATGTGGATAATTTTTCGATATGTAGGTGCATCTGACATTATGCAAATTTAAACAGTAAAAGCAATAAAAAGAACGTCGCTATAGTTATAAATCGTATCAATTTTTAAAGATTCTCAACTTAATGATCTTAAACAAATCATTTTCTTTATTTTTGTACTTCTACACGAAATAAAATAAAATGCGAACATTTGTTATAGGCGACATACATGGTGGATTACGCGCACTTGAGCAAGTGATGAAAAGAGCCGAAATTACGACTGAAGATACTCTCATATTTTTAGGCGATTATGTGGATGGATGGAGCCAGTCGCCACAAGTAATTGACTACCTAATTGACTTAAAAAGCAAGCAGAACTGTATTTGCATTAAAGGAAATCATGATGATTTATTGTTGTCGTGGTTTAGAAACGAAACCGAAGAAATTGACGAAACTTCGTGGTACAAACATGGTGGTGAAGCAACGGTATTGGCATACCAAAAAGTAAGCGAAGAAACAATCAAAATTCATATTGCGTTTTTAGAATCACTGGAAGATTATTATCTGGACGAAGAAAATCGTTTATATATTCATGCCGGCTTTACAAACGTTAATGGTATCACTTATGAATATTTCCCAAAATTATTCTTCTGGGACAGAACGCTATGGGAAACTGCACTTTCATTAGATCCAAATCTAAAAGAGGGCGACATGTTTTATCCTAAACGCTTTACCTTATACAAAGAAATCTTTATTGGTCACACCCCTGTAACCCGAATTGGCGAAACTGTTCCTGTACAAAAAGCCAATGTTTGGAATGTAGATACTGGTGCCGCCTTTAGAGGTCCGCTCACAATATTGAATGTCGAAACCAAAGAATTCTGGCAAAGCGAACCGTTAAATGAATTGTATTTTGACGAAAAAGGTAGGAATTAATCTATAAAAAACTATTTTTGCACTTTAAAAAAAATAATTAATATTTAAGTTTATGAAAAAGATCATCACACTTTTGTTTTTAGCATCATTTGGATTTGTACAAGCACAACAGGCCTTTAAAGGAAAAGGAGATATTAAAGTTAACGTAGGCGCTAACCTTCAAGACGGTGGTTCAGGAATTCAGGGATCAGTGGATTTTGGTTTAGGAGAAAATTTCTCTTTTGGTTTTGTTACTAATTATTTATTAGGCGTTGATAATTTTAATGGTTTCTATCACGATAATTCTTATAATGATTACAAACCTGATTTCAGTGATCGTTTTGATGCTAAAGCAAGAATTAATGCTAATTTAAGCAGCGTTATTGGTGTTGACCAATTAGACGTTTATCCAGGTTTAAGTTTAGGATTACATAATTTTGGTGGTCACGTTGGTGGTCGTTATTTCTTTACTGACGGATTTGGTGTTTTCACAGAAATTGGATTCCCAATCGCAAAATATGGTAATAATGATGGTGTATTCGATCATTTAAATAATCAAACTACTTTTAGTTTAGGAGCTTCTTTTAATTTATAAGAGTTATTTAACCGCAAAGAACACAATCCCGATAGCTATCGGGATACGCAAAGTTCGCGATGTATTTCTTGCAAAATCGCAGAGACGCAAAGCACTATAAATAATAAAAACCGCCTGATTGGGCGGTTTTTTTATTTTCTATACACAGAGAAAAACTACTTGCTTAACAAAATACTCCAATTTGCTCCGCTGTAAACTTTATACTTTTCAGAGAAACTTCCCTGATTTACTGCCAATGAAAAATTCAAAAGGCTGTTAAAGTAGCAAACATCAGTACCAACTGGAACTTCTCCAAAAGTGTGTACAAATTTTAATTTTCCGTCATATACTTTTTTGGCTCCATTGAAAATTTGGATTTTAACCACATCTCCCGCTTTCAAATCTAGATTAGCGAATGTCTTTTTGTCAACGTTTGTCCAGACATTTCCGTATTGAATGTCTAAAATTGGAATTCCACCTTTGATGATTCCTTTTTCGAAAACCGGTTTTTGGTATTCAATTTTCACTACTTCATTTGGCAATTTTGGCCCAACTTCTTCAAAAGTAATTGTTTTTGACGCTAAACGAGCTCCTGTAAAAGCATAAACATCACGACCGTGAAACGTATAAGATTCATTTGAATTCTGGCGACGGTTTTTTACTTCATCAATTTCACGAACTTCCTGAATCCCTAATTGTTCTGCGATTAAAGTTAAAGTTCCATTATCCGGAGTCACAAAATAATGTCCAGATTTAGTCAATAAAACAACTGAATGTCTTGAAGTTCCAACTCCCGGATCACAAACCGAAACAAAAACAGTTCCCGCAGGATAGTATTGAGCCGTTTGCGACAAACGGTATGCTGCTTCCCAAATATTAAATGCCGGGATTTCATGTGTTACATCAAATATTTTCAAATCGGTTGAAACTCCCATCGCAACTCCTTTCATAGCAGATACTGCCCCATCTTTCAAACCAAAATCTGATTGAAAAACCAATACGTTATTTTGCGAAAATCCATTGAATGTAATAGCACACAAAAAAAGTAATAATCGTAATTTCATTTTTTATCTTTTTAAATTTTACGCAAAGATATTTCATTAAACTTAAAAATTGACACCATGAACTTAGAAAAAACAAGATTTTATAAATCGATTTTGATTATTTACAATTACATTTGCATTTTATTCATTAGTCTATATAAATACTAGACATATGCTTTTCATTTATTCTAATCGAAGAGTAATTATTACATCAAATACAAAACCAAATTCAGTAATGAGAAAAAAACTAAAAATCGTAATAACAGCAATTATTACTTTGTCAAGTACTTTGTTTTATGCACAAAACCACGAAATAAAAGGAACAATTACAAATGAAAGCGGGAATCCGTTAGAGTTTGCTACCGTTCTTATCAAGGGAACTCAGATTAATGCTATTAGTAATGCTTTAGGGAAATTTACTTTAAATTCTACAACAAATAACCCTACACTTGTCATATCGTTATTTGGCTATCAAACTAAAGAAGTCGTGGCAAAAGATCATTTTGTAGATATTCAATTGGCTCTGGAAAACAATAGTCTTGACGAAATTGTGGTTGTTGGAAGCAGAAATCCCAAGAAAAGTAAACTTGAAACTGCTGTTCCTGTTGATGTGGTAAACTTGGCAAAAATCAGAAATATAACGCCGCAGACTACGACAAATGATATCTTAACGTATATGATTCCGTCTTTTAACTCCAACAGGCAATCTTCATCTGACGGAACGGAACATATCGATCCGGCTTCTTTGAGAGGTTTAGGTCCTGATCAGGTTTTGGTTTTGGTAAATGGAAAAAGAAGACATACAACGTCATTGGTAAATTATCAAAATACAGTTGGAAACGGTTCTGTTGGTACAGATTTAAGTGCAATTCCGGCTTCGTCGATCAAACGAATTGAGGTTTTGCGCGATGGTGCAGCAGCACAATATGGTTCTGATGCGATTGCGGGTGTAATCAATTTGGTTTTAAAAGACAATGCAGGTCTTGAAGTAAATGCAACTTATGGTTCAACATCCCGAGATGATGGGCAAACTACAAATGTGAACTTAAACTATGGGGCAAAAATTGGCAACAAAGGCGGTTTCATCAACTTAACAGGTGAATTCAATAACCGTGAAAAGACCAATCGTTCACAAAATAACAACCTGATTATCTTTGATCAGTCTGCAGAAGGCAATTTCTTTGCTTATGATTTTGCCGATAATCCGGCGCAATCCCGTCAAATTGATGATAATTTATTAGCACAAAACGGATTAAAACGTGACGATTTCAATTTTCAAATTGGAGATGCTAAAATCAAAAACATTCAGGGATTCTTTAATACTTCTATTCCATTAAACGACCAAATTGAGTTTTATGCATTTGGAGGTGTGAGCCACAGAAACGGAACCGGTTACGGTTTTAGACGTTTACCAAGCGAAACGGAGAATGTTGTAGCTTCTATTTTTCCTTTTGGATTTCAACCGGAACTAAATTCTGTTGTGACAGACCTTTCTTCTTCTGTTGGTTTTAAATTTAAGTTTGGCGAATGGAAACTGGATGTGAGTAATACTATCGGAGAAAACAAATTTATCTATGACGTTTCAAACACAAACAATGTTTCTTTAGGCGATAATAGCCCAACCGATTTCAAGGCCGGAAATCACTCTTTCCTGCAAAACACAGTAAATGCTGATATTTCAAGATTATACAAAGATGTTTTTAATGGTTTGAATGTTGCTTTTGGAGGTGAATATCGCTTCGAAAAATACAAAATTGTTCCTGGTGAAGAAGCTTCTTATGTTGACGGCGGAGCACAATCGTTTCCAGGATTTTCTCCTTTGAATGCTGTAAATGAAAACAGAAATAGTGTTGGCGTTTATGCAGATGTTGAAGCTGATGTTACGGAGAAATTATTAATTGGAGTTGCTGGTCGTTACGAGGATTTCACTGATTTTGGAAACACCATTAACGGAAAATTATCTTTGAGATATAAAATCTTAGACAACCTTTTTGTTCGTGGAGCAATTAGCACAGGTTTTAGAGCGCCTTCATTACACCAGCAATTCTTCAATAATATTGCAACCGATGTTGTTGACGGGCAACTTCTAAATTCTGGTATTTTTAGAAATGATAGTCAGGTAGCAAAAGAACTTGGAATTCCAAAATTAAAAGAGGAAACTTCCAGAAACTACAGTTTTGGTATTGTTTATTCTCCAACGAAAAAACTACATATTACAGCTGATTACTATCATATTAGAATTGACAATAGAATTATCCTAACCGGAAATTTAGGAAATGATGCTTATGGAGAACCCGTTCCGGCGCTTCGTGATTTATTTGCTCAATACGGTGCTCAAACGGGTCGTTTCTTTACTAATGCGATCAATACTACTACAAATGGTATTGATGTTGTTATTGATTATGATATGAACGTTGGTCAGGGAAAAATGAATCTGTCGTTATTGTATAATTACAACGACAACAAGGTTGATGATCAATTGAATAATATTCCGCCATTGTTTATTGGTCAGGAAGATGTTTATTATGGTCCTCAGGAAAGAAGTCTGATCGAAACAAATACTCCTAAACACAAAGGAACTTTTGCCGTAAACTATAGTTTGACAAAATGGAATTTCTTATTGAGAAATACTTATTTTGGAGAAGTGATTCGTGATGGTTTCCCTTTTGGAGGAATCCAGAAACACAACGGAAAAGTGGTTACAGATTTGACTGTTGCATACAAAATAACTCCAAAAATTCAGATTGCTTTGGGAGCAAACAACTTATTTGACATTTTCCCGGACAAACAAATTTATGAAAACAGTTATTACGGAGTGTTTAAATATGCGCCGGTGCAAATGGGAACTACAGGGGCTTATTATTTTGGTCGTATGAGTTTTAGTTTGTAGAAATTTAACCGCAAAGTGCACAAAGTTTTTCGCAGAGTTCATTTTAAACCATATAAGTTATATAAGTAAATTTAAGTTTTTTGGTTAAACGATTGTCATCCTGAGCGAAGTCGAAGGCTTATGAAACGTGACAGGCTTCGACTCCGCTCAGCCAGACAACTAGAACTTCTCGTAAATCTTCACAAAAAAAGCCTCGCATATTGCGAGGCTTTTCATTTTACTAATTCAATTTAAGATTTCAGTTCTGGTTTTCAAGATCAAACTGAAAACTGCAACTGAAAACTATTTCTTCACGAATTTCTTCACGATTTTTTTGTCGCCTTTAGTTAATTCGATGATATAAATTCCGGTGCTCAAATTGCTTACATCAACAAGATTTCCAGAAAGTTGGCCTACGCTAAGTTGCTGACCTAAGGTGTTTATAATTCTAAACGAATATCCATCACTGTTTGCAAATGAAACGTTCAATTCGCCTTCAACCGGATTTGGATACAAAGCAAAACTTGAAGTTTCAACTGTTTCAACTAATCCTGCAGTGATTTCCGGAGTTGTAATTCCTCCTGAAGCAGCTATGTTAATAGAATAATCTTCTACTTGTCCGTAAGAGAAAGATTCACAAGATGTTGGGATTCCGTTGTATTTCATAGAAACCCTAACTCTGGTAGTTCCAAGAGCTGCCGTTGCCGGAATTGTGATTGTTCCTGTTACCGGAGTTGTTGTAGATGCAGATTTTGTCCAAACTGTTTCGCCTGAATCTGCAAAATCGCCATCTTGGTTATAGTCGATAAAAACAGCATATCCTTCGCTATAAACAGATGAAGTCCATGTTGGTGTAATTGTTATCGTATAAGCAGTTCCTCTTGTTGCATTTGTAGAAGTAGCCGTAAAATCTTCATACCCGGTTGTTGCTGTAGAAGTTTTACTAATTGTTCCAAAAACAACTTTCCCAATTCTTTCATCCGTTGCGCTATTCCCTTTCGAAGTACAATACGCTACTGAAGCAGCAGTTGTAGTAACATTTACAGCATTACTTGCTGTTGAAACATTTCCTGCAGCATCTTTAGCTTTTACAGTAAAAGTATAAGCTGTTAAAGCTGTTAATCCAGTTACAGTATAACTCGTTGTTGTAGAAGAACCTTTTAGAGTTGTTCCTTGATAAATATCATATCCTGTTACGGCTATATTATCTGTAGATGCTGTCCATGTTAAATTAGTTGTTGTTCCCGTTGTTCCCGCAGCAGCAAGATTAGTTGGAGCGCTTGGAGCAACTGTATCTGTCGATCCTGAATATGCAGCACCAATACCTACAGCGTAAAATGCATTTGTTGTTGCAATAACTTCGGCAGAACCTGCCCCATACAAATCAATAGCTGATTGTATTCCAGAAGTTCTTGCATTTGCATAAGTAGAGTTAGATGTTAAATACACATCTTCTAAACGAAAAGCAATCAGTGCTGCCTTATCAATCGTGATTCCGGTTACGTTGTAAGCGTTTCCAATATCATTTGTTCCTGTTTTACCTACAGACAAGATATAAAACCAGTGATTTAATACGCCTGAGTTGGTATGAACTCCACATTGGTCATTATTATTTGTTGGTGTACAATTTACATTAACCCAATAAGTTCCACCGTAAGTATCTGGTTGTCCTTCAGAATTTGGATCGCTCATCGAACGCAAAGCAAGATGTCCGCTTCTTCTTTCGATATCTTCACCTACTAACCAAGTCGATTTTGTTGGTGCAGCACGATATTCAATACAAGCGCCCCAAATATCAGAGAAAGCTTCGTTCATCGCTCCGGATTCTTTTTGATACGCCAAATTTGCAGTATAAGTACAAACAGCATGACCAATTTCGTGCCCTGCAACATCCATTGCTGTTAAGATATCAAACCCTCCAGTTCCGGTTCCATCGCCATAAGTCATAACACTTCCGTTCCAGAATGCATTATTATTATCCGGATATCCTGCCGCAACTAAATTATAGTGAACATAACTTTTGATTTTTGCTCCGGCATTGTCATAACTATTTCTTCCGTGTACGGCTGACCAATAATCATACGTCATTTCGGCTCCCCAATGTGCATCAAGTGCTCCATTGTCTTTGTTGGTATTATTATACTCGGCCGCTGTCCAGTTATTATCAGCATCAGTAAAATTTGTTGTTGGATAAGTTGCTGTTTTTGCAGAGTTGTAAGTCTGAACTCCGTTTCCACGGGTACCATCAGATAAAATATATGAAGATCCGCTTAATGTTGTCTGAATAGTTTGAGTTCCGCTATAACGCGTCGCTGCATTTGCGGCAACAATTGCTACTTTTGAAGTTGGAGCATTGTTTTGCACTTTGGCTGCAGCCGAAATTAATCTGCCATGACTATTTTCGTTAAGATGTTTTATTGTTGCATTATAAAACAGCGCTTCTCCTGTTTGCGCATCGATATAAAGATCACCACGACTCAACGGTTTTGTAGCGTATATATCAAACTTATAGGCTAAACGTACTTTATCACTTTTTCTTTCTTTTCCTTGTTCGTCCATTGCAGGAAGCAAAACAAGTTCTCCTTTTGGTTTTTGGTAATCCATTGCGGCAGCATCTGCAGAAGTCTCCCATAAATACTGTTTTGCTCCTATATGAGCAACTGCTCTGTCAAAAGCGGCCTGACTTGATAATTTAGGAGCTGTTTTAGCATTTTCGATAGCATAAAACTCTCCATTCATCGAAACTACTTTTCCGCCTTTGGAATGTATGGTGTAATTGGCAAATTCAACTTTGACTCCTTGTTCATACAATTGAAACTTTTCATGCGTAAAACCTTCTTTGTCTGATTCTTTTTTAATCTTCGAAAAAGACTGATTTGCTTTTAAACCCAATTGTTCTTTAAAAACAGTATTATAATCTGTTTCCTTGTAAGTGGATTTTTCACTAAATGTGATTAAACTCGGCTGGCCATTTTCCGAGATACTTTTTTGAGCTACTCTTTTGTCGGTAGTCTGTGCAAATCCGGATAGCGAAAATGTAAGAATAACAACGGTTCCTGCCATAATTTTTGGTAGTTTTCTTTCCATAATAAATGTGGTATTTTAGTTTGGTTAAATGGTTTATAAATAAAATATTTAATGTAAGTAAATACTTTATTTTGAGATAAAAGTATTTTATTTATGTTAGATAATCGATGAAATTTACCTTTAATCGATAAAATACAACATTTTTTACTTAAAATTCACATTTATTTAACAAACCGTGAGGATTTCACAAAAAGAAGGGTCAAAAATCAATTATTCCATTGATTTATAATATATTAAATAGTAAAAAACTGCTGAGATGCCAATTTTACTGGAAAAAAGAGTTTTCTAAATTCTTAAATTATTCTTACAAAAAAAGGCTAGCCTTTTAAGAGCCAGCCTTCATAGACTTCAAAACTAAAAAGTAAGAATTTATTTTATATCCATTTCCGGAATATCTCCTTCAATTATTAATTCAGCTTCTGTAGAAGCAATGATATGTTCAACAGAAATACCTGGCGCGCGTTCTAAGAGTTTAAAACCCTTTTTAGTCACTTCGAGAACTGCAAGCTCCGTTACAACCTTTTTTACGCACCCTACGCCCGTTAATGGCAAAGTACATTTTTTTAGTATTTTTGATTCTCCTGCTTTATTCACATGCATCATGGCAACGATAATATTTTCGGCGGAAGCCACTAAATCCATTGCGCCTCCCATTCCTTTTACCATTTTACCCGGAATCTTCCAATTGGCAATATCACCGTTTTCTGAAACTTCCATCGCACCTAAAATCGTTAAATCAACTTTTTGACTGCGGATCATTCCGAAACTAAAAGCCGAATCAAAGAAACTCGCTCCCGGTAATGTCGTAATGGTTTGTTTTCCTGCGTTGATAATATCAGCGTCTTCTTCTCCTGCAAAAGGAAATGGTCCCATACCAAGAACGCCGTTTTCGCTTTGAAATTCCACAGCAATATCTTCTCTGACATAATTTGCCACTAGAGTCGGAATCCCGATTCCAAGATTCACAAAATATCGATCTTTTACTTCTTTTGCAATTCGTTTTGCAATATCTTCTTTTGTTAACATATTTCTAATGTGTCAATTTATTAATGTGCCAATTAGTCAATTTGATAATTAGATAATGAATCACTTTACGCAATCTATATCAATTATCTAATTATCAAATTGACTAATTATCTAATTATTTTTTCGTGAAATAATTCCACGTTGTTCTTGTTATATCGGCAATTATTTTCTCTGTGTCTTCTTGAGTTTCTGTTATATTTTTTAAAAATACGGATATAATAAAATGCTTTCCGTTTGGGAGTTTTACAATTCCAATATCGTTCATTGCAACTCTCAAATTAGCATCATTTGTTCCCGAAATCCCGGTTCTGTGTGCCAATTCAGTATTTTCAGGAAGTCCGGCTTTCATCCATGTAAGTCCTCTTGAAGTTTCAACCATTATTTGATACAAATACTTAGTTGTCGATTCTTTTAAAACTTCTCCTTTATAAAACTTTTCAAGTAAGGCTGTTGCTGCCAATGGCGTGGTTGTGTTGACATACAGGTTTTTCCAATTTTTCATTTGATCTTCATTAACTTTAATAACGAAGTCTTTGATTCCTTGTTTATTGATGAATCTCTGCACTTCTTTTGTACCTCCAACTAAATCAATAAGAATATCACATCCGTTATTATCACTATGTGAAACGGTGTATCGCAACAATTTGTCTAATGTCAAATTCATATTTCCCGCTGGGTAATCTTTTTGCATCGGACTCCAGGTATCTTCATGTAGATCTTTCTTCTTAATGAAAATCTCCTGTGTTAATGAAAGCTTCCCTTCATCGACTTTATTTAAAACCGCCAATGCAATATGAAATTTAAAAACGCTCATCAATGGAGCTCTCAAATTTCCGTTAATGCTTAAGGAATCTTTATCTTCGATTCCTTTTATAGAAATTCCAACTGTCGCATTCTTACTTGAAATAATCTGATTTAATTGTTGTCGAAGTTCATTTGTGGTTTGTGCAAAAGCCTGAAAAGACAAAAACGAAAACAGGATTAAAGAGTATCTATTCATTTTATTTACGGTTCTTTTTTAATTAGAAAATGTGGCAATTAGATAATTTTATAATGTTTTACTTTATGTGATATATTGTAATTGCTTAATTATCACATTATACCTAAATAAATTATTCTTAAAAAAGTATCTCTTAATCACATTGATACCTACCTAATAACTTACTTTACATAAATAAACTTAATGTATTAAATTTAACCACTTTAGCCTTATTACAAATTGTTAATGCATCATTGTTGCGTTTTTTAATTTAATCAGCGAATTCATCAAAAACACCAACTAATAAGATAATATTATGCGGCGTACAATATAAACAATTGTCTAATTATCAAATTGCCACATTATCTAATTATTATCACAATCCAAAAGAATTATCTAATTAACAAATTAGCTCAATTATCTAATTAAGCTCTCTGTCTCACTGTTCGTTGTTCGATTCTCTTTTCAAATTTTTCTCCCTGAAAGATACGCTGCACCATAATTCCCGGAATATGAATTTGATTTGGATCTAATGTTCCAACCGGAACGAGTTCTTCAACTTCGGCAATGGTGATTTTTGCTGCACCAGCCATACAGGCATTAAAATTCCTTGCTGTGCCCTTAAAAATCAAATTTCCTGCCTCATCACCTTTCCATGCTTTTACAATCGCAAATTCGGCTTTAAAAGCCTCTTCCATGATGTGCATCTTTCCGTTGAATTTGCGAACTTCTTTTCCTTCTGCAACTTCAGTTCCGTAACCTGCCGGAGTGAAGAAAGCTGGAATTCCAGCTTGTGCTGCGCGACAACGTTCTGCTAAAGTTCCCTGAGGTGTCAATTCAACTTCCAATTCTCCTGAAAGCATCTGACGCTCGAATTCGGCATTTTCACCCACATAAGAAGAAATCATTTTTTTGACTTGTTTCTTTTGCAATAGCAATCCTAAACCAAAATCATCAACTCCTGCATTATTCGAAATACAGGTTAAATCTGAAATTGAAGTATTTACTAATGCTGCAATAGTATTCTCCGGAATTCCGCATAAGCCGAAACCTCCAAACATGATGGTCATTCCGCTTTTGATTCCTTCAATTGCATCCTGAACGTTGTTTACTTTTTTTGTAATCATAACAAACTGTCTTTATTACTGTATATTTTTGATAAAAATAAGATTTTTAGATTGAATTATAACGATTTCGTAAAAATAAATCTCCCAATAGGAACTAACATTAACCGCAGAGCTCGCAAGGGCAGAACCGCAAAGTTCGCAAAGCTTTATAAATATGCTTGGCGAAACTTTGCGCTCTTCGCGGTAAAATCTTCTTATGCTTGTTCCAAAAAAAATCCTTTTGTTTTCAACTGATTTCAGAAGATTACAAAAGGATAATTTTATATATGGATGAACTTTGAACTATAGTTCGAATTCGTCAGTATTTTGTTCTGTTTGAGTTGTATCTTTCACAACTGCGGGTCTGCTGTAACAATCTACTTTTATAGAAAGGTTTGCAGGTCTTTCAAATTCTGCTTTAGAAACCTGAAGTCCTGGATCTGCATAACAAAGTTTCATGAAATAACCCCAGATTGGTAATGCTGCCGTAGCTCCTTGTCCGTAAGTCAAACTTTTGAAACGTGCTGAACGGTCTTCACAACCAACCCAAACACCTGTTACTAAATTCGGAACCATTCCCATAAACCAACCGTCAGACTGGTTTTGTGTTGTTCCTGTTTTTCCTGCAATTGGATTTCTAAATACATATGGATATCCTGTCCATCGGTTATCGCCACTTCCTCCTCCTTCTGTACGTAAACGTGCACCAGAACCGGTTTCAGTAACTCCTTCTAATAATTTGATTACTGCAAAAGCAATGTCTTTATTTAAAACATCATGAGACTCTGGGATTGGCTCGTAAATAACCTCTCCGCTTTTGTTTTCTATTCGGCTTAAAAATTGTGGTTTTACATACACTCCCTGATTAGCAAATGTGCTATATGCTGCGACCATATCTTCAACCGTAATATCAACAGCTCCTAAAGCGATAGATGGCTGCGCAGGAATTTCGGTTTTAACCCCTAATTTATGCGTTAACTCTACAACGGCTTCCGGACCAACACGGTCAATTAATTTTGCCGAAACTGTATTGATCGAATTCGCCAGACCTTGTTTCAAAGTCACCATTCCACGGTATCTGTTGTCAGAGTTTCTTGGTTCCCAATCTGCAGTAACATTATGACGCCCTTTGTGAATCATAAATGGTCCATCAAGAATAGAATCACAAGGAGACATATTCAATTGTTCTATTGCAGTTGCATAAACGAATGGTTTAAATGTAGATCCTACTTGTCTTGCTCCTTGTCCAACGTGATCGTATTGGAAATATTTGTAATTAATTCCTCCAACCCACGCTTTGATGTTTCCGGTTTGAGGCTCCATTGCCATTAAACCTGATTGTAAGAAGTGTTTGAAATAACGGATAGAATCCATTGGAGTCATTGTTGTATCACGTTCGCCTTTCCAAGTAAATATGCGCATTTTCGTTTTTACTTTGAATGAAGCAATGATATCATCTTCGCTTTTATCCAGATCTTTCATGATTGCCCAACGTGTTGAGTTTTTCATGGCCTGCATCATAAGCTTATCTGTTTCTGCCTGCGTGATATTTACAAATGGTGCATTTTTATTGTTTTTTTGTTCAATGAAAAATTGTTGTTGTAGATTTTTCATGTGTTCAGAAACCGCTTCTTCAGCATGCAATTGCATTCTTGAATCGATTGTGGTGTAAATCTTCAATCCATCTTTGTAGATATCATAATCTGAACCGTCTGGTTTTTTGTTTTCAGAAACCCATTTCTTCATGTAATCACGAAGATATTCTCTGAAATAAGTAGCTGTTCCTTCGCGGTGACTTTCTAATTTGAATTTTAAAGCAACTGGCATTGCTTTGTACTTCTCTCTTTGAGACTCAGTAATCATCTTAGCTTTTACCATTTGACCCAGTACCACATCACGACGGTTTTTAACACCTTCAGGGTTGCGTAACGGATTATAAAGAGATGAATTATTAAACATTCCAACCAATATTGCCGATTCGTCTATAGTTAAATCTTTAGGTTCTTTGGAAAAATAAGTTTGAGCTGCCGAACTTACCCCAACAGCGTAATTTCCGAAATCATAAACGTTGCAGTACATTGCTAAAATCTCATTTTTTGTATATTGTCTTTCCAGACGAATGGCAATAATCCATTCTTTTATCTTTTGAACTATTCTAAAAGGTAAAAAGCTAGATCCTCCACGATGAAACAATTGTTTTGCCAACTGCTGTGTTAAAGTACTGGCTCCTCCATTGGTTCCCAAAGAAAAAGCAGCACGTAAAGTCCCACGTCCGTCAATTCCTGAATGCTCATAAAAGCGGGCATCTTCGGTGGCAACCAAAGCATCTACCAGATTTTTTGGTAAATCCGAATACTTTAATTGAGATCTGTTTGTTTTGAAATACTTACCAATAACTACTCCATCTGACGAAATAATTTCGGTAGCCAAATTGGAATCCGGATTTTCTAAATCTTCAAAAGAAGGCATTGAACCGAATAATCCCCAAGAGGCAAATAAAAAGAAAGCCAGTATGCCTAATAAAGTATAGGCAAAAACTCTCCAGAACTTCTTTTTATAGTAATTAATATCTTTAACGCTATTTGATTGATTGTTTTTTTTAGCAGCCATAACTATTTTCTAATCTTTTTGTTCTATTCTAAAACCAACGTCTGTAATACCCTCTAAAGCCTGAACTCCAGGGATTTTTCCTGACTCTCTAACGGCTTGTTTGATGTGTACTTTGTATTTCCCTCTAAACTTTACATCTTCTTTATAAAACAGTTTACTCTCTTTGATATCTGTAAAACCGTTTCCTAACAAAGTTCCGTCCGGATTTGCCATTTGATATTCTAAAGTATCCACTTTTGTGAAACCACTTGGCGTTTCTATAGCAACAATTAAAAACAAATTATTGAACGGATAATTGTTATTGTCTCTCAAATTTACAAATAAATTGTACCTTTTTGTAGAATCCAAAACTGGTAGATCGAAGCTTACAACACTGTCTTTGTGCCATGCACTTCCAACAGATTTGTACTGATCGAAGACTCTTTTTTTGTCGCAAGAAAAAAGAAGAATCGCTACCAAAAGAAGAATTCCGCTATTTTTTATTCTCATTTTTAGTAATAATTATAGGTTTTCTAGGTTCAGCCGGTTTATCGTCGTTCGAATTTTTGGGTTTATTCGCTTGATTTTGCTTATTATTGTTAGGTTTGTTTCCTTTATTAGGATTTCCTCCCGCAGGTTTATTTTGATTTTGATTCGGATTTGCCTGAGGTTTTGCTGGAGTTGCCACCACCGCTGCTTCTGCATTTGGTTTGCGTTTGCGACTTGGCTTTTTCTTTCTTTTAGGCTGATCAAAACGAGTTAAGCTCTCCTGACCCATTGCATTATTGAAGTCTTTTTCAGGCTCTGAAGTGATTTCAATTGCAAAATCTTCTAATGAAGAAACTTTGTTTTTCAACTTATTTTCGGCAATAATTTCTTTTACCTGATCTATTTTCAAAACATGCCAGTTTGCGAAATTATTCGTGTAAGCAAACCACATTAATCCTTTAAAAATATCTTGTTTTTGACAAACTGCATCTCCTTTTTCGGTTACTAATTTAGTGTCATAATCCGGAAAATCTTTTAGTGCATCCATATAAGTGTCTAGCTCATAATTCAAGCAACACTTTAATTTACCACATTGTCCGGCAAGTTTCTGAGGATTTAGCGATAATTGCTGATAACGCGCTGCCGATGTATTGACACTTCTAAAATCTGTCAACCAGGTCGAACAGCAAAGTTCACGTCCGCAAGAACCAATTCCACCCAAACGAGCTGCTTCCTGACGGAAACCAACTTGTTTCATCTCTACTCTTGTGCTGAATTCTTTAGCAAAATCTTTAATTAAAAGTCTAAAATCGACTCTGTCATTTGCGGTGTAGTAAAAAGTCGCTTTTGACCCGTCGCCCTGAAATTCAATATCAGAAATTTTCATTTCCAATTTATGCTGAATCGCTAATTCACGCGCACGAACTTTCATTGGTTCTTCACGATCACGTGCTACAGACCAGATATCGATGTCTTTTTGAGAAGCTTTTCTGTAAATTTTAGGCACTTCATTACTTTCGTGATTGACACCTTTTTTCTTCATTTGAATTTTTACTAATTCTCCTGTCAAAGTAACAATCCCAATATCATGTCCCGGTGATGCAACAGTTGCTACAATATCACCAATACTTAAAGTTAATTTCTCTGAATTTCTAAAAAACTCTTTACGGCCGTTTTTAAAACGGACCTCCACACAATCAAAAATTGCTTCTCCATTAGACGGACTCATGTTCGCGAGCCAGTCAAAAACCGTCAATTTATTGCAGCTATCGGTGCCGCAAGTCCCATTATTTTTACAACCTTTTGGTGCGCCACCATCTGAGGTTGAACAACTTGTACATGCCATAATTATATATGTAGTGTTGCAAAAAAAGCAACTTAAGTTCATAAACGTTTGATCGGTAAAGATAGTATTTTTTTTAGTTTGCTTTTTAACGATTATCCCTAAGGTTTGTTAAATAGGTAAACTGCTCATTTTTAAAGAATAAGCTTGTAAAAATAATTAGCAATTTGGCTTATTCTAATACTATTTTACCTGATACCATCAAGACTATTTGATTAAACGGAGGAATTTTGCACCCTTAAAAAACTTTAATCTGTCAAATCTTTTTTTGACAGGAACTCAAGACTTGTAAAAGTCATAAAAAAGATACACGGTTTTGCGAAAGCAGAACTTTTTTAATATCAATCCTATAATATTAATTCGTCTATGCAAAAAAATACTACTCAAAAAACTGGATTTATTAAGTTGTTTTTCTTTCAATTTTACTTGATTGATTTATTTATATCTATCTTTTTATCGTCTAAATCTAATTTAAATACCAATTTAAAATTAGTTAAAATACTTGTATTTTTATTATTTTCTTCCGCTATACATAGTCAATGCATTGTTAATACAATAAATGCTGATTTCGAATATCCGGTTGTATCAAGATCCGGAGAAAACATTAATCAAAATAGCAATCCTTCCGTACTAGGCTGGAAAACCACAGCCCCAGATGGCATGATAGAATTTTGGAAATACGAAGGAGGAACTTCACGTAAAGCTTATTCTGGAAACCAGTTTGTAGAACTTAATGCTAATTACGCATCAGGATTATTTCAAGATTATGACACGTCTATAGCTACTTACTTTATTTATTCATTTGCCCATATGGGTAGGGATGGTATTGACTCAATGGTGTTAAAAGCTGGTCCTCCGGACGGCATTCAAACTGTCATAGCAACTGCCACTACAGACAAAACCGGCTGGAAACTCTATACCGGAATTTACAAAGTACCTGCTGGTCAGAATAAAACTCGATTTGTTTTTGAGGCTCTTTCAAGTTCTTCCGGAAATGCAACCGTAGGAAATTTTTTAGATGCCATAAACTTTACTGCAACCATAGATCCTCCTACATTAATTGGAGGCGTTTTGAATACCACTACTGGCTCTATCGAAAAAAAAGCTTGTCCCGGTACTTCTACTAATCTCACAGTTTCTGGAATGCCTGGTGCTGTTTTTTCATGGTATGATTCAACCGGAAAAACCTTACTTGGTACAGGTTTAACATATACAACTCCTTTCTTAACAAATAATACAAAGTATAAGATTAAACAAACGAATCCGTCTGGTTGCGAAAGCAGCCTACTGGATATTGAAGTTAAGGTAGAGAAACCGGTTAATATTGTTACCACTGGAGTGAGTATTTGTAAAGGTGGTAGTGGTTCGCTAACGGCATCAGAAAGTGTTCCGGTTCCAACAACAACATTCTCAGGTCATTGGAACTCTGCTACAGACCCAAAAGCGAAGACTATTTATACAGAATTAAATAACTCTACTTCTTGTAAATTTAGTGGTAGCACAACAAATTATACAGCAACTAAATTTACTGTAACTCTCTCTGGCACTTATGTACTTAAAATGACAGACACAGATGCTTATGATGGAGCTGCTTATATTTATAGCGGAGATTTTACACCTGGTAATTGTTTGGGAGGAGGAACATGGATTATTGGAGATGATGATATGGATGGTCTCGAAAAAGAGCCAAGACTAATAGCGAATCTGGAAGCTGGGGTTGAATACACATTAATATCAACTTTTTGGGCATTTAGGTCGGGATCATTTGTAGGAGATTACACCTGGACAATTACTCCGCCATCAGGTGGACAGTTTTTGTTAAATACTTTAAATTACTGGTATACATCTCTTACTGGAGGAGATCCAATTGGCTGGGGAAATACTTTTGATCCAGTTGGGGTAGCAGGTTCTGGCTTACCAGATACAAATACATCCAGCGAAACCACTTATTATGTAGATAATGGCACACTGTGTTCTACCAGAACTCCGGCAACTTTTACAATAAAAGCTTTACCTACATTAACAATACATCAACCAGCTGCAGTATGTTCATCTGCCACAGTTGATTTAACAGCATCAGCCATTACAACCAAAGGAAACTCAACTGATGAACTTAGTTATTATAGCGATGCTGACACCAATATTCCTTTATCAAACCCAACAACGGCAAGCGCAGGAACCTATTACATTAAAAGCACAACGACAGAAGGCTGCTCCATAACTCAACCTGTAACTGTTACCGGAACACCTTGTTTACCTGTTTTAAATGTTGATGTTAAATCGTTAACTAAATCAGTTTGTAATAAACTGAATGAAATTGTTACATACGAAATCACCATAACAAATACAGGTACTGCTAAAATTGATGGCGTCAGTTTATTAATCGAGTTCCCTTATGGAATCAATTCTTATTTTTCTACGATGTCCTATACCGGAAACGCTTCCGGTTCTGAGGGAGGTCCGATTGAGACTCCTTTTCAAAATCAATCAGTATTTAATACGTTTAATATTCCCGTTAATGGAACCGTAACCATTTTACTGAAAGGAAAAATATACTCACCAACAAGTGTTGTATACGGTATTAATGATTTCTATGCTCAAGCATCCTATCCTGATCCCTTAGAACCTTATACAATGGTTACTCCTTCTCTTAATATTATTAGTAATAATCCTATTTCAGGTTCTGGAAGTATAAGCTTTTCAACAGGAGAAAGAGTTCCCGGAACTAATTTTAATGGAAATCGTAGTACAGCAGATGATGTCGAGATAAACCGTTTACCTACCCTAACAATTAATCAACCAGCCGCGATATGTTCTACGGCTACTATAGATTTAACGGCTGCCGCAATTGCAAACAAAGGCACTACTACAGATGTATTGACCTATTGGACAGATGAGGCTGCAACGCTGCCTTTTGAAACTCCAACAGCTGCAAGTGCAGGTAAATATTATATTAAAAGCACAACGGCAGCAGGTTGTTCTATTGTGCAGCCTGTAACTGTTGAAACTAGTCCGAACAATACCGTTAGCAGTGCATCATCGATATCAGAAGTATGCGTTAATACTGCATTAACAAATATTACCCATACAACCACTGGGGCAACCGGTATTGGAGCACCAACAGGATTACCATCAGGAGTTACGGCTTCCTTGAATGCAAACACCCTTACCATTAGCGGTACGCCAACAGAATCTGGAAAATTTGATTATAGTATCCCTTTAACCGGAGGATGCGGAAATGTTATTGCAACAGCTACCATTAAGATAATAGCAAAACCATCAGTAGATGTCATTACAACTCCTGCTGCATTGTGTATAGGAGATGCATTAACTGTAACAGCTCCTACAGTAAACGATAATGGTTCAATTATAACAAATCAAGGCTGGTATTTAGATGGTACAGCATTTACTTCAGGAACAGCAGTAACATATGCTGACAACAATAAAAAATTAACTTATAAAGTTACTAATAGTTGTGGAACAACCATTAGCAATGAAGTCATTATTACTGTAAACGACAAACCGGCAATTACAGCTGCTGTAAATAATATTTTGTGCAAAACTAAGGCAGAAGGCAGTATAAATCTTACTGTTACCGGTGGAATTGCTCCTTATACTTATTTATGGTCAGGTACTGGTGTAGCTTCTAACGAAAAAAATCAGATAAATTTAGTCGCAGGCACCTATAAAGTAACCGTTACAGATTCAAAAGGGTGTAATTCTTCAGAACTATCAATAACTTTAACAGAACCAGCAACAGCACTAAGTGCTGCTTCTAGCAATAAAATAGATGTAAAATGTAAAGATGATGCTACCGGTGCGGTTGTAATTACTCCAAGCGGAGGAACTGCTCCCTATAACATTACTCCTGCTCAAACAGGTTTATTAGCAGGGACGCATACTTTTACCGTAACGGATGCCAACAGCTGTACAACAACAATCGACGTGACAATCAATGAACCAACTAAATTGGCTGCCTCCATTAGTAGTCAAATAAATGTATTACGTAAAGGAGAGGCCACGGGTTCCGTTGTAATTACTCCAAGCGAAGGAACATCTCCCTATAACATTACTCCGGCTCAAACAGCTTTAGCGGCAGGCTCGTATACTTTTACAGTAACTGATACCAATAATTGTGAAACAACGGTTCCGGTTACTATTACTGAGCCAGAAATGGCATTGATTGCTATAGCAAGTAATAAAGTAGACATAAAATGTAAAGGAGAGGCCACAGGATCAGTTTTAATAACAGGATCTGGTGGATCTGGCGGGTATACGGTTACACCGGAACAAACAAGTTTAGCGGCAGGATTGCATACTTTTACAGTAACTGATAGTAATAATATTTCTATAACTATAGACGTAACGATCAATGAACCGGATGCATTAAGTGCAGCTGCTTCAAATCAGGTTGATGCAAAATGTAAAGGAGACGATAACGGATCGGTTACCATCACGCCAAGTGGAGGAACCGCGCCTTATGACATAACTCCCGCTCAAACTGGGCTTACAGCGGGACTGCATACTTTTACCATAACAGACGCTAACAATTGTTCTACAACAGTTGAGGTAACGATCAATGAACCGGATGCATTAAACGCAGCTGCTTCAAATCAGGTTGACGCAAAATGTAAAGGAGACGATAACGGATCAGTTACCATCACACCAAGTGGAGGAACTGCGCCTTACGATATTACTCCTGCTCAAACTGGGCTTACAGCGGGACTGCATACTTTTACTGTAACCGATGCCAACAATTGTTCTACAACAGTTGAGGTAACGATCAATGAACCGGATGCATTAAGTGCAGCTGCTTCAAATCTGGTTGATGCAAAATGTAAAGGAGACGAT
>Ga0163161_10000183_pt1 | contig 57397 bp, 58 predicted proteins | sample S45metaG_FD_129847 | JGI IMG/M metagenome (GOLD analysis project Ga0163161, IMG submission 129847) | Switchgrass rhizosphere microbial communities from Kellogg Biological Station, Michigan, USA - S4-5 metaG | ecosystem: Host-associated > Plants > Roots > Rhizosphere > Soil | place: USA... | reverse complement strand
CCTCTCTCCCAAGTGGGCGAGGGGGGGGGAGGGAGTCGATTGTGGGCTGTTCAAAACTTGAGTTCGGCTCGATATACCAGGTCGGCGTAGCTCGGAAAAACAACTCGGTCAGTCGCCTCTCTCCCAAGTGGGCGAGGGGGGGAAGGGAGTCGATTGTGGGCTGTTCAAAACTTGAGTTCGGCTCGATATTCCAGGTCGGCGTAGCTCGGAAAAACAACTCGGTCAGTCCCCTCTCCCTCTGGGAGAGGGTTAGGGTGAGGGGCTTTTGCTCTACGTGGTCGATGCGGCACTAGCGGATGTGTGCGTCGAAGCCTTCGCTATCCGGCGCGATATCGCTCTTCAAAGTCAAAGCAGGAATCTCATACTCCCCACCATTCTGCTGCCGAAACCCGATCGGCCTCGTACTCCACAGCTCATCCAGCCGCCGCCCCAGTTCATCACAAGTCTCGGCATACCGCGCCGCATCCATCCGACTTGTCCGATACACCACAAACGGCGGCACCACTTCAAAACCGGGGTAATACAAAATCCCGTGTTGAATCGGAAACAGCAAATCATCCATCGGCCCGTTAATCCCTCGCGGTGCATAGTGCGATTCCCAGCCGCCAGTGGTAACCATCAACATCGCCCGTTTGCCTTTCATTTTCCCTTCGCCATAACGCTCGCCCCAACGACTGTCGGAATGTTCGCCGACGCCGTAGGCAAACCCATAGGCGTACACCCGATCGACCCAGCCTTTGAGAATCGCCGGCATGGTGAACCACCACAGCGGAAACTGCAGAATCAGCGCATCCGCCCACAACAGTTTTTCCTGCTCGCGAGCGATGTCGGTGGCTTGAGTGCCTTCGGCGTAGGCGACTTTCGAGTCGAGGGAGGCGTGGAACGGTTTAGTCGCATCGCGCTGCGGGGCATCGTCAGCGTCGAGGCTGGCTTTCCAGTTCATCGCGTAGAGGTCGGAGACCTGCACGGTGTGGCCGGCGGCTTGCAGGCGCTGGACGCTGAAGTCGCGTAGCGAGCCGTTGAGGGAAGTCGGTTCCGGGTGTGCGTAGACGAGTAAAACGTTCATGTTGAAGCTCCGTTAGCTGAGTGACTGCAGGATCGGCGTTCAACCGGTATATTGGAAATGAATGTCTGATATGCCTGGTATAGCCATGAATAATTTGAGACGACTGGATATCAATCTGCTGTTGACGCTGGATGTGCTGCTGTCGGAGCACAACGTCACCCGTGCGGCGCAACGCCTGAACCTGTCGCAGCCTTCGGTGAGCGTGCATCTGGCCAAGTTGCGCGACATCTTCGGTGATCCGCTGCTGTTGCCCGGGCCGCGTGGCATGCGCCCGACGGCGCGTGCCGATGAACTGCGTGAACCGTTGCGCGAAGCGTTGGAGGCGTTGGAGAGGGCGGTGGCGCCGGCCAGTGCGTTCGACCCGGCGCTGGCGACGCACACCTGGAAAATCGCCGCGACCGATTACGGCGAGTCGACGGTGGTGTTGCCGGCCCTCAGCAGATTGCGCGAACAGGCGCCGGGCACGCGTCTGGCGGTGATCGATCTGACCCCGGCGCATCTGGTCAAACAGGCCGAGCAAGGCGTGTTCGATCTGGCGCTGCACATCAGCGAAGATGCGCCGCCGGAGCTGCATCGACGTCCGCTGTTCACCGAGCGTTATGTGCTGGCCGGTAGAGTCGGGCATCCAGGTTTGATGCAGGCGCCGAGCCGCAAACAGTTCTGCGCGCTGGAACACGTGATGGTGTCGCGCGAGGGCGGAGGCTTTTTCGGGGTGACCGATCGGGCGTTGGCCGATGTCGGGCTGATGCGCAAAGTGGTGTTGTCGGTGCCGCACTTTCTGATGGCGATGTCGGTGCTGGCGGCCACCGATCTGGTGGCGATGCTGCCGTCACGCCTGGTGCGTGGCAACCCGGCGCTGCAAGTGGTCGACGTGCCGCTGGAAGTACCCGGTTACGAGATGGCGATGTTCTGGGGTGAACGCTCGCATCGCGATCCGGCGCACAAATGGCTGCGCGAGCATTTGCTGGCGTCGGTCTGAGGCGCAGTCAGGCGTGGCCGAGGGCAATCGCAAACGACACGACGATCATGCACGCAAACGCAAAATTGAGATTCATGAGGTATTCATCCTGAGCCTTTTAGAAGTGCGGCCATTCTGAACAGGTTGAAAGCAAAGAAAAAATTCGCCTTGTCGATTCCAATGATCGAAGCAATTGATACCCGGTCGGTTTGTGTTTACTTGGGGCTTTCGCTAGTCTTGCGAAACCTGCAATTACAAGCATAAACAGGCATAACCATGCACGATCATTCCGCAGCCGAACTGCCCTCTCTGCGCCGGCAGAAAATCCTTTTGCTCCTCGAACGTGACGGCAAGGTCATGGCCTCCGAGCTGAGTCAGCACTTTGCGGTGTCCGAAGACACCATCCGCCGCGACCTCGCCGAACTGGACAACGCCGGGCTGGTGCAACGCGTACACGGCGGGGCATTGCCGCGTCCGAAAGACTCCGGCAAGGATTACTTCACGCGGTTGGATGAGACTGATGAAGTGAAAGTCCGCCTGGCGCAACGGGCCGCGCAGGAAATTGAAGACGGGCAGATTGTGCTGTTCGATTCCGGCTCGACCACGCTACAAGTGGCGCGCTCGTTGCGTGCAGATATCAGCATCACGGCGGTGACCGCTTCACCGATGACGGCGATTGCCCTGTCTGAATTCAAGGCTGTGAAAGTGATTCTCGCTGGCGGCCAGTTGAACCCGCGGACGATGGCGGCGGGTGGGCATGAGGCGCTACGGCTGCTGGCCGGGATCAGGGCGGATCTGGCGATTACCGGGGTTTGTGCGATTCATCCGGAAGTGGGGATCACTTCGCTGCATTTCGATGAAGTGCCGGTGAAGCAGGCGATGCTCGATGGCGCCGCGCGGGTGATTGCGGTGACCACGGCGGACAAGCTCGGGGCGGTGGAGCCGTTTGTGGTGGCGCCGTGTGCGCGCCTGCATACGCTGATCACCGAGCAGCATGTGGCATCCGGGAGTGTGGAGGATTATCGGCGGTTGGGGATTGTGGTGGAGCAGTTGCCGGATTGAGGTTTTGTGGTGGAGCTGATGGCCTCATCGCTGGCAAGCCAGCTCCCACAGGTTTTTGCGGTGTACATGAAATTTGGGTACGCCACGGACACTGTGGGAGCTGGCTTGCCAGCGATGGGTCAGCAGGATCAACACAGGCTTAGCGAAGGCGCTCAAGCATCTGGTAATACCACATCCCCGCCGCCAACAACGGGTTACCGAGCAAATCCCCCATCGGCACACGAATGTGCTGGCACTGGGCAAACGTATCGAACTGCTCCATCTGCCCGGTGATCGCCCGGCCCATGATTTCGCCCATGATGTGCGTGGTCGCGATGCCGTGCCCCGAGTAGCCCTGGCAATACCAGACGTTGTCCGAGAGCTTGCCCAGTTGCGGGATGCGGTTGATCACGATGCCCATTGCGCAGCTCCACTGGTAATCGATCTGCACGCCTTTGAGCGCCGGGAAGGTTTGCTCGATGCACGGGCGCAGTTCGGCGGCGATGTCCCGTGAGTCCTTGCCGCTGTAGTTGGCGCCGCCACCGAACAGCAAGCGGCCGTCGGCGGTGAGGCGGTAGTAGTCGAGGACGAAGCGGCAGTCGTACACCGCGAGGTCTTCGGGGTTGATCTGTTTTGCCAGATCGCCCAGTGGCGCGGTGGTGACGATGCCGCCCATGGCCGGGAAAATTTTGCCCTTGAGCTGCCCCGGTTCGAGCTTGTGGTAGACGTCGCCGGCGAGCATCACCTGATTGGCGTCGATCTGCCCGTGAGCCGTGCGCACACCGGGCGTAGCGCCGTGAATAATCTCCAGCACTTCGCTGTTTTCGAAGATCAGCGCCCCGAGACTTTCCGCCGCCCGCGCTTCACCGATGCACAGGTTGAGCGGGTGCAGATGCATGTTGCGGGTATTCTTGATTGCGCCGTGGTAGAGGTCGCTTTGCAGCAGATCACGCACCTGACTGCGGTCGAGCAGGCTGACTTCATCGCCTAATCCGCGCCGTACGGCTTCTTCATGATCCTTACGCAAATCAGTCATGTGGCTGGGCTTGTACGCGGCGTGCAAGTGGCCGTGTTTGAGGTCGCATTGAATGCCGTATTTCTCGACGCGTTGCTGGATGATTTCATGTCCGCGCCAGCGCAGGTGCCAGATGAAATCATCGACTTCATTGCCGAGTTTCGCGCGCATCTGTTTGCGCATCGCGCCGTCGCCGGAAAGGCTGCCGGTGACTTGTCCGCCATTGCGCCCGGTGGCGCCCCAGCCGATCTTGTGGCTTTCGACGATGGCGACTTTCAGGCCTTTTTCAGCGAGTTCGACGGCGGTGGCGACGCCGGTAAAGCCGCCGCCGATGATCACCACGTCAACCTTGTGCCGGCCTTGCAGGGTCGGGTAGTCGGTGTCTTGGTTAAGGGTGGCGGTGTAGTAGGAATTGCAGCGTTCGGTCATGTCAGTGTCCACACAAATTCTTCGGTTGTACGCGGTCCCTGTAGGCCTTCGCCTGCTCGCGATAGCGGTGTGTCATTCACCTATGATGTGACTGACATGGCCTCATCGCGAGCAGGCTCACTCCTACAAGGGATAGTGGTGAATATTCAGGCGTCGGTGAGATACCAACGCCAATCCTGCTCACCCACTTCGGCCATGAACTGCCGATACTCGGCACGCTTCACCGCCAGATACACCCCGAGAAATTCCTGCCCCAACGCATCCCGCGCCCACACCGAATTTTCCAGCGCCTGCAGCGACGTCAGCCAATCCGTCGGCAGCAATTCCTTCGCCTGCGCATAACCATTGCCCTCGACCGGCGCACCCGGATCAAGGTCTTCACGAATGCCACGATGAATCCCGGCAAGGATCGCCGCCGCTGCCAGATACGGGTTGGCGTCGGCGCCGCAGATGCGGTGTTCGATGTGCCGGGTGTTGGCCGGGCCACCGGGCACGCGCAGGCTGACAGTACGATTGTCGACGCCCCAGGTCGGCGCCAGCGGCGCGTAGCTGTTGGCCTGAAAGCGTCGATACGAGTTGGCGTTAGGGCAGAACAGCAGCAGCGAATCGAGTAGCGAGGCGAGCATGCCGCCAATCGCCGTGCGCAGCAGCGGCGTGCCGGCCGGGTCTTCCGAGGCAAACAGATTGTGTCCCGCGCCATCGGCCAGACTCACATGCATGTGCATGCCGGTGCCGGCCAGATCATCGAACGGCTTGGCCATGAACGTTGCCTGCATGCCGTGCTTGTGGGCGATGGCTTTGACCAGACGTTTGTAGCGCACCGCCTGATCCATCGCCTCCAGCGCGTCGCCATGTTCGAGGGTGATTTCGACCTGACCCGGCGCGTATTCGGAGATCGCCGTGCGCGCCGGAATGCCGTGCAGTTTGCAGGCGCTGTAGAGGTCGGCGAGGAACGGTTCGATCTGCTCCAGTTCGCGTAAACCGTACACCTGAGTGTGTCGCGGTCGACCACCGTCAGCGTCCAGTGCCGGTTGCGGACGGCCGTTGTGATCGCGTTTGGCATCGAGCAAGTAGAACTCCAGTTCGCAGGCCATCACCGGGTGATAACCCTCGGCCTTGAGCCCGTCGATGACCTTGATCAGCAAGTGTCGCGGGTCGGCGATGCTCGCAGGCATGCCCTCGGTCGGGTGCATGCTGACCTGCACGGCGGCGGTCGGAATCTGCCGCCATGGCAGGCGCACCAGACTGCCTTCCAGCGGATAGGCGCGGCAGTCGATATCGCCGACGTCCCAGACCAGGCCGGAGTTCTCGACGTCTTCACCCTGCACGGTCAGACCGAGGATGGTGCTTGGTAGCGGTCGACCGCTTTGGTACACGGCGAGCAGTTCTTCGCGGTGCAACAGCTTGCCGCGTGGCACGCCGTTGGCGTCGAGAATGAACAACTCGATCATGTCGATATCGGGGTTCTGGTCAAGGAACAGGCGTGCGTCTTCGATGGCTGCGAATTTCATAATCAATCACTCACGATGGCGCCGCACAGGCGCGCAGATTCGGGCCGGACACGACGCGGCAAAAAGGCGTAGGTGTCCTGGCAGGGATATCAAGAAGCAGGGGACTGTCGCGGTTCTTTAACGGACGCGATCAGATAGACCGGGCGATATCCGGCGGGCGTGCGGAGTGACGCAGCTTGGAACGGCGCAGGGCCATGGGGAGATTGACGATACGATTCATACGCCGCCCCTGTGAGAGAGGGCGCGCAGGGTAGAGACGTTCAACGATTCTGGTTGTTGTAGTGACGTACTCATAACGCGTGTTTCCGTTGGCGGAAAACGTCGGCGGCGGGGGATGCCCGCCGACCGGTGTGCCCGGATAGTAAGGGGGAATTCGCGGGCGTGTAAACGGGAGATTCGCAGGCCAGGGTTCAGCGCATCAGTTCAAAGCCCAGCCCGGCGAGGGCGCAAACGATCAACACACTGATCACACCGCGTTTGAAAACGAACAAGGCCAATGCCGCCGCAACGGCCAGCGCCACTGAAAAAACATCTGTCGCCCCGTTAAAGCCATTCGGCCAGAACACGTGATAAGCGAAGAAACACGCCAGATTCACAATCACCCCGACCACGGCGGCGGTGATTGCCGTCAGCGGCGCGGTGAACTTCAGTTCGTTGTGCGTCGATTCCACCAACGGCCCGCCGGCGAGGATGAACAGAAACGAGGGCAGGAAGGTGAACCAGGTCACCAGCGTTGCTGCCAGTGCGCCGGCGGCAAAGGCATGTTCTGGGCCGAACGCCGGTTGCACGTAGGCACCGACGAAACCGACAAACGCCACCACCATGATCAGCGGGCCGGGGGTGGTTTCGCCGAGGGCGAGGCCGTCGATCATCTGTGTCGGCGTCAACCAGCCGTAATGCCCGACGGCACCCTGATAAACGTAAGGCAGCACCGCGTAGGCGCCGCCAAACGTGAGCAGGGCGGCTTTGGTGAAGAACCAGGCCATTTGCGTGAACGTGCCGTCCCAGCCGAATAATGCGGTCAACAACGCCATCGGTAAACACCAGAGCACTGCGCCGATCAAAGCCAGACGCAGCAGCTTCGGCAGGCTGAAACGGGCATGTTCGGGGGCCGGCGTATCGTCATCGATCAACGCCGGGCCGAAGGATTTCTCGCTGTTGCGCGCCCCTGCGTTGCTGAACCGCTGCGGTGCGAACCGTCCGCCCAGATAGCCGATCAACGCAGCCCCGAGGACGATCAAGGGGAAGGGCAGATTGAAGGCGAAAATCGCCACGAACGACGCCCCGGCAATCGCCCACAGCCAGGCATTTTTCAATGCACGCGAGCCGATGCGATGCGCGGCGTGCAGGACAATCGCGGTGATCGCCGGTTTGATCCCGTAAAACACCCCGGCCACCGCCGGCACGTCACCGAAAGCGACGTACAGCCACGACAAGCCAATCAGAATGAACAGCGACGGCAGCACAAACAGCGCACCGGCGATGACACCGCCCCAGGTGCGATGCAGCAGCCAGCCGATGTAAGTCGCCAGTTGCTGAGCCTCGGGGCCGGGCAGCAACATGCAGTAGTTGAGTGCGTGCAGAAAACGCTTTTCGGAGATCCAGCGCCGACGTTCGACCAACTCCTGATGCATGATCGCGATCTGCCCGGCCGGCCCGCCGAAACCGATGCAGCCGAGTTTCAGCCAGAAGCGCCAGGCCTGGCGCAGGGTGACGGGATCGGGGCGGGGCAGGTTGTTCGGCGCTGTGCTCAAGCGAGACTCCGGAGTTGAATCCTGGCGGAGTGGCTATCTAATCAGACTTTCAACCCTCACCCCAGCCCTCTCCCAGAGGGAGAGGGGGCCGACTGAGGTGTCTGGCGTTATCCATCGACCTGGAAGATCGAGTCGATTATGGATTTGATGGTCACCCGAGGGGGCCGACCGAGGTGTCTGGCGTTATCCATCGACCTGAAAAATCGAGTCGATTATGGATTCAGAGCCAATCTTTCAAGTCGGTGAATCTCTGCAATATCCCCCAATCAGTCCCCTCTCCCTTGGGGCGGTCCGACGTTTCGGGAGGGCTAGGGTGAGGGGCTTTTGCTTTTCAGGCATGCGCCAGGCTCCAGCGCAACGCCGCATCCCTATCGCTCTCACGGCCCTCGACCCAGTGAGAACCCTCAGGCGTAGTCTCGCGCTTCCAGAACGGCGCACGGGTCTTGAGCACGTCCATGATGAACGCGCACGCCTCGAACGCCATATGCCGATGCTTGCTGCTGACCCCGACAAACACAATCGGCTCACTCACCGACAACGCACCGACCCGATGCACAATCTCCACACCCAACAGCGGCCAGCGCTCGCGGGCCTCCTCGGCGATCTGTTCGAGGGCTTTTTCGGTCATGCCCGGATAGTGCTCAAGAAACAATTCATTCACGCTCTGACCAACATTCAGATCACGCACATAACCAACGAAATTCACCACCGCGCCGACCCGTGGATTGCGCGCGTGCAGATCGGCGGTCAACTGGCCGACGTCGAAGCTTTTGTGCTGGACGCGAATAGCCATCGATCAACCTCCGGTCACTGGCGGGAAAAACGCGATTTCATCGAAATCCTCAATCACCTGACTCGGCTGACACAACTCCTGATTCACCGCGCACATCAGGTTGCCGGCGCCGAGCACTTCACGCCACAGATCGCCGCGCTGCATGAGCATTTGCCGCACGTCTTCCACGCAGCCCAGCGTGTCAGTCAGCGGAATTTTTTCACCGCCCAGATTGAGCCGGTCACGGTAGCTGGCGAAGTAGTTGATCAGGATCATTGCGCGTCCTCCCATTGAAAGTGTCCCGAGCGACCGCCCTGTTTACTGAGCAGGCGGATATCGCCGATAACCATGGCCCGGTCCACCGCTTTGCACATGTCGTAAATGGTCAACGCGGCGACGCTGGCGGCGGTCAACGCTTCGAGTTCGACACCGGTCTGGCCGGTGAGGCGGCAGGTGCTGGTGATCTGCACGCGATCCGGTTCGCAGGCCTTGAGTTCGACGTGAATCGAACTGAGCAGCAGCGCATGACACAGCGGGATCAGCTCGTGGGTACGTTTGGCGGCCTGGATGCCGGCGATCCGCGCCACCGCGAAGACATCGCCTTTCGGGTGACCGTTGGCCTGGATCATTTGCAGGGTTTGCGGGCGCATCTGCACCCAGGCTTGCGCGCTGGCTTCGCGGCGGGTCGCAGCTTTGTCGCTGACGTCGACCATGTTGGCGCGGCCCTGATCGTCAAGGTGGGTGAGGGTGTGGCTCATGCGGAAAACTCCTGGATCGGGCTGTAAATTCGCGGGGCGTTGCGGTGCGGTACATGGATCAGATTGAGTCGGTGTTTGAGTGCCCAGCGCACGGTCAACGCGGTAGGCGCGGACAGACTGACGAGGGTGCCGAGGCGGGCGCGCACGGCTTTGTGAATCAGTTCGAGGCTGCAACGGCTGGTGACCACGACAAAGCCTTCAGCGGCATCGACGGCGGCGAATTGCATCGCGCCGATCAGCTTGTCGAGGGCGTTGTGGCGGCCGATGTCTTCGCGGCACAGCAAGGCTTCACCGTCAGCGTCGAAGAACAGCGCGGCATGCAAGGCACCGCTGCTGCGGGCCAGTTGTTGAGCGGCTTCGATGCGTTGGCGGATGCCGTCGAAATGTTCGGCCGGCGGCAGTGCTGACGGTTGCAGAATCTGCAGTTGCGGCAACGCCTGCTCAAGCGCTTCGACGCCGCAGATGCCGCAGCCACTGGTGCCGGTCATTTGCCGACGATGATCCTTGAGGGCCCAGAACGCCCGGCTGGAAATCTGCACGTCGGCCTGACAGGCCTGATCGAAATGCGTGAGGCGGATGTCGTAGATCTCGTCGACGCTGTCGATGATCGCGTTGCTCAAACTGAAGCCACGGATGAAGTCTTCGAGGTTGCCGGGCGAGACCATCATCACCGCTTGGCTCAGGCCGTTGTAGGTGATGGCGAGGGCGATTTCCGAAGCCAGCGCGGCGTGGGAGATGGCGGCGGCGGGCAGGTATTCGCGAAACGCCACTTGCGCCGGTTGTGGCGCGGGGGCGTTGGGTTCGCTGGTGGATTCTGTGAGGGTTTCGACGTGGCAGAGCATCTGAAAAGTCCCGAAGCGCTGAAGAGTGTTCAGGCTACGGGGGCGTTAAAAGTGCGTCCAATCGCTTGTTCCGATGTGGTGATTGCTTTGGTCGATCAACCAGGATTTGTCTTGGCTGGTCAGGCCCCATCGCTGGCAAGCCAGCTCCCACAGGTTTCTGTGTCGTGCACAGAAACTGTGATCACATCGGAAACTGTGGGAGCTGGCTTGCCAGCGATGAGGCCGGGACATCCACCCTTGCTTATTCGGCAGAAACCTCAACCCCAAACAACTTCCGCGCCTCGGCAAAACACTTCTCGGCAATCGCCGAACGCGGCTCGGTCTTGCGCATCACCAGGCCTAGCGGCGCCAGCACGCTGGCATCCGGCAACTGCATGAACGACAGGTGCTCGATCGGCTCCTCAAGCCCGCTGTCCAGCGGCATGATCGCGCAGCAGAAGCCTTGGTGAATCGCCTGCAACAGCTGATAGGTCGAATCGCTTTCCATGATCGGCTGCGGGCTGAGCCCACGGCTGCGGAAGCTCAAGTCGATGGATTTACGGTAATGCATGCCGGCGGTGATCATCCCCAGCGGTAATTCGGCGGCGTCTTCCCAGCTCATTTCCGAGCCTTCGAACTGGAAGTGGCGGTTGTCGTAGAGCAGGCCGACGCGGGTCTCGCCGATTTCGAAAAACTCGAAATAGTTCGGGTTGACGTGGTCCAGATAGCAGACGCCCAGATCAAGCTGATTGTTGCCCAGCCCGGCGATGATCTCGTCGGAACTGAGCGATGACAGGCTGAACTTCAACTCTGGATATGTCCCCGACAAACCCTGAATGTAATTGACCGGGTTGAAGCTGCTCAGCGGCACCAGACCCAGACGCAAGCTACCCACCAATTGCCCGCGACACGCCGCCGCTTCGGCGAACAAACCGTCATGCGCGGCGAGCAAGGTGCGCGCCCAGGCCAGCACGCGTTCGCCGGCCTGGGTGAAACCTTCGAAGCGCTGGCCACGGTTGACCAGCACCAGATCCAGCTCATCTTCGAGATTACGCAGGCGCATCGACAACGTCGGTTGGGTGATGTGGCAGCGTGCGGCGGCCTGGCCGAAGTGGCGGGTTTCGTCCAGCGCGATCAGGAACTTGAGTTGTTTGATGTCCACGATGGCACCTGCTCGATGGGGATTTTTTGATTGAGTATTGACGCGGATGCGCGAGACGCACGAAAAGCGCAGGGTGCGACGATCTCACTTGAACAGTTGTTCGTCCAATCGGAAGTATTTAAGGCACTATCGATCAGCTCTATCAGGCCCGGTTTTACTGGCCCTGAACAACGTGAAAGGCACCGATAGAGCCGGTCGATAATGTGGTTGGCCAGAGTGATTAGACAGTACTCATAAGTGGCACTTAGGCTGCTCGGCAATGTTGATTGACTGCTGCCGGAGAACTGCCATGAGTGCCAAAGCCGATGCCCTGTTTGTCCCCCTGAATATTGCCGTGCTGACGGTCAGCGATACGCGCGATTACGCCAGCGATACCTCGGGCCAGTTGCTGGTCAGTCGGTTGCTGGAAGCCGGTCATACGTTGAGCGAGCGCAACTTGCTCAAGGACGATCTGTACAAGATCCGCGCTCAGGTAGCGAACTGGATTGCCGACGAAGGTATTCAAGTGGTGCTGATCACCGGCGGCACGGGTTTCACTGGTCGCGACAGCACGCCGGAAGCGGTGGCCTGCTTGTTTGATAAGCAGATTGACGGCTTCGGCGAACTGTTCCGGGCGATTTCGATTCTGGATATCGGCACGTCCACCGTGCAAAGCCGCGCGCTGGCCGGGCTGTCGAACGGCACGCTGGTGTGCTGCCTGCCGGGTTCGACCGGCGCCTGCCGCACGGCGTGGGAAGGCATTCTTGCCGAGCAACTGGACAACCGTCATCGCCCATGCAACTTCGTCCCGCACCTGAAAGCCGTGCAAGCCTGCGGGTCACGCGGATGAGCAAAGCACCGTTGATGCCGGTCGAGGACGCCCTCGACCAATTGCTGTGCATGGCCAATGAGCAACGTCTGGCCGACAGCGAACTGCTGGCGCTCGACGATGCGCGTGGGCGGGTGCTGGCCAGTGATCTGGTGGCGACCCTCGACTTGCCGCCGTGGCCGAACAGTGCCATGGACGGTTACGCGCTCAATCTCGCCGATCTGCACCGACAGCCGCTGAAGGTCTCGCAGAAGGTTTACGCCGGGCTGGCGCCGGATACATTGCTGCCCGGCACCTGTGCACGGATTTTCACCGGCGCGCCGCTGCCGCCCGGCGCTACCTGCGTTGAGATGCAGGAGAACGTCGAAGTGCTGGAGGACGGCCGCGTGCGCTTCTTGCAGCCGTTGAAGGCGGGGCAGAACATCCGCGCGCAAGGTCAGGAAAATCGCGTCGGCGACATCCTGCTGCGCGCCGGCAAGCGCCTTGGGCCGTTCGAACTGGCGGTCGCCGCCGGGCAAGGGCTGGCGCAACTGCACGTGGTGCGTCGCCCGCGTGTGGCGTTGCTGTCGACCGGTGATGAGCTGGTCGAACCGGGTCAGCCGTTGCGCCCCGGCAGCATCTACAACAGCAACCGCGTATTGCTCGGCCACTGGTTGCGGGAATTGGGCTGCGAGGTGATCGACGCCGGCATCCTCCCGGATCGCCCGGCGCAGACGCGGCTCAAACTTGAGCAACTGCAAGTAAGCGTTGATCTGATTCTGACTACGGGCGGCGTGTCAGCCGGGGATGCCGATTGCCTCGGGCAAGTGCTGCGCGACAGCGGCAAACCGCTGTTGTGGAAACTGGCGATCAAGCCTGGCAAACCGTTGACGGTCGGGCATTTTGGCACGGTGCCGGTGATTGGTTTACCGGGTAATCCGACCTCGGCGCTGGTGACGTTTGGCTTGTTGGCGCGGCCGTATTTGCTGCGTATTCAGGGTGTGGAAGATGTCATGCCGCTGAGTTTTACGGTCAATGCAGGTTTCGACTGGCACAAGGCTGGCGGCCGCCGTGAATACCTGCGGGTGCGGCTGGAGGCGGGGCGTGCGGTGCTCTATCCCAATCAAAGCTCCGGCGTCCTGCTAGGTGCAACCTGGGCCGATGGCCTGGTGGAAATCCCCGAGAACAGCACGCACAACCTCGGCGACCCGCTGCGCTTCATCCCCTTCAACGAACTGTTCTGACCTCACCACCAATCAAACTGTGGGGGCATCAATATCCGCGGTGTACACAGAACCTGTGGGAGCTGGCTTGCCAGCGATGGCGGCAGGTCAGTTGGCATTGACGTTGGCTGATACGGCCTCTTCGTTGGCAAGCCAGCTCCCACAACGATTTGTGGTGATGCTTGATGTTGAGGATGTACACAGAACCTGTGGGAGCTGGCTTGCCAGCGATGGCGGCATGTCAGTCACATTGACGTTGGCTGACACGGCCTCATCGCTGGCAAGCCAGCTCCCACAGGGTTTTGAGGTGTCTGGAGAGCTACGGATCAGCTCAGCACATAGTCCACTGGCTTCAGCGCCGGCGGCACTTCGGCGCCGAGTTCGGCGAGGATGTCGCGTTCGATGGTGCGTACCAGCGCATCGGTCGGCAGGTCGTTTTCGTCGCGGCCAAACGGGTCTTCCAGTTCATCGGCAATCGCATCGAGGCCAAAGAACGTGTAGCTGACAATCGCTGTGAACAACGGTGTCAGCCAGCCCAGCGGTTCGGCCATGGCGAACGGCAGCAGGATGCAGAACAGATAAATCGTCCGGTGCAGCAACAGCGTGTAAGGAAACGGCAGGGGCGTAGTCTTGATCCGCTCGCACACCGCTTGCGCCTGGGTCAGGCTGGTCAGGTGATTGGCCAGCAACATGTAGCGCCACTCAGTCAGCTCACCGTTCTGGTGCAGATCGGAACACTGCTGGCCAACCGTCTGCAAAATGCGGCCGCTGTAATCCGGCGTCTGCGGATCAGGTTTCGGCATGATCCATTGGCTGCTCGCATCCGCTTCGCTTTCTTTACGCAAGCGCGCGTTCAACGCATGGGCAAAGCCGCACAGGTTGAGCAACAACGGCTTGCGCTCAGCCGATTCACGAATCACATGGGTTTCACGAATCACCGAGCGAATGTGCACGATCACTTCGCCCCAGGCTTTACGCGCCTCATACCAGCGGTCATAACAGGCGTTGTTGCGAAAATTCATGAAGATCGACAGCGACAAACCGAGCAAGGTAAACGGCGTGGCGTTGACCTTGGTGAAGTTGCTTGGATGGAGGATTTCCACCAGCACGATGGCCGAAGCCAGCAGGGTGACCATCAACGTGCGCATGGCAATGCGCTTGGCGATCGAACCCTTGAGGGTGAAGAGAATGGCGAACTGGTTGACCTTGGGTCTGATGATCATGCTGTGCGGTTCCGATAACCGATGAAACTGGCGGGATCAGCCGCCGGTCATGTTCATGAAGCGCACAACCTGAACATCGTCGTTCACTTCGAAATTATGTCGATACGGCTTGAGCTTCATCGCCTCGACAATGGCTTTCTCCAGCCGCTGCGGTTGGCCCGGGTGGGCGCGCAGCAGCGCTTTCAGATCCACCGAATGCTCGTTACCCAGACACAGTAGCAGGCGCCCTTCGACGGTGAGGCGTACGCGGTTGCAGGTGCCGCAAAAGTTGTGGCTGTGCGGTGAGATAAAACCCAGACGAATGTCCGGCGCCTCGGCCAGCCGCCAGTAGCGCGACGGGCCTTGGGTCGACTCCGCCGAGTCGATCAGGGTGTAGCGTTCGGCAATCTTTTCCCGCACCTGGGCGCTGGAGAAAAACGACTCGGCGCGACTGTGTTCACTGATGATCCCCAGCGGCATCTCTTCGATGAAAGAGACGTCGAGCTGACGGTCAATGGCGAAGCTGACCAGATCGTTGATCTCTTGATCATTACGGCCCTGCATCACCACGACATTGAGTTTAGTGCGGGTGAAACCGGCCTTGCGCGCAGCATCGATGCCGTTGATCACCTGCGCCAGATCGCCGGTGCGGGTCATCTGTTTGAAGCGCTGCGGATCAAGACTGTCGAGGCTGATGTTCAGGCGTTTGACCCCGGCGTCGAACAGCGGTGCCGCGAGTTTGCCCAGTTGCGAGCCGTTGGTGGTCATGCACAGTTCGCGCAGGCCGGGCAGGGCGGCGATCTGCTCGCAGAGCTTGACCACGCCCGGGCGGATCAATGGCTCGCCACCGGTCAGGCGAATCTTGCGCGTCCCCAGCGCCACAAAGCTCTGCGCCAGTTGATAGATTTCCTCCAGCGTCAGCACTTGTTGGCGGGGCAGAAACTGCATGTCTTCGGCCATGCAATAGACGCAGCGGAAGTCGCAGCGGTCGGTCACCGACATGCGCAGATAGTCGACGCGGCGGTTGTAACCATCGATCAAGACACGCTCTGACATGACAGCCTCGCAGGAATGAAAACCCCGGTTGAAGGAGTTTGGTCAGCGCAGGTTATGGCTAACTTTAAGTGCCGTCCAATCACTGTTAATGAACAGCTGATTGATGCCGTCGATGAAGAATTATTTTGCGCAAAAAGTTGCTTCGTTAGTTTCGCAAAGCCCCGTAAATAAAGGGTTTTAATCCGTGATAGATGCTTTCGATAAGTCGGTCATTAATAGCGATTAGACAATGTTTTGTAACGGTTCATATCCTTGCCCCGGCAAACCCAACGACCCCTTTTCAACCTTGAAAGTCGGCCGTCGCTGTTTAACCGAATCAGGTTCATGCCTGTGTGCATCGTCATGGAGAGTCCCATGTCACAAGTCGACCGTTACAAACCCTACAAAGGCGCCGCTGCCGGTTGGGGCGCTGTTATCAGCCTGACCAAATCCTGGCTGGGCAGCGAAAACGCCCTGAAAAACATCCGTGCCATGCTCAAGACCAACCAGAACGGCGGCTTCGACTGCCCGGGTTGTGCCTGGGGCGAGGCGCCGGGCGCGAGCATGTTGAAGTTCTGTGAAAACGGCGCGAAAGCGGTGAACTGGGAAGCGACCGGACGTTTGGTCGACCCGGCTTTCTTCAACAAGTACACAGTGTCGAGCCTGGCCGAGCAGAGCGACTACTGGCTGGAGTATCAGGGTCGTCTGACACACCCGATGCGCTACGACGCGCGGGTCGACCGCTACGTGGAAATCAGTTGGGAAGATGCTTTTGCGCTGATCGCTGATCATCTGAAAAACCTAAAATCGCCGCATGAAGCCGAGTTCTACACCTCGGGCCGCGCGAGCAACGAAGCGGCGTTTCTCTATCAATTGTTCGTCCGCGCCTTCGGCACCAACAACTTCCCCGACTGCTCGAACATGTGCCACGAAGCCAGTGCGGTGAGCATGATCGAGACCCTCGGTGTCGGCAAAGGCACCGTGGTCTACGAGGATCTGCATCACGCCGACGCGATTTTCGTCATCGGCCAGAACCCCGGCACCAACCACCCGCGCATGCTCGAACCGCTGCGTGAAGCGGTGAAGCGCGGCGCGCAAGTGGTCTGTATCAACCCGCTGAAAGAGCGTGGCCTCGAGCGTTTCCAGAACCCGCAGAACCCGATCGAAATGCTCAGCAACGGCTGGGAAGCGACCAACACCGCGTACTTCCGCCCAGCCCTTGGTGGCGACATGGCGATGATTCGCGGCATGGTCAAATTCCTGTTGCAGTGGGAACGCGAAGCTCAGACGACTGGCGGCGAGCCGGTGTTCGATCATGCGTTCATTGCCGAGCACACCACAGGGCTCGACAGCTATCTGGCTGAAGTCGAGGCGACAAGTTGGGAGCACATTCTCGAGCAGTCCGGCGTGCCGTTGCATGACATCGAACTGGCCGCGCGCATGTATGGCCGCGCCAAAAGCGTGATCATGTGCTGGGCCATGGGCCTGACCCAACACGTGCATTCAGTGGCAACCCTGCAGGAAGTCATCAACCTGCAACTGCTGCGCGGCAACGTCGGCCGTCCGGGCGCGGGGCTGTCGCCGGTGCGCGGCCACAGTAACGTGCAGGGCGACCGCACCATGGGCATCAACGAACTGGCGCCGAAGGACTTGCTGGACGCGCTGCAAAAACGCTTCAACTTCGACGTGCCGCGCATGCACGGCCACAACACGGTGATGGCGATCGGCGCCATGGAACGTGGCGATGCCAAGGTGTTTATCGGTCTGGGCGGCAACTTTGCCCAAGCCACGCCGGACACCCCGCGCACCCACGCAGCGATGCGCAAACTCGACCTGACCGTGCACATCGCGACCAAGCTCAACCGCAGCCACTTGGTCACCGGTCGCGATGCGCTGATCCTGCCGTGCCTCGGGCGCACCGACATCGATATTCAGGCCGAAGGTCCGCAAGGCGTGACCGTCGAAGACACCTTCAGCATGGTGCATTTGTCGTTCGGTCAATTGAAACCGAAGTCGGCGCAGTTGAAATCCGAGCCGGCGATCATTGCTGGGATCGCCGCCGCGACGTTGGGCAAGCACCCGATCGATTGGGAGTGGGTGGTGGGCGACTACGGGCGCATCCGCAACCTGATTGCCGACGTGATTCCGGGCTTCGAAAACTTCAATGAAAAACTGCTGATTCCGGGTGGCTTCCACCTCGGTAACGACGCTTCGGATCGGGTCTGGAACACCGCCAGCGGCAAGGCTCAATTCACCCCGTGCGTGCTGCCCGAGCACTTGATCAGCGAGGGCGTGCGCAACCTGCCGGTCAAGCCGCATCTGATTCTGCAAACCATGCGTTCCCACGATCAGTACAACACCACGCTGTATGGCCTCGATGACCGTTATCGCGGTGTTTACGGCATGCGCGATGTGATCTTCGCCAACGAGCAGGACATCCAGCGCCTGGGCTTTGAACCGGGGCAGAAGGTTGATCTGGTAGCGCTGTGGGACGACGAGCGCGAGCGTCGGGTCAGCGGTTTCACCCTGATTGCCTACGACATTCCGCCAGGGCAGGCAGCGGCGTATTACCCGGAGACCAATCCGCTGGTACCGCTGGAAAGCTACGGCGACCGCACGTATACGCCGACCTCCAAATTCGTCGCGATCCGCCTCGAAGCCGCGAAGGTCAGCAACCTGATCCCGTCGTCGGTGGCGTAACCCGCCACTCATAAAAACATTGGCAATTTGACTGGCTGCAGGCGTTCGCGTCTGGCGGTGGCCCGGGTTCGTGCTGCCGCTTTTCAGCCTGGATGAGGACATCATCATGTTCAATCTGGAGGCACTGGACCTGGCGCGAATTCAATTCGCGTTCACGGTTTCGTTCCACATTATTTTCCCGGCGATCACCATTGGCCTGGCGAGTTTCCTCGCGGTACTCGAAGGCCTGTGGCTGAAAACCCGCAATGACACGTACCGTGATCTCTACCATTTCTGGTCGAAGATTTTCGCGGTCAATTTTGGCATGGGCGTGGTTTCGGGACTGGTCATGGCGTACCAGTTCGGCACCAACTGGAGCGGCTTCTCGGATTTTGCCGGGAGCATCACCGGGCCGCTTTTGACCTATGAAGTGCTGACTGCGTTCTTCCTTGAGGCCGGTTTCCTCGGGGTGATGCTGTTCGGCTGGAACCGTGTCGGCCGTGGCTTGCACTTCTTTGCCACGGTAATGGTCGCCATCGGTACGTTGATTTCGACGTTCTGGATTCTTGCGTCCAACAGCTGGATGCAGACGCCGCAAGGCTTTGAAATCGTCGACGGTCGGGTGATGCCGCTGGACTGGCTGGCGATCGTGTTCAACCCGTCGTTCCCGTTCCGGCTGGCGCACATGGCGATTGCCGCGTTTGTCGCCACGTCGTTCTTCGTCGGTGCCTCGGCTGCCTGGCATTTGCTGCGCGGCAATAACACGGCGCCGGTGCGCAAGATGTTTTCCATGGCGTTGTGGATGGCGTTGATCGTTGCGCCGATCCAGGCAGTGGTCGGTGACGCCCATGGCTTGAACACGCTGGAACATCAACCGGCAAAAATCGCCGCCATCGAAGGTCACTGAGAAAACGCCGACAACGGCCCGACGCCGCTGGTGCTGTTCGGCATCCCGGATATGCAGGCGGAGAAGACCAAGTATGCGCTGGAGATTCCCTATCTCGGCAGCCTGATCCTCACCCACAGCCTCGATAAGCAGATCCCGGCGCTGAAGAGCTTTCCGAAAGAAGACCGGCCGAATTCGACCGTGATTTTCTGGAGCTTCCGCGTCATGGCCGGGTTGGGGATGTTGATGATCCTCGTTGGTTTGCTGGGGTTGGCGCTGCGCTGGGGCGGCAAGCTTTATCAGCATCGCGGCTTCCAGCGACTGGTGTTGTTGATGGGGCCGAGCGGGCTGATTGCGCTGCTGGCCGGTTGGATTACCACGGAAGTCGGGCGTCAGCCGTGGGTGGTTTATGGCTTGTTGCGCACTCACGACGCGGCATCGCATCACTCGGTGGCGCAGATGAGCACGTCGCTGGCGCTATTCGTGGTGATCTATTTCACCGTGTTCAGCGTGGGCATCGGCTACATGATGAAACTGGTGAAAAAAGGCCCGCAGCCGCACCACGAACATCCGCCTGCGGGCGATGAGTTGCAGGCGCCGCGTCGACCGATTTCGGCGGCTACCGCCCCTATGAAGGAGCATTGAGTCATGGGTATTCAAGGTATCGATCTCTCGTTGATCTGGGGAGTGATCATCGCCTTCGGGGTGATGATGTACGTGATCATGGACGGCTTCGATCTGGGCCTGGGGATCCTGTTTCCGCTGATCCCGGATGAGCAGGAACGCGATGTGATGATGAACACCGTCGCGCCGGTGTGGGACGGTAACGAGACGTGGCTGGTGCTCGGTGGCGCGGCGTTGTATGGCGCGTTTCCGCTGGCGTACGGGGTGATTCTCGAGGCGTTGTATCTGCCGCTGATCCTGATGCTCTGCGGGCTGATTTTCCGTGGCGTGGCGTTTGAGTTTCGCTTCAAGTCTTCGCCGCAAAAACGTCATTGGTGGGACAAGGCGTTTATCGGTGGCTCGCTGTTGGCGACGTTCTCCCAGGGTGTGGTGATTGGCGCGTACGTGTCCGGGATTCCGGTAGTCGATCGGCAGTTTGCCGGCGGCGGTCTGGACTGGTTGGCACCGTTTCCGCTGGTGTGTGGCGTGGGGCTGGTGATCGCGTATGCGTTGCTCGGCAGTACGTGGTTGCTGGTCAAGACCGAAGGCATGCTGGAGTCGCGGATGCGTCTGTTCACCCGGCCGCTGGCCTTGCTGTTGATGGCGATGGTGCTGGTGATCGGCGTGTGGACCCTGCAACTGCATCCGGAGCTGGCGACACGTTGGTCGACACACGGGCATCTGCAGGTGTTTGCCGGATTGGTGGTGTTGGCGTTGCTGGCGCTGTTCGGGCTGCTGCGTACGTTGCGTCAGCGCCATACGCACTGGCCATTCGTGTTTACGCTGGTGCTGATGTTGCTCGGTTACATCGGCCTGGCGCTGAGTATCTGGCCGAACATCATCCCACCGTCGGTGAGCATCTGGGCCGCCGCGTCACCGCCGTCGAGCCAATTGTTTGCACTGATTGGCGCACTGTTCATCCTGCCGGTGATTCTGATGTATACCTTCTGGAGCTACTACGTATTCCGCGGCAAAGTGAGGATTGGCGATGGCTACCATTGATTCGCGCGAAGTGAAGAACAGCCGCTGGTACAAGCGTCTGGGCTGGCTGTTGTTGATCTGGCTGGGCAGCGTGGTGTCGCTGGCGGTGGTCGCCAGCCTGCTGAAACTGGCGATGTATGCAGCGGGGATGAGGACCCACTGAGCCTGAAAAACCGCAGCCAGGCTGCGGTTTTTTATTGCCTCAATCTTCCGAGCGACTGCTGACCCTGTGGGAGCTGGCTTGCCAGCGATAGCGGTGGGTCAGTCGACATCAATGTTGAAGGGGCGGGCCTCATCGCTGGCAAGCCAGCTCCCACAGGGTTTTGTGTTGTTCAGGGATGATGAGCATTACACCGATCATTGTGGGAGCGAGCCTGCTCGCGAAGGCGTCAGGTCAGACAATGTTGATGTTGAATGTAAGGGCCTCCTCGCGAGCAGGCTCGCTCCCACATTGGATCTCGGTTCGGCCGAAGATCTGCTGATCAACTCAAGCCCCTGTGGGGGCGGTGTGTTTGAGATTTGAGTTACTGGGCGCCGAACATCGCGGTCCAGTAGATACCGGCACTGCTTTTCGGGTCGGTCGCGTAGGCGGCGCCGAGTTCCTGGTATTGCGGGTTCATCAGGTTGGCGCAGTGGCCGGGACTGGCGAGCCAGCCTTCGACGACTTTGTGCACGGTGTCTTGTCCGGCGGCGATGTTTTCGCCGACCTGTTGGCCGCTGTAGCCGGCGAGTTCGGCGCGATCGCCGGGAGTACGGCCGTCGCGGTCCTTGTGGTCGAAGTAGTTGTTGTTGGCCATGTCGCGGCTGTGATCCTGGGCGATCGTGCCCAGCGTCGCGTTCCACGCCAGCGGTGCGGCAGCGGCGAACGCCTGACCACCACACTGACGCGCCTGACTACGGGCGACATTGAGTTCACTGAGCAACTTCTGTCCCTCACTTTGCGCGTCACCGAGCTTGGCCGACAGCAGCGGCCGCGCCAGCACGATGCGCCAGTCACGGTCATCGCGGCTGACACCGACATCGACGAACTGCGGATCGAGCACCACCTGACAGAAACTCTCCTGAATTGCCTTCATCGCCGACGCCGCATCACGCGGGCCGTTGAGCGTGATCGCCTGCACATTGACCATCGGGTAACTGGCGCTGGCCATGGCTTGCTGCAGATCGACGGCACCGGTAGCGCGTAATCTCAGCCGTGGATCAGCTGACAGCGGTGGCAGTTCGTTCGACGCCTGACTGCCGCAACGCTGCGGCTGGCTGCGGTAGCTGTTGATCGACTCGATCAGTTGCGATTCATCGCCAGCCATGGCAGGAATGGCAAACATAACGCCCACGGACAAAACGGCAAGACGCAAAACGGATGGCATGAAGCGCATGGAAATCTCCCTGGAGCTGAATGCGCCCATGATGCGCGAAAGGCCCCCGGGGAGTGCAATGTCTTTTTTCTTCATTCAGCGGTTTTTCTGCGCAACTTTGCCGATGGATTTGCCGTCTACACTCACCGAAGACCCCGGGATACGGGTGTCTCCCCGACGTAACACCTTGCCCGACTCGGGCGCTGCCGGAAGAACAGACATGGGATTGAAAGGCTGGGCGGGTTGTCTCGTATTCACCTTGTTGGCAGGCTCTGCATGGGCCACCGATCAGGCCCCGATCAAAGCGAAGGCTGAAGAAAAAGCCCAAGTGCTGGAAGAGAAAGCGGCGGACAAAGTCAGCGCCGCACCGGCACCGAAAGCCGAAGCCATTACCCCCACCGAAGTGCAGGCAGTGGACCCGGTCGGCGCCGCGCCGCTGGATGATCCGATCACTTGCCTGGCGCGCAGTATCTATTGGGAAGCCAAAGGCAAAGACACGCCGGAAATGGAGGCCGTGGCCAGTGTGGTGATGAATCGCCTCGGCCACGAAGGTTTCCCCGATACGGTATGCGCTGTCGTCAAACAAGGCTCGGAAACCAAGAGCTGCCAGTTTTCCTGGTGGTGCGACGGGCGTCCGGATCAGGTCAAGGAAGATGCCGAATACACGCTGGCCAAGGACATCGCCCGCAAAGCGCTGAACCGCCAACTCAAGGATCGCACCAACGGCGCGCTGTATTTCCACGACCGCAATGTGCATCCGAGCTGGGCCAAGGAGTACCGCAAGACTGCCGAAACGAAAAAATTCCTCTTCTACAAACCAGCGGGTGGCGACGCGCGTTAAGCGCAGACCTGCCGCACACAATCGCGCAACCAGCGATGCGCCGGGTCGGCGTCCATGCGCGGGTGCCAGAGCATCGACACGCTGATGTCCGGCATCGCGAAGGGCAGGGCGAAACTGTGCAGGCCGGTGCGCAGTTTGCTCGTATGACGTTGTGGAACGGTGGCAATCAGGTCTGATTCCCGCACCAGCGTCAGCGCTGCCGAGAAGCCACCGAACGAGGTGACGATGTCCCGCGTCAGTCCGAACGCGAGCAGTGCTTCGTCGACCGGGCCGCTGCTGCGCCCACGTCGGGAGATAAGAATGTGCTGGCCACCGGCAAAGCGCTTGCTGGTTATTTTTCCCGCGCTCAACGGATGCCCCTCACGCACTACACCGATCCACTGATCTTGAAACAGGATGCGGCTGTGCAGCGTCGGGTCGGTGCTGTCGTCGACTACGCCGGTTTCCAGATCGACGCGACCTTCGCGCAACGGCGTGCTGTCCTTGTCGGCTTTCTGCACAAAACGCAGGCGCACGCCGGGCGCTTCTTCAGCGATGCGCGCGAGCAGGGCGGCGGCAAAGGTTTCGACAAAGCCGTCGGTGTTGCGCAGGGTGAAGGTGCGTTGCAAGCGGCCGGGGTCGAGCACTTCGGCAGGTCGTAAAACCGCCTCGGCGTCTTGCACCAGATGGCTGACTCGTTCGCGTAATTCCAATGCGCGGGGGGTTGGCACCAAGCCACGACCCGCTCGCACCAGCAACGGATCTCCGGTGGTTTCGCGCAGACGGGCAAGGGCGCGGCTCATGGCCGACGGGCTCAACCGCAAGCATTGGGCGGCGCGGGCGACGCTGCCTTCACGCAGTAACACGTCGAGGGTAATCAGCAGGTTCAGATCCGGGGCGCTCATGACATGGCGTTCCATGCAGGTATTGAGTGCAAAGCATGCGTCTTGCGCCGTGTGTTGTCGAGGCTCAGGCTATGGCCGGTCACCTTTGCACTGTGAGCCTGCCATGTCCCAAGAATCCCTGAGCACTTCGGCCCGATGGGCGCTGACCAGTCTGGCCCTGTCGATGTTGATGCCGTCGCTGGACACCAGTATTGCCAACGCAGGGTTGCCGATTCTGGCGACGGCGTTCGAGGCGACGTTTCAACAGGTGCAATGGATCGTGCTGGCTTACCTGCTGGCGATCACCACGCTGATCGTCAGTGTCGGGCGGCTGGGCGATGGCTTTGGTCGACGTCGATTGCTGTTGATCGGGATCGGCATTTTCACCAGCGCTTCGTTGGCCTGCGCGCTGGCACCGGGACTGGGCTGGCTGATCGGTGCGCGAGCGGTGCAAGGCGTCGGCGCGGCGATCATGTTCGCCTTGACCGTGGCGTTGGTGGCCGATGCGGTGCCCAAATCGCGGGCGGGCAGCGCGATGGGGTTGCTGGCAACAATGTCGGCGACGGGCACCAGTCTCGGGCCGTCGCTGGGCGGGCTGTTGATGACGCATGTCGGCTGGCAGGCGATATTTTTGCTCAACGTACCGCTGGGCTTGCTCAATGCGTGGCTGGTGTACCGCTATTTGCCGGCGGATCGGGCAACAGGGCCGCGAGTCGCGTTCGATTATTCTGGCAGCGTGGTGCTGGTGTTGACGCTGGCGGCCTATGCGCTGGCAATGACCCTTGAAGGTTTCACCGTGCCATTGCTGCTGGCCACCCTGGGCGGCGCAGGATTGTTCATCGTGGTCGAGATGAAGGCCAAGTCGCCGCTGATTCGTTTGTCGCTGTTTAGCGACGCGCGATTGAGCAGCAGTCTGACGCTGACGTTGCTGGTGACCACGGTGATGATGACCACGCTGGTGGTCGGTCCGTTTTACTTGCACCGGGGTTTGGGTCTCAGCAGCACAATGGTCGGCGTGGCGTTATCGATCGGACCGCTGTTGTCTGCGTTTGGCGGTGTGCCGGCCGGGCGTCTGGTGGATCGTTTCGGCGCGCGCCGGATCGTGCCGGGCGCGTTGCTTGGCATGGCCTGCGGTTGTGGCTTGCTGGCGCTGTTGCCGATGAGTCTGGGGTTGCCCGCCTATTTGCTGCCGATTGCAGTGGTCGCCGTCGGCTATGCGCTGTTTCAGGCGGCGAACAACACCGGGTTGATGGCCGGAGTTCGTCAGGAGCAGCGCGGCGTGGTTTCGGCGATGCTCGGGCTGGCGCGCAATCTTGGGTTGATTACCGGGGCGGCAGTAATGGGTGCGGTGTTTGCGCTGGCGGCGGGGGATCCAACGCAGGCGCCGGCAACGGCGATTGCCAGTGGATTGCATATCACTTTCGGCGTCGCCTCAGCACTGATGCTGACAGCCCTGATCATCAGCCGAGCCGAGATCAAGCTGTGGGAGCGACAGCGCGCCGATTCGACCTGCTCGCGGTAGCTGCGGGTCAGGGAAAGTTGATGTTGATCAAGCTGACCTCATCGCTGGCAAGCCAGCTCCCACAGGGTTTTGGGTTGGCCGGAAATCTGGATTCAGCGCCAATCATTGTGGGAGCTGGCTTGCCAGCGATGACGGCGGAAAAGTCGATGAAGGTGATTGTCGGGCGGGGAAGAACAATTCGAAGCAGGTGATGCCATCGACACTGCTGACGCTATAGCGGCCCTGATGCAACTGCATGATGGTCGCGACAATCGACAGGCCCAGACCATTGGATTGCGCCGAGCGCTCGCGTGACTGATCGACGCGGTAAAAACGCTCGAACAGCCGGGCTAAATGTTCAGGCGCAATGGTTGTGCCCTGATTGCGCACCCGCAGATAACTGCCATCCAACTCGGCAATTGCCTCCACCTGCACCGTCGAATCAGCCTCTCCGTACTTGATCGCATTGGCGCACAGATTGGCCAGTGCGCGGCGTAGCAGCATCGGCTCGGCCCAGATCACACCGCTGCCACGGGCCTCGATACTCATCCCGACATCTGCCGCCAATCCTTCAAAGTAATCGGCAATGCGTTGCATCTCATCCGCCGCATCCAGCTCCTGGCGCTGGCTCAGGGCACTGGCCGGATCGGTGCGCGCCAGAAACAGCATGTTGTCGAGCATCCGCGTCAGCCGTTCGAGCTCTTCGACGTTGGAGGCGAGCAACTGCTGATAAGCCTCGATACTGCGATTCTGCTGCAGCGCGACCTGGGTTTCGCCGAGCAGGTTGTTGATCGGCGTGCGCAGTTCATGGGCCATGTCGGTGGACACCTGACTCAATTGCGCAAAACCCGTGGCGAGGCGGTCGAGCATGGCATTGAACGCCTCGATCATCGGCTGCAATTCTCGCGGCGCACCGCTGCTGGCGAGGCGTTCGCCGAGGTTGCCGACACCAATGCCATGTGCGTGCTTCGCCAGTTGCCGCAACGGCAGCAAACCGCGATACACCAGCAAACAACCGACCACCGCCAGTAACAGCGCCGCCAGCGAGGCGAGTCCATAAACACTCAAACGGTAATTGGCGAGCATCGCCGTGCGCTCGCTCATCAGGCGCCCGGTGGTGACTTGCAGATTGCCCAGTTCGCCGGAATCGATACTCGCCGCCACCGCCGAAAACGGCACGCCGTCGACACTCGGCAGATGCTGTACGTCTTTGAGTGTCATCGCATGATCGATGGGCACCGCTGGCAACGTCGGTGTATTCAGGTTGCCCGGGTTGACCACCAGCAGCGGCGGTTGCCCCGGCGTGCCGATGGTCAGCAGTGCTTCGTGGTTGCCGAGCATGTTCTGGAACAGCGCCGGTTTGTTCTTGATCAGCTCCAGAGTGTTGCTGTCGTTGAGAAAGGTGCGCAACTGATCGACGCGGCTGACCAGCGCTGTGTCATCACGGCGGATCAACTGTTGCTCCAGTTCGTTGTACAGCGCAGCGCCGAGGCCAGCCAGCGAGGCGAACGCAAGCAGGGCGAACACCAGCGCCAGGCGCAAGGTCAACGAATACGGCCGAGGGCTGCTCATGGCTGCGTATCGAAGCGATAACCGATGCCGCGCACGCTGTGGATCAGCTTGAGCTGGAACGGATCATCGATCTTCGCCCGCAAGCGGCGCACGGCGACATCGACCACATTGGTGTCGCTGTCGAAATTCATGTCCCACACCCGTGAGGCAATCAGCGAACGCGCCAGCACTTGCCCGGTATGCGTGGCGAACAACTGCAGCAACGCAAACTCTTTGTTGGTCAGGGTGATGCGTACACCGGCACGGCTCACGCGGCGCTTGAGTACGTCGATCTGCAGGTCGGCGACTTGCAGTTGTTCGTCTTCATGGATCGGCCCGCGCCGGGTCAGGGTGCGCAGGCGCGCCACCAGTTCGGCAAAGGAAAACGGCTTGATCAGGTAATCATCAGCGCCCAGTTCCAGGCCTTTGACGCGGTCAGCAATGTCATCGCGAGCAGTGAGGAACAGCACCGGCGTGTCAGCCTCCTTGCGCAACCGGCGCAGGACTTCCCAGCCATCCATTTTCGGCATCATCACATCGAGCACGATCACATCGAAACTGTGTTCCAGCGCCAGGTGCAGCCCGTCGGCACCGTCGCGGGCGAGGCTGACGCTGTAACCCAGTTCCTGTAATCCGTTGAGCAGGTAATTGCCGGCCTTGGGTTCGTCTTCGACAACCAGAATATTCATCGATCAGTCTCAATGGTCATTGATGCAGCCGCTGCCTTGTACCTGATAGTCCAGCACATGTTCGCGGCCCTGATGGTCGAGGTAATTCAATTGCGCCGGGACCACGCCACACGCTTGTGAAATATCGGTGCTGGACAGGACTTTGTCGACATCCAGATTGACGTAGAAGCCGGATTTGTCATGAATCACGGCGGTGTCGGGCATGTTCGCGGCGAACGCGCTGCCGGTGGCGAGGAGGGCGGTGAAGGCGAGCAGGAGGCTTTTCATGGTCAGTCACTCAGTGATCAAAGTTGATCGGCATTGGCGCCGGGACAACTTCAGGCTACCGAGCGATCCGCACGGCAAACCGACAGCTGAATGACAAAGTTGTAATGAAAGTGACTGCGAATCTCCCTGTAGGAGCTGCCGAAGGCTGCGATCTTTTGACTTTGACTTTTAGAAGCAAGATCAAAAGATCGCAGCCTTCGGCAGCTCCTACAGGGGATTTGTGGTGGTCGGTCAGCTCGCGTGGGTATTGAGGATGCTCGCCACCTGCTGCGGCTGGCAGTTCAGATAAGGCGAAGACTTCAACCAGCGCTGATCCGGGTACCACGAAAACATGAACTGGCCGTTCTTCAAGCGGTCGATCACCTGCTTGGCAATCTGTGGCCGTACCGCCGGGCAGCCCTGGCTGCGGCCGATGCGCCCCTGTTTCTTGCTCCACAACGGATTCACATAGCTGGCGGCGTGAATGACGATCGCACGATCGCGGGCCATGTCATTGAAGCCCGGCTCCAGACCGTCCATGCGCAGCGAATAACCGTGGGTGCCGCTGTAACTTTCCTGGGTGCGGAACAGGCCGAGGCTGGACTGGTAACTGCCTTCGACATTGGAAAACTGCGTGGCGAAGTTTTCCCCGGAGTTGGAGCCGTGGGCGACCAGATCGCGCAGCACCAATTTCTTTTTGCTCAGGTCGAAGATCCACAGGCGGCGTTCGGTGGACGGTTGCGAATAGTCGATGATCGCCAGATGGCGGGACGGCTTCGCACCGTTGTTGACCGCGCATTGCATGGCGTTCAACGCACCTTTCAGCGCTTGGGGATTGAGTTCTGGCGCGGCGTGCGCGAGGCTGGTGAAGAGAACCGGCGATGGTTTGCCGGCGGCAAAAACTGGACTGGTCACGACGATAGCGGTGGCAGTCAGCAGAAGTCGGCGCAAAAACGTCAACATTTTATAAAGTGTCCTCACTTGCTACATATTTGGCACTTTGGCTCCTGACTCCCAGTCAATACCCGCAAGCCCGCAGATCGAGCCTGACTGTTCAGCGCACCTGATGTAAGGTTGGCCATCATCTAGACGGCCATGGATTGGAGTAAAGCAGTTGTTCAAAAAGTACGCATGCTACTTGAGCATTTGTTTGCTCGCTGCGCCGTTTGTCGCTTGTGCCGATGAGCCGCTGCCACCGCTGGAGACATTGCCAACACCACCGGCGGAAATGCCGGTCGAGCCGCAAAGTCCGTTGCAGGCGGTGTTGATCAGTCTGGCGCAGTCGTGTCCGGCGATTGCCACGCGCCTCAACGGCCCGGCGCTGACGCAACTGCAAGCGTTCTACCAGCAGCAGGACTGGATGCCAGTGTGGGCCAACGAATCCGCACGATTGCCGGTGTTGCATGCGCAATTACAGCTGTTGGCCGATGATGGCCTCAATCCAAAAAACTATCCGATCGCCACCACGGCGCCTCAGGATGGCGAGTTGTGTGCCGACATCGACATCAGTCGCAACTATCTCCAGGCCCTGCAGGATTTGCACTACGGTCTCCTGCTGCAATCGCACTTCGAACCGCTGTGGCATGCCGACGCCACTCCGCGCGACCGTCAGGCGGAATTATTGGCCATCGCCGTTCCCGGCCTGCACGACATTCCCGCTGCGTTCGACCTTGCCCGTCCGCGTCTGGCGCAATATCAGGACCTGCGTCAGCTCTATGCGGCGCAACGGCTCAAAACCTTGCCGCAATGGCAAGCGGTGGGCAACGGGCCGCTGCTGCGCCCGGCCATGGAAGACAAACGCGTACCGGAACTGGCCCAGCGTCTGTACAGCGAGGGCTATCTGACCCAGATCATTGGCACGCCCGGCAATGCGTATGACGGCGTGCTGGTCGACGCCGTGAAGAGTTTTCAGGCCAACCATTCCTTGCAGGCTGACGGTGTGGTCGGGCCGGGAACGATTGCTGAACTCAACATCAGTCCGCTGACCCGCCGCGAACAGTTGCGGGTCAACCTCGAGCGTTTCCGCTGGATGGCCCAGGACCTGGAGCCCAATGGCTTGCTGGTCAACGTCGCCGCCGCTGAACTGACGCTGTATCAGGGCGGCGTGGCGGTGTGGCAAACGCGCACTCAGGTTGGCCGCGCCGAGCGCCAGACGCCGTTGCTCAAATCCCGGGTGACACGCCTGACCCTGAACCCGACCTGGACCGTGCCGCCGACCATCTGGAAAGAAGACAAACTGCCGGAAATCCGCAAGGACCAGACCTTCCTCAGCCGCCAGAACCTGCAAGTGCTCGACGCCAACGGTCAGCCGCTGGCGGCAGCGGACATCGACTGGGACAACCCCGGCAACATCATGCTGCGTCAGGACGCCGGGCCGCGTAATCCGTTGGGGCAAATGGTCATCCGCTTCCCCAACCCGTTCTCGGTGTATCTGCACGACACGCCGAGCAAGGCGCTGTTCGAAAAAGGCCCGCGCGCCTTCAGCTCCGGCTGCGTGCGGGTCGAGCATCCGATGCAATTGCGCGACTTGTTGCTCACACCCGCAGAAAAAGCCCGCACCGAAACCCTGCTGGCCACCGGCACCACCCACGAATTTCGCCTGTCAGCGCCGGTGCCGATCCTGATGACTTACTGGACGGCACAGGTCGACAGCAGCGGCCGCGTGCGTTACTCACCGGACATCTACAGCCGTGACAGCGCCTTGCTCGCCGGCCTTGATCGGGCGCATTGAGCCTCAGCGGGTGCTCCGGTTCCAGAACACCCGCGCCAGCCACGCATCGACACTCAACTTGCCAGCGCCAGCGAACACCAGCGGCAGCAGCGCCGCCAGGTAAATCGCCGGCAGCTTGAAGTTGCCGAAACCTTTGTTAGTGATCGCATAACCCTGCGCCAACTCGCTCAGCGACGACCAGTCAGCCGGCCAGTGCACGGCGGCGGTGGCGACAACAGTGACCACGATCAGCGAGATCGCCGAGATCCGCGTGCCGAAGCCCACCAGAATCGCCAGTGCGCAGATCAGTTCAGCCCACATCGACAATTCCCAGTTGAGCGTCGCCGGCAGGTGATCGAACGGGAAGGGGAATTTGTCCTGGATGTCTTCGAACCAGTTCTGCCCGTTGAATTTCTCCAGTCCGGATTCGAAAAACTCCCAGGCGATGAACAGGCGCAGGGTCAGTGGGGCGATCCACGTGCCGGCGCGGTCGAGGTTCAGGTGCAGGGATTTGACCGCAGTTGAAAGAGTGGTGGTCATGAGGCGTCTCCGGTGAATTGAGTGAAATCGACCGGGTCATTTCAGCTTTGGGGTGTATCGGTGATGTGTCGGCAGGATGGGGAATTGTGCGTTGGGTGTGTCTGCGGCTTCCGGGTATACAGTGCGATACAGGCAAAAGCCCCTCACCCTAACCCTCCCGAAACGTCGGACCGCCCAGAGGGAGAGGGGACTGACCGAGTTGTCTTGCGTCATCCATCGACCTGGGAAATCCGGTCGATTATGGATTCACCCAAGCACGTTCAGGTCGGCGTACATCGTCAATATCCCCCGATCGGCCCCCTCTCCCTCCGGGAGAGGGCTGGGGTGAGGGTAACGGGCTGGACTCATATCGACGAGCCAGTCAGCATGACAAAAAAAACGGACCCCCCCCACATGCGACGACTTCCCTCCCTGGCCGCCCTGCGCACCTTCGAATGCGCCGCCCGCCACGCGCATTTCGGTCGGGCAGCCGCCGAACTGTGCGTCACCGACAGCGCCGTCAGCCATCAGATCCGCCAGCTCGAAGAACAACTCGGCGTCTCACTGTTCATCCGCGAAGGCCGACAAATCCGCCCGACCATCGCCGCCGGGCGGCTGATGCAAAGCCTGCAACAAGCCTTCGAACTGATCGGCGATGCCTGCGATGAATTGCGCGATCCGTCGTCGCTGGCGGTGCTCAGACTGGCCGTCACTGCCGAACTCGCGCAAAAGTGGCTGATGAGTCGCCTCACTGATTTCTACGCGCGTTATCCGCACATCACCTTGCACCTCTACGAACAACCGATCGACGCCACGGCGCCCGGCGAAGACATCGACCTGGCGATCACCTATGGCACCGGCCCGGTGGACAGCAGCGCCTACTTCGTGCGGCCGCTGCCAGCCTTGCAGTTCTTCCCGGTGTGCAGCCCCGGCCTGTTCAACCAGGGCAGCTTGAAAACCCCGAAGGATCTGGCCCGTCACTGCCTGCTGCACGACGATCAGGACGGCAAGACCTGGACCGCGTGGCTGACCAGCCACGCCGGTGATCTACGTCCGCAGCGTCAGTTGTATTTCGCCCACGCTGGTTTGGCGTTGGAAGCGGCGGCGCAAGGGCAGGGCGTGGCCATGGGCGATAACCTCACCGCGCAGGAGGATTTACAGAGTGGTCGCCTCGTGCGGCCCTTCGCATCCAGCATGACTGCCCTTGGCCAATACGCGTTGGTCTGCGAGCGGCTGCGGCTGGAGCGCCCGGCGGTGGCGCAGATGCTCGAATGGTTCAACGATCAGCTGGCGGATTGATGAGTTTAATTCAACTGTTCCGCAATAATCATCGTTGGCGGGCGTACTGCGTGCGCCCTTAGCCTGTGGTCATTCCCATCGCGAAGACGAGGTTTGACCATGGCACGTTTGCTCGACTCCACCCCCAAACAGGACGGCTTCCGTCTGCCCGGCGAATTCGAAGCCAAGTCCGGCTGCTGGCTCGGCTGGCCTGAGCGCACCGACGTTTGGCGCAACGGCGCCAAGCCTGCGCAGAAAGTCTGGGTGCAGATCGTTACCGCCATTTCCCACAGTGAACCGGTCACCGTCTGCGCCTCCGCCGCGCAGTTCGCCACGGCCCGCCGGCAGTTGCCGCCACAAGTGCGCGTGGTCGAGATGACCTGCAACGACACCTGGTTTCGCGACAGCGGCCCATGCTTTGTGGTCAACGATCAGAGCGGTGAAGTGCGCGGCGTCGACTTCGAATTCAACGCCTATGGCGGTCTTGACGGCGGCCTGTATTACCCGTGGGACAAGGACGACCAGATCGCCAGCAAGATCCTCGAAATCGAGCGCTTCGACCGCTACCGCGCGCCGCTGATTGCCGAGCTGGGCGGCATCCAGAGCGACGGTCAGGGCAGCATCCTCACCACCGAACAATGCCTGCTCAACCGCAATCGCAACCAGCACCTGGGCAAGGACGAAGTCACCCGACGCTTGACCGATTACCTCGGCGCCGAGCAAGTCATCTGGCTGCCACGCGGCTGCAAGTTCGACGAAACCGACGGCCATGTCGACGACCTCGCCTGCTTTGTGCGTCCCGGTGAAGTGGTGTTGCAATGGACCGACAACCGCGACGATCCGCAGTGGGAAATTTATCAAGAAGCCTACGACATCCTGCGCAGCACCCGCGACAGCCGTGGCCGCGAGTTGATCGTGCACAAGCTGCCGCAACCGGACGTGCTCGAGTGGACCGCCGAAGAAGCCGACGGCCTCGACCAGCAGGACAGCACCCACACTCGTCAGGCCGGCACGAAAATCTGCGCGTCGTACATCAACTACTACGCCGGCAACAGCTCGATCATTGTGCCGCTGTTTGGTGATCGTAACGACAAGGTTGCCATGGCGACGCTGGCCGAACTGTTCCCGCAGCACAAGATTGTCGGCATCGAGAACTCCCGGGAAATCCTTCTCGGCGGCGGCAATGTCGCGTGCATCACCATGCCGCAATACGCCGGCAAAGGAGTGTAATCATGCGCCTGCACAAACTGACTCAAGCGTTATTGCTGGTGCTTGCACCCCTGTGTGTGCAGGCCGCTGACTCCGCCAAACCGGTGGTTAATCTGTACATCTGGGGCGAGTACCTGGCGCCGGATACCCTGAAGAATTTCGAGGCGCAGACCGGCATTCATGTGGTCGCCGATCACTTTGATTCGCTGGAAACCGTCGAGACCAAACTGCTTACCGGGCGCAGCGGTTACGACTTGGTGTTGACCGCCGGACAGCACCTGTCGCGGGCCATCGAGAGCGGCGCGATCCAGCCGTTGGACAAGGCCCGGGTGCCGCACTTCGCCGGGGTCGGTGAAGAGTTTCGCCAGCACATGGCGGTGTTCGATCCGGGCAATCGCTATGCCGGGATTTACGCCTGGGGCACCACTGGCTTCGGCTATCAGGAGGAGGCGATAAAACAGCGGTTACCCGATGCACCGACGGACAGTTGGGCGATGTTGTTCGATCCGGCGGTGGTTTCGAAATTCGCCGATTGCGGGGTGAGTCTGCTCAACGATCCCAACGAAGTGTTCGCCGCTGTCATGAAGTACATGGGGCTGGACATCAATCGGCAAAATCTTGATGACTTGAAACTCGCCGAGCAGCAACTGGCGAAGATCCGGCCGTATATCCGCTATTTCGACAATGATCTGAATATCAGCGATCTGGCCAATGGCAATACCTGCGTGGCGATGTCGTGGAACGGCAATGTCGCCATTGCGGCGGGGCAGGCGGAGGCGGCGAAGAAGCCGTTCACATTGAGTTACCGGATTCCGAAAGAGGGCACGTTGATCTGGTTCGATGCCATGGTCGTGCCCAAGGACGCGCCGCATCCCCAGGCCGGGTTGGCGCTCATGGATTATCTGATGACGCCGGAAGTGATTGCGCCGATCACCGACACCATTCACTACGCCAATGCGATCACGGCGGCGGATGGTTTGGTGGACGCGTCGATTCGTAATGATCCGGGGACGTATCCGTCCGCGCAGGTCAGGGCTTCGCTGTACAGCAAAAATGACAATGGCAAGGCGTTCAATCGGGCTTTGATCCGGGCGTTCAGCCGGTTGAAATCCGGGCTTTGAAAAGCGGGCCCTCACCCCAGCCCTCTCCCTTCGGGAGAGGGGGCCGACCGAGGTGTCTTGCGTTATACATCGACCTGAAAGACCGAGTCGATTATGGATTTAAGCCTTGGCGGTCATGGATTCACAGGCGCTATTTCAGGTCGACGTAAAATCTCCAATATCCTCCAATCAGTCCCCTCTACCTTTGGGCGGTCCGACGTTTCGGGCGGGTTAGGGTGAGGGCAGTCGATTATGGAATTGAGAAGTCTTGGCGATCATGGATTCAAAGACGTTATTTCAGGTCGACGTGAATCTCCAATCTCCCCCAATCAGTCCCCTCTCCCTCTGGGAGAGGGCTAGGGTGAGGGCAGCGGTTTAGGCACCCGCCACAAATACCACGCCGCCGCCGTCCGAAAAGGACTCCAGGCTAACCCGATCTCAACCATCTGCCTGCGCGTCGGCTGCACCTCCAACCCCTTCAAACGCCGATACCCCTCACGCACACCAAAGTCATCGGCCGGCAAAATATCCCTGCGTTCCAGGCTGTAAATCAGCAACATCTCCACCGTCCAGCGACCCACCCCGCGCAAACTGACCAAACGTTCGATCAACGCCTCATCGTCCATCGCCAGCGCCGTGGCGTAATCCGGCACCACGCCATCCAGCGTCGCCTGGGCAATCCCCTGAATCGTCGCAATCTTGCCCGCGGAAAACCCGCAACTGCGCATGCGCTCAAAATTCGTCGCAAGGATTTGCTCCGGCCGCGGAAACGACTGCCCAGGAAACAACCCCACCAGCCGCCCGACAATCGCATCGCCGGCCTTGGCATGCAGTTGCTGATAAGCAATCGCCCGCACCAGCGACTCGTAGGGATCACGCGCCGGATGCGGTTGATGCCGGCACGGGCCGACCGCTGCGATATGGCGTTGCCAGTCCGCATCGAGCGCGGCCAGAAACTCGCTGGCCGCTTGATAGGCATCAGGCATGTTATTTCAGCAAGCCGTTGACTTCGCCGTAGGTGAAAGCCTTGAGATCATGGGTATCGAGTTTGCCGCTGGCCAGAAAGCTTTTTACCAGCCCACCCATGGCGCCATAGAGGAATTCGGCGATGCCGGAACCCGCGCTCAAGCGGCGCACGCCCAGCGCTTGCAGTTCTTGCGGCGAAGGCAGGCAAGCGAAACCAAGGACATTGACCGGCAGCGTCGTGCCTTTGCAGATGGCCTCGATTTCATAGGCCGAGGTGACGCCCGCCGCGAACAAACCATCCGCGCCGGCCGCTTGATACAGCGCCGCGCGGTGCAGGGTTTCGGCGACGCGATCCTCGGCCGGCACAAGGCTTTTCAGATAGACATCGGTGCGTGCATTGATGAACAACTGCACCTCGCGTTTGTTGGCCACCTGTCGCGCCACTTCGATCTTGCGCGCGAGCAACTCGGGATCGGCAGAACCGTCCTCGATATTGATGCCCACGGCCCCCGCTGCGATCACCGCATCCAGCACTTCGGCGACGCGCCCGAGGTCATCGGAATAGCCGGCCTCGACATCCACGGTCAAGGGAATGCTGATCACCCGGGCGATGGATTCCACCGTCGACACCAGACGTTCAAGGGGCAGGGTGTTGCCGTCCGGGTAACCGTGAGCCCAGGCCACTGCCGCACTGCTGGTGGCCACGGCTTTACCGCCCAGGTGCTCGACCAGTCGCGCACCGGTGGCGTCGGCGACATTGGTCAGAATCAACAGACCTTGCTGGTGCAACTGGTGAAACTGCGTAGCGAGCGCGTTCATCAAAAATCCTTCTTGTCAGTTGATTCGGTGGGTCAGAATGCCAGTTGTTGGGTGAGTTGCACGGCGGCGTTTTCCAGCCGCAGCAGAAACGCCTTGCGCGGTTGTCCACCACCATAGCCGGTGAGCGAGCCATCCGCGCCGATCACCCGATGGCAGGGCACCACAATCGATAACCGATTGTGCCCGTTGGCCAGACCGACCGCGCGACTGGCGCCGGGTTTGCCCAAACCGGCGGCGATGGCGCCGTAGGTGCTGGTGTGGCCGTAAGGTATCTGCAGCAGCGCCGACCAGACCTGCCGGGCGAACTCGCTGCCGGGCAGGTGCAGTGGCACGGTAAAGGTCGTCAGTTGACCGGCGAAATACTGCGCCAGTTGCTGCTCGATCTGTTGCAGATGTGGGTTGTGCCCCGGCGCGACCGCATAGCCGTAGCGGTGTTGCAGTTCTTCGACTTCGCGGGTCAGCGCCGGGCGATCAAGAAACTCCAGCAGTACCAGGCCACGCCGCTCGGCCATGGCAATCATCGGCCCCAGCGGGGTGGTCAGTCGGGTGAACAGCAGCGGCTCGCTGTGTTCGGCGCGACCGGGGGTGATGTGGAACGACTTCTGGAAAGCATCACGAAAACCGCTGAGCGATTCATAACCGGAATCAAACGCGGCGTGATCAATCGAGGTGCCTTGCTTGATCCCGCCCAGCGCCATGCCCAAGCGGCGCGTTCGCAGCCACGCATGGAAGGTCATGCCGAAGTGCTGCTTGAACCAACGGCGCAGCTTTAGCGGCTCGATGCCTTCAGCGAGCAATTGTGCGTCGCTCCAGCGCAGCTCTGGATCGGCCTCCACGGCGGTGAGCAGGCGCTGCACCCAGTCCGGCGCGATGGCCGCCGCGTCCAGCGGTTTACAACGCAGGCAGGCGCGATAGCCCGCCGACAGACAGTCATCAGCCTGGGCGAAGAACTCGACGTTCTCCGGTTTCGGCTTGCGCGCCGTGCAGCTGGGGCGGCAGAAGATTCCGGTGGTTTTCACGGCCGTAAAGAACACGCCTTCATAGGCAGTGTCGCGTTCGAGCATGGCGCGAACCATTTCGGCGTGGGGCGGCAGGACAGCGGTTTGTATGTTCATGGCTCGAGAGTAAAACCAGTTTGTCGATGGCTCCACCGAAAAATCGACAGTGAATTTTCAAATCCCCTGAACTACCGTGTAGGAGTTGCCGCAGGCTGCGATCTTGATCGTTCCCACGCTTGATCGTTCCCACGCTCTGCGTGGGAATGCAGCCCGGGACGCTCCGCGTCCCAACAAGATCGCCGCCCACGGGTAGCTAACAAGTTTTCGAGGTGCCGGGTTTATGCATCCATTTTCCATCCAACATATCGATCACATCGTCCTGCGCGTCGCGGATCTGCAACGCAGCATCGACTTCTACGGTCAAGTCTTCGGCGCCGAAGTGGTCAAACGCAACGAACCGCTGGGCCTGATACACCTGCGCGCCGGCACTTCGATGATTGATCTGGTCGACCTGCAAGGCGAACTCGGCCGCAAGGGCGGCGGGGCGGCCGGGGCCGAGCGACGCAACGTCGATCACTTTTGCCTGCGCATTGAGCCATTTGATGAGGCTGCACTGATTGCACATCTGCAAACCTTCGGCCTCACCGCCGCAAAAGCCGAATCACGCTTCGGCGCCGAAGGCAAAGGGCTGTCGCTGTACTGCTTCGACCCGGACGGCAATCAGGTCGAACTCAAAGGCCCGTCCGAGGCTTAAGCGCGTTTGGCCATCAACAGCACCGAAGCCGCCGCCGACAGCAGGCCTGCGCAGCAACGATTGAACATTCGTTTTCCGCGCGGCTCGGCGAACCAGCGGCGCATGTGCAGGCCCATCCACGCGTAGGCGCTGATGGCGATCCACTCCAGCAGCAGAAACAGCACGCCCAGCACCGCAAACTGCGCCGGCACCGGGCGTGCCGGGTCGACGAACTGCGGCAGAAACGCGGTAAATAACAGGATCGCCTTCGGATTGCCCGCCGCCACCAGAAACTCCTGCCGCGCCAACGCAAAGAAGCCAACGGTCGCGCCCGTCATCTGCTGCTCGGCCTCAGGATTGGCCCGCCATAACTGCCAGGCCAAGTACAGCAAATACGCCGCGCCAATGATCTTGATCGCATGGAACAACCATTCTGAAGTTTGCAACACCACCGACAGACCGGCACCGGCCAGCGCGATCATCCCGGCAAACGCCAGAATCCGCCCGATACCCGCCGTGCAGGCGCGGCGAAAGCCATAACGCGTGGCGTTGCTGATCGATAGCAGGTTGTTCGGCCCGGGGGCCATGTTCAGGGCGAAACAGGCCGGGAGAAACAGGATGAGCGTGGCGAGATCCATGACAGCACTCCAGAAACGAGAGCGATATTTTTATCACAGCCTCCGGGCGCCCAGACCCATACAGTCACGCGGCGCTGTCGCGGTACAGCGCCCGGTGCCGTTGGGCAACGCGGTCGAACTTTTTGCAGATGCCTTCACTCTGAATGACTCAGAGGGTGATGGTTTCGGCAGAAATAACTATCCGGCCGGTCAGAAACCGCGATAGCCGTGTAAAATTTCGCCGACGTTGCACTCACCCCGTTTGGCCCCAGGCGGCCCCACCAAGAGCGATCTACATGCAAGCAAAGGCCCGTGAAGTTTATGTGCCACCGGTGCTGCAAGATCTGCGAGCCGGCACTGCCGAGCTGCACATCGCGCTGGAAAAACGCCTTCCCTTTTTCTCCGATACCCTCGATACCCAGGCCTTTGTCCGGCTGGTGCAGGCCTATTACGGCTTCTATTTACCGCTGGAAAACGCACTGCAGCAAAGCGATGCAATCCCCACCGATTTTGATCTGGCGCCCCGCCTCAAAACGCCAACCCTGCGCGCCGACCTGCTAGCTCTGGGCGTATCTGCCGAAGCTCTGCAAAGCCTGCCGCACTGCCAGCAGTTGCCGATCATCGACTCAAGCGCTGCCTGCCTGGGCGTGCTCTACGTCCTCGAGGGTGCGACGCTCGGCGGGCAGATTCTGCGCCGCGAAATCTCTTCACGGTTAGGCCTGGAAGCCAACAACGGCGCGGCCTTTCTCGATATCTACGGCGCCGCCACGGGCCGGCGCTGGCGCGATTTCATCGAATATCTGGGCAATCAGCCGATGAGCGCCGATGAGCGCGCCGCCGTCGTCACAGCGGCACAAACCACATTCAGTTGTTTCGAGCGCTGGCTCGAAAGCCGGGAGGTACTGGCATGAACCCGCAAGACAAAGAAGCCTTTGAAGAACTGCTGGCCAACTGTGCCGATGAGCCGATCCGTTTTCCCGGCGCGATCCAGCCCCACGGTTTGTTGCTGACCCTGAGCGAGCCTGAGTTGGTGATCATTCAGGTCAGCGCCAATGTCGAAACGTTGCTGGCCCGAGAGCCGCAAAGCCTGATCGGCCAGCCGCTGGAAAGCCTGATCGGCGACGCCGAAGCGGCAAAAGTGCGCGAGGCCTTGCTGCAACCGTCGCTGTCCGACTTGCAGCCACTGCGCTTCAGGCTCAACGGCACCGCGTTCGAGGGCCTGCTGCATCGCCATCAGGGTGTGCTGATTCTGGAGCTGGAAATCCACGTCGAGAATTTCCAGCCGCGCAACGTCGCCGGCAACCAGACCCATCTGGGGCGCATGCTTCAGCGTCTGCAAGCGGCCACCACGTTGCAGGCGCTGTACGACATCAGCGTCAAGGAAATCCAGGCCATGACCGGCTACGACCGGGTGTTGATCTATCGTTTCGAGGAGGAGGGCCACGGTCAGGTCATCGCCGAAGCCTCCGACCCGTCGATGGAAGTGTTCAATGGCCTGTTCTTCCCGGCCTCGGACATTCCCGAACAAGCGCGCGAGCTGTATCGCACCAATTGGCTGCGGATCATCCCCAATGCCGACTATCAACCAGTGCCGCTGCTGCCAAAGTTGCGCCCGGACACGAACACGCCGCTGGACCTGAGTTTCGCCACCCTGCGCAGCGTGTCGCCGATCCACTGTCAGTACATGAAGAACATGGGCGTGCTGTCGTCGATGAGCATTTCCCTGCTCAAGGGTGACAAGCTCTGGGGCCTGATCAGTTGCGGCAATCGTCAGCCACTGCACGTGCCGCACGAATTGCGCGCGGCGTGTCAGACCATCGGCCAGGTGCTGTCGCTGCAGATCAGCGCCATGGAAGCGCTGGAGATCAGCCGTCAGCGCGAAGAAAAAGTCGAAGCCTTGGCGCTGCTCAATCAAGCGATGATCGACTCGCCGCAGAATGTCTTCGACGGCCTCGCCAATCAGCCGCAGACCCTGATGGCGCTGACCAATGCCGGCGGTATTGCAATCATCGAAGACAAACAACTGCACCGCTACGGCAACTGCCCGGAGCCGGAAGACATTCGCGCCTTGCACAAGTGGCTGCAGGACAGCGGCGAGGCGGTGTTTGCCAGTCATCACCTGGCCAGCGTCTATCCGCCGGCCGCGCAGTTCCAGCAGGTGGCCAGCGGCGTGCTCGCCATGAGCCTGCCGAAACCGGTGGACAACGGCGTGTTCTGGTTCCGCCCCGAGGTCAAGGAAAACATCAATTGGAGCGGCGATCCGCGCAAGCCGCTGGACCTGGAAAACTCCGACGCCGGCCTGCGCTTGCGCCCGCGCACCTCGTTTGAAATCTGGAAAGTCGAGATGGCCGGGATCTCCACCAAGTGGAGCCACGGTGACCTGTTCGCTGCCAATGACCTGCGCCGTTCGGCGCTGGAAAACGATCTGGCCCGCCAGGTGCGCCGTGAGCAGGAAGCGGTGCGCGCCCGCGATGAACTGGTGGCCGTGGTGTCGCACGATCTGCGCAACCCGATGACCGTGATCTCGATGCTCTGCGGCATGATGCAGAAGGCTTTCAGCTCCGACGGCCCGCACACTTCGCGGCGCATCTCGACAGCCATCGACACCATGCAGCAGGCTGCCGGACGCATGAATACACTGCTGGAGGACTTGCTCGACACCTCGAAAATCGATGCCGGGCGCTACTCCATCACCCCACAAAAGCTCGATGTCGCGCAGATGTTCGAAGAGGCGCAGGCACTGCTTGCACCGTTGGCACTGGACAAGGACATCAGCATTTCCTTCGCGGCCGATCCTGATCTGCGCATTCATGCTGACCCGGAGCGGCTGTTCCAGGTGCTGTCGAACTTGGTCGGCAACGCGATCAAATTCACTCCGCGACTGGGCAGGGTGGGCGTGCATGCCACCTCCGTCGGCAATGAAATCGTCTTCACTGTTCGCGATAGCGGCGAAGGCATTCCCAAGGAGCATCTACCGCATGTGTTCGACCGTTACTGGACGGTGAAAGAGGGCAACCCGACCGGCACCGGCCTTGGTTTGTACATCACCCAAGGCATCGTCGAAGCCCACGGCGGGCGGATCTTCGCCGAGAGCGAGCCGGGGCAGGGCAGCGAGTTCCGCTTCACCGTGCCGCGTCTGGACTGAGCGTAGATTTTAATGTGGGAGCGAGCCTGCTCGCGAAAGCGGTGGGTCATGTGATCGTTCCCACGCTCCGCGTGGGAATACCTCAACGGACGCTCTGCGTTCGACTCGGAAGGGGACGCGGAGCGTCCCGGGCTACATTCCCACGCAGAGCGTGGGAACGATCAGGATCACAGGGGCATTTTCTTCAATACCGGGGATCGGGTGCTGGTTAGGGTGAGCACCTTGTTCCTCGATTTGAAGCAGGTGTGCGATGAGTCTGATTGTTTCGATGGCGGCGTTTGCGTTGGCGGCGTCGATCACGCCGGGGCCGGTGAATATTGTGGCGTTGAGTTCCGGGGCGCAGTTCGGTTTTCGCGCCAGTCAGCGACATGTTGCCGGGGCCACGTTGGGGTTTGTGTTGCTGCTGGTGCTGATGGGGCTGGGCTTGCATGAGGTGCTCAAGCTTTGGCCGTTCATGACCCGGGTGGTGCAACTGGCCGGTGTGGCGTTTCTGCTGTTCATGGCGTGGAAGCTGGCCATGGATGACGGGCAATTGAATGCCGGTGATTCCGGACGGGCGCCGTCGATGCTGTACGGCGCGGTGATGCAATGGCTCAACCCGAAAGCCTGGCTGGCCTGCGTCGCGGGCATGGGCGCGTTTGTCGCCGATGGCGAGGCGCGCTTGGTGTGGCAGTTTGCGGCGGTGTATCTGGTGATCTGTTATCTGTCGGTCGGCTGCTGGGCGTATGCCGGGACGTTTTTGCGTGGATATCTGAGCAACGCGGCGGCGATGCGCTGGTTCAATCGGGTGATGGCAGCATTGTTGGCCGTCAGCGCGATATACCTGTTGCTACCGTAAACCCTGTAGGAGTGAGCCTGCTCGCGATAGCGATGTATCAGTCAATATAGATGTCGACTGTACGCCGCTATCGCGAGCAGGCTCACTCCTACAATGAATCGCGGTGTAGCCGAGAGATTATTAGTCGAACGGCTGCTGAAAGGCGCCGCCCTCAATGTGATACACCTTCGGCTCTTCGGAAAAATATTCCTCCAGACCCAGCATGAACAGCCGATGGTCCTCACTCGCTTCAAACCCCGGCGTGTGATCCTCAAGGGATTGCCAGCGCACAATCAGATTGAACACCTCCGGTGTTTCGATTCCTGGCGCGAGCAGGTGGCCGCAATAACCCTTGGCGCGTTTGAGCAACGGCTCGACCTCGGTAAACGCATGCCGAAACGCCGCAGTTTGTTCTGTGTGAACGGGCAGTAAAGCGATCTCATAAATCATGGTGTTCTCCTCGGGACTGAGTTCAGCGATTGGCGAGTTCGGGCGACGGCACGACAGCAATCGCAATTTTCCCTTGAACGCCGTTGTTGGGCGTTTCCAGCCGGGCATGGGCGAGACCGATGTCGGCCAGCGGATAGACCGCGCCGACGTGCGGGCGCAACTGACCGTTGGCGATCAATGCGCTCAACTCATCGAGTTTGCCGCGATTCTGTCGGGTGAACACGAAGTGGTAGCTGGCGTTCTTGCCCCAGGCCTGAATCAGGTTTTGCGGCTGGGCAAGGTCCACGATCGACACCACGCGGCCAAGCTGTGCGAGGGCGTCGGGGCTGCGCGCCAGGGTGTTGCCGCCGATGGTGTCGAAGACGACATCGACGCCACGACCCTCGGTTTCGCGCAGGATCGCGGCGACATAATCTTCCTTTTCGTAATCGATCAGCACATCGGCGCCCATCTGCCTGGCGAACTCGAAATTGCCTTCACGCACAGTGGTGAAGACCTTCGCGCCGATGGCTTTGGCCAACTGAATCGCGACATGACCAACGCCGCCCGCGCCGCCGTGGATCAGAATGCTCTCGCCGACTCTGAGCGCCGCCCGCACGACCAGCGCTTCCCACGCCGTGCCGCCAACCAGACTCAGGCTCGCCGCTTCAAGATGGCTCAGTGCGGGCGGCTTCTTGCCGATAATGCTTTCGGCCGCCACGTGGTATTCGGCATAACTGCCTGGACCGTCGAAAATCTGCGGGGTGTACCAGACTTCGTCACCCGGCATGAACGCTGTCACCCCCGGGCCGACCGCTTCGATAACGCCAGAGACGTCGTGCCCGGTGATGGCTGGCAGGGGCACCAGGTCGGCATAGTCGCCACGGCGCACCTGATAATCCAGCGGATTGATGGAGGTGGCGTGCACCCGGACCAGCACTTCTCCCGCGTGTGGCACTGGTTTGGGCACTTCACAAAGTTCGAACGATTGTGCGCCGCCAAATGAAGTAAGGATCATCGCTTTCATTGCATTTCCTCGTTTCGGTAAAAAGGGATATCGGGAATTATCGATATCTTGGGGCAAAAAATTACAGCTCGCTGCCGATGATCTCGGCCAGCGCACTGATCGCTGCTTCGTTACGTTTGTAATAGGTCCACTGCCCAATGCGCCTGACCTCGACCAGGCCTGCGCGTTGCAGCGTCGCCAGGTAATCGGACACCGTCGACTGCGACAGCCCGACGCCTTCCTGAATACTGCTGACGCAAACGCCCACCGTGTGCACGTCACCTTCATCCTGGGGAGGAAAGTGCTTCTCGGGATCCTTCAGGCCTTTGAGGATTTCCAGGCGTGTGCGGTTCGAGAGGGCTTTGAAGATTTCGAGTAGGTCCATGCCGCGAAGATATCGGAATTTACCGATATGTCAATATCTGAATGTGTTGGCCAGCGATTGATCGTTCCCATGCTCCGCGTGGGAATGCTTCATCGGACGCTCTGCGTCCGGCTCTGGAAGGGACGCGGAGCGTCCCGGGCTACGTTCCCCACGCAGAGCGCGGGAACGATCAATCGGGGCAAACCATCAGCCGCGATATTGGCCGGGCGTTGCCGCCAAGTGCTGCTTGAACGCTCGCTGAAAATGCGCCTGATCGGCAAACCCGGCTTCCAGCGCCACATCCGCGATCAACTGGCCGCTGCGCAGGCGCTCGCGGGCAAACTGGATGCGCTGGTTGACCAAAAAGGCGTGGGGCGTCATGCCGTAATGCTGTTTGAAGGCGCGGATCAGGTACGAAGGCGACAGTTGTGCCGCCGTGCAGATGTCGTCGAGGTTCAGCAGCTCGGTACAGTGTTCGCGGATGAAATCGGCCGCGCGTTCCAGCTTGAAATTGGGTTCGCGCAGCGAGGGGCCGGCGGGATTCAACCGCAGTTGCAGGTCGCTGAAAAACTCCACCGCAGCGCTTTGTTTGCGCAGTACGTCCTGCTGTTCGTCGACCAATGTTTCATAAAGTCCATTCAGGTCGTTGAACAGCGCGGTGTCGTCGAGATGAGTAGTGGAGAAACGCCGAAACTCAAGATTACTGGCGAACCCCAACTGATGCTGCAAATCCGTCAGCCAGGGCGTTTCGACGTACAGCATCACATACGACCAGGGCTGATCATCGATCGGATTGCACGCATGCACATCGCCGGGATTCATCAGCACCACGGTGCCTGCCGCGACTTCGAACTGCGCCTGCTCATGCACATAGGTGCTGCGCCCGGCGGTGATTGCGCCAATGGAAAAATGCGCGTGGGAATGGCGCGCGTAGCAGACCTCGCGGCCATCGGCGATGGCCCGCGCTTCAATGAACGGCAGCGCCGCGTCGCGCCAGAAACGCGGGGCTTTTTCAGGGTTTTTGGCGGCAGCGTGTTTCATCGTTGTTATTCCCGGCAGGCCAGCGCGCCAGTGTATTAGCTCTGGCCGGCAAAGGCCCGTTCGAGTTCGGCAATGTCGAGTTTTTTCATCGTGAACATGGCCTGCATCGCTCGCTGCGATTTGCTGGTGTCGGCATCCAGCATCATGTGCATGAACGCCACCGGCACGATCTGCCACGACACGCCGAACTTGTCCTTGAGCCAGCCGCATTGCTGGGCTTCGACCGGGCCGCCCTCGGACAGATGGCCCCAGAAATGGTCGACTTCTTCCTGATTCTGGCAGTTGACCTGAAACGAGATCGCCTCGCTGAATTTGAACATCGGCCCACCGTTGAGGCCGGTGAAGGTCTGGCCATCGAGTTCGAAACTGACGGTCATCACCGCACCTTCCGGCTTACCGTGAAATTCCTGACCGACCTTGCTGTAGTGGGTCAGGCCGGTGATTTTCGAATGATCGAAGATCGAGCAATAGAACTTCGCAGCGGCTTCGGCCTGATCGTCGAACCACAGGCAGGGCGTGAGTTTCTGAAAGCGTTGCATGGCAGTCATCCTCGGCAGGTTAGACACGCAGGATTAACAGCGTAGTCAGTCCTTGGTCGATTGCCGGTGCCGTAGATCGACAAGTTAGCGGGCGTCAGATCGTAGTCATAACGACTAGAGATTGAGTCAAATTGACCGGCATCTACGGCGCTTATCTCTACAACGGCCAGATGCCGATTGCGCTGCTGGTGGCGATGCACGCCCTGACCATCCTCGGCCCGACCCTGATCAAGATCGGCTACGTCATGCGCCTGCTGGCGCAGTACCGCATCCGTGGTCCCGAAACCACTGTGGGAGCTTGCCTGCAAGCGATTGCGGTCTGATATTCAACATTGATGTCGCCTGAAATACCGTCATCGCGAGCAGGCTCACTCCCACAGGTTTGTATGGTGGTCGCAAATTCCTGGCACACCCAAAACCACTGTGGGAGCTGGCTTGCTAGCGATTGCGGTCTGATATTCAACATTGATGTCGCCTGAAATACCGTCATCGCGAGCAGGCTCACTCCCACAGGTTTGTATGGTGGTCGCAAATTCCTGGCACACCCAAACCACTGTGGGAGCTGGCTTGCCAGCGATGAGGCCAGTACCTTCAACATCAATGTTGACTGACCCGACGCCATCGCTGGCAAGCCAGCTCCCACAATGATTGATGGTGTTTCTGAAATCTCAGCGGCGCTCGGCAACCATCAGCAACGACTGCGGCACTGGACTTTGCGGATGCTGTGGCTCCTGCAAACCGGCCAATTGGAACCCGGCCATGTCCAGCGCATTCAGCCAACTCGACAACGTGCGGAAATACCACGGCATCGGCTGCCACTGACCTTTGAATCCCGCGAACGATTCTTCGCGCCAGCCATCCTGATAATCGCCTGCCGCGACAGACCATGGATGCAGTGTCTGAATGACCACAACACCTGTGGGAACAAGCAAGGCATTCATCGCGGCAAGCAGCGGAATTATGTCTTGATGCAGTAGCGAGAAGTTCGCGCACACCAGGTTGTAGTCACGACCGATATCGACCTTGCCATCGACCAGCGCTTCGTAACTCGCAACATGCACCCGCGCCGCCCCCGCCAGACGCGCCGCCTCGATCAGCCGCGCATCGCCATCCACACCGACAGCTTCAATCCCGCGATCCGCCAGCGCCCGCAACAACCAGCCTTCGCCGCAACCCAGATCAAGTACGCGCTGCGGTTGGCGGCCCATGATCGCCAGCAGAATCGCCTGATCGGTAACCTGCTGACGGCTTTCAATGGCGCCGCTGCGGATGGCTTCGATCCAGGCATCAGCGTTGGTATGCCAGCTCTGCAAAAGGCTGGATTCGGGGGAGGGCATGGCGGTGTCCCGACTTTTGAAAACCACAGTATGGACGCTGAACGCGGGCAAGGGCTTGTAGATCAGCGCATTCACCACAACCCCGAACGCCGATTTTCTTTAAGACATCGATATCAGGTCCATTTTCAGGTCATTTTTTCGAAGCCGCCAAAACCTCCTTGAGCGCTGCATTCGCACGTTCGGCAGTCTGCGCATCCTCGTGTTTTTTCAACTGCTCAGTAACCTCGCCCAACTGTGCCGCGCTGAGCCCGACGCGCAAGCTTGCCGCCATATGCGCGCGCAGTTGCGGTTCCACGCCCGGCGTCGCCGCCAGCGCGCCGACGGTGGCCAGTTCGCGGCTTCGCCAGTCGAGGTTGTCGCGTTCGAAGATGTCGCCGAACAGGTGGGTTTGCAGGAACCGGTTGATGACTGGCGCGAACTCGAACACCGGGCCTTTGACCGGATCGCCCGAGATCTTCGTTTGATTCGCGGTGCCGGCGGCCAGCAGTTCATCCCCGACTGGAATCGCCTGGCTCGGCTCACGCCCCGGCGCATCTTCGATGCCGTGTTGTTTGCGCGCCTGCACCACGGTCATGAGCTCATTCAAGGCATTGAGGCTGCGCGGGAAGCCCACATAGGCGTAGAGCTGCACGAGAATTTCCCGGGTTTCGCTGATCGTCAGGCCAGCGTCCAGTCCTTGGTTGAGGGCCGCGTTGAGGTTGGGCATGTCGCTGGTCGCCATGAACGCAGCAATCAGTGGAATCGTCTGTTGTTTGCTCGAAAGGGCTTGTCCGGTGGTTTGCGGGGTGGTCATGGATTTCGGTGCCTCGGCTGCTTGGGTGGTAAGGCTGAACATCGCGCCAACGCTCAGGCAGAGCGCCATGAGTGCGGGGAGGGCAGCGCTGCTGCGTGTGTCAGTGGCCATCGTGAAAGGCTCCGTCCACTGCGATTCTGCGATTCTCTGGGTATCCGTGGTCGGGCCATAACCACGGCTCAGGCCCATGCAGCCAAAGCCGAGGGCGGATACTTCGAGTGAACGGATGCCGAGTGTGTACTTGTGCATGTCGATCTCCCATTGGGCGTGGGGGAAAGACTAAGCGAGGTGACTGGTGGGGACTAGACGGATAAATCGGGATGGCTTGATGAGTTCTGCTCATCAATCTGCGGGAGGCGGCAAAGCGAAAGTGAGGGTGTGACCCCTCACTCAGTCCGTCTGTTGACTACTGCGGGATGCGCAGCTTGTCCAGCAGTCGGTTGACCAACAGCTCGTTCAGCATGATCACCTGTTGCAGCGCCAGCAGCGGTTTGCGCTCCGGGCCGCCTATCGAGTTGGCGATGTTGCCGGCCATGGAGTGGGCGTATGAAAGTGATTCGCAAGCTTCGACCAACAGGGTTTCTTCATCCAGTGTGGGGTCGACCAGATAGATCGGGCGAAACGGTGGCGAACCTGGTGGAGCGCCCAGTGCTTCGGGTCGCAGGTAGTAGTCGAGGGCGCGGTCGGTTGCCTCTTTGACCTTTTGCGGGTCAAGCGCGGGGTCGTGAGGGATTGGATCGGTGGGCGGTGGATTTGGCGTGATCTTGAACATAGATAAAGCTCCAATTTGAAAAAATGGGAGCCATCACCCTCGCTACCAAACGGCGGGTGGCGGCCATGCGCGGGTTGGTAGACCGGTCAAATTGGGTAACCCGGCGCTCACGGATGAGCCCCACGCATGCCCACCATTCAAAGCCATACCTCAAAAAAAGGAGACAGCATCGACGGTGTCGCAACAACGACAATTTAAAGCGGGCTACCAAACCCGATCACTGTTTTGCAGTGACAGGCAAACGATATAGCCCGGCCCATAGCCGTGTAAGCCGGCGGATTCTGGCGTACGCGTAGGTAACGGCGCAAGGTGTTGTAGGGAGGATGGCGTAACGGTTTGTGTGTTTTAAACGCGATCACGGCTTAGTGTTTATTGATGAAAATACTGGATGGCGGGGGCTTTGTGTTTTGCGGTGTGTCAGTGCGATTCCCCCCTCACCCCAGCCCTCTCCCCCAAAGGGGGCGAGGGGGAAAGGGAGCAGATCTCCAGGCCTTTCAAAACCTGAGTTCGACTCGGTATCTCAAGTCGGTGCAACTTGCACATTCAGCGCGGTCAGTTCCCTCTACCTCTGGGAGAGGGTTAGGGTGAGGGCTGTCGGTAATATAAAAATCTGAAGAGGAGGTATGACATGAATCGATTGACTGGCGGCTGCCTATGCGGCGATGTCCGTTTCGAAGTGACAGGTCAGCCCTACCGTGTCGGCATCTGCCACTGCCTCGATTGCCGCAAACGTCACGGCACGCTCTTTCACACCTCGGCCATATTTCCCGAGGATGCGTTGAAAGTCACCGGCGAAACCCGCGACTATAACGGGCGCTTTTTCTGCCCGCGCTGCGGCTCTCCTGTGTTCACGCGTTCGGCAGATGAGGTGGAGGTCAACGTCGGATCGCTCGATGAGCCTAATCAGTTCAAACCCACTTACGAACTCTGGACCATTCGGCGTGAATCATGGTTGCCGGCGTTTCCACTGGCTCACGACTACGAGCGTGATCGCGAAAACACTGGCCGAACCGAAGATTAATTGCAGCCCACAATCTGCTGTGTAGGAGCTGCGGAACGCTGCGATCTTTTGACGTTGATTTTCAAGGCGCAAAATCAAAAGATCGCAGCGTTCCGCAGCTCCTACATTGTTCAGCCGCGAATAAAGGCCAACAGATCCGCGTTAATCGTCTCGGCCTCCGTCGTCGGCATTCCGTGCGGGAACCCCGGATACGATTTCAACGTGCCATTGGGCAGCAACTTCGCCGACAGCGGCCCCGAATCCGCGTACGGCACAATCTGGTCATCCTCGCCATGCATCACCAGCACCGGCACGGTGACTTTCTTCAAGTCCTCGGTGAAATCCGTCTGCGAGAACGCCACGATCCCGTCGTAATGCGCCTTCGCCCCACCGATCATGCCCTGACGCCACCAGTTGGCAATGATCCCCTCTGAAGGCGTGGCACCCGGCCGGTTGTAGCCATAAAACGGTCCGGTCGGAATATCGCGATAAAACTGCGCGCGATTCGCCGCCAGTTGTGCCTGAAAATCATCGAACACCGATTTCGGCAGCCCACCCGGATTGCTCTCGGTCTGCACCATCAACGGCGGCACCGCACTGATCAGCACACCTTTGGCAACGTTGGCCTGACCATGCCGGGCGATGTAATGAATCACCTCACCGCCACCGGTCGAGTGACCGACATGCACCACGTTCTTCAGGCCCAGATGATTAACCACGGCCAGCGTATCGTCGGCGTAATGATCCATATCGTGCCCGTCCCAGACCTGGCTCGAACGCCCATGCCCACGGCGATCATGGGCAACCACCCGAAAGCCTTTGCCGAGGAAAAACAGCATCTGCGCATCCCAATCGTCGGAACTGAGCGGCCAGCCGTGGTGAAAGTGGATCACTGGCGCGTCTTTCGGGCCCCAGTCCTTGTAGAAAATCTCGACGCCGTCTTTGCTGGTGACAAATCCCATGTTCGCAACTCCAGACCAATCTGATGGATAACCCGCGCGGTAATCGCGGACCGGTTTCGCTCATGACGAGTTTTCTACTGTGCAGGCTCGGTGAGAGTCGTTATCAACTGTAGGATTAAAGTCGACATCTGCATGACCGGTGGTCGCAACGTCTGGCTTCGTACGCAAATTAGGCTTTGCTGAAAGGGATAAGCCGAGGCGCGCGTAGGCATCGATGGCCACAGCGGCGCCCCTTCAGAACACCGTGAGTCTGAGGAATTTCCCCGATGCTGACCTTGAATATCAATGGCAAGGATCAGGAGCTCGATGTCCCCGCGGACATGCCGTTGCTCTGGGTCCTGCGCGATGTCGCGCACCTGACCGGCACCAAATTCGGCTGTGGCATGGCCCAGTGCGGGGCCTGCACCGTGCACGTTGACGGGGCGCCGTTGCGCGCCTGCATCACCCCCGCGACTGCCGTGGCCCATGGACAAAAAATTCTTACCATCGAAGGCCTGTCCACCGACGGCTCGCACCCGGTGCAGCAAGCCTGGGCCGAACTCGACGTGGTGCAGTGCGGTTACTGCCAGTCGGGGCAGATCATGTCTGCGGCGGCACTGCTGGCGAAAATCCCCAAACCCACCGACAGCGATATCGATCAGGCGCTCTCCGGCAATATCTGCCGTTGCGGCACCTATCCCCGCATTCGCGCAGCGGTTAAGCGTGCGTCGGAAATCGGCTGATTCAATCTGTGGGAGATAGACGATGAACAGTCCTGTATCGCGTCGGGGTTTTCTCAAGGGCAGTGCCGTGTTGGGCGGCGGGTTGGTAGTGGCGTTTGTCGTCCCCGGCGGCCACAAATTTGCCTATGCGGCGGAGAATGAAGGCAAGGTTTTCGCGCCGAATGCGTTCCTGCGGATTGCCGCAGACAGCAGCGTCACCGTTTTACTGGGCCATTCGGAGATGGGCCAGGGCATCTGGACCGGCCTGACCATGTTGATTGCCGAAGAACTGGACGCGGACTGGTCGAAGATCCGCGTTGAACACTCGCCGGCGTCAGCGGCGGATTACGGCATGCCGGGGTTTGGCGGCATGCAGATTACCGGCGGCTCGACGTCGACGTGGATGGAGTTCGACCGTTATCGACTGGCAGGCGCGACGGCGCGGCAAATGCTGGTAGAGGCAGCGGCGAAGCGCTTTGAAGTGGCACCGTCGGCGATTCGTACCGAATCGGGCGTGGTCATCGCTGGTGACAAGCGCGCGACTTACGGCGAGCTGGCAGATGCCGCCGGACAACTGCCGGTGCCGGATCCGAAGTCGATCACTTTCAAGGAAGCCAAGGACTGGAAAATTATCGGCAAACCGACCAAACGCCTCGATACCCCGGAGAAAATCACCGGCCGCGCCAAGTTCGGCATGGACGTGCAGTTTGAAGGCCTGATGACCGCGATGGTTGCGCGGCCACCGGTATTTGGTGCCAGCGTTAAATCCTTCGAAGGTGCTGAAGCGCTGGCGGTGCCGGGCGTGCACAAAGTGGTGCAGGTGCCGAGCGGGGTCGCGGTGATTGCTGATCATTACTGGGCGGCGAAACTGGGCCGTGATGCGCTGAAAGTCGATTGGGAATTGGGGCCGAATGCGGACCTGAGCAGCGAGAAACTGCTGGCGAGCTTCCGTAAATTGGCCACGACACAAGGCACGTCGGCCAGTCAGGCCGGGGATGCCAAGGGCAGTTTTGGTAAAGCGGCGAAGAAAATCGACGTCGAATACAGCGTGCCCTATCTGGCTCATGCGCCGATGGAGCCGCTCAATTGCACGGTGAAGATCAGCGCCGAGAAATGCGAAATCTGGACCGGCACGCAGTTTCAGACGCTCGATCAAATGGTCGCCGGCAAGATCACCGGGCTGAAACCGGAGCAGGTCGAGATTCACACCGAATTCCTGGGCGGCGGTTTCGGGCGCCGGGCCAACCCGACTTCAGACTTTGTCGCCGAAGCCGTGCAAGTGGCGAAAGCCGCGGCCATGCCGGTGAAAACCGTGTGGTCGCGGGAAGACGATATTCGTGGCGGTTACTACCGTTCGATGTTCCTGCATCAGGCGCGGATCGGGCTCGGTGCCGATGGCCTGCCGTCGAGCTGGCAGCATGTATTGGTCGGGCAGTCGATCATGGCCGGCACGATGCTGGAAAAAACCATGGTCAAGAACGGCGTTGATGCAACGTCGGTCGAAGGCGTTTCCGACAGCCCTTATGTCAAAGGCCTGGCCAACCACCAGGTCGATCTGCATTCACCGCAAACCGGGATCAATGTGCTGTGGCTGCGCTCGGTAGGTCACAGCCACACGGCGTTTGTCATGGAATCGCTGATCGATGAAATGGCCACGGCGGCAGGCAAAGATCCGGTGGAGTACCGACGAACCTTGCTCAAGGAGCATCCTCGGCATTTGGGCGTGCTCAATCTGGCGGTGGAGAAAGCCAACTGGAAAGCATCGTTGCCCGACGGCCATGCGCTGGGCGTGGCGGTGCACGAGTCGTTCGGCAGCTACGTGGCGCAGGTCGCCGAGGTGTCGCAGGACAATCTGGCGATTCGCGTGCATCGCGTGGTCTGCGCGGTGGACTGCGGGATCGCGGTGAATCCACAGAGCATCGCGGCGCAGATGGAGTCGTGCATCACTTTCGGTCTGGGCATGGCACTGCACAGCAAGCTGACGCTCAAGGACGGCGCGGTGGTGCAGTCCAACTATCACGATTATCAGGTGCTGCGGCTCAACGAGATGCCGGTGGTCGAGGTACACATCGTGCCCAGCAGCGACAAACCCGGCGGCATCGGCGAGGCCGGTGTGCCGCCGACCGCGCCGGCGGTGGCCAACGCGGTGTTCGCCCTGACCGGGCAGCGCCTGCGCGAGTTGCCGCTGCAACTGTCGGGGGTGTGAGATGAAACGACATCTAGTGTTGGGCACGGTGGTTTTACTGGGGCTGGGCGGTTATGCCTCGGACCTGTTTGCCGATGATCAGGAAGCGCTGAAGGCGTTCGGCACGGTGCAGAAAGTCTTTCAAAGTCCGCGCTGCCAGAACTGCCACATTCCCGGGGATTCGCCGTTGCAGTTCGACGCCGGTATCCCCCATGCGATGAGCGTGGTGCGCGGCATGGACGGCAAGGGTGCGGCCGGTTTGCCCTGTGCAACCTGTCACGCGGAAAGCAATCCGCCGGCCAGTTACGGCCCGCATGCACCGCCGGGTGCGCCGCACTGGAGCCTGCCGCCGGCGGCGCACAAAATGGCCTGGATCGGCCTGCCGCCGGACAAGCTCTGCGCGATGATCAAAGATCGCTCGAGCAATGGTGATCGCGACTTTGCCGCGCTGATCAAACACGTCAGCGAAGACAAACTGGTGCTGTGGGGCTGGAATCCCGGGGCAGGGCGCGCACCCGTGCCAGTGCCGCACGATATTTTTGTCACGCAATTCAAGCTGTGGGCCGAGGCGGGCGGGCCATGCCCGGTGGCGCAAATGTGAGCCATTGCCAAATTAGCGCTACGCTTGAAAGCATTGTTGCCAATGGAGTGTGCTGATGCTGGTTCCAGGAAAACCTGCGAATGAAACGGCGCGCGTTCAAGCGTTGCACGGTCTTGAACTGCTCGATTCCGCCCCTGAAGAGCGTTTCGACCGACTGACACGGTTGGCGAAACGCCTGTTCAATGTGCCGATTGCACTGGTGACGCTGGTCGACACCAACCGGCAGTGGTTCAAATCGTGTGTGGGGCTTGATGTCAGCGAGACGCCGAGGGATGTTTCATTCTGCGGCCATGCGATTCTTAACGACGGCCTGTTGTTGGTACCGGACGCCCGCGAAGATGTGCGCTTTCATGACAACCCGCTGGTCACCGGCGCGCCGAACATTCGCTTCTACGCCGGTTACCCGCTGACTGTGCCCAATGGCAATAAAATGGGCACGCTGTGCCTGATCGACACCAAGCCCCGCGACCTCGACCAGGAAGAGCGTGCGCTGTTGCGTGATCTGGCGGAAATGGCCGAGCAAGAGTTGGCTGCTGTGCAGATCGCGAGCATGGATGAATTGACCTTGCTGTCCAATCGCCGTGGTTTCAAGCAACTGGCGCAGCATGCGCTGGACGCCTGCGCGCGCCTGGAACGGCCGGCAACCTTGCTGTTTTTCGACCTCAATGACTTCAAGCAGATCAACGATCTGTATGGGCATGCCGAAGGTGACAGTGCGCTGAAGACCTTTGCTGATGTGCTGCGTATTGCCTTTCGCGAAAGTGACGTGGTCGGGCGGCTCGGTGGCGATGAGTTCGTTGCGCTGCTGACCGGCTCCAGCCATGTCGAAACCACAGCGATCATGGCGCGGCTCAAGGATATTCTCGAAGAGCGCAATGCCACGTTGCATCGCGGGTATGCGATTCGCTTCAGCGTCGGGCAGATCGAGTACGACGCCAAGCGCCATGAGACCGTGGATCGGCTGCTGGCGGATGCCGATAGTGCGATGTACGTGCACAAGCAGGCCTTGAAGCGTTGTTGATTCGGGCCTCATCGCTGGCAAGTCGAATCGTCGCACCGCAGCTCCCACAGGGATCTGCAGTGAACCGGGATTTTGTGAACACCCGAGAAACCTGAGGGAGCTGGCTTGCCAGCGATGGCGTCCGCACATTCAACATCGTCATCGGCTGACCCACCGCCATCGCGAGCAGGCTCACTCCTACAATGGTGTCGGGTGTTCTCAAAATCCCGGTTCACCACAAATCCATGTGGGAACTAGCCTGCCAGCGAATGCGTCAGCCCGAACCCTACATATCTATTTGGCAAACAACTGCCCAATGTCTTTAAACGCCTTGAACTCCAGCGCATTGCCGCACGGGTCAAACAAAAACATCGTCGCCTGTTCCCCGACCAAACCCTGAAAGCGAATTCCCGGCTCAATCACAAACTTGGTCTCGAGCGACTGCAAACGCTCGGCCAGCGCCTCCCATTCCTGCATACCCAACACCACACCAAAATGCGGCACCGGCACGTCATGCCCGTCGACAGCGTTGGTATGCGCGGCTTCCTGCGAGGTGTTTTTCGGTGCCAGGTGAATCACCAGTTGATGACCAAAGAAATTGAAATCGACCCAGTGATCACTGGAGCGACCTTCCTCCAGACCAAACACCTCGCGATAAAAGTGCCGTGCGGCTGCGAGGTCATACACCGGAATGGCCAGATGAAAAGGGCTGAGCTGCATAGTGGGATTCTCGATCGGTTGGGTTGACTGAGTTTAATGCTGTGAAATGTGATTGAAAGACGATAGTTTTTGCGTCGAGCTCAAATTATTTCGATCAGTCGAGGTGCGCATGCTGCGTGAACTGAAGACCTTTCTTGCCGTGGCGCGGCATGGCACTTTCGCTGCGGCGGGGCTGCACATTGGCCTGACGCAATCGGCGGTCAGCGCGCAGATCCGCAATCTTGAACAGGCGTTGGGGATTCGCCTGTTCGACCGCACTGGCCGCCAGGCAATGCTCAATCCGGCGGGGCAGCGGGCGGTGCCGATGGCGCAGGAGATGCTGGCGATCTTCAGCCGGATGGCGATCAGCGAGGACGTCAGTGAGTTTCGCGGCGAGCTGAAAATCGGTGCCGTGGCCACTGCGCAAACCGGGTTGTTGCCTCAGGCGTTGTTGCGCTTGCGTCAACAGGCACCGGGGCTTGAGCCAAAACTGGTGCCGGGCGTTTCGTTGAACCTGCTCAGTCAGGTGGATGCCGGCGAAGTTGATCTGGCAATCATGATCAAGCCGCCGTTCGAACTGCCCAAGGAGTTGTCGGCGCAGGTGATTCGGCGTGAGCCGTTTGTGTTGATCGTGCCGCCGCAGGTCGATGGCAACGATCCGCTGCGGTTACTCGCCGAACGGCCGCATGTGCGCTACGACCGCAATTCTTTCGGTGGGCGATTGGTGACGCGGTTTCTGCGCGAGCAGCGCATAGAGGTCAACGTAGCGCTGGAGCTGGATGAACTGGAAGCGATCGTGAAAATGGTCGAGTCGGGATTGGGGGTTTCACTGCTGCCAAAAGCAGGGCTGTGGCTGGACCATTCGCTCAAGGTCAGGATCATCGAGCTGGGCGAACTGACGTTCTATCGCGAGATGGTTTTGCTGCAGCGTTACAGTCAGCGCAATCAGCCGATTCAAAAGCTGTTCGCACAGTGTCTGGAATAACCCCAATCCCCTTGTAGGAGTGAGCCTGCTCGCGATCGCAGTGGTCCAGAGACATGAATGTTGCTGACCCGACGCCATCGCGAGCAGGCTCACTCCTACAAGGGATTTGGGTTGTTCAAGAAATAGCAGGCATAAAAAAACCCGCCAGATTGGCGGGTTTTTTATTGGCTAAGCGAAGATCACTCTTCGATGTTGCCCATGGCGGTGGTGTTGAAGCCGCCGTCTACGTACATGATTTCGCCGCTGATGCCCGACGCCAGGTCGGAGCACAGGAAGGCGCCGG
>Ga0163161_10000182_pt1 | contig 57700 bp, 33 predicted proteins | sample S45metaG_FD_129847 | JGI IMG/M metagenome (GOLD analysis project Ga0163161, IMG submission 129847) | Switchgrass rhizosphere microbial communities from Kellogg Biological Station, Michigan, USA - S4-5 metaG | ecosystem: Host-associated > Plants > Roots > Rhizosphere > Soil | place: USA... | reverse complement strand
CCTGCAAGCGGGCCCCTGATCTCATGCGCAATCTTTTTTTGGCTTTCAAGGCTTTCAGCCAGGCTTTTCTTCAGCGTATCAATGGTTTTTAATGCGGTAAGCCGGTGAGCAACTTCGGCGGCAACAATTTTGAGGAGTTCTATCTTATCCGGACTGAGGGTTTTAAGCTCATCATCAATCACACACAAGGCACCGATATGATGCCCCTCGGGCGTGTTGACTGGTACGCCTAAATAATATTTTAGCTGCAGGGGGCCGGTCACATAGTCTTTTTCTTTGAAGCGTTCGTCTGCCCGGAGATCAGGAATTTCGAAATGATCATCAACATTGATGGTATACTGGCATATAGAATTTTCCCTTGGCATCTGATCCAGGCGCAGGCCATGGTTGGCGATCGTCCATTGTGTAAATGTGTCTATCAGATTAACCAGTGAGATCTTTGTGCCGGCAATCTGTGCCGCCAGAGTGGTAAGGTCTTTGAACTGATCTTCCATATTGGAATAGTCAACATCAAATTCTGCCAGACTGAATACTCTTTCTATCTCTTTATCAGGCAGTGGGACAGGTTTATTGGTCATAAATCATTCGTAATTAAGAAGCGTAACACTAAAATAAACGTTCTGTTTTTAAATTTTCTGTTCATTATTCAAAAATCCTGTTCATTTTTAGCGGCAAATTAAATCGGTTTAATTAGGCCTGATACCCAATTATTATATAACTTTAATCATCAAATATAAATTATGAAGAAATTATCAGTGATACTCCTAATTTTTGCCAGCAGCCTTGCTGCAAGTGCTCAGTCTAAAGATGAAACCCTTGTTGCTGCGGCAGTAGAAAAACTTAGGGCAGCGATGATCAGCGGAAATAAAGCTGATCTGGAAAGTGTTCTGTCCAATGATTTAACCTACGCACATTCCAGCGGGAAAATCCAGAGCAAAGAAGTTTTTGTAGAAGAAATCTCCACTAAGAAATCAAATTTTTTAACCATTGCCCTAAGCAAACAGAGCATCAGTATTACAGGTGATGTAGCCATAGTAAGCCATCAGTTAAATGCAACCACTAATGATGGCGGGAAACCAGCTGCCCCACATCTAAATATCGTACTGGTGTGGAAGAAAACCAAAGGTGACTGGAAACTGATTGCCAGGAGGGCTTTTCATGCTCCTGCGGCAGAATAAGAGGTATATTGCAGAACTGGTCAGTAGCTGCGGTTTAACCTGCTGATCAGTTCTGAACTTTGTAACCTTCCATGTTCCAGTCTGTCTTCAAAAAAGAGTTTGGCATCATTGAAATGATGTTTATAACCATTCATATCTCCATAACCTATAATAGAAGACCATTCCCGTACTGCCGAATGGAATTCGAGATCATCTGTACGGATCTGTTTATTATAGATAGCAGCATTGATAGATTCTTCCAGCAGCTCTTCATTTCTGAAAAGATACTCAACAATTCCAAGCCTGAGCCTGAACGGAGGTGTCTGGCAGATCAGGTTGTCATAAGGATTGATCCCCAGTTGAAACCAGGCATCGGCCATACTCAATAAGCTGAGGTGTGAGTTAGGTGTGCGCGGTATTCCACTGCCCGACAATGAAAACTCCTGCATCACCTGGTTATCAAGGAGCAGGAATTGTTTGGTATCCGGAAAAAGGAATTTCTTCGCCTTCATGATACGTTCGCGAAAATCGTTCTCATTTTCAGTGATCATCATTTTAAAGAGATCAGATTCCGATTGCGCATACGATTTGATCTGCTGGCGTGCATAAGGGTTAAGAATGGCCAGTCCGGCATAAATATGAGCTTTGTAACTGAAAATCCGGAGCATGGTCAGAATTTTAACATTGTCTATCCCTCCAAAGTAGGAGGCATTCTCCCAGGGGAAAAATCCTGCGCTTTTCCAGGCTGTGCCCATACTTTCAAATCCCATGTGCGTTACCGCCTGGGTATCGGCCACGATCTTGTCATGGGTATGGTAATCACTCATCTCCACAAGGTCAGATTCCAGTGCAGTAAGCACATCCACCATTCGCATATAGGCTTCTGCGTCGCAGCGGTATGGAATAACAATTAAAGTCTGGTCTTTAGTGTCAAAGCCCGGCCCATGAAGAGAATGGCAGGTGATAATGTTCACATCTTTGGGCAGATAGGCTTCAAAAGCGGCAATCTCAGGATGTTTTACAGAAGTCTGACCTGCTACAATTGCCCCATATTTCGTTGCGGCGCCATATCGCTGTACAACTTCAGCAATCTTTTCAGCCTCTACCGCATAAATAATGATATCTGATTTCCTGGATACGGCACTTCCGTCAGTCATCAGTTCAATCCCGAGCGGGGAAAGTTCTTCTTCTAATTTTTCATAGAATTCAGGCAGATCAGAACCGCATACCTGGTATCCAGCTTTTGCAAAACGTTTTGCATAAAGTTTGCCCATATCTCCCAGGCCAATAATTCCTATAAGCATCGCATCATAATATGTAGCAAATTACCGAAAATATGCTGATAATGGAGGAACATTTAGCACATTTCTTATTAGTTTTACGCTGATTTATCAAATCATAATGGATCAGCAACATAAAGAAGCAATAGAAATCATCCGCCAGTCGCGCGAGAATTCCAATACCGCAATCCGTGAACATAATGTTTCAGGTGTAGCAAAATACTGGCTTGACGACATGATTGTTATCTCAGGTGAGGGAGGCCAGTATGTAGGGAAGAAGATTCTTGTTTCCGTGTTTACTGAAATGTTCTCCGCTGATCCTCCGGTATTTGAAAGGATACCTGCTGAGATCATCATCGGTGACAGTGGTATCCTGGCCTGGGAAACAGGTACCTGGAATTACAAAACTGAAAAGTTCAGGGGCAATTATTCTGCGATGTGGCGGAAGGTTAACGGCCTTTGGCTAACACAATCAGAATTATTCGTATCACTCGATTAAGGTGTACCAGTAAAGGCCTTACTGGCTCATCAGTAAATTGATCATCTCTTTCAGTTCTTCGAGTTCTTTTTCCAGACGGATGACCCTCTCTTCCAGATCTGCTGAGGCAGGGGGGCTGATTTCTGCGCCGTCAATTTCTTCTTCAGTTACCACTGCGCCAAATAAATGCTGAAACCTGGCTTCTTTCTGTCCGGGTTTTTTATCCAGTTGTCTGACATAGGCAGGCGTGCCTGCAGAAAGTTTGTGGAGTATTTCCTGAACCTCTTCAATTGTCTCAAATTCATAAAGCCTTGCAGAGTTGGTATTGATTTCGCCGGGTGTTAACGGGCCGCGCAGCAAAAGGAGGCAGATGATGGATAGTTCAGCAGGTACAAGCGGATAAGCAATAGCCAGATTGTGCTTGTACTTGATAGCGCGGCTGCTGCCACCTGTTGCAGTAGCAATAAGGCCTTTAATTTTTAAGGCATTAAGTGTGAGCGTTACTGTTTCTTCATCATAATTAACCACCGGGTTTCTCGATGTTTTCTGATTGCAGGCATTGGTCAATGCTGAAATCGTCATTGGATAATAGTCGGGCGTAGTTCTGCTTTTCTCTATCAGTGCGCCTAAAACGCGTTGCTCTTCGGCATTCAGGATCAATAGCGAATCTTGATTTTCCATGGCGGTAAATATATAGTTTGATACTTATTTCGGCAAGTTGTGGATATGTTCCACATGGATATTTTCAGGGTATATTTTTAATAGTCTGATAATCAGTAATTTGTTTTCTGTGCCAAAGATGGCATTATTATGTGATCACCCTAACCGAATTAATAATTAAACGAGCGGCTGAGAACTTATCATTTAACGGTTTTTGGTCATAACATAAAACGATACATTATGAAAAATTTCATCTTAACAGCAACAGTATTAGCATTCGCAGGTATATCAACAGTAAAAGCTTCAGAAATAAAAGCTCCGGCAGCAGTTTCTGTACAACAAGACAGCACTCAGAAAGTACCGGTTAAACTGGAAGAGCTTCCTGCGCCTGTAACTACAACCTTAAAAGCGGATGCTTATAAAGAATGGACACCAACAGCTGCATTTTTAGTGACCAATGCTGATAAAACCCAATTCTACCATATAGATGTTAAGAAAGGTACCGAAGTAGCTTTTATTAAAATTAATAAAGACGGTGTTGTAGTTCAATAAGCCTCATATCAACCATTTCATACTATAAAAAAGCTGGATTTATCCGGCTTTTTTTGTGTCCAATTTATTTTAGGTTATTAACATTAATTGTTGATAACATTTTCAGTGAATTGATATTCAGTGTTTTGAAATGTGTATAAAGTGTAGTGATTTTACATGTTCAATCCAATAATCAGGCAATATTGCTTTCATTTAATTAGAGTTGTTCAGATAAATAGAGGTTGTCCACAATGTATTGTTGATAACTTGTGTATAGGAGTTGAAAGAAGTTGACAACGCTCATCATGATACCTTGCAGAGGGGCTGATGGCAGGGTTGCTTCAGAACGCTATGAAAGCGCAATAATAGCTTATTTATAGCGCTATAATCAGGAATCTGTATTCATTCCTAACCGGAACATGCGATGCTGATGCAGGAAAAACTGTGAAACAAAAACGCCTGTCCAATTTTGGACAGGCGTTTATTGCAAATGGTGTGTGTTATTTTCTTTTAGTGATCCCGTCCGCCTTTGTTGTTCTGACGGTTATCATTTCCTTTGCCATTACCCCGGCCATTATTGTTTTTAGCAGAATGATTACGGTTAGCATTGTTATTCTTTACCGCCGTATTTCTGACAGTAGTACTTCTTACGATCGTATTACCTCTGCCATTATTGTTTCTTGCATTTACATATCTGGTGTCTTTGCTATCACGGATATTTCCCTGTTTGCCTTTATAACCTTTGTATTTGCTGTATTCCCTTACATGTGTCTGGTGTGACAGGTATGGTTTAGGAGTATTCATGACCACTTTGTATGAGTTGTATAAATCAAACCCACTGTATTGTGATGGCAGACTATTTCTCCATACCCAGGCTCCGTTATTTAAATATACATACTGTCTGGCAGGTACATTGTAATACGCATCTACATCGGGGAGGTAGTAATAATCTACATGATCATAACCTGTAGGTCCCCATTGTGGCTGTGAGCCTATATTGATATTTACGCTTACCTGTGCTTTGGTATTGATGCTGCTTAACGAAGCTACTCCGAAGATGACAGCTAAAACTATTCTTTTCATTTGTTTGTGTGTTAGTTGTATAGCCTATTCCAAAGTGGATGCCGAAAAGAGGCAGATGTCAGGTTCAATCTGCCAATAGATGGATTGTGCCGACGAATAGCCTCTTCATATCGCCTCTGCATGAAAATTTACCGACAAGCCCAACTGCCAGATCGTGTTATATGAATTGAATTTTATAATTTAGAACAATGATAGACGTAACCTGCGCACTGATTATAGGTCATAACGGGAAAATTCTGGTCGCACAGAGAAGTTCTGCCATGCGTCTGCCCCTGAAATGGGAATTTCCTGGAGGTAAAACCGAAGCCGGAGAAAAACATGAAGCCTGTCTGGTCCGTGAGATAGCGGAAGAGCTGGGTGTCGATGTAGAAATTATCAGAGCAATGCAGCCCTGTGAACATCATGATGGAAAACAGGGAATACGGCTGATCCCATTCGTCTGCCGGATCATGAGCGGCGATCCAGTGTTGGCGGAACATGCGGCATTTGTCTGGCTCGAACCCGAAGAGCTGTATACACTGGATTGGGCTGAGGCTGATATCCCGGTGTATCTGCAATACCTGGATTCTCTTCACCATGCTAAAATATCTACAGATCTTAAAACTAATTGATCAAAGTCTTGTTCATTATTAAAATCTAAACTATGAACTCTTTTTTCAAAACTATCATTGCTGGCTGGGGTGCCAAAAAATTAGGAGGTGGATGTTTATCTACGATATTAATCTTTGTATTGATCTATGTAGCACTTGGACAATGCAGCAGGACACCGCAACGCGCGGCATTGCTGCAAAAATCAGCTCCTGTTGCTCAAACCAGGTAAGGTATAAATAAGAAACGGGGAACATCCAGGCGGATGATCCCCGTTATCTAAATTAACGCTCTCAGATATAAGACGCTTAAATAGCAGCTTTATTGTGCCGGATTGAAAATACTTTAAATGAGTTTGCGCGGAATGTAGCTGGTGGCTTAGGCATGCTTCCTCTCTCAGCGGTACATTTTTCTCCACCGTGATGCTCAGTTGTTTTTATTGTACAAAAAGCTATTTTCAGCTTCATTGTAATTCTGCGTTGTAAGGGGAAGTCCAATCGCTATATTTGATTAAACGATTTACAACCTACAATTACCAGAGAGGATTTTCCATGGAAGCTTTAGAACTGCAAAAATTAAACATTTCTTTCTTTAGTGTGATCAACAACCTGGAGATGGAGTACAGTTATTATTTTTGCCTCCAGTCTATTCAAAAAGGACTGGACCATGTAGAAAGTATCTATGATCATTTTAAACTGGACCAGGAAACTTTGGAAGTAAAATTTAAACTGAACAGCGATCTTCCTGCTGCGATCAGGGAGACCATACGCGATGCCCACCAGCGGATTTTCTTTGGAGCAGAAGCTATCTGAGGACAGATAGCGTTTAAATTAAGGCAGTTATTATTTTAAATTAATCATGTAATTTTCAGGTAATGTTTCTAAATTTAGGCTTTAACGCTTCTGATATGAAACTACGTTATTTTTTTGTTTTAATCCTGTTATCTTTCAGTACCCTTGCCCAGCAAAAAAGTAGAATCCTGATCACCGATCTTTACCAGATCAGGACTGCCTCAAATATTAAATTTTCTCCCGATGGGAAATGGTATATCTATAGTGTGCAGACCATCGTCCCAGATGAAGAGCAAAAGGGGGAATATGATTATCAGTATCAGTGGTTTCTTGCCCCGGCAGATCTAAGTACCGCTGCGAGAGCTATCACCAATAACAAAGAGAATACTGCAGGAGCCTGCTGGTCTGCTGATGGAAAGCAACTGTTCTTTGCCAGGATGATCAAAGGGAAATCCCAGTTGTTCAGCCTTCCGCTGAATGGTGGCGAAGCGAAGCAATTAACCGATTTCAGATATGGTGCGGGCAGCCCTTCAGTGAGCCCGGATGGTAAGATCCTTATTTTTGCTGCATCCCTCAGTACGGATGAACTGCTGAAAGATTCAGTGCTGAATGCTGATAAAAAATCACCCTTGTGGAACCCTGAAAAACCAGGGATGAGCACTGATGCAATCTACCGCAATAGTGCTAAAGGGAATGCTGATGGTACACTTGAAGAGATCAGGGCCTATCTGCAGCAGAACGAAAAGGAAAAAAAAGCCAAGGTATTTAACAGGCTGAATTTCCAGGGCGAGGCTGCTACTAACCCCGAACTTAAGTATACACAATTGTTCAGCTTGTCACTGCTCAACGCAGGTGCAGCTCCAGTAGCTTTGACATCAGGATATTACAGCTACAGCCTGGCCGACATCAGCCCGGATAGTAAATATATCGTGGTCAATGCTGATCTGAACCCTTCCCGGCATCCGGACAGGTCTCAGGAATCTGCTATTTACCGTCTGCCTGTTAGCGGTGGAGCACCGGAATTACTGCTCAGTGAACCTGATTACAGGTTTAACGCTGCAAGCATATCTCCTGACGGCAAATCGATGACGTATCAGTCGCAGCCCGCCAATGGAGTAAATATCAGCAGGACATATATTTATAATTTTGCCGGCAAAGATAAAATCAATATTCCGATGGACCGTAATCTGGATGCCCTCACCTGGGCCCCAGATCATAAATCCCTTTATTTTTTGGCATCTTCCAACGGCGGAAATGTGATATACAGGTATAACCTTAACAGTAAATCTGTAACACGCCTGTCTGATTTTGATAGCGGTATTACTTCATTTGATATCAGTAAATCGCAGCTGGTGTATACTAAACTCACAATTGCCGATCCTTCTGAAGTATACGTTGCCGATTTGCTGAATAAATCACCAAAAGTAAGCACACAGCTGAATACGGCATGGCTTGCATCAAAGCAGCTGAGTTATCCTGTTAAAAAGGTGTTTAAGAATGACCTGGGCATGGAGGTAGAATATTGGGTAATGAAACCGGCCGGTATGGAGCAGGGCAAAAAATATCCGGTGATGCTGGAGATCCACGGTGGGCCTTCGGCCATGTGGGGACCGGGAGAGGCGAGCATGTGGCATGAATTCCAGTATTACACCGGTATGGGATATGGTGTGGTCTATAGTAATCCCCGTGGTTCCGGGGGCTATGGTGAAGCCTTTTTACGCGGGAATGTAAAAGACTGGGGAGATGGGCCAACACGTGATGTGATCAAAGCACTGGATCTGGCCATCGCCGAAGGCTGGGCGGATACTACACAGCAATTTATTACCGGAGGGTCTTATGCCGGATATCTTACTGCCTGGATCGTTGGCCACACCAACAGATTTAAGGCTGCCTGTGCACAGCGCGGCGTATATGAACTGACCACATTTTTTGGCGAAGGAAATGCCTGGCGCCTTGTGCCAAATTACTTTGGCGGATATCCATGGGAAAGTTCCGTTGCTGAGCTCCTGCGGGCGCAGTCACCTTTTACCTACGTAGATAAAATTCATACGCCGCTGATTATTTTCCATGGTGAAAACGATTTGCGGACAGGAGTGATACAATCTGAAATGATGTATAAGGCATTGAAAGTTCTGGGACGTGATGTAGAATATGTAAGGCATCCTGGTGGTACACATGAGCTGACGCGCTCAGGCAATAACAGGCAGCGTGTGGACCAGATGTTGAGAACGATGGAGTTCTTCGAGCGGTATAAAAAATGATAAAGAACCTTGCCGCTTCCTATAAGGAATCGTTTTCCGGACTCAGCCGCGAAACCTGGATACTAAGCATTGTGATGTTCATTAACCGCTGCAGCAGTATGGCAGTGCCTTTTATGAGCCTGTATATGACCCAGTACCTGCACAGGCCAATGTCTGATGCCGGACTGATCATTGCCCTTTTTGGGGCGGGATCTCTGGTGGGCGCTTCGGTGGGTGGGAAGCTGACCGACGTCATCGGCTTCAGTGCCGTTCAAATTTATTCGGCAATCATAGGAGGGGTATTTTTCATCCTGTATTCAAGGATTACCCATTTTGAGCTGCTTTGTCTGTTTACCCTGCTCATCAGTTTTTTCTCTGAAGCATTTAAGCCTGCGAATTATGCTGCCATTGCGGTTTACGCAGCTCCGGGAACCCTCACACGTTCGTATTCGCTGAACAGGCTGGGCAATAACCTTGGCTTTGCGATAGGCAGTGGGATCGGCGGTATGATTGCTTCATTTAGCTATCCTTTGTTGTTTATTGCAGACGGGGGAGTAAGTATTCTGGCGGGCATTGCCATTTTACTGGTGCTTCCGTCAGGAAAGACTGCCGCTAAAACAGCTGCTGAAAAGATCAGGAATGCCTCGGTGACCAAGCCATGGCAGGATGTGCTGTTTGTTAAATTCCTGCTCCTGAATGTGCTGCTGACCATTTGTTTCTTCCTGCTGTTCAGAGTGGTGCCGATTTTCTACAAAGAAGTATGGCATATCGACGAATTTTGGATAGGGATGATCCTGGGCGCAAACGGATTGATCATTGCCCTTTTTGAAATGGTGATGATCAGCAAAATTGAAAATAAAAAATCGCCCATTCAGTATATCGTCATGGGCGTTATGATGATTGCTGCGGCCTATGTCATACTCCTGATACCTGGAATTGTTCCTGTGATTGCGGCTGTGATGGTCACCATAACATTCACTATCGGTGAAATGCTGGCCCTGCCATTTATCAATACTTTTGTCATGAGCCGGACAACTGACCATAACAGAGGACAATATGCTGCCGGATATGCGATGAGCTGGTCGGTTTCCCAGGTAGTGGGGCCTTCGGCCGGTTTTTATCTCGCAGAAATGTATGGCTATAACTGGCTATGGATCGGGCTTATACTACTGCTGTTGCTATGTGCCTGGGGATTTAAACTTTTGGGACGGAATATGGACTAAATTTTGCTGTAAATTTATCAGTTTAGCTAAATCATCATTAAAGCTCACAACCATAAAAAAAACAATATGAAACGTAATGCAACCGCCGTTTGGAATGGCACCATTAAAGAAGGTAAAGGTACTTTAACAACAGACAGTACTGTATTAAATCAAACCCAATATTCATTTGCCAGCCGCTTTGCTGAAGGCATTGGCACCAACCCGGAAGAGCTGATGGCAGCTGCTCATGCAGGCTGTTTCACCATGAAACTGAGCCTTGACCTGACTGAAGCTGGTTTTAACCCTACTTCGCTGGAAACTAAAGCAACAGTCACCCTGGATACAAGCACAGGTACGATCACGACTTCCAACCTGGTGCTTAAAGCCAGTATCCCGGATATCACTGAGGAGCAGTTTAAAGAAATTGCAGCAGGTGCAAAAGCTAACTGCCCTGTAAGCAAAGCTTACAATCTGGAGATCACTTTAGATGCCACACTGGTATAAACCCTTGTAACATCATCAAAAATTAAGATATAGCATATGCCGGCCTTCGTTGTTATGCGCAGCAAAATTATGCAGCCGGCATATGCTAAACCTTAAGTTCTTAAGAATATTCCTTTTTATCCACCAGAAGGTGAGTTACTTCATTGCCGCAATCTCCCGGATCACCTGGTCCAGTTCTTTCGCACTTTCATTGATCATATTTACTATGCTTCCCAGTTCAGGACTTAGTTCCATTGTTTCCAGTAAAATACTTAGCCCCATAATGTTTGCCAGCGGTTTCCTGACCACATGTGATTGTATATAGTTGATCTCCGCCAGGTTATATTGGGTCTTTGTTAGTGATTCCTTCGTGTCCTTAAGCTCGCTGCTGTAATGTATCAGTTCAGTAATGTCATGCCCCATGCAAAACATCCCGGCAGGTAAATCATTCTGGTCGAAAATTGCCTTATATTCCCATTTTGTAGTCACATACCCGCCATGTCCGTCATGTTTTCTGATTACCGCGGGAAACACCTTTCCCGGATTAAGAAAAGCAAGTTCAGAAACCGACTGACAAACCTGAGTATCATCAGGATGCATAGTGATGGAGTAGTGCTGGCCGACAAGATTGCCATGTACATTCTGAAAAACGTTTTGATACCTTTTGTTGACATAAGTATAATTACTGTCCATACCTACGCTGATGAGATAATACATCGCAGAGTCATCAAGTAATTTTTTTATTTCTTCAAAATCTGGCATAAAAATGATTGGGATATGTATTTTGATAATAATTAATACATATTTAACCTTAAAATGTTTGATAAGCAAAAAATACAGCTTATAATTTAAGAATAAGGCAATTATTCTTTGGGCTGATACACGATATTCCTGATGACAAGAAAGACAACAAACAGGGCCAGCATGACGATCATAATTTCTGGGGTACCGACATTTACGCCGCTCACCGTAAAAAGGAATATACTCATAGGTTAGGTGTTATTTACAGGCCGATGAAGCCCTTACGAGGTTAATATATCGATTTAATAGTAAAGGCCCTTTTATATTTTAATCTTTAACCAAACAATACGGGCTTTCATTCCTTTTTACAGTATAGATTTCTAAAGAAGTAAATTATGGACAGATTAGTAATAGAATCAATACTAGCCGATGTTGATGAGATATATTTATCAGGCGACAGTGAAAATCCTGCATCGGACCCTTCAATTATACTCGGATTTAAGGCAGGGAATACTGATCAGATCATCAGTGCATTTCATGCCTTAAAAAGCGTAACGCAGGACAAGAATGTAGAGCTGATTATTTGCAGGACACTGGTTTCGGGCATTTATGATCTTGAAATTAAAACAGATGCACTTGATGAGCCGGTGAGAATATTGAATAAGGTGATTTCTGCTGAGCTGCTCGGACAGATAGAAAACCAATTGCATCAAAGCAGTAAAATCAAATTGGGGACCAATGTATCTGAAGAAGAAAACTGGATAATGGTTAATGAAGCCCAGGTAAAGGAATGTGCATTAAAGGAGGGGTAGCGCCAATGGGCGTTACCATTGGACTTTTGAAGTTTATTGCATAAAAAAAGCCCCCAAGGAGCTTGTAAATGGATTTTGAATTTCTAAAAAGCGAAATCATCATTGTGCCCCTTGGCAGCACCTTCATGATTTTCAGAATACTCATAGCGTTTTTCAACTACATCCTGATGCGTTTTGATATAGTCTACAGTTTCATTTAAGCCTTCAACAAACTTTTCAAAGTCTTCTTTATAGAGGAAGATTTTATGTTTTACAAATACGCCGTCTTCCAGTCTTTTCTTGCTTTCAGTAAGGGTTAAATAATAGTCGCCTGAACGAGTAGCTTTAACGTCGAAAAAATATGTTCTTTTACCGGCCCTTACTTTTTTAGAAAAAACCTCTTCTCTCTCTTTGTTGTCAAATTCTCCCATGTTTGGTATTAAGTTGGTTTTGGTTCGGGTAAATATAAACTATTAATCAGTAAAGATCAAAATAGAAATTAAAGAGATTTATTTTCTTCTTCCAATAACTGGTTCAAAAACATTTCTTCATAGATACCATGCTGGTTAATCAATTCATCATGAGTACCCTGCTCAGCAATCCTTCCTTCGTCGAGTACAATGATCTTGTCGGCTTTTTTGATCGTGGAAATCCTGTGTGCAATTAATATGCTGGTCTTTCCTTTCATGACATTGCCCAGGTTATTTAGGATTTCCTCTTCAGTTCTGGTGTCAACGGCCGAGAGGCAGTCGTCAAATATGAGTATTTTAGGCTCTTTAATCAGCGCACGGGCGATGGACACCCGTTGTTTCTGCCCCCCTGAAAGTGTGATTCCCCTTTCCCCCAGCATCGTATCAAACTGTAGTTCAAAGTCCATAATATTATGGTACACTGCTGCATTTCTGGCTGCCCTTTCTATCTCTGCATCAGTGGCTTTATCCAAACCAAAAGCGATATTGTTGCGGATGTTATCTGAAAAGAGAAAAACTTCCTGCGGTACAAAACCTACCTGGTTCCTGAAAGAGTTGAGGTTGATCTGCGGGAGCGGCTGCCCGTCGATAGAAATTGTGCCTGAATCTGCATCGTACATCCGCATGATCAGGTTGGCGAGTGTAGATTTCCCTGATCCTGTACGGCCGATTACCGCAACAAACTGCCCTGCTTCAATTGTAAAAGAAACATTTTTCAGCGCCTCAATCCCGGTATCCTGATAAGTGAAATTAACATTTTCAAAAGAGATATTGCCGCTAATCCCGCCTGCAGGATGAGTTCCTGAAAGGATGTCCGGCCTGAGTTCCAGAAATTCATTGATCCGTTTTTGAGAAGCTGCGGCCCTCTGGATCAGTGTGGTTACCCAGCCCAACATGGTCACCGGAAATGTGAGCTGGTTGACGTAGACAATAAATTCTGCAATATTACCTGCTGTAATGGAACCATCCAGTACCTGCTCGCCACCTATATACACAGTAAGGATTGTACTCAAACCAACCAGCAGCAGCATGGTAGGATAGAAGAGTGCCTGAACACGGACAAGGCTCATGGCATTGGATTTATATCCATCGCTTTCCTTCGCAAAGATCTGGCGTGTATAATCTTCGCGCACATAGGATTTGATCACCCTGATGCCTGAAAAGCGTTCCTGAACAAAACTGGACAGCCGTGAAAGCTGTTCCTGTATCAGTTCACTTTTATGATTGATCTGTGTATTGACGTAATAAATGATAATCACCAGGACGGGAAGCGGCAGCAGGCAATAGGTAGCCAGCTTTGGATTAACGGAATACATGGAAGTGACGATCAGCACAAACAATACCAGCGTATTGATGGCATACATGATGGCCGGGCCAACGTACATCCGTACCCTGTTGACATCTTCTGTAGCCCTGTTCATCAGGTCGCCGGTGTTGTTCCTCCTGTAGAAGCCCAGGCTAAGTTCCTGGTAATGGGAATAAATTTCGTTCTTCATGTCATACTCAATGTGCCTTGACATCAGTATGAGCGTTTGCCTCATGAAAAAGAGGAACAGACCGCGTACCAGATAAAGCAGCAGCACCAGCGTGCCGAAGTAAAAGAGGCTGTAGCTGAAAATATTGTAGATGATCTGCTGTCTTTCAAAACCATTGAATAAACCATAGATCTGTATGTTTTCAGTGATCAGGTTGAAGGCATGCCCGATCACCTGAGCAGGAATTACACCAAAGATGTTGGAAATGATGACGAAAAACACCCCCGGAACAATCCACCATTTATATTTATAGAAGTATTTATTGAGAAAAAGAAGGTGCTTCATGTTGGGGTAAAGTTAGCCAATTGAGGAGGATTTTTGAAAACTGTTTAGTTAAAACAATGTAATTAATCTTTTTATCCTTAGTTTTGCAAAAGTTTGATAAACGAAATCATATGTCTGCTAAGAGTTCTGTGGTAACCTCAATATTAGATCAGCTAAGCGCTTTAGGGCATAAAAAAGTGGTCTATTGCAGTGATCCTGATACAGGTTTGAAAGCAATTATTGCGATCCACGATACCACACTCGGCCCTGCTTTGGGTGGTACACGGATGTGGAATTATGCCACCGAAACAGAAGCACTGGAGGATGTGCTGCGCTTATCCAGAAGCATGACCTATAAGGCGGCCATTACAGGCTTAAACCTTGGCGGCGGCAAAGCAGTAATCATTGGTGATTCAAGAAAAGAAAAGTCGGAGGCAATGATGCGCAGTTTTGGGCGTTTTATTAAAAATCTTAACGGTGAGTTTATTACTGCTGAAGATTTAGGTACTACGACCAGGGACATGGAATACATCAGCATGGAAACTACACATGTGACAGGAGTACCAGAATCAATCGGCGGTATGGGAGATCCGTCCCCGACTACGGCGAAGGGGATTTTCCTGGGGATGAAAGCCTGTGTGAAGGAGGTTTTTGGTACAGATACGCTTGCAGGGCGTTCTGTAGTGGTGCAAGGCATAGGCAATGCAGGGGAGCATCTGGTAGAACTGCTAAGGCAGGAAAACGTAGAGGTATTTATCAGTGATATCAATGAAGAGCGTTTACATCAGGTAGCGCGCAAGTATAAAGCGAAGCCGGTTGATGCCGATAAGATTTTTGGTATGGATGTAGATATTTATGCCCCTTGTGCTTTAGGTGCTACAGTAAATGATAAAACCATACCTAAGATGAAATTTGCGATCATTGCGGGTTCTGCCAATAACCAGCTTGCCGACGAGCAGGTACATGGACAGCTGTTGCTGGAGAAAAACATTTTGTTTGCTCCGGATTACCTGATCAATGCCGGCGGACTGATCAACTGCTACTCTGAACTGACCGGTTACGGGAAAAAACGTACGATGCAGCTCACTGAGAATATCTATGACGCAACACGGAATGTGATCAGGATGTCCAAAGCAGATAATATACCTACCATCCTGGCCGCAAACAGGATCGTTGAAAAAAGAATAAGCGATATAAAGAAAATAAAATCATCATTTTAATAACCGGTAAATTACCAACTCGTTCTTACATTCATGTTAAATAGAAGGCACTTAAGAATTAAAGCTCTGCAAAATATTTTTGCTTGGCAAATGACTGAAAAAAAGGATCTCAATTCTGCGAAAAAAGAATTGATGCTCAGTATTGATAATGTTTATGAAATGTATGTCAGAATGCTGGCACTACTTTCTGAGATTACAGAATATACTGAGATTGATGCGATCGAAAGGTCTAACAAGCACTTTCCGACGGCAGAAGACCTGAATCCAAACAAGAAGCTACTCACCAACAGGTTTATTGTCCTGCTGCAGCAGAACCCTGAGTTCAAAGCAGCTGTAAACAAGTACCAGATCAACTGGCATGCCGATCCTGAGTTTATCAAAACTATCTACAACAAACTAAAATCTACTCCTGAATATACCGCTTATCTGAATGATGCAGATGACAGCCTGGAAGGATCAAAGGAGATCATTAAGTTTATTTTCAGAAAGATCATTCTGAAAAGCCAGAATATTATCCAGGCTTTTGAAGATAAGTTTATCAACTGGTCTGTAGATAAGGAAGTGATGCAGGGAATGGTGGCGAAAACGCTGAAAAACTTCACCTCAGAAGATGCGTTTAAAAATAAATTAACTCCGATCAGTGCAGACTGGAAAGAGGACGGTAAATTCGTGGAAGATCTTTTCGTTTACACGCTGAAGAACAACAATGAATACCAGGCGCTGATCGCAGAACGTACCAAAAACTGGGAATCTGAAAGGATTGCATTAATGGATACGATCCTGATGAAAATGGCGATCTGTGAACTGATGAATTTCCCGTCGATCCCCGTGAAAGTGACTATAAACGAATATCTTGACTTATCAAAAGATTACAGTACGCCGAAAAGTAATTCGTTTATTAACGGTATATTGGACAAAATTTTGAGCGACCTTAAACGTACAAACAGTATCAAAAAAGTAGGCCGCGGATTAATAGAAGAATAATATGAAGAAATTTTTTGTACTGGCCTTTGCTGTGGCATCGTTTGCAGCCTGCCAGCAATCAAAATCATCAGTAACTACGGACAGCACAGTAGCTGCTACGAAAACCGTTGCACCGGAAAATGCAGCCGTTATCAGTTTTGAAAGCGGGATGTATAACTTTGGCAAAATCAGCCAGGGCGAAAAGGTGAACCATGAGTTTAAATTTAAAAACACCGGAAAAAGCCCGCTCATCATTACCAATGCAACAGCAACCTGTGGCTGTACCACGCCTGACATTCCTAAAGCACCGATCAAACCGGGAGAATCAGGAGTGATCAAAGTAGTTTTTAACAGCACCGGTAAAATGGGCATGCAGGATAAGATCGTTACGATCACCTCCAATGCAAACCCTGAAACAACCGAGGTGCACCTGATTGGTGAGGTACAGGAAATCGCTGCCAAATAATTAATAATAACACACAAACAAATATGACATCTACAGTAATTTTACAAGCAGCCGGCGGAAGCAGTATGTTGAGTACATTGGTTCCAATGGTATTGATCATGGTAGTTTTCTACTTTTTCATGATCAGGCCACAGGTTAAAAAAGCAAAAGATCACAAGAAATTGGTTGCCGACCTTAAAAAAGGGGACAAGATCGTTACTACTGCCGGTATCCACGGTAGAATTGTTGATATGAACGAACTGACTTTTCTGATTGAAGTTGAAGGGGGTACTAAAATCCGTTTTGATAAAAGTGCGATTTCTCTGGATGCTACAAAAGCATCTGCAGAACAGCCTAAAGCTTAATGTATTAATTTACACGTAAAGCCGCTCCTCCCTTGGTGCGGCTTTTTTGTTTTATTAAATTTGTTTACTTTACAGCCATGCCTTTTATAAGACTTACAAAAATAGAGCGAAAGCGCTTTTTGGTATTGATCACCTGTGTATTGCTGGCGATTGCAGGATGGCTGTTTCTGGCACTGAACAATAAATATGTTTATACTGCCAAAACTGTACTGGTATACAAAAATTTCCCTCAGAAAAAAGCATTCCACCCGCTGCAGTCAGATACTGTAGACCTGCTGGTGGAAGGAACAGGATGGCAGCTGCTGTTTGCAAGGCTGCGTGTGAACCCCCCTTCGATCAATATCAGCCTGGACAAACTGAACAACAGGAATTATATCCTCTTTTCAGAACAATTGTACAGCGTAAACAGTCAGCTGGAAACCTCTCAAAAAATCATATCTGTGCGCCCTGATACCCTGTACTTTGATTTCTCGAAAAGGACAGTAAAAAGAGTGCCTGTAAAGCTGGTATCAAATTTAACTTTTGCCAGGCAGTTTGGTATCTCGGATGATATAGAGTTTAGCCCGGATTATGTGACCGTATCAGGACCGCAGGAAGAACTGGAGAAGATCAGGGAATGGAAAACAGATACTTTGAAGCTGCAGGATATCCAGCGGGCCTCTGTTTCCAGACTGGCGATGAAGCCTAACCTGCAGAAGAATGTTAATATATTTCCTTCTACTATTGAGGTAAAGCTACCTGTAGATGAGTTTACAGAGAAGACACTGGAAATCCCGCTGAAGGTCTTAAATAACAATGAATACTATAATGTTAAGCTTTACCCTAAAAAAGTAAAGATCACGTTTATGGTTGCACTCTCCAGTTACCAGCAGGTCAATGAAGACTTTATCGAAGCGGCAGTCGACCTCAATGAATGGAAATTACAAAAACACCATCAGCTGAGTATTAAACTGACTCGTTTTCCGGATTACTGTAAAAGGGTAAAAATTGTTCCGGAGAAGATTGACTTTATCATTGAAAAACAATGATGAAGATTGGCATTACCGGCGGGATAGGCAGTGGTAAAACTACTGTCTGCAGAATATTCGAAAATTTAGGTATACCCGTTTTTTACGCGGATACTGTAGCTAAAGAAATCATGGTGAGCGATCCGGTGCTGATCAGCGGAGTAAAAGAGGCATTCGGACCGGAGAGTTACGATGCTGCGGGAAAGCTCAACAATAAACATATCGCGGGCATCGTCTTCAATCATGCTGAAGAACTCGCGAAGCTCAATGCACTGGTTCACCCTGCTGTGTTCAGGGCTTTTGACAGCTGGCTGGAAACGGTTCCATCCAATGTTCCATATATCCTGAAGGAAGCCGCCTTGTTATTTGAAAGTGGTTCGTATAAGGACTGTGATCAGAATGTAGTGGTCACGGCAGCGGTTGCTGCCAGGTTAAAATGGGTAATGGAAAGGGACGGGGCAACTGAAGAGCAGGTGATAGCGAGGATGAATAAGCAACTGACTGACGAAGAAAAAGTAAAAATGGCAGATTTCCTGATCAGAAATGACGAAAGTCAGTCCCTTATTTTACAGGTGATGGAACTGCACAATCGATTTATAAAAATAACAGAATAAATGATATTAGATGATTTCCTGGTGCCCACTAAAATTGGGCTTTTCTGCGCGTATGGCGGTTTTTACCTGGACCCAAAAGAAATAGTGAAGGAGGCTGTAATCTCACACGCACATGGAGACCATGCCGTGAGCGGCAATATCAATGTTTATTGCACTGAGGCCACTTCTCTTTTTATGAAGCAGCGATATAAGAAATTTGCCGCAGGTGAATTTCATGTGCGCGGTTATCATCAGCCATTTGTACTGAATGAGGTAACAGTTAGCTTCGTGCCGGCAGGGCATATGCTGGGCTCGGCATTGGTACTGATGGAATACAAGGGGGTAAAGTACCTGTATACGGGAGATTATAAGCTGCAGCCTGACGATACCTGTGAGCCTATTGAATTTGTACAGGCCGATGTGCTGATTACGGAAACAACCTTTGCCAATCCTGATACGAGCCATCCTGATGTGCTGGAAGAAATCCGCAAACTGAATTCAACGCAAAGCAATATTATGCTGGGCGCATATGCACTGGGCAAGAGTCAGCGCCTGATCAGACTGATCAGTGATCACTGTCCGGAAAAAAGGATACTCGTACATCATAGTATACTTCCTTTCGTCAAAGTATATGAATCACTCGGGATCAATATGGGGAAATATGAAGTGTATGACCGCAAAGTGATGAAAGCAAATTTAACGGGGATGATTTACCTCGTTCCGCCCCTGGTTTACCGCAGTTACATCAAGGCAGTGAATGTAATCAGGGTATTTGCTACGGGCTGGAAACATTTGCAAAACAATAACGAGTTACAATTGTATATATCCGATCATGTTGACTGGAAAGATATTATTTTAACCATTCAACAGGTAAAGCCCAGGCAGGTCTGGACCACTCATGGTAGCGGGATTCAATTGAAGGAACATTTTCAAAACATTTTGGATGTTAAATTGCTTAACTGATGGAAAAAATTACCGACTACTACTTTAATGAGGCTGGATTGATGGTGTTTACTGAAGCATATCACCTTAAAAGGGGATTTTGCTGTAAAAACAAATGCCTACATTGTCCCTGGAAATATGGTAAGGTAATAAAAAAGAATAGTCAGAAGAAAAGTAATTGATAACCAATAGATAACTTGTGTAATGTTGAAAGAAACCAAAGCTCCCCGCTATGAAAGCGCATATCATGAGGCAATTGTAAACGTATCCTACACACATAACTGGTGTAACGATAAAGTAAAGCAAGCCGTGTCGCCATACGATATTACCTCTCAGCAATTCAATGTATTAAGGATTCTCAGAGGTCAGTTTCCCAATCCCTCAACGATCAACCTTGTGAAATCAAGAATGCTTGATAAGATGTGCGACGCCTCAAGGATTGTAGACCGCCTTGTGCACAAAGACCTGGTGATCAAAAATGTCAGCAATTATGATAAAAGAGCGGTAGACATTCTGATCAATGACAAGGGGCTTAACCTGTTGAAGAAAATAGACAATGAAGTAAGCTTATCAGGTATCCTGTCGGCGAATATTACAGAGCAGGAAGCTGAGCAGCTCATTGCATTACTGGATAAAGCAAGGGGGAAGTTTTAATTCTCCCTCTTTTTTAATGCCCTCCAACATAAAATCCAATCAAAGCGATGCTGATCCCCAAGAGGACGGCAATCATCTTTCTTTTGGATACTTTGTGGTCTACGCTTGACTCAAACAGGATCGTAGTGGATATATGCAGAAAGATTCCAATAACTATGCCCATCATCTTATTAAAGTATAGTTCTATGCCTCCAATGCTTCCATTGCTGATGCCGTAGCTCAACAGAAAACCCAGTGGTGCCATGAGCGCAAAGATCACCAGGAAAAAGGCTATTCCTTTAAATTTGAATTTATTCTGCAGCAGAATGCTTGATAGCGCGAAAGCTGCAGGAATATGGTGCAGAGAGATCCCAAAGATCAGGGCATTGTGCTGATCATTCGCCAGAGGCATACCTTCGAGGAATGCATGAAGGCATAAACTGATCATTATTCCATATGGAAAAGCATGACCTTCGCCATGTTTGTGCATATGCCCGTGTTCAACGCCTTCAGAAAACTGCTCCAGGAATATCTGCAGTAAAAATCCAATCAGGATATATATACCGATCTCTGCATGGTCTGGCCCATTGTAGGCCTCGGGTATGAGGTGTAAAACGGTGATTGCAAACAAGTATGCGCCACTAAAAGACAAGATCAGCTTCAGTAACCGGGATTTGTCACTTTTTACCAAAAATATAGACAGCCCTCCAAGAAAAGCACAAAAGAAGAGTGTAAGGAGTTTCCAGATTTCCATTATAATCCTGGTTGTAATTTTTTATAGAACATCGAAACGATAAAACCTACTGTGGTTCCTAATGCGGCTCCTGCAACGGTATCCAGGGGGTAGTGGACACCCACATAAATCTGTGCAAAGGAGATGAGGAATGCCCAGGCCAGGCCTACAGGCAGGATGGGCTTCCATCTCGGATAAAAAACCATGATCAGGAATATGGCAATCGCAAAATGATTTGTTGCGTGGGCAGAAGGAAAACTGTAACCGCTGCCGCAGGGTACCCGGTGGATGATTTCATTGGCCAGGTTCATATCATTGCAGGGGCGCAGACGTGCTACAAATGGTTTGATCAGTCTTGACGAAGTAAGGTCGCCCAGTGCAAATGTCAGCAGGGCACCACCGATGATATACCAGCCTCTTTTTTTGTATTCTTTAAAACAAAAAATAATGATGAACAGGTATAGGGGCGACCAGAAATAACGGTTCCGTACCAATGGCATCAGCCAGTCGAAAAACGCATTGGAAAGGCCCCTGTGTATCTTTAAAAAAAGGGCTATATCAAAATTATATAAGCTCTCTATCATACTTTTGTACAAACAAGGATTAACCGTTCAGATTTGATGGGATCATAGGGCTCCAGGCTATAACTGCCGAAAGTTGTGGTGATCTGCAAACCGCTTTTTTCGCACATGCGCTCAAAATCTTCCAGCGAGAATGCCTGCACCCTTTCCTCAAATGCGAAGTGCTTGCTCTTATGCTCAAAATTAATATGCTTGATGATCTTTCCGTCAGCAACAAATTTATGGATATCAAAATCTATCCCTTCAATGGACTTTGTTTCCCTTTGGGTAAGGTTCTTCAGGATCTTTTGTGTGTTGAAATAATCGATTACCAGTTTGCCGTCATCCTTGATGCTCTTTCTGAATGACTTCAGCGCATTTACATGTTCTTTTTCGGTTTCAAAATATCCAAAACTGGTAAAGAGGTTCATCGCAATATCGTAATAGTTGATGTAACCCAGTTTCCGCATGTCATGGACAAAAAAGTGCAGGTGTTTTTGCTCAAACTGTCTGGCGTATTTGATACTCTGTTCAGAAAGGTCTATCCCGGTAACATCAAAGCCCTTTTTATTGAGGTAAACAGCATGTCGGCCCCTGCCGCAGGCAATATCAAGAATTCTGGAATGAAGCGGGGGTTTCAGGTATGCTGTTAAATTATCTATAAGGAATTCGGCTTCTTCGTCGTTTCGCTGACTATATAAAATATGATAGTAGGGAGAGTTAAACCAGTACTGAAACCATTTACGCTGCATAAGGTATTTTTATAAACGGCAAATATAGCAAACAGGCCAGATATTCAGATCAATTCGGTTTAATTGGTATTCATTCTTAATTTTTGTATTTTTGGAAAACAAAATTTACAGCACTTGACACTCATAAAATCTATCTCCGGAATAAGGGGAACCATAGGTGGGATCGCCGGTAACGGGCTCACTCCAATTGATATCGTGAAGTTTACTGCAGCTTACGGCTCATGGGTAATTCAACATACAGGCATTAAAAAAATCATCCTGGGACGTGATGCACGTATTTCTGGTGAGATGGTCAATAATTTGGTTACAGGGACTTTACAGGGACTTGGAATAGAAGTGATCGATCTGGGTTTATCCACCACACCTACAGTGGAAATTGCTGTTCCGATGGAGAAAGCCGGGGGAGGGATTATCCTGACAGCCAGCCATAATCCAAAACAATGGAATGCTTTGAAACTGCTCAACGAAAAAGGGGAGTTTATCAACGATGCAAATGGTAAGGAAGTGCTGGAGATCGCAGAGAAAGCCGAATTTGAGTTTGCCGATGTCAACGACCTGGGCAAGGTGATCTATGATGACAGTTATCTGCAGAAACATATCGATGCTATTCTTGCCCTGCCGCTGGTAGATGTGGAGCTGATCCGGAAGGCTGATTTTAAGGTGGTGATCGACTGTGTGAATTCTACAGGAGGGATCTTTATCCCGGCACTGCTGAAAGCACTGGGCGTAAAAACTGTTCATGAATTGTATTGTACACCAGACGGTGAGTTTCCGCACAATCCGGAGCCGCTTCCTGAAAACCTGACAGAGATTTCGAAGGTGGTACAGGCGAAACAGGCAGACCTGGGGATTGTTGTTGATCCGGACGTGGACCGCTTATGTTTTGTGGCTGAAGACGGATCTATGTTCGGCGAAGAATATACACTGGTGGCCGTGGCCGATTATGTACTTAAAAATACACCTGGCAATACCGTTTCCAACTTATCTTCTACGCGTGCGCTGAAGGATGTTACGCTTAGGGCCGGCACGGAGTACCATGCTGCAGCAGTAGGCGAAGTAAATGTAGTGACACAGATGAAAGCGGTAAATGCAATCATTGGTGGAGAAGGGAACGGTGGTATCATCTATCCTGAACTGCATTACGGAAGAGATGCCCTGGTAGGTATCGCTTTATTTCTGACCCACCTTGCCAAATTCGGTAAATCAGTTTCTTTATTAAAGAGCAGCTATCCGAGCTACCATATCTCGAAAAATAAAATTACGCTTACACCAGAGATGGATATTGATGCGTTATTAATAAAAGTACAAGAGAAATATAAAAATCAGCCCAACAGTACCATTGACGGGCTGAAAATTGAATTTGATAATGAATGGGTACATTTACGCAGGTCTAATACCGAACCGATCATCCGTATATACAGCGAAGCGGAAAACGAAACGGTAGCAGAAGGCCTGGCCAATAAAATTATCTCGGACATTAAAGAAATACTAAAATTGAATTAACACAAATGAACAGAATCTATTTAGACAATGCTGCAACTACACCCCTTGATAAAGAGGTGATCGCTGAAATGGTTCATGTGATGGAAAACTTCTATGGTAACCCATCATCAATTCATGCGCAGGGCCGTGAGGTACGCACATTGCTCGAAAAGGCCAGGAAGACTGTGGCTGGTCTGTTAAATGCCGTGCCCGCTGAAATTTTCTTTACATCAGGCGGTACTGAAGCTGATAATATGGCTATCCGCTGTGGAATAGCTGCATTCGGTATTAAACACGCCATTACTTCTAAAATAGAGCACCATGCTGTTGAGCATACGATGGGCCAGTTACTGAAGGACGGGATTATCGATAAACTGAGCTATGTGAATATTGATGATAAAGGAGCCATAGATTATCACCACCTGGAACAATTGCTGCAGGAAAACCCGCGTTCTATGGTTTCGCTGATGCATGCCAATAATGAACTGGGCACACTGACTGATGTGGTAAGGGTAGGAGATATCTGTGAAAAATATGATGCGATTTTTCATAGCGATACTGTACAGACGATGGGGCACTATGCGCATGATGTGAGAAAGCTGAAAGCTCATTTTATTGTTTGTGCAGGGCATAAACTGCATGGCCCGAAAGGGGTTGGCTTTATCTATATCAACCATAATGTGAAAATCAACCCGCTGATTTACGGGGGCGCACAGGAACGGAATATGCGTGGCGGTACCGAAAATATTTATGGTATCGTTGGGCTGGCGAAGGCACTTGAACTTGCGTATGCCCATATGCAGGATCACCAGAACTACGTACAGGAGCTGAAAAGCTATATGAAAGGCAAGTTGCTAGCCGAAGTGCCCGGCATTGGCTTTAATGGTGAAACAGCACCTGAAAAAAGTTTGTATACCGTATTGAATGTATGTTTTCCGGAAATGGAAATGTCTGACATGTTATTGTTTAACCTGGATATCAATGGTGTATCGGCCTCAGGTGGCAGTGCCTGTTCTTCGGGCTCAAATATCGGCTCGCATGTACTGACTGCGATTGGTGCCGATCCGAACAGGCCCTCGGTAAGGTTTTCTTTCAGTAAAAACAATACAAAGGAAGAGATCGATTATGTGGTAGAGAAGGTAAAACAGATTGTGGAGCAGAATATAGCTGTCTGATGATATCTTAAGAAATGATATGAAGCCCTGGTCATTGACCGGGGCTTTTTTTATGGCTTTATCTTTGTTCTTCCTGCTATTGCTTATGGAATATTTGTCAATTACTAACTCTGCTGATGATCTGCACTTTGTGCAGGAACTTTATCTCAGCGCATTTCCTCAGAAAGAAAGGCGCGACTGGGAGGTGCTGACCGGAATGATCGGTGCTGTGCCGGAAATGCAGCTGCGGTTGATCCTGGAAGAGGAAAAACCCATAGGGTTTATCACCACCTGGGAACTTGGGGACTGGTGTTTCATTGAACACTTCGCAATTTCTCCTGAACACAGGGGGAAAAAGTATGGTAAAAGGGTGATGCGGGATTTTTTGGGCCACAATAAGGTAGTGCTTGAAGTTGAGCCTCCGCTTGCTGAAGATGCTGCCCGCAGGGTAAAGTTCTATGAGCGTGCAGGCCTGGTTTGTTTGCCTTTTTCATACCTGCAGCCTCCTTACAGGCAAGAGGATGCCCCGTACCGGATGGTGCTGATGAGCAATCTTGCTGAGGTATCTGAAACTGCATACCAAGAAATCGTCAACCTCATTTTTGAGAAGGTCTACGATTCGACCCGGCGTATTTAGATATTGTGACAAACAATTTGAATTTTTTGCCTGTTGTTATAGTAATCTACTTATTTTTTACTAAAAACCAATGATTATGATTACTCCTGAAGAACAGAACCAAGACGAAGAAAACAAAAAAACAGTATATAAAGAGACTACGACAGATGAGAATGATGAACTGAGCAATGGCGAGACTTCATCAAACTCGGGATCTGGATCAACTGCGTTTTCCCGTACGCCTGAAAGAAAAAATAAACCCCTGGGTTCCGGACATGAGCCGGGAGTTACACCTGGAAGAGATTTCTAAAATTATAAACCAATCCATCAGAGGCCGTATGAAGATACGGCCTCTTTTTTTTGTGTAAATATTCTGGTATTAACTTGTGTGGTAATAGATAGTCTGTTACATTAGAGGGCGTAATTCAGATCAGGCTTGAGCAAATCTATGTTTTTATGATTGCTAAAACGTTTTTTATTTATTACGCCTTTATTATTAACAAACAAAAAATATGATGATGAAACACTTCTTATCAGTGTTGTTGATCGCTGCCGCGGTGCCGGCTTTAGCGCAGAAAACGGATAAGATCAGTGATCCTGTAGAATGGATTAACCCTTTAATGGGTACTGCAAGTAAACCTGATCTGTCTAATGGAAATACCTATCCGGCAATTGCCCTTCCCTGGGGAATGAATTTCTGGACGCCTCAAACCGGTAAAATGGGTGATGGCTGGGCTTATACTTATGATGCTGACAAGATCAGGGGATTCAAGCAAACCCATCAGCCTTCGCCATGGATGAATGACTATGGACAGTTCTCTGTGATGCCGGTAACGGGTAAACTGAGATTTGAGCAGGATGACCGGGCAAGCTGGTTTTCACATAAAGCTGAAACAGCAAAACCTTATTACTACAGTGTTTATCTGGCAGATGCCGATGTCACTACCGAAATTACTCCAACCGAACGTGCTGCTCAGTTCCGTTTCACTTTTCCCAAATCGGATAGTTCATATGTAGTGGTGGATGCCTTTGATAAAGGATCATATATCAAGGTTATTCCTAAAGAAAGAAAAATCATTGGTTACAGTACAAAATATGCAAGGGGGCCGCTGCCTAACTTTAAAAACTATTTTGTGATGTATTTTGACAAGCCTATTGTTTCTGCAAACACCTGGCATGGAAAAACCCTCGCTAAAGATACACTGGAGCTGCAAAGCGATCATTCCGGTGCCATCATCGGTTTTAAAACAGCCAAGGGTGAGCAGGTAACCATGAAGGTGGCCTCCTCATTTATCAGCGTTGAGCAGGCTGAAATCAGCCTGAAAAGAGAACTGGCAAATGACAGCTTTGAAACTACCAAGGAAAAAGCAAAGGCAGTTTGGAACAAAACGCTGAGCAGGATTGCTGTAGAAGGCGGAACGGTTGATGAAACGCGTACTTTTTATTCGAGCTTATACCGCACGCTGTTCTTCCCCAACAAAATGTACGAGATCAACGCCAGTAACAAGATTGTTCACTGGAGCCCTTACACTGGTAAAACATTACCGGGATACATGTTTGCAGGAACAGGTTTCTGGGATACCTTCAGGGCTTTATATCCTTTCCTGAACCTGGTTTATCCTTCGATCAATAAAGAAATGCAGGAAGGCCTGATCAATGATTATAAAGAAGGCGGATGGCTGCCAGAATGGTCCAGCCCGGGTTATGCCAACATCATGGTGGGCAATAACTCAGCATCTGTTGTAGCTGATGCCTATATCAAAGGACTACGCGGATATGATATTGAGAAACTGTACGAAGCTTTAAAACACGGCGCCAATAATGAAGGCCCGATTGAAGCTGTTGGCAGGGCAGGGGTTAAATATTACAACGAACTTGGTTACGTGCCATTTGATGTAAAAGTAAGTGAAAATGCTGCCAGGACTTTAGAGTATGCCTATGACGATTTTACTATTTATCAGCTGGGAAGGGCATTGAACAAGCCTGCATCCGAAACTGGTATCTATGCGAAGAGGGCTATGAACTATAAAAACCTTTTTGATCCTTCTACCAATCTTATGCGCGGAAAAAATAAGGATGGTTCGTTTCAGTCGCCTTTTAACCCTTTTAAATGGGGAGGTGCTTTCACCGAAGGAAACAGCTGGCATTATTCGTGGTCGGTTTTCCAGGATATTGACGGCCTATCTAAGTTAATGGGAGGAAAAGAAAAATTTGTAAGTAAACTGGATTCTGTATTCTCTTTACCTCCCATCTTCGACGATAAGGAATATGGCTTTGTAATTCATGAGATCCGTGAAATGCAGATTGCCAATATGGGACAATATGCGCATGGTAACCAGCCGATCCAGCATATGATCTATCTGTACAATTACGCAGGACAACCCTGGAAAACTCAATACTGGGTAAGGGAAGCCATGAACAGGTTATATAAAGCTACCCCGGATGGTTATTGTGGTGATGAGGACAACGGTCAGACTTCGGCCTGGTATGTTTTCTCTTCATTGGGTTTTTACCCGGTAACGCCTGCGGTTGACCAGTATGTACTGGGCGCGCCACTTTTCAAAAAGGTAACGCTGAACCTGGAAAACGGAAAACAGGTGATTATCAATGCCCCGGCTAACAATGCCGATAACCGTTACATCCAATCATTGAAATTTAATACCAAGGAATACCAGAAGAACTGGATCAGTCACTCAGAACTGTTAAAAGGAGCAACTTTAGACTTTAACATGTCTGCAGTGCCGAATAAAAACAGGGGAACCGAAGCGTCTGCTTATCCATATTCGCTTTCTACAGACGTAACTGCAAAGTAATCTTCTGTTGGTTATTCGTCTTCAGTTTATTCTAAATTTCAAAAAACCTGTAAGCTGTATCAAGGCTGCCTGCTGCTGCGCACCAGAAGGCCTTGATACAGCTTACAGGTTTTTTTGCAACAGATATGTTCTGGCATCCTCAAGGAAGAATTACAAAGGTTGTACCCTTGCCGGATCTCTCCACTGCATTTTGCGATTGGGTTAAGCTAAGCGTTAAAGCGCCCTGCATTGGATAAACTGCAAAAAAAATGGTATGCTGTTTCAATGCCTTCTGCTGCGCAGCAGAAGGCATTGAAACAGCATACCATTTTTTTTGCAGTTTATCCAATGCAGGGCGCTTTAACGCTTAGCTTAACCCAATCGCAAAATGCAGTGGAGAGATCCGGCAAGGGTACAACCTTTGTAATTCTTCCTTGAGGATGCCAGAACATATCTGTTGCAAAAAAACCTGTAAGCTGTATCAAGGCCTTCTGGTGCGCAGCAGCAGGCAGCCTTGATACAGCTTACAGGTTTTTTGAAATTTAGAATAAACTGAAGACGAATAACCAACAGAAGATTACTTTGCAGTTACGTCTGTAGAAAGCGAATATGGATAAGCAGACGCTTCGGTTCCCCTGTTTTTATTCGGCACTGCAGACATGTTAAAGTCTAAAGTTGCTCCTTTTAACAGTTCTGAGTGACTGATCCAGTTCTTCTGGTATTCCTTGGTATTAAATTTCAATGATTGGATGTAACGGTTATCGGCATTGTTAGCCGGGGCATTGATAATCACCTGTTTTCCGTTTTCCAGGTTCAGCGTTACCTTTTTGAAAAGTGGCGCGCCCAGTACATACTGGTCAACCGCAGGCGTTACCGGGTAAAAACCCAATGAAGAGAAAACATACCAGGCCGAAGTCTGACCGTTGTCCTCATCACCACAATAACCATCCGGGGTAGCTTTATATAACCTGTTCATGGCTTCCCTTACCCAGTATTGAGTTTTCCAGGGTTGTCCTGCGTAATTGTACAGATAGATCATATGCTGGATCGGCTGGTTACCATGCGCATATTGTCCCATATTGGCAATCTGCATTTCACGGATCTCATGAATTACAAAGCCATATTCCTTATCGTCGAAGATGGGAGGTAAAGAGAATACAGAATCCAGTTTACTTACAAATTTTTCTTTTCCTCCCATTAACTTAGATAGGCCGTCAATATCCTGGAAAACCGACCACGAATAATGCCAGCTGTTTCCTTCGGTGAAAGCACCTCCCCATTTAAAAGGGTTAAAAGGCGACTGAAACGAACCATCCTTATTTTTTCCGCGCATAAGATTGGTAGAAGGATCAAAAAGGTTTTTATAGTTCATAGCCCTCTTCGCATAGATACCAGTTTCGGATGCAGGCTTGTTCAATGCCCTTCCCAGCTGATAAATAGTAAAATCGTCATAGGCATACTCTAAAGTCCTGGCAGCATTTTCACTTACTTTTACATCAAATGGCACGTAACCAAGTTCGTTGTAATATTTAACCCCTGCCCTGCCAACAGCTTCAATCGGGCCTTCATTATTGGCGCCGTGTTTTAAAGCTTCGTACAGTTTCTCAATATCATATCCGCGTAGTCCTTTGATATAGGCATCAGCTACAACAGATGCTGAGTTATTGCCCACCATGATGTTGGCATAACCCGGGCTGGACCATTCTGGCAGCCATCCGCCTTCTTTATAATCATTGATCAGGCCTTCCTGCATTTCTTTATTGATCGAAGGATAAACCAGGTTCAGGAAAGGATATAAAGCCCTGAAGGTATCCCAGAAACCTGTTCCTGCAAACATGTATCCCGGTAATGTTTTACCAGTGTAAGGGCTCCAGTGAACAATCTTGTTACTGGCGTTGATCTCGTACATTTTGTTGGGGAAGAACAGCGTGCGGTATAAGCTCGAATAAAAAGTACGCGTTTCATCAACCGTTCCGCCTTCTACAGCAATCCTGCTCAGCGTTTTGTTCCAAACTGCCTTTGCTTTTTCCTTGGTAGTTTCAAAGCTGTCATTTGCCAGTTCTCTTTTCAGGCTGATTTCAGCCTGCTCAACGCTGATAAATGAGGAGGCCACCTTCATGGTTACCTGCTCACCCTTGGCTGTTTTAAAACCGATGATGGCACCGGAATGATCGCTTTGCAGCTCCAGTGTATCTTTAGCGAGGGTTTTTCCATGCCAGGTGTTTGCAGAAACAATAGGCTTGTCAAAATACATCACAAAATAGTTTTTAAAGTTAGGCAGCGGCCCCCTTGCATATTTTGTACTGTAACCAATGATTTTTCTTTCTTTAGGAATAACCTTGATATATGATCCTTTATCAAAGGCATCCACCACTACATATGAACTATCCGATTTGGGAAAAGTGAAACGGAACTGAGCAGCACGTTCGGTTGGAGTAATTTCGGTAGTGACATCGGCATCTGCCAGATAAACACTGTAGTAATAAGGTTTTGCTGTTTCAGCTTTATGTGAAAACCAGCTTGCCCGGTCATCCTGCTCAAATCTCAGTTTACCCGTTACCGGCATCACAGAGAACTGTCCATAGTCATTCATCCATGGCGAAGGCTGATGGGTTTGCTTGAATCCCCTGATCTTGTCAGCATCATAAGTATAAGCCCAGCCATCACCCATTTTACCGGTTTGAGGCGTCCAGAAATTCATTCCCCAGGGAAGGGCAATTGCCGGATAGGTATTTCCATTAGACAGATCAGGTTTACTTGCAGTACCCATTAAAGGGTTAATCCATTCTACAGGATCACTGATCTTATCCGTTTTCTGCGCTAAAGCCGGCACCGCGGCAGCGATCAACAACACTGATAAGAAGTGTTTCATCATCATATTTTTTGTTTGTTAATAATAAAGGCGTAATAAATAAAAAACGTTTTAGCAATCATAAAAACATAGATTTGCTCAAGCCTGATCTGAATTACGCCCTCTAATGTAACAGACTATCTATTACCACACAAGTTAATACCAGAATATTTACACAAAAAAAAGAGGCCGTATCTTCATACGGCCTCTGATGGATTGGTTTATAATTTTAGAAATCTCTTCCAGGTGTAACTCCCGGCTCATGTCCGGAACCCAGGGGTTTATTTTTTCTTTCAGGCGTACGGGAAAACGCAGTTGATCCAGATCCCGAGTTTGATGAAGTCTCGCCATTGCTCAGTTCATCATTCTCATCTGTCGTAGTCTCTTTATATACTGTTTTTTTGTTTTCTTCGTCTTGGTTCTGTTCTTCAGGAGTAATCATAATCATTGGTTTTTAGTAAAAAATAAGTAGATTACTATAACAACAGGCAAAAAATTCAAATTGTTTGTCACAATATCTAAATACGCCGGGTCGAATCGTAGACCTTCTCAAAAATGAGGTTGACGATTTCTTGGTATGCAGTTTCAGATACCTCAGCAAGATTGCTCATCAGCACCATCCGGTACGGGGCATCCTCTTGCCTGTAAGGAGGCTGCAGGTATGAAAAAGGCAAACAAACCAGGCCTGCACGCTCATAGAACTTTACCCTGCGGGCAGCATCTTCAGCAAGCGGAGGCTCAACTTCAAGCACTACCTTATTGTGGCCCAAAAAATCCCGCATCACCCTTTTACCATACTTTTTCCCCCTGTGTTCAGGAGAAATTGCGAAGTGTTCAATGAAACACCAGTCCCCAAGTTCCCAGGTGGTGATAAACCCTATGGGTTTTTCCTCTTCCAGGATCAACCGCAGCTGCATTTCCGGCACAGCACCGATCATTCCGGTCAGCACCTCCCAGTCGCGCCTTTCTTTCTGAGGAAATGCGCTGAGATAAAGTTCCTGCACAAAGTGCAGATCATCAGCAGAGTTAGTAATTGACAAATATTCCATAAGCAATAGCAGGAAGAACAAAGATAAAGCCATAAAAAAAGCCCCGGTCAATGACCAGGGCTTCATATCATTTCTTAAGATATCATCAGACAGCTATATTCTGCTCCACAATCTGTTTTACCTTCTCTACCACATAATCGATCTCTTCCTTTGTATTGTTTTTACTGAAAGAAAACCTTACCGAGGGCCTGTTCGGATCGGCACCAATCGCAGTCAGTACATGCGAGCCGATATTTGAGCCCGAAGAACAGGCACTGCCACCTGAGGCCGATACACCATTGATATCCAGGTTAAACAATAACATGTCAGACATTTCCATTTCCGGAAAACATACATTCAATACGGTATACAAACTTTTTTCAGGTGCTGTTTCACCATTAAAGCCAATGCCGGGCACTTCGGCTAGCAACTTGCCTTTCATATAGCTTTTCAGCTCCTGTACGTAGTTCTGGTGATCCTGCATATGGGCATACGCAAGTTCAAGTGCCTTCGCCAGCCCAACGATACCATAAATATTTTCGGTACCGCCACGCATATTCCGTTCCTGTGCGCCCCCGTAAATCAGCGGGTTGATTTTCACATTATGGTTGATATAGATAAAGCCAACCCCTTTCGGGCCATGCAGTTTATGCCCTGCACAAACAATAAAATGAGCTTTCAGCTTTCTCACATCATGCGCATAGTGCCCCATCGTCTGTACAGTATCGCTATGAAAAATCGCATCATATTTTTCACAGATATCTCCTACCCTTACCACATCAGTCAGTGTGCCCAGTTCATTATTGGCATGCATCAGCGAAACCATAGAACGCGGGTTTTCCTGCAGCAATTGTTCCAGGTGGTGATAATCTATGGCTCCTTTATCATCAATATTCACATAGCTCAGTTTATCGATAATCCCGTCCTTCAGTAACTGGCCCATCGTATGCTCAACAGCATGGTGCTCTATTTTAGAAGTAATGGCGTGTTTAATACCGAATGCAGCTATTCCACAGCGGATAGCCATATTATCAGCTTCAGTACCGCCTGATGTAAAGAAAATTTCAGCGGGCACGGCATTTAACAGACCAGCCACAGTCTTCCTGGCCTTTTCGAGCAATGTGCGTACCTCACGGCCCTGCGCATGAATTGATGATGGGTTACCATAGAAGTTTTCCATCACATGAACCATTTCAGCGATCACCTCTTTATCAAGGGGTGTAGTTGCAGCATTGTCTAAATAGATTCTGTTCATTTGTGTTAATTCAATTTTAGTATTTCTTTAATGTCCGAGATAATTTTATTGGCCAGGCCTTCTGCTACCGTTTCGTTTTCCGCTTCGCTGTATATACGGATGATCGGTTCGGTATTAGACCTGCGTAAATGTACCCATTCATTATCAAATTCAATTTTCAGCCCGTCAATGGTACTGTTGGGCTGATTTTTATATTTCTCTTGTACTTTTATTAATAACGCATCAATATCCATCTCTGGTGTAAGCGTAATTTTATTTTTCGAGATATGGTAGCTCGGATAGCTGCTCTTTAATAAAGAAACTGATTTACCGAATTTGGCAAGGTGGGTCAGAAATAAAGCGATACCTACCAGGGCATCTCTTCCGTAATGCAGTTCAGGATAGATGATACCACCGTTCCCTTCTCCACCAATGATTGCATTTACCGCTTTCATCTGTGTCACTACATTTACTTCGCCTACTGCTGCAGCATGGTACTCCGTGCCGGCCCTAAGCGTAACATCCTTCAGCGCACGCGTAGAAGATAAGTTGGAAACGGTATTGCCAGGTGTATTTTTAAGTACATAATCGGCCACGGCCACCAGTGTATATTCTTCGCCGAACATAGATCCGTCTTCAGCCACAAAACATAAGCGGTCCACGTCCGGATCAACAACAATCCCCAGGTCTGCCTGTTTCGCCTGTACCACCTTCGAAATCTCTGTCAGGTTTTCAGGAAGCGGCTCCGGATTGTGCGGAAACTCACCGTCTGGTGTACAATACAATTCATGAACAGTTTTTACGCCCAGTGCTTTCAGCAGTGCCGGGATAAAGATCCCTCCTGTAGAATTCACACAGTCGATCACCACCTTAAAATCAGCCTTCCGGATCAGCTCCACATCTACCAGCGGCAGGGCAAGAATAGCATCGATATGTTTCTGCAGATAACTGTCATCATAGATCACCTTGCCCAGGTCGTTGACATCGGCAAACTCAAATTCGGCTTTCTCTGCGATCTCCAGCACTTCCTTACCATTTGCATCGTTGATAAACTCCCCTTTTTCGTTGAGCAGTTTCAAAGCATTCCATTGTTTTGGATTATGGCTGGCTGTCAGGATAATCCCTCCCCCGGCTTTCTCCATCGGAACAGCAATTTCCACTGTAGGTGTGGTGGATAAACCCAGATCGATCACTTCTATTCCAAGTCCCTGTAAAGTCCCTGTAACCAAATTATTGACCATCTCACCAGAAATACGTGCATCACGTCCCAGGATGATTTTTTTAATGCCTGTATGTTGAATTACCCATGAGCCGTAAGCTGCAGTAAACTTCACGATATCAATTGGAGTGAGCCCGTTACCGGCGATCCCACCTATGGTTCCCCTTATTCCGGAGATAGATTTTATGAGTGTCAAGTGCTGTAAATTTTGTTTTCCAAAAATACAAAAATTAAGAATGAATACCAATTAAACCGAATTGATCTGAATATCTGGCCTGTTTGCTATATTTGCCGTTTATAAAAATACCTTATGCAGCGTAAATGGTTTCAGTACTGGTTTAACTCTCCCTACTATCATATTTTATATAGTCAGCGAAACGACGAAGAAGCCGAATTCCTTATAGATAATTTAACAGCATACCTGAAACCCCCGCTTCATTCCAGAATTCTTGATATTGCCTGCGGCAGGGGCCGACATGCTGTTTACCTCAATAAAAAGGGCTTTGATGTTACCGGGATAGACCTTTCTGAACAGAGTATCAAATACGCCAGACAGTTTGAGCAAAAACACCTGCACTTTTTTGTCCATGACATGCGGAAACTGGGTTACATCAACTATTACGATATTGCGATGAACCTCTTTACCAGTTTTGGATATTTTGAAACCGAAAAAGAACATGTAAATGCGCTGAAGTCATTCAGAAAGAGCATCAAGGATGACGGCAAACTGGTAATCGATTATTTCAACACACAAAAGATCCTGAAGAACCTTACCCAAAGGGAAACAAAGTCCATTGAAGGGATAGATTTTGATATCCATAAATTTGTTGCTGACGGAAAGATCATCAAGCATATTAATTTTGAGCATAAGAGCAAGCACTTCGCATTTGAGGAAAGGGTGCAGGCATTCTCGCTGGAAGATTTTGAGCGCATGTGCGAAAAAAGCGGTTTGCAGATCACCACAACTTTCGGCAGTTATAGCCTGGAGCCCTATGATCCCATCAAATCTGAACGGTTAATCCTTGTTTGTACAAAAGTATGATAGAGAGCTTATATAATTTTGATATAGCCCTTTTTTTAAAGATACACAGGGGCCTTTCCAATGCGTTTTTCGACTGGCTGATGCCATTGGTACGGAACCGTTATTTCTGGTCGCCCCTATACCTGTTCATCATTATTTTTTGTTTTAAAGAATACAAAAAAAGAGGCTGGTATATCATCGGTGGTGCCCTGCTGACATTTGCACTGGGCGACCTTACTTCGTCAAGACTGATCAAACCATTTGTAGCACGTCTGCGCCCCTGCAATGATATGAACCTGGCCAATGAAATCATCCACCGGGTACCCTGCGGCAGCGGTTACAGTTTTCCTTCTGCCCACGCAACAAATCATTTTGCGATTGCCATATTCCTGATCATGGTTTTTTATCCGAGATGGAAGCCCATCCTGCCTGTAGGCCTGGCCTGGGCATTCCTCATCTCCTTTGCACAGATTTATGTGGGTGTCCACTACCCCCTGGATACCGTTGCAGGAGCCGCATTAGGAACCACAGTAGGTTTTATCGTTTCGATGTTCTATAAAAAATTACAACCAGGATTATAATGGAAATCTGGAAACTCCTTACACTCTTCTTTTGTGCTTTTCTTGGAGGGCTGTCTATATTTTTGGTAAAAAGTGACAAATCCCGGTTACTGAAGCTGATCTTGTCTTTTAGTGGCGCATACTTGTTTGCAATCACCGTTTTACACCTCATACCCGAGGCCTACAATGGGCCAGACCATGCAGAGATCGGTATATATATCCTGATTGGATTTTTACTGCAGATATTCCTGGAGCAGTTTTCTGAAGGCGTTGAACACGGGCATATGCACAAACATGGCGAAGGTCATGCTTTTCCATATGGAATAATGATCAGTTTATGCCTTCATGCATTCCTCGAAGGTATGCCTCTGGCGAATGATCAGCACAATGCCCTGATCTTTGGGATCTCTCTGCACCATATTCCTGCAGCTTTCGCGCTATCAAGCATTCTGCTGCAGAATAAATTCAAATTTAAAGGAATAGCCTTTTTCCTGGTGATCTTTGCGCTCATGGCACCACTGGGTTTTCTGTTGAGCTACGGCATCAGCAATGGAAGCATTGGAGGCATAGAACTATACTTTAATAAGATGATGGGCATAGTTATTGGAATCTTTCTGCATATATCCACTACGATCCTGTTTGAGTCAAGCGTAGACCACAAAGTATCCAAAAGAAAGATGATTGCCGTCCTCTTGGGGATCAGCATCGCTTTGATTGGATTTTATGTTGGAGGGCATTAAAAAAGAGGGAGAATTAAAACTTCCCCCTTGCTTTATCCAGTAATGCAATGAGCTGCTCAGCTTCCTGCTCTGTAATATTCGCCGACAGGATACCTGATAAGCTTACTTCATTGTCTATTTTCTTCAACAGGTTAAGCCCCTTGTCATTGATCAGAATGTCTACCGCTCTTTTATCATAATTGCTGACATTTTTGATCACCAGGTCTTTGTGCACAAGGCGGTCTACAATCCTTGAGGCGTCGCACATCTTATCAAGCATTCTTGATTTCACAAGGTTGATCGTTGAGGGATTGGGAAACTGACCTCTGAGAATCCTTAATACATTGAATTGCTGAGAGGTAATATCGTATGGCGACACGGCTTGCTTTACTTTATCGTTACACCAGTTATGTGTGTAGGATACGTTTACAATTGCCTCATGATATGCGCTTTCATAGCGGGGAGCTTTGGTTTCTTTCAACATTACACAAGTTATCTATTGGTTATCAATTACTTTTCTTCTGACTATTCTTTTTTATTACCTTACCATATTTCCAGGGACAATGTAGGCATTTGTTTTTACAGCAAAATCCCCTTTTAAGGTGATATGCTTCAGTAAACACCATCAATCCAGCCTCATTAAAGTAGTAGTCGGTAATTTTTTCCATCAGTTAAGCAATTTAACATCCAAAATGTTTTGAAAATGTTCCTTCAATTGAATCCCGCTACCATGAGTGGTCCAGACCTGCCTGGGCTTTACCTGTTGAATGGTTAAAATAATATCTTTCCAGTCAACATGATCGGATATATACAATTGTAACTCGTTATTGTTTTGCAAATGTTTCCAGCCCGTAGCAAATACCCTGATTACATTCACTGCCTTGATGTAACTGCGGTAAACCAGGGGCGGAACGAGGTAAATCATCCCCGTTAAATTTGCTTTCATCACTTTGCGGTCATACACTTCATATTTCCCCATATTGATCCCGAGTGATTCATATACTTTGACGAAAGGAAGTATACTATGATGTACGAGTATCCTTTTTTCCGGACAGTGATCACTGATCAGTCTGATCAGGCGCTGACTCTTGCCCAGTGCATATGCGCCCAGCATAATATTGCTTTGCGTTGAATTCAGTTTGCGGATTTCTTCCAGCACATCAGGATGGCTCGTATCAGGATTGGCAAAGGTTGTTTCCGTAATCAGCACATCGGCCTGTACAAATTCAATAGGCTCACAGGTATCGTCAGGCTGCAGCTTATAATCTCCCGTATACAGGTACTTTACCCCCTTGTATTCCATCAGTACCAATGCCGAGCCCAGCATATGCCCTGCCGGCACGAAGCTAACTGTTACCTCATTCAGTACAAATGGCTGATGATAACCGCGCACATGAAATTCACCTGCGGCAAATTTCTTATATCGCTGCTTCATAAAAAGAGAAGTGGCCTCAGTGCAATAAACATTGATATTGCCGCTCACGGCATGGTCTCCATGTGCGTGTGAGATTACAGCCTCCTTCACTATTTCTTTTGGGTCCAGGTAAAAACCGCCATACGCGCAGAAAAGCCCAATTTTAGTGGGCACCAGGAAATCATCTAATATCATTTATTCTGTTATTTTTATAAATCGATTGTGCAGTTCCATCACCTGTAAAATAAGGGACTGACTTTCGTCATTTCTGATCAGGAAATCTGCCATTTTTACTTTTTCTTCGTCAGTCAGTTGCTTATTCATCCTCGCTATCACCTGCTCTTCAGTTGCCCCGTCCCTTTCCATTACCCATTTTAACCTGGCAGCAACCGCTGCCGTGACCACTACATTCTGATCACAGTCCTTATACGAACCACTTTCAAATAACAAGGCGGCTTCCTTCAGGATATATGGAACATTGGATGGAACCGTTTCCAGCCAGCTGTCAAAAGCCCTGAACACAGCAGGGTGAACCAGTGCATTGAGCTTCGCGAGTTCTTCAGCATGATTGAAGACGATGCCCGCGATATGTTTATTGTTGAGCTTTCCCGCAGCATCGTAACTCTCCGGTCCGAATGCCTCTTTTACTCCGCTGATCAGCACCGGATCGCTCACCATGATTTCTTTAGCTACAGTATCCGCGTAAAAAACGGGTATACCTAAATTTTCGAATATTCTGCAGACAGTAGTTTTACCACTGCCTATCCCGCCGGTAATGCCAATCTTCATCATTGTTTTTCAATGATAAAGTCAATCTTCTCCGGAACAATTTTTACCCTTTTACAGTAATCCGGAAAACGAGTCAGTTTAATACTCAGCTGATGGTGTTTTTGTAATTTCCATTCATTGAGGTCGACTGCCGCTTCGATAAAGTCTTCATTGACCTGCTGGTAACTGGAGAGTGCAACCATAAACGTGATCTTTACTTTTTTAGGGTAAAGCTTAACATTATAGTATTCATTGTTATTTAAGACCTTCAGCGGGATTTCCAGTGTCTTCTCTGTAAACTCATCTACAGGTAGCTTTACCTCAATAGTAGAAGGAAATATATTAACATTCTTCTGCAGGTTAGGCTTCATCGCCAGTCTGGAAACAGAGGCCCGCTGGATATCCTGCAGCTTCAAAGTATCTGTTTTCCATTCCCTGATCTTCTCCAGTTCTTCCTGCGGTCCTGATACGGTCACATAATCCGGGCTAAACTCTATATCATCCGAGATACCAAACTGCCTGGCAAAAGTTAAATTTGATACCAGCTTTACAGGCACTCTTTTTACTGTCCTTTTCGAGAAATCAAAGTACAGGGTATCAGGGCGCACAGATATGATTTTTTGAGAGGTTTCCAGCTGACTGTTTACGCTGTACAATTGTTCTGAAAAGAGGATATAATTCCTGTTGTTCAGTTTGTCCAGGCTGATATTGATCGAAGGGGGGTTCACACGCAGCCTTGCAAACAGCAGCTGCCATCCTGTTCCTTCCACCAGCAGGTCTACAGTATCTGACTGCAGCGGGTGGAATGCTTTTTTCTGAGGGAAATTTTTGTATACCAGTACAGTTTTGGCAGTATAAACATATTTATTGTTCAGTGCCAGAAACAGCCATCCTGCAATCGCCAGCAATACACAGGTGATCAATACCAAAAAGCGCTTTCGCTCTATTTTTGTAAGTCTTATAAAAGGCATGGCTGTAAAGTAAACAAATTTAATAAAACAAAAAAGCCGCACCAAGGGAGGAGCGGCTTTACGTGTAAATTAATACATTAAGCTTTAGGCTGTTCTGCAGATGCTTTTGTAGCATCCAGAGAAATCGCACTTTTATCAAAACGGATTTTAGTACCCCCTTCAACTTCAATCAGAAAAGTCAGTTCGTTCATATCAACAATTCTACCGTGGATACCGGCAGTAGTAACGATCTTGTCCCCTTTTTTAAGGTCGGCAACCAATTTCTTGTGATCTTTTGCTTTTTTAACCTGTGGCCTGATCATGAAAAAGTAGAAAACTACCATGATCAATACCATTGGAACCAATGTACTCAACATACTGCTTCCGCCGGCTGCTTGTAAAATTACTGTAGATGTCATATTTGTTTGTGTGTTATTATTAATTATTTGGCAGCGATTTCCTGTACCTCACCAATCAGGTGCACCTCGGTTGTTTCAGGGTTTGCATTGGAGGTGATCGTAACGATCTTATCCTGCATGCCCATTTTACCGGTGCTGTTAAAAACTACTTTGATCACTCCTGATTCTCCCGGTTTGATCGGTGCTTTAGGAATGTCAGGCGTGGTACAGCCACAGGTTGCTGTTGCATTGGTAATGATGAGCGGGCTTTTTCCGGTGTTTTTAAATTTAAACTCATGGTTCACCTTTTCGCCCTGGCTGATTTTGCCAAAGTTATACATCCCGCTTTCAAAACTGATAACGGCTGCATTTTCCGGTGCAACGGTTTTCGTAGCAGCTACTGTGCTGTCCGTAGTTACTGATGATTTTGATTGCTGGCAGGCTGCAAACGATGCCACAGCAAAGGCCAGTACAAAAAATTTCTTCATATTATTCTTCTATTAATCCGCGGCCTACTTTTTTGATACTGTTTGTACGTTTAAGGTCGCTCAAAATTTTGTCCAATATACCGTTAATAAACGAATTACTTTTCGGCGTACTGTAATCTTTTGATAAGTCAAGATATTCGTTTATAGTCACTTTCACGGGGATCGACGGGAAATTCATCAGTTCACAGATCGCCATTTTCATCAGGATCGTATCCATTAATGCAATCCTTTCAGATTCCCAGTTTTTGGTACGTTCTGCGATCAGCGCCTGGTATTCATTGTTGTTCTTCAGCGTGTAAACGAAAAGATCTTCCACGAATTTACCGTCCTCTTTCCAGTCTGCACTGATCGGAGTTAATTTATTTTTAAACGCATCTTCTGAGGTGAAGTTTTTCAGCGTTTTCGCCACCATTCCCTGCATCACTTCCTTATCTACAGACCAGTTGATAAACTTATCTTCAAAAGCCTGGATAATATTCTGGCTTTTCAGAATGATCTTTCTGAAAATAAACTTAATGATCTCCTTTGATCCTTCCAGGCTGTCATCTGCATCATTCAGATAAGCGGTATATTCAGGAGTAGATTTTAGTTTGTTGTAGATAGTTTTGATAAACTCAGGATCGGCATGCCAGTTGATCTGGTACTTGTTTACAGCTGCTTTGAACTCAGGGTTCTGCTGCAGCAGGACAATAAACCTGTTGGTGAGTAGCTTCTTGTTTGGATTCAGGTCTTCTGCCGTCGGAAAGTGCTTGTTAGACCTTTCGATCGCATCAATCTCAGTATATTCTGTAATCTCAGAAAGTAGTGCCAGCATTCTGACATACATTTCATAAACATTATCAATACTGAGCATCAATTCTTTTTTCGCAGAATTGAGATCCTTTTTTTCAGTCATTTGCCAAGCAAAAATATTTTGCAGAGCTTTAATTCTTAAGTGCCTTCTATTTAACATGAATGTAAGAACGAGTTGGTAATTTACCGGTTATTAAAATGATGATTTTATTTTCTTTATATCGCTTATTCTTTTTTCAACGATCCTGTTTGCGGCCAGGATGGTAGGTATATTATCTGCTTTGGACATCCTGATCACATTCCGTGTTGCGTCATAGATATTCTCAGTGAGCTGCATCGTACGTTTTTTCCCGTAACCGGTCAGTTCAGAGTAGCAGTTGATCAGTCCGCCGGCATTGATCAGGTAATCCGGAGCAAACAAAATGTTTTTCTCCAGCAACAGCTGTCCATGTACCTGCTCGTCGGCAAGCTGGTTATTGGCAGAACCCGCAATGATCGCAAATTTCATCTTAGGTATGGTTTTATCATTTACTGTAGCACCTAAAGCACAAGGGGCATAAATATCTACATCCATACCAAAAATCTTATCGGCATCAACCGGCTTCGCTTTATACTTGCGCGCTACCTGATGTAAACGCTCTTCATTGATATCACTGATAAATACCTCTACGTTTTCCTGCCTTAGCAGTTCTACCAGATGCTCCCCTGCATTGCCTATGCCTTGCACCACTACAGAACGCCCTGCAAGCGTATCTGTACCAAAAACCTCCTTCACACAGGCTTTCATCCCCAGGAAAATCCCCTTCGCCGTAGTCGGGGACGGATCTCCCATACCGCCGATTGATTCTGGTACTCCTGTCACATGTGTAGTTTCCATGCTGATGTATTCCATGTCCCTGGTCGTAGTACCTAAATCTTCAGCAGTAATAAACTCACCGTTAAGATTTTTAATAAAACGCCCAAAACTGCGCATCATTGCCTCCGACTTTTCTTTTCTTGAATCACCAATGATTACTGCTTTGCCGCCGCCAAGGTTTAAGCCTGTAATGGCCGCCTTATAGGTCATGCTTCTGGATAAGCGCAGCACATCCTCCAGTGCTTCTGTTTCGGTGGCATAATTCCACATCCGTGTACCACCCAAAGCAGGGCCGAGTGTGGTATCGTGGATCGCAATAATTGCTTTCAAACCTGTATCAGGATCACTGCAATAGACCACTTTTTTATGCCCTAAAGCGCTTAGCTGATCTAATATTGAGGTTACCACAGAACTCTTAGCAGACATATGATTTCGTTTATCAAACTTTTGCAAAACTAAGGATAAAAAGATTAATTACATTGTTTTAACTAAACAGTTTTCAAAAATCCTCCTCAATTGGCTAACTTTACCCCAACATGAAGCACCTTCTTTTTCTCAATAAATACTTCTATAAATATAAATGGTGGATTGTTCCGGGGGTGTTTTTCGTCATCATTTCCAACATCTTTGGTGTAATTCCTGCTCAGGTGATCGGGCATGCCTTCAACCTGATCACTGAAAACATACAGATCTATGGTTTATTCAATGGTTTTGAAAGACAGCAGATCATCTACAATATTTTCAGCTACAGCCTCTTTTACTTCGGCACGCTGGTGCTGCTGCTTTATCTGGTACGCGGTCTGTTCCTCTTTTTCATGAGGCAAACGCTCATACTGATGTCAAGGCACATTGAGTATGACATGAAGAACGAAATTTATTCCCATTACCAGGAACTTAGCCTGGGCTTCTACAGGAGGAACAACACCGGCGACCTGATGAACAGGGCTACAGAAGATGTCAACAGGGTACGGATGTACGTTGGCCCGGCCATCATGTATGCCATCAATACGCTGGTATTGTTTGTGCTGATCGTCACTTCCATGTATTCCGTTAATCCAAAGCTGGCTACCTATTGCCTGCTGCCGCTTCCCGTCCTGGTGATTATCATTTATTACGTCAATACACAGATCAATCATAAAAGTGAACTGATACAGGAACAGCTTTCACGGCTGTCCAGTTTTGTTCAGGAACGCTTTTCAGGCATCAGGGTGATCAAATCCTATGTGCGCGAAGATTATACACGCCAGATCTTTGCGAAGGAAAGCGATGGATATAAATCCAATGCCATGAGCCTTGTCCGTGTTCAGGCACTCTTCTATCCTACCATGCTGCTGCTGGTTGGTTTGAGTACAATCCTTACTGTGTATATAGGTGGCGAGCAGGTACTGGATGGTTCCATTACAGCAGGTAATATTGCAGAATTTATTGTCTACGTCAACCAGCTCACATTTCCGGTGACCATGTTGGGCTGGGTAACCACACTGATCCAGAGGGCCGCAGCTTCTCAAAAACGGATCAATGAATTTCTGGAACTCAGGCCGGACATCCTTTCAGGAACTCATCCTGCAGGCGGGATTAGCGGCAATATCTCTTTTGAAAATGTTAATTTCACTTATCAGGATACCGGGATTGAGGCGCTGAAAAATGTTTCTTTTACAATTGAAGCAGGGCAGTTTGTTGCGGTAATCGGCCGTACAGGATCAGGGAAATCTACACTCGCCAACCTGATCATGCGGATGTACGATGCAGATTCAGGCACAATTTCTATCGACGGGCAGCCGCTCCCGCAGATCAACCTCAACTCTTTCAGGAACCAGGTAGGTTTTGTACCGCAGGAAGTTTTTCTCTTTTCAGATAACATCCGCAACAATATCGCTTTTGGTTTGGATAAAGCCACTGATGCAGAGATAGAAAGGGCAGCCAGAAATGCAGCAGTGTACCATAATATTATGGACTTTGAACTACAGTTTGATACGATGCTGGGGGAAAGGGGAATCACACTTTCAGGGGGGCAGAAACAACGGGTGTCCATCGCCCGTGCGCTGATTAAAGAGCCTAAAATACTCATATTTGACGACTGCCTCTCGGCCGTTGACACCAGAACTGAAGAGGAAATCCTAAATAACCTGGGCAATGTCATGAAAGGAAAGACCAGCATATTAATTGCACACAGGATTTCCACGATCAAAAAAGCCGACAAGATCATTGTACTCGACGAAGGAAGGATTGCTGAGCAGGGTACTCATGATGAATTGATTAACCAGCATGGTATCTATGAAGAAATGTTTTTGAACCAGTTATTGGAAGAAGAAAATAAATCTCTTTAATTTCTATTTTGATCTTTACTGATTAATAGTTTATATTTACCCGAACCAAAACCAACTTAATACCAAACATGGGAGAATTTGACAACAAAGAGAGAGAAGAGGTTTTTTCTAAAAAAGTAAGGGCCGGTAAAAGAACATATTTTTTCGACGTTAAAGCTACTCGTTCAGGCGACTATTATTTAACCCTTACTGAAAGCAAGAAAAGACTGGAAGACGGCGTATTTGTAAAACATAAAATCTTCCTCTATAAAGAAGACTTTGAAAAGTTTGTTGAAGGCTTAAATGAAACTGTAGACTATATCAAAACGCATCAGGATGTAGTTGAAAAACGCTATGAGTATTCTGAAAATCATGAAGGTGCTGCCAAGGGGCACAATGATGATTTCGCTTTTTAGAAATTCAAAATCCATTTACAAGCTCCTTGGGGGCTTTTTTTATGCAATAAACTTCAAAAGTCCAATGGTAACGCCCATTGGCGCTACCCCTCCTTTAATGCACATTCCTTTACCTGGGCTTCATTAACCATTATCCAGTTTTCTTCTTCAGATACATTGGTCCCCAATTTGATTTTACTGCTTTGATGCAATTGGTTTTCTATCTGTCCGAGCAGCTCAGCAGAAATCACCTTATTCAATATTCTCACCGGCTCATCAAGTGCATCTGTTTTAATTTCAAGATCATAAATGCCCGAAACCAGTGTCCTGCAAATAATCAGCTCTACATTCTTGTCCTGCGTTACGCTTTTTAAGGCATGAAATGCACTGATGATCTGATCAGTATTCCCTGCCTTAAATCCGAGTATAATTGAAGGGTCCGATGCAGGATTTTCACTGTCGCCTGATAAATATATCTCATCAACATCGGCTAGTATTGATTCTATTACTAATCTGTCCATAATTTACTTCTTTAGAAATCTATACTGTAAAAAGGAATGAAAGCCCGTATTGTTTGGTTAAAGATTAAAATATAAAAGGGCCTTTACTATTAAATCGATATATTAACCTCGTAAGGGCTTCATCGGCCTGTAAATAACACCTAACCTATGAGTATATTCCTTTTTACGGTGAGCGGCGTAAATGTCGGTACCCCAGAAATTATGATCGTCATGCTGGCCCTGTTTGTTGTCTTTCTTGTCATCAGGAATATCGTGTATCAGCCCAAAGAATAATTGCCTTATTCTTAAATTATAAGCTGTATTTTTTGCTTATCAAACATTTTAAGGTTAAATATGTATTAATTATTATCAAAATACATATCCCAATCATTTTTATGCCAGATTTTGAAGAAATAAAAAAATTACTTGATGACTCTGCGATGTATTATCTCATCAGCGTAGGTATGGACAGTAATTATACTTATGTCAACAAAAGGTATCAAAACGTTTTTCAGAATGTACATGGCAATCTTGTCGGCCAGCACTACTCCATCACTATGCATCCTGATGATACTCAGGTTTGTCAGTCGGTTTCTGAACTTGCTTTTCTTAATCCGGGAAAGGTGTTTCCCGCGGTAATCAGAAAACATGACGGACATGGCGGGTATGTGACTACAAAATGGGAATATAAGGCAATTTTCGACCAGAATGATTTACCTGCCGGGATGTTTTGCATGGGGCATGACATTACTGAACTGATACATTACAGCAGCGAGCTTAAGGACACGAAGGAATCACTAACAAAGACCCAATATAACCTGGCGGAGATCAACTATATACAATCACATGTGGTCAGGAAACCGCTGGCAAACATTATGGGGCTAAGTATTTTACTGGAAACAATGGAACTAAGTCCTGAACTGGGAAGCATAGTAAATATGATCAATGAAAGTGCGAAAGAACTGGACCAGGTGATCCGGGAGATTGCGGCAATGAAGTAACTCACCTTCTGGTGGATAAAAAGGAATATTCTTAAGAACTTAAGGTTTAGCATATGCCGGCTGCATAATTTTGCTGCGCATAACAACGAAGGCCGGCATATGCTATATCTTAATTTTTGATGATGTTACAAGGGTTTATACCAGTGTGGCATCTAAAGTGATCTCCAGATTGTAAGCTTTGCTTACAGGGCAGTTAGCTTTTGCACCTGCTGCAATTTCTTTAAACTGCTCCTCAGTGATATCCGGGATACTGGCTTTAAGCACCAGGTTGGAAGTCGTGATCGTACCTGTGCTTGTATCCAGGGTGACTGTTGCTTTAGTTTCCAGCGAAGTAGGGTTAAAACCAGCTTCAGTCAGGTCAAGGCTCAGTTTCATGGTGAAACAGCCTGCATGAGCAGCTGCCATCAGCTCTTCCGGGTTGGTGCCAATGCCTTCAGCAAAGCGGCTGGCAAATGAATATTGGGTTTGATTTAATACAGTACTGTCTGTTGTTAAAGTACCTTTACCTTCTTTAATGGTGCCATTCCAAACGGCGGTTGCATTACGTTTCATATTGTTTTTTTTATGGTTGTGAGCTTTAATGATGATTTAGCTAAACTGATAAATTTACAGCAAAATTTAGTCCATATTCCGTCCCAAAAGTTTAAATCCCCAGGCACATAGCAACAGCAGTAGTATAAGCCCGATCCATAGCCAGTTATAGCCATACATTTCTGCGAGATAAAAACCGGCCGAAGGCCCCACTACCTGGGAAACCGACCAGCTCATCGCATATCCGGCAGCATATTGTCCTCTGTTATGGTCAGTTGTCCGGCTCATGACAAAAGTATTGATAAATGGCAGGGCCAGCATTTCACCGATAGTGAATGTTATGGTGACCATCACAGCCGCAATCACAGGAACAATTCCAGGTATCAGGAGTATGACATAGGCCGCAGCAATCATCATAACGCCCATGACGATATACTGAATGGGCGATTTTTTATTTTCAATTTTGCTGATCATCACCATTTCAAAAAGGGCAATGATCAATCCGTTTGCGCCCAGGATCATCCCTATCCAAAATTCGTCGATATGCCATACTTCTTTGTAGAAAATCGGCACCACTCTGAACAGCAGGAAGAAACAAATGGTCAGCAGCACATTCAGGAGCAGGAATTTAACAAACAGCACATCCTGCCATGGCTTGGTCACCGAGGCATTCCTGATCTTTTCAGCAGCTGTTTTAGCGGCAGTCTTTCCTGACGGAAGCACCAGTAAAATGGCAATGCCCGCCAGAATACTTACTCCCCCGTCTGCAATAAACAACAAAGGATAGCTAAATGAAGCAATCATACCGCCGATCCCACTGCCTATCGCAAAGCCAAGGTTATTGCCCAGCCTGTTCAGCGAATACGAACGTGTGAGGGTTCCCGGAGCTGCGTAAACCGCAATGGCAGCATAATTCGCAGGCTTAAATGCTTCAGAGAAAAAACTGATGAGCAGGGTAAACAGACAAAGCAGCTCAAAATGGGTAATCCTTGAATACAGGATGAAAAATACCCCTCCTATGATTGCCGAATAAATTTGAACGGCACTGAAGCCGATGACGTCGGTCAGCTTCCCACCCACCGAAGCGCCCACCAGAGATCCCGCCCCAAAAAGGGCAATGATCAGTCCGGCATCAGACATTGGCCTGTGCAGGTACTGGGTCATATACAGGCTCATAAAAGGCACTGCCATACTGCTGCAGCGGTTAATGAACATCACAATGCTTAGTATCCAGGTTTCGCGGCTGAGTCCGGAAAACGATTCCTTATAGGAAGCGGCAAGGTTCTTTATCATTTTTTATACCGCTCGAAGAACTCCATCGTTCTCAACATCTGGTCCACACGCTGCCTGTTATTGCCTGAGCGCGTCAGCTCATGTGTACCACCAGGATGCCTTACATATTCTACATCACGTCCCAGAACTTTCAATGCCTTATACATCATTTCAGATTGTATCACTCCTGTCCGCAAATCGTTTTCACCATGGAAAATAATCAGCGGCGTATGAATTTTATCTACGTAGGTAAAAGGTGACTGCGCCCGCAGGAGCTCAGCAACGGAACTTTCCCATGGATATCCGCCAAAGTAATTTGGCACAAGGCGCCAGGCATTTCCTTCGCCAAAAAATGTGGTCAGTTCATATACGCCGCGCTGTGCACAGGCAGCCTTAAATCTGTTGGTGTGGCCAACGATCCAGGCAGTAAGATATCCGGCATAAGACCCTCCGGTAATAAATTGCTGTGTAGTATCCGCCCAGCCTTCGGCGATGGCCAGATCCAGTGCTTTGATCACATCACGTGTTGGCCCATCTCCCCAGTCTTTTACATTCCCGCGTAAAAAGGCTTCACCATAGCCCCCGGAACCACGGGGATTACTATAGACCACACCATATCCCATACCGGTGTAATACTGGAATTCATGCCACATGCTCGCCTCTCCCGGTCCCCACATGGCCGAAGGCCCACCGTGGATCTCCAGCATCACCGGATATTTTTTGCCCTGCTCCATACCGGCCGGTTTCATTACCCAATATTCTACCTCCATGCCCAGGTCATTCTTAAACACCTTTTTAACAGGATAACTCAGCTGCTTTGATGCAAGCCATGCCGTATTCAGCTGTGTGCTTACTTTTGGTGATTTATTCAGCAAATCGGCAACGTATACTTCAGAAGGATCGGCAATTGTGAGTTTAGTATACACCAGCTGCGATTTACTGATATCAAATGAAGTAATACCGCTATCAAAATCAGACAGGCGTGTTACAGATTTACTGTTAAGGTTATACCTGTATATCACATTTCCGCCGTTGGAAGATGCCAAAAAATAAAGGGATTTATGATCTGGGGCCCAGGTGAGGGCATCCAGATTACGGTCCATCGGAATATTGATTTTATCTTTGCCGGCAAAATTATAAATATATGTCCTGCTGATATTTACTCCATTGGCGGGCTGCGACTGATACGTCATCGATTTGCCGTCAGGAGATATGCTTGCAGCGTTAAACCTGTAATCAGGTTCACTGAGCAGTAATTCCGGTGCTCCACCGCTAACAGGCAGACGGTAAATAGCAGATTCCTGAGACCTGTCCGGATGCCGGGAAGGGTTCAGATCAGCATTGACCACGATATATTTACTATCCGGGCTGATGTCGGCCAGGCTGTAGCTGTAATATCCTGATGTCAAAGCTACTGGAGCTGCACCTGCGTTGAGCAGTGACAAGCTGAACAATTGTGTATACTTAAGTTCGGGGTTAGTAGCAGCCTCGCCCTGGAAATTCAGCCTGTTAAATACCTTGGCTTTTTTTTCCTTTTCGTTCTGCTGCAGATAGGCCCTGATCTCTTCAAGTGTACCATCAGCATTCCCTTTAGCACTATTGCGGTAGATTGCATCAGTGCTCATCCCTGGTTTTTCAGGGTTCCACAAGGGTGATTTTTTATCAGCATTCAGCACTGAATCTTTCAGCAGTTCATCCGTACTGAGGGATGCAGCAAAAATAAGGATCTTACCATCCGGGCTCACTGAAGGGCTGCCCGCACCATATCTGAAATCGGTTAATTGCTTCGCTTCGCCACCATTCAGCGGAAGGCTGAACAACTGGGATTTCCCTTTGATCATCCTGGCAAAGAACAGTTGCTTTCCATCAGCAGACCAGCAGGCTCCTGCAGTATTCTCTTTGTTATTGGTGATAGCTCTCGCAGCGGTACTTAGATCTGCCGGGGCAAGAAACCACTGATACTGATAATCATATTCCCCCTTTTGCTCTTCATCTGGGACGATGGTCTGCACACTATAGATATACCATTTCCCATCGGGAGAAAATTTAATATTTGAGGCAGTCCTGATCTGGTAAAGATCGGTGATCAGGATTCTACTTTTTTGCTGGGCAAGGGTACTGAAAGATAACAGGATTAAAACAAAAAAATAACGTAGTTTCATATCAGAAGCGTTAAAGCCTAAATTTAGAAACATTACCTGAAAATTACATGATTAATTTAAAATAATAACTGCCTTAATTTAAACGCTATCTGTCCTCAGATAGCTTCTGCTCCAAAGAAAATCCGCTGGTGGGCATCGCGTATGGTCTCCCTGATCGCAGCAGGAAGATCGCTGTTCAGTTTAAATTTTACTTCCAAAGTTTCCTGGTCCAGTTTAAAATGATCATAGATACTTTCTACATGGTCCAGTCCTTTTTGAATAGACTGGAGGCAAAAATAATAACTGTACTCCATCTCCAGGTTGTTGATCACACTAAAGAAAGAAATGTTTAATTTTTGCAGTTCTAAAGCTTCCATGGAAAATCCTCTCTGGTAATTGTAGGTTGTAAATCGTTTAATCAAATATAGCGATTGGACTTCCCCTTACAACGCAGAATTACAATGAAGCTGAAAATAGCTTTTTGTACAATAAAAACAACTGAGCATCACGGTGGAGAAAAATGTACCGCTGAGAGAGGAAGCATGCCTAAGCCACCAGCTACATTCCGCGCAAACTCATTTAAAGTATTTTCAATCCGGCACAATAAAGCTGCTATTTAAGCGTCTTATATCTGAGAGCGTTAATTTAGATAACGGGGATCATCCGCCTGGATGTTCCCCGTTTCTTATTTATACCTTACCTGGTTTGAGCAACAGGAGCTGATTTTTGCAGCAATGCCGCGCGTTGCGGTGTCCTGCTGCATTGTCCAAGTGCTACATAGATCAATACAAAGATTAATATCGTAGATAAACATCCACCTCCTAATTTTTTGGCACCCCAGCCAGCAATGATAGTTTTGAAAAAAGAGTTCATAGTTTAGATTTTAATAATGAACAAGACTTTGATCAATTAGTTTTAAGATCTGTAGATATTTTAGCATGGTGAAGAGAATCCAGGTATTGCAGATACACCGGGATATCAGCCTCAGCCCAATCCAGTGTATACAGCTCTTCGGGTTCGAGCCAGACAAATGCCGCATGTTCCGCCAACACTGGATCGCCGCTCATGATCCGGCAGACGAATGGGATCAGCCGTATTCCCTGTTTTCCATCATGATGTTCACAGGGCTGCATTGCTCTGATAATTTCTACATCGACACCCAGCTCTTCCGCTATCTCACGGACCAGACAGGCTTCATGTTTTTCTCCGGCTTCGGTTTTACCTCCAGGAAATTCCCATTTCAGGGGCAGACGCATGGCAGAACTTCTCTGTGCGACCAGAATTTTCCCGTTATGACCTATAATCAGTGCGCAGGTTACGTCTATCATTGTTCTAAATTATAAAATTCAATTCATATAACACGATCTGGCAGTTGGGCTTGTCGGTAAATTTTCATGCAGAGGCGATATGAAGAGGCTATTCGTCGGCACAATCCATCTATTGGCAGATTGAACCTGACATCTGCCTCTTTTCGGCATCCACTTTGGAATAGGCTATACAACTAACACACAAACAAATGAAAAGAATAGTTTTAGCTGTCATCTTCGGAGTAGCTTCGTTAAGCAGCATCAATACCAAAGCACAGGTAAGCGTAAATATCAATATAGGCTCACAGCCACAATGGGGACCTACAGGTTATGATCATGTAGATTATTACTACCTCCCCGATGTAGATGCGTATTACAATGTACCTGCCAGACAGTATGTATATTTAAATAACGGAGCCTGGGTATGGAGAAATAGTCTGCCATCACAATACAGTGGGTTTGATTTATACAACTCATACAAAGTGGTCATGAATACTCCTAAACCATACCTGTCACACCAGACACATGTAAGGGAATACAGCAAATACAAAGGTTATAAAGGCAAACAGGGAAATATCCGTGATAGCAAAGACACCAGATATGTAAATGCAAGAAACAATAATGGCAGAGGTAATACGATCGTAAGAAGTACTACTGTCAGAAATACGGCGGTAAAGAATAACAATGCTAACCGTAATCATTCTGCTAAAAACAATAATGGCCGGGGTAATGGCAAAGGAAATGATAACCGTCAGAACAACAAAGGCGGACGGGATCACTAAAAGAAAATAACACACACCATTTGCAATAAACGCCTGTCCAAAATTGGACAGGCGTTTTTGTTTCACAGTTTTTCCTGCATCAGCATCGCATGTTCCGGTTAGGAATGAATACAGATTCCTGATTATAGCGCTATAAATAAGCTATTATTGCGCTTTCATAGCGTTCTGAAGCAACCCTGCCATCAGCCCCTCTGCAAGGTATCATGATGAGCGTTGTCAACTTCTTTCAACTCCTATACACAAGTTATCAACAATACATTGTGGACAACCTCTATTTATCTGAACAACTCTAATTAAATGAAAGCAATATTGCCTGATTATTGGATTGAACATGTAAAATCACTACACTTTATACACATTTCAAAACACTGAATATCAATTCACTGAAAATGTTATCAACAATTAATGTTAATAACCTAAAATAAATTGGACACAAAAAAAGCCGGATAAATCCAGCTTTTTTATAGTATGAAATGGTTGATATGAGGCTTATTGAACTACAACACCGTCTTTATTAATTTTAATAAAAGCTACTTCGGTACCTTTCTTAACATCTATATGGTAGAATTGGGTTTTATCAGCATTGGTCACTAAAAATGCAGCTGTTGGTGTCCATTCTTTATAAGCATCCGCTTTTAAGGTTGTAGTTACAGGCGCAGGAAGCTCTTCCAGTTTAACCGGTACTTTCTGAGTGCTGTCTTGTTGTACAGAAACTGCTGCCGGAGCTTTTATTTCTGAAGCTTTTACTGTTGATATACCTGCGAATGCTAATACTGTTGCTGTTAAGATGAAATTTTTCATAATGTATCGTTTTATGTTATGACCAAAAACCGTTAAATGATAAGTTCTCAGCCGCTCGTTTAATTATTAATTCGGTTAGGGTGATCACATAATAATGCCATCTTTGGCACAGAAAACAAATTACTGATTATCAGACTATTAAAAATATACCCTGAAAATATCCATGTGGAACATATCCACAACTTGCCGAAATAAGTATCAAACTATATATTTACCGCCATGGAAAATCAAGATTCGCTATTGATCCTGAATGCCGAAGAGCAACGCGTTTTAGGCGCACTGATAGAGAAAAGCAGAACTACGCCCGACTATTATCCAATGACGATTTCAGCATTGACCAATGCCTGCAATCAGAAAACATCGAGAAACCCGGTGGTTAATTATGATGAAGAAACAGTAACGCTCACACTTAATGCCTTAAAAATTAAAGGCCTTATTGCTACTGCAACAGGTGGCAGCAGCCGCGCTATCAAGTACAAGCACAATCTGGCTATTGCTTATCCGCTTGTACCTGCTGAACTATCCATCATCTGCCTCCTTTTGCTGCGCGGCCCGTTAACACCCGGCGAAATCAATACCAACTCTGCAAGGCTTTATGAATTTGAGACAATTGAAGAGGTTCAGGAAATACTCCACAAACTTTCTGCAGGCACGCCTGCCTATGTCAGACAACTGGATAAAAAACCCGGACAGAAAGAAGCCAGGTTTCAGCATTTATTTGGCGCAGTGGTAACTGAAGAAGAAATTGACGGCGCAGAAATCAGCCCCCCTGCCTCAGCAGATCTGGAAGAGAGGGTCATCCGTCTGGAAAAAGAACTCGAAGAACTGAAAGAGATGATCAATTTACTGATGAGCCAGTAAGGCCTTTACTGGTACACCTTAATCGAGTGATACGAATAATTCTGATTGTGTTAGCCAAAGGCCGTTAACCTTCCGCCACATCGCAGAATAATTGCCCCTGAACTTTTCAGTTTTGTAATTCCAGGTACCTGTTTCCCAGGCCAGGATACCACTGTCACCGATGATGATCTCAGCAGGTATCCTTTCAAATACCGGAGGATCAGCGGAGAACATTTCAGTAAACACGGAAACAAGAATCTTCTTCCCTACATACTGGCCTCCCTCACCTGAGATAACAATCATGTCGTCAAGCCAGTATTTTGCTACACCTGAAACATTATGTTCACGGATTGCGGTATTGGAATTCTCGCGCGACTGGCGGATGATTTCTATTGCTTCTTTATGTTGCTGATCCATTATGATTTGATAAATCAGCGTAAAACTAATAAGAAATGTGCTAAATGTTCCTCCATTATCAGCATATTTTCGGTAATTTGCTACATATTATGATGCGATGCTTATAGGAATTATTGGCCTGGGAGATATGGGCAAACTTTATGCAAAACGTTTTGCAAAAGCTGGATACCAGGTATGCGGTTCTGATCTGCCTGAATTCTATGAAAAATTAGAAGAAGAACTTTCCCCGCTCGGGATTGAACTGATGACTGACGGAAGTGCCGTATCCAGGAAATCAGATATCATTATTTATGCGGTAGAGGCTGAAAAGATTGCTGAAGTTGTACAGCGATATGGCGCCGCAACGAAATATGGGGCAATTGTAGCAGGTCAGACTTCTGTAAAACATCCTGAGATTGCCGCTTTTGAAGCCTATCTGCCCAAAGATGTGAACATTATCACCTGCCATTCTCTTCATGGGCCGGGCTTTGACACTAAAGACCAGACTTTAATTGTTATTCCATACCGCTGCGACGCAGAAGCCTATATGCGAATGGTGGATGTGCTTACTGCACTGGAATCTGACCTTGTGGAGATGAGTGATTACCATACCCATGACAAGATCGTGGCCGATACCCAGGCGGTAACGCACATGGGATTTGAAAGTATGGGCACAGCCTGGAAAAGCGCAGGATTTTTCCCCTGGGAGAATGCCTCCTACTTTGGAGGGATAGACAATGTTAAAATTCTGACCATGCTCCGGATTTTCAGTTACAAAGCTCATATTTATGCCGGACTGGCCATTCTTAACCCTTATGCACGCCAGCAGATCAAATCGTATGCGCAATCGGAATCTGATCTCTTTAAAATGATGATCACTGAAAATGAGAACGATTTTCGCGAACGTATCATGAAGGCGAAGAAATTCCTTTTTCCGGATACCAAACAATTCCTGCTCCTTGATAACCAGGTGATGCAGGAGTTTTCATTGTCGGGCAGTGGAATACCGCGCACACCTAACTCACACCTCAGCTTATTGAGTATGGCCGATGCCTGGTTTCAACTGGGGATCAATCCTTATGACAACCTGATCTGCCAGACACCTCCGTTCAGGCTCAGGCTTGGAATTGTTGAGTATCTTTTCAGAAATGAAGAGCTGCTGGAAGAATCTATCAATGCTGCTATCTATAATAAACAGATCCGTACAGATGATCTCGAATTCCATTCGGCAGTACGGGAATGGTCTTCTATTATAGGTTATGGAGATATGAATGGTTATAAACATCATTTCAATGATGCCAAACTCTTTTTTGAAGACAGACTGGAACATGGAAGGTTACAAAGTTCAGAACTGATCAGCAGGTTAAACCGCAGCTACTGACCAGTTCTGCAATATACCTCTTATTCTGCCGCAGGAGCATGAAAAGCCCTCCTGGCAATCAGTTTCCAGTCACCTTTGGTTTTCTTCCACACCAGTACGATATTTAGATGTGGGGCAGCTGGTTTCCCGCCATCATTAGTGGTTGCATTTAACTGATGGCTTACTATGGCTACATCACCTGTAATACTGATGCTCTGTTTGCTTAGGGCAATGGTTAAAAAATTTGATTTCTTAGTGGAGATTTCTTCTACAAAAACTTCTTTGCTCTGGATTTTCCCGCTGGAATGTGCGTAGGTTAAATCATTGGACAGAACACTTTCCAGATCAGCTTTATTTCCGCTGATCATCGCTGCCCTAAGTTTTTCTACTGCCGCAGCAACAAGGGTTTCATCTTTAGACTGAGCACTTGCAGCAAGGCTGCTGGCAAAAATTAGGAGTATCACTGATAATTTCTTCATAATTTATATTTGATGATTAAAGTTATATAATAATTGGGTATCAGGCCTAATTAAACCGATTTAATTTGCCGCTAAAAATGAACAGGATTTTTGAATAATGAACAGAAAATTTAAAAACAGAACGTTTATTTTAGTGTTACGCTTCTTAATTACGAATGATTTATGACCAATAAACCTGTCCCACTGCCTGATAAAGAGATAGAAAGAGTATTCAGTCTGGCAGAATTTGATGTTGACTATTCCAATATGGAAGATCAGTTCAAAGACCTTACCACTCTGGCGGCACAGATTGCCGGCACAAAGATCTCACTGGTTAATCTGATAGACACATTTACACAATGGACGATCGCCAACCATGGCCTGCGCCTGGATCAGATGCCAAGGGAAAATTCTATATGCCAGTATACCATCAATGTTGATGATCATTTCGAAATTCCTGATCTCCGGGCAGACGAACGCTTCAAAGAAAAAGACTATGTGACCGGCCCCCTGCAGCTAAAATATTATTTAGGCGTACCAGTCAACACGCCCGAGGGGCATCATATCGGTGCCTTGTGTGTGATTGATGATGAGCTTAAAACCCTCAGTCCGGATAAGATAGAACTCCTCAAAATTGTTGCCGCCGAAGTTGCTCACCGGCTTACCGCATTAAAAACCATTGATACGCTGAAGAAAAGCCTGGCTGAAAGCCTTGAAAGCCAAAAAAAGATTGCGCATGAGATCAGGGGCCCGCTTGCAGG
>Ga0163161_10000181_pt1 | contig 57730 bp, 37 predicted proteins | sample S45metaG_FD_129847 | JGI IMG/M metagenome (GOLD analysis project Ga0163161, IMG submission 129847) | Switchgrass rhizosphere microbial communities from Kellogg Biological Station, Michigan, USA - S4-5 metaG | ecosystem: Host-associated > Plants > Roots > Rhizosphere > Soil | place: USA... | reverse complement strand
GATTGCGCAAAACCTACCTGAAGATTAAGAAGAGCCAGGATGCAGCAAAATATTGCTTTAAAAGTAATTATTGACAGTTTTTTGAATTTGATGGTCATGATGATGAGGGAGCAAGTGTTTTGGGACAATCAAAAATATACTTTAAAAGATAAACCGGGCACCGATCTTAAAAATAGCGCAAAATTGGTAAAGGATTGGTGTAATTACTGGAAGTTGGTAAGCGGGAGTCGGAGCGCGCTTAGCGAAAAGTGTGACGAAAGAATGGGTTCCCGTAGATTGCGTAAATGACGCAGATTTGAAGGTTGGTATGTTGCAGAAAATTTAGCGAATAGCGAATGTGTGATGAACAAAAGGGTTCCCGCAAATTACGCGAAAGATTCACCATATAAGGAATATGAGAACATGTAAGCTTTTATGCCCCTTATATTCCTTATGTGGTAAACAAACACAGATATCTACTATTTAAGTAATGTCATTTAAAGACATAAGCAATCTTCATATCCAAGCTGAACAGCGATCGGATGATGATGCCCAAGACAATCCTTAAATTGGCTTACATTTTACCCTCAACCACTCCGCTTCTTCTTCTGACAGCAGAGGCTGAAGCCGATTGAAAACCATTTGATTGTATTGATTTAACCAGGCTAACTGATGTGATTCCAAAAGTGTTTTATTTATCATAATCGTATCGATAAAACATAGTGTTAAGGTTTCGAAAGCAAGAAAGGCACCAAACTCCCCGTTACTGTGCGCAGTACACAAAACCAGGTTCTCGATCCGTACACCATGTTGGCCCGGCCGATAAATACCAGGTTCGATAGAAGTTACCATGCCCGGTTTAAAGGCTATATCTACATTGGCAGGGCTAATATTCTGTGGCCCTTCGTGTACGTTCAGAAAAAAGCCGATGCCATGCCCCGTGCCATGCCCGAAATTAATGGTATAATCCCACAGTGGTTTTCTGCAGATGGCATCGATCTGATACCCTTTTGTACCTTCTGGAAAAATCAATTTTGAGCCTTCAATAAGTCCTTTAAGCACCAAGGTATAATCGTCGGCTTGTTCTTTTGAAGCTTTACCGATGGGCATAACCCTGGTAATATCGGTGGTGCCATATCGGTACTGCCCTCCTGAATCGACTAAAAACAAGCCATCGCCTATAATTTCCTGATCGCTCTCTGCGGTTACACTATAGTGCGGCAGCGCGCCATTGGCATTGTAACCTGCAATGGTATTAAAACTTAAGTCGACAAAAGATTGCTGCTGGGCCCTAAACGCAGCCAACTGTTCTGCTGCCGACCATTCTGTAATTTTTTCTTTCCCCAGCCTATCTTCCATCCATTTAAAGAACTTGGTTAGGGCTACGCCATCTTGCAGCATGGCTTTACGGATGTGCTTAATCTCGGTGTCGTTCTTTAAACTTTTTAAATGCGTGGTTGGATTGATCCCAAAAATAACCTGAGCTGTTTTAGGCAAGTATTGATACAAGCCAAAACAGGTGTGTTTTGGATCAATAAAAACAGAGGCATCTGGCGGCAAAGCCTGCAATGCTTTCGATATATCATTGTAGGGATATAAAGTTACCCCCTGCTTATTCAAGGTATCGATGTGCGTTTCCGACAACTTTTCTTGATCAATAAAGAGTTTTGCTTCATCAAGTGTAATCAACGCAAAACTTAAGGCAACCGGGTTGTATGCTACATCAGATCCCCTTAGGTTAAAAAGCCATGCCATATCATCAAGGGATGAAATAAAATGATAGACTACACCATTTGTTTTCAATGCTGCTCTTGTTTCAGCAATTTTAGCCGAAATACTCAAGCCAGTGGCATCTTCACCAATTAAATAAGCCTTTTCCCGCGGCAGCTCTACCCTATCGGTCCAAATGGCACTTACAAAATCGAAATCGACTACTTCAATCGCCCGCGCCTGCAGATGTTGCTTCATCTCGATCGCCAATGCTACTGTAATCAATTGGTGGTTAAAGGCTACTTTTGCACCTTCGGGCAATACTTCCAACAGCCAACCCATATATTCGGGTGTGTGGGGTACTTTTAATTTAACCAACTCATAACCTGTGCCGTTTAATTGGTTTTCTGCCTGACTAAAATACCGCGAATCCGTCCATAAGCCCGCAAAGCTTTGTGTAATTACCAATGTACCCGCCGACCCCGTAAAACCGCAGGCAAAAGGGATAGCTTTATAATGTGCTGGCAAATATTCACTAATGTGAGGATCCGCAGCGGTAATAATATAGGCATCTACATTTTGGGCAGCCATTAGCTTACGCAAGGCCTGCAGTTTCTCTAAGTAGGTCATGTTAAGGAAGAATTTTATTGGCCAAAGATAAATTTCTCTGCTCAAATCGGGCAAAGAATGTCATCGCAAAATGCTGTTCAGATTACCGCATATTTAAGCGCAGCTGTTTTTCTTTTTCACCGTTCCAATAGGCACAATCCAGCTGTAAGAAAACAGAAGTATAAGGGATTGTTTCATTGGTTTTAATGACTAAAACTTTAAATAGTTTAGATTCCAGATCCAATTTCTTGAATACAGAATCATGTAACAGGGTTTGCACCTTTGAACTGCCAAAAATGGATTTGGACCTGGTTACAAATTGTTTAACTCCCTTGGCTTGTGCTTCTGTTATATAACCCAATTCTTTATCCTGATAAATTACTGGTTTTACATGTCCGGATTGTTCAAGTTTTGTGAACACTTCTTTTAATACAGGTAGTAGATCATCATTGGCGTATAAATATTCCATTCCAGGTGCATTTTGCTCTGGAAAGGCCTTGTCTACAATCAGTATCCAGTTCCGATGTCCCAACATCAAAATCTTTTTATCTAACTCAGGTTTCCAATCTGTACTTGTTACAACTTCGTTTTGTGCTGCACGTTTATCTATTGACTTTACACAACTAAACAGAAACATTAATACGCCCAAAACCATCAGCGCGCAAATTAATTCCAAAGGTTTCATTGATTTTTTCATGCCAGGTTAACTAAAAATAATATTTAAGGTATCATTCAATTTCATTGTTATCTTTTCATTGAATGTTAATAGCAACACATGATCTTTTTGGTTTAATTTTACCGGAACATGTCGATTTTGATGTTTAACGGATACCGCTATAACCTCCTGTCTCCCAATTTTTTCAAATTTCATCTGCTGTAACTGCAGTTCGCCATACTTTAAATGGAGATTATGCTTTTGCCCTGTTGGATTTTTCTGTTGTTCATAGGTACCCCAGCCTGAAGCTGAAGTAAAGGGTGCCCTAAAATTTTCCTTATTCCATTTAGGAGCGAAACCAATAAAAGCATTTGGGCCATGATATTCAAATCCGCAGGCCGTAATGAAGGTACCATAACTGGCCATCGCCCTTGCATAGTGGTCGCTACATTCAATTTCGTTAAACGGGTTTCTTTTTGCGGCATGGTGGCGATCGTGGATGGCCCTGGTTAAAATCAATGATTCACTAATCATTCCTTCCCCCATCAGGTGTGCCGCTACCTGATGTTCAAAACCGCTCATACATTCGTGAAAATAGCCCAACTGCCAGCTATCATTTTCGCCAAAAGGTTTACTTTCGTTACGGGGATTGGTATTCATGACCATCCCTCCCTCACCTGGCAGTGCATAGGGGCGACCTCCGGTATGGGTTTTGATATAGGGGCCAACATCCATTGTAAAATTATATTTCCAAAGTGCTCGGAGGGCTTTAACTGTTTTCTCTTTATCTAAAACCCTGGGTAAACCAACCTGAAAGGCCCAGCTCTGGCCATATACCTGATCGATATGACAGGTATTGTAAGAACCCAATTTTGCGCGCCCCTGTACCGCATCAGGGCGGTGGATAAAGTACTCTCCATTAAACAGTTCTTTTTCCATGTTCTCGCGCCCCTTAGTAACATAATTTTCACAAGTTTTCGCGAATTTAGTATCACCCATTTCCTCAGCCATAGCCTGCCCAGCTCTTGCTGCCGCGATACAGAGCCCAACAATCCATGCAATTTCTCCTTCCCATACCGCATCTAAAGTATTTTCCATTGGTGTATCGGTCATGCCGTCTCCATTTTTATCCTGATCCAGCATAAACTGAACTGCTTTTTTAATTTTAGTCCAGTTTTTTTTAAGAAACGTATTGTTTATACTCATTTGGTGCTCCCGATAAAAGCGGAGCACAGTGCCTGCCTGACCATCAATAGCCGGTCTACTTTCGTTCTCAGCCCTAAAAATAATAGCCCCACTGTCTTCTTTAAAGCCTACGCCTAAATCTACCTTCTCGCGAAGATTTTTTTCCAGATCAGGAAAAATTCTGGCAACGGCCTGGGCATATTGCCACACATGGGTACAGGTGCCTGCACATGCGCCAACACCTTCCCAGCTCCAAAAGCGACCATCTGCAAAACGGTATGTATTTGCTGTGGCCAGCGTACCAATGTTAACAAAAGTGCGCTCTAAAAACCAGTGTGGTAAGGTAGCGTTGTTCCATGTATTGCTCCACAATTCTGTTGTGCTGGTAAGCGTATTAAAATTGGTAATGATAAAATCGGATACCGCTTTGGCATCTTTGAACTTTCGCCCATACCAATAACCGCCCTCGGCATTTTTAACCAGCGTTTTTAGCCTCGGATTAACGTTATTAAAATGCCAGCTTACCGAATAATCTGCTTTTAAGGATTTCCCTGGCGCGAGTATTTTCTTAATACTAATACCACCAACAAGTTTTTCGGGTGCTAAGGCAATGGCCGTTGGTTGGTTCTCGTCTGAATTAAAATGATTGTTATTTACCGGCCATGGGCTAAACGACGCAATAGCATTTCCTTGTGCCTGATGTAGTGTAAAACACATCGTACCGTGATCGCCGGTAGCTTTCAATTCTTCATGATCAGTTTCGAATGCAGATACGATGCTGGTGGCATTGCCATTTCTAGCTATACTATTTTTGCGCTGCCCGCTATTGACTTTTGCGCTGAGTTTGTTTGTCCCGTTTTCCATCCAGCCTATCAGGCCAATATCAATTGGCGTTTTGCCGGTATTTAAAACCTCTACTCTTAAAATTGTTGCCGGAAGGGCTGATTGATCTGCATCCAGCGGAATAAATGGAGAATATACTTTTAGTTTAACTTCGATTGGGAAATCTGTACTGGAATAACAAATATCAGCGATTGGATAAGAAGCTTTAAAACTAATTTCGTCCCAATGGTCTTCATTCAGTTCTTTAATGATGGTTTTGCCATTAACTGTGGCCTTTACCGCAAAACCCTGTTCCAATACGCGCTTATTATTTGCAATTGTGGGTTCTACATAAGCCGAGCCATCCCTGGGCCTAATTTTACGCACAGTTTCACCATCGTTCCAGTTAACCGTTTTTGGATCTATTCCCTCGTGGGCACCTTCGAAAGTTTCATTATAAATCTGCCATAGCCATAATCTGCCATCGCCACCAACATATACTGTACCGCCGTGCAAACCACCTGCAGGCATTCCTATATATTTTAACTCATTTTTACTTTTAAGATAAACAGTTGGCTCACCGCGATCAAACAGCGATTTAACCCATTTTCTATCCAATCCTTTATCCTCCGGGATATTGTGGAGCGGATATGTGGCGGAAAATATACTCCTGCTCCAAACGGGAAATTGTATTGCAGTTAATCCAAGGCCAAGGATGCCTATCTTCTTGATAAAATCTCTTCTTTCATGGGATGTTTTTTTCATCTATTGTGCTTATTTTGGGGATGATCGTCATTAAATGAGCAATAAAAGACCGAATGCCGTGAAAATATTGTATTTGGTTATGTTACCTGCAATATAAATATTGTTTTTGCAGCATGCCTAACATTCCAAAATAAGGGAATAATTTGCCAATTGAGTTCAATTTATTGCCTTTGATATCTACTGTTTTTACGCCAAAGATTAAACAATTATTGCTTTTCCTTTTCCAATACCGGTATTTCAAATCTTTTGATCAATGGTGTGTGGTGTTCTTTTTTTGAAATGGCTACCATCTGTTTTACAATGTCGGGATGATCTGCAGCTACATCATTTTGTTCTTTCAGATCGGTTGTCAGATCGTATAACGTCCATGCATCATTTCCTTTCAGCATGTTTAACCTTACCCCCTTCCAATTGCCGATTCGGATGGCCTGTTGCCCACCATATTCGGGGTATTCGAAGTACAGGTAATCATGCTGGATCTGTTTCCCTTTATCTAAAATGGCTGGCAGAATACTTAATCCATCTATCCCTGTTGGTAATTTGATATTCAACAGCTCGCAAAATGTGGGCATCATATCAAGTGTCGACGAAATCAGATCGCTGGTTGATCCTTCTTTTACCTTACCTGGCCAGGATACAATAAAAGGCTCTCTGATGCCACCTTCCCGAACAAAGCCTTTGCCCCAGCCATATTCTCCTTTAAAAGGGCCATTGCTGTTAAAAAATACCGGATCAGCCCCCGCATTAAATGCTGTTCCGTTATCGGCACAGAACATGATGATGGTATTATCATACACACCTTCATCTTTCAGTTTTTTAATTAATTGCCCCACCTGTTGATCGAGTAAGGTAATCATTGCGGCATAAGTAGCACGGGGGTAACGGCAAGGAAAATAAGAACCACCTAAAAAGGGCTTTTCATCACCAAACTTTTGATGGTAATAATCGACCAGTTTTTTGGGCGCCTGTAATGATACATGTGGCAGTGGGCTTGCATAATACAAAAAGAAGGGCTTGTTCTTATTCTTTCCGATAAAATTGAGTGCAGCTTTAATCAGAAAATCCGGGGCATAATCGTTTTGCTGATATTGCTCATAGTTTTTCTCGTTGAGCGGATCAAGATCGGCGTGGAATTTAACATCGGGATCTACAATTTTATTATCAAGGGGAACCCGTGTCTCGTTCTCCCATAAATGTCCACCATAATAGGTGTGATCTTGGCGCTGGCAGATAAAACCGTAGAAATAATCAAAGCCCTGCCGGTTTGGCGTGCCGGCGGTCATCGGGCTTCCCAAACCCCACTTCCCTACCAATGCAGTGTTATAACCCACAGTTTTTAATACTTTGGCAATGGTGACAGTCGAATCAGGAATCGGGTACTGGCCCTCAAGAAAAGGATTTTCTTCCATGGCCTTAAAATTCCAAACATCACCACGTTCTCCCCACTCATGGTTACCGCGGATAAACGCCTTACCTGAGTTGATGCCCGTCATCAAGCCATACCTCGAAGGTGCACAAACCGGATAGGCATAATGTTGGGTAAAACGTTTGCCATGTTTGGCCAGCTCATCCAGATGAGGGGTTTCTATTTTTTGCTGCCCATAACTACCGAGTTCGCCATAGCCCAAATCATCAGCAAGAATGTATACAATATTGGGTTTAGCTTTTGCTTTTTGCGCAAAAGATTGGGTAACCAGCATTCCGCTTATCATTAGTAATGCAACTGTCTTTATCATAAGCGTTTATTTAACAGGCTTGAGCCTGTTCCTTAATTATTTGGTTTGATATCATCTTTATTCAGTTTTTCAACCAAAAACATCATATGTCCTTACAAAACATTAAATCGCTTCTTATTTCTGTATCGAACTTGTATTGGCTTATGCAAGATATTGATAACAACATCGCCGTTCTTATTTTTTCTTAGCACAAACGTTTGTCTAGTTTCTTTTCCAGGGAAAATAAGCAAACAGGAGAAGAACAGGTATCGGATTTTTTTAAGAGCAATGCGTTAAGCCAGATCAGTGACAAGATATAATGGCTTATATAAGAGAATCATTTGCCAATAAGATTAAATTTAAATTAAGCCTTAATTATTTAATTGCAATAAGCTAATTAACAATACCTTAATCATTTAGGACCTTTAGCATAACCGGGTGTTCGAACATCCTGTAAAAATGACCAAATATTTAAACCAATTGTACCATAATACCTGCAGTATTTAAAAAAGAGATAAGGATGAAAAAAACATCACTAGCGATTATTACTTTTTTGGCATTTAGTATTGCTCAAGCACAAACCGTTTTTGTTTCAACAGCCGGCAATGATCTAAATCCTGGTACGGCTAACCAACCCGTAAAAACTTTTGCAAAAGGGATCAGTAAAGCATTGGCTTATCAAAACAAAAATGTAATTATCGAACTTTCCGGGGGGACGTATCCAGTGGATAAGACTGTAGAAATTACTTCGGCACAATATCATCTTAAAACACTTACCATTAAAGCAAAATCAAATCAAAAGGTGCTCATTTCGGGGGCACAAAAGGTTGAACTTTCCTGGAAGCCTTATCAAAAGAATATCCTATCTGCCAGATTAAGTTTAAAGCAAGCACCCGATCAGCTATTTATGAATGGCAAGATACTACCAATGGCCCGATATCCCGATTTTGATCCATCGGCCAGGGTATTTAACGGAACAGCTGCCGATGCAATTGCACCGGAGCGGGCAAGAAAATGGAACAACCCCAAAGGTGCTTATATCCATGCATTACACCAGGGCGAATGGGGCGATTTCCATTACCTGATTACCGGAAAAGACAGTACCGGCAAACTGCTTTACGAAGGTGGCTGGCAGAATAACCGTCCCGCTAAAATGCATCCTCAGCACCGCTACGTAGAAAACATATTTGAAGAATTAGACCAGCCTGGCGAATGGTTTTATGATCAAAAAGAGGGAATGATTTACCTCATCCCTCCAGTTGGCACGAACCCACAAACGGCCGAATTTGCATTGAGCAGCATCACTGATCTTGTACACCTCAAAGGGTCACTGGCCAGCCCCATTAAAAATATTACCATAACCAGTATCGATTTTACACAGACGGCCAGAAGCTTTATGCTGGTAAAGGAACCGCTGTTGAGAAGTGATTGGGCCATATTCCGTGGGGGTGCCATTTTGCTAGATGGGACAGAAAACATCGTGATTAAAAATTGTAATTTTTACAATTTAGGCGGAAGCGCTGTTTTTCTGAGTAATTACAATAAAGATGATAAAATCGACAGCAACCATATTTATAACATCGGCGCAAATGGAGTCGCATTTGTAGGTAACCCGAATGCGGTTCGCTCGCCATCTTTTAGATATGAAAATGCTGTTCCATACCCAGAAACAGATATGCAGCCAGGACCTAAAAGCACAAATTATCCGCAGCATTGTGAGGCTGTAGGCAACCTGATCCACAGTACGGGTACTATAGAAAAACAATCGGCAGGTGTCCAGATCTCCATGTCGTCGGATATCTTGGTGAGCCATAACACCATCTATAAAGTGCCGCGTGCGGGCATTAACATTAGCGAAGGGACCTGGGGTGGACACATTATCGAATTTAATGATGTATTTGCTACCGTACTCGAAACCGGAGATCATGGCGCTTTTAATTCGTGGGGCAGGGATCGATACTGGCGGCCGGCCAGAAATACCATGGATAGCATTGTGGCAGCCAAGCCAGGTATAGAACTTTTGGATGTGATCCACCCAATCATTTTACGCAACAACCGATTTCAATGTGATCATGGCTGGGATATTGATTTAGATGATGGCAGCAGCAATTATCAGATTTATAATAATATTTGTTTAAGTGGCGGCCTAAAATTGCGAGAAGGCTATCACCGTAACGTATACAACAATATCATCATTAACAATACCTTTCATCCTCATGTTTGGTTAAAAAATAGTGGCGATATTTTTAAAAACAATATTGTGTCATCAGCTTACGCCCCTATACTAATGGAAAACTGGGGCAAAGAAATTAATTACAACTTTTTCCTGAGCAGAGAAGGCCTTTTAGAAACGCAAAAGTTCAAAACAGATGCAAACAGTCGGGCTGGCGATGCCCAATTTGAAAATGCGAAAACAGGAAACTATCACCTTAAAAAATCATCTGATGCCTTAAAAATCGGTTTTAAAGATTTCGATATGAATTTTGGCGTAACCGCTATCCGTTTAAAAAAACTGGCCGCTTCCCCAAAAATCAACCCATTGAATAGTACCGGTCAGGTTGGCCAGTCCAGTGAAGGTGAATGGTTAGGCGCGACATTCAAGAATATTGAAAATTTAGGTGAGAGATCAGCAGCAGGGCTATCCAATAATGATGGTGCTTTGCTTATTCGGTTAACAAAAGGTTCTTTAGCCGAAAAAAACGGATTAAAAAAAGGTGATGTGATTATCGGGCTTGATCAGAACGAAGTGAAATCTGTTGCCGGATTATTAAAGATCCATAGCGAAATCCGCTGGAAAGGACATGCACCCATTACCATATTTAGAAATCAAGGGGAACAGCAACTCGATATTTCGTTAAAAGATTAAAAAATAACAGCATACACCTGCTTACATCTATCAGACAATCAATTTAATTAGCATTACCGCTCAAAAATCTTATGGCTTGAAGGTTCTTGTTAAGCTAAATAGCCGGAGATATTTCCGGCTATTTTAGTAATTTGTTAAATAAGCTTTTTTATCATTTTCCAGAATACACCTCAGCAACCTGACGAGAAAGGTATTTAAAAGCAATTGGGATATCAACTGCCGGATTACTGGTGCTGCCCTCGATAAAAATAAAACCCTTGTAATTGATTTTCTTCAGGGCGCTTAGGTAGGGTTTAAAATCATCACCAGCTACACCGGGCAATGTACGTTTTTCTTTTTCGGCAATTTCACAAAAGCCTACAACAGCGCCAGCGGCAACAATTTCGTCTGGAGACTCTCCCTCGCGCAACATGTGGAAAATATCGACATTCAGCCTAAAATTGGGTTCATTTACCTTCTCTACTATCCCGGCTGCCGACTTTAAAGAGGTAATAAAATTGGTTTCGGTTTTTTCTAAGTTTTCCAACAGGATAATTACACCGTGTTTCCTGGCTACCTGACCCAGTTTTTTGCCCAGGGCTATGAAATCGGCTGTTGCCTTATTCACATCGTAATCGGTAGGAATACTACGTGCGCCCGAACTGCCCAAAACAATATATTTCACTCCGGCCTCCTTAGCCCTCGACAATACCGTTTCGGTATAGCTTAAAACCTTTGCTTCATCTACACTTGGTCCGGCAATTTTTAAGCTAGCCGGAAAAAACAGATTACAGCTAAGCACCTTACATTTAGAGGCTTTTATTTTTTTCAGGCTGGCACGAAACGCTTCATCGCCCATTGTTGGTACAAGTACATTTGGCACCGATTCGCCGATCAGTTTAAAACCAGCCGAATAGGCCAAACTGTCCTGAGCTAAACCGGAAACTATGCCCAACTGTGGATATTCCCGTTTATTTGAAATGAAACCAGAAAAAGACAAAACAACCAGGAAAGCAAAAAAAACTAAAGACCTATTTCTCATCATGACCATTATTTGAAAAGCAATTTAAGAATTTTAAGCCAACAAATATTTGGGACCTTGGAAAATGATCGCTCCAAGATCCCAAAAAACGGTTTATATCTAATTTATTACCAAATAGATTTCACGGAATAAACCTTTAGTTCTTTAACATCGATATTATTTCCCCAAAAGTGAAAACCTTCAGTATTTTTGGTATCCAACTTGCGTTCCATCGAATATGAATAGGCTCCGCCGTCAATAAATACCTCTATAGAAGTGCGGTCGATATAGATATCAGCCGAAATCTCCATACTCGTAATATCTTCTGGCGAATAAAAAACACCGTTTACCAGATTAAAATTCATGTCATAATCCAATAATTTCTGTCCGAAAAGATTTAAACCTGCACCTGTAGCATGAGAAAGTTTAATTTTTGTTTTGATCCGGATCCTATCGGTATTGTTATACGCTTTGAGCTTTTCGTTCGCATCTTTCGCATTCAGATTATTCCATTCTCCTACACTTTCAAAAAGCTGATCGGCTTCTTTTATAGGTTCACTAAACAGGCGTATGCCATCCTTTGTGGTTTTAAGTTTAAGTTCGGTTGGCAAAAGCATCATGCCGTTAAAAGGCATATCAGGATGGCCGACCCTGCCCCAACCAATCTGGATTCTCCGTCCATCAGATTCTGGAATATTGGTAAAAGTTTGCGCGGCGTAAATTGTTCCGGTTACATAATAATGTTTGCCAGATTCGGGCGTGAATTTTTTACCGTCAAAGGTACCTGTCATATAAGTATTGGAAGCGCCATACATCACCCATTTGGTTTTACTTTTATCGCCATCTACAGGCAGTTCAAATAAATCAGGACATTCCCAAAAACCCGTCGTATGGCTTTCGAAAGTCCAATCCTTTAAATTTTTAGAGCTGTAGATCGAATGCCCATCTCTTTCATTTAACACCAATACCCAATGATTACCAGGCTTATACCAAAACACCCTCGGATCGCGGGTATCATTACTGTTCCATTTTGCCTTCGAATCGATAATCGGGTTTTTGCTGTATTTTGTCCAGGTACGTCCCTTATCTAAGCTATAAGCCACACACTGAACTTGTTTTTCATCCGAATTAGCAGTATAAGTAGCCACCATTGCAGGTAGATTGCCTTTATTAAAACCTGCAGTATTATTGTAATCGATTACGGCTGACCCGGAAAACATAGTGCCAATAGGATCAGGACTTAAAGCTGTTGGAAGCTCTTCCCAATGGATCATGTCTTTACTTACCGCATGGCCCCACGACATGTTTTCCCATTCTTTTTCGTAAGGATTGTGCTGATAAAAAAGATGGTATTCACCTTCGTAAAAAATAAGTCCGTTTGGATCATTTATCCACCCTCTTTTTGTGGTGAAATGAAACTGAGGGCGGTTCTTTTCTTTATATATCGTTTTTTGTCCTTCAATCTCATCGTTCTGATAAATTTTATCCAGTCCTGAACCATCGCCATCATAGCTGATTTTGATCGTTTTTCCTTTTAACGCGCTTACATCACAGAAAACCCAATATTCAGGTTCATCTTTAGCAAGCCTGATTTTAAAAACACGTTCCTGTTTGCCTGCAATTTCAAATTTCATATTTGCCCTATTCTGTTTTTGTGAAACAGGTAAATTGAGGTATCGCTTGTTTATTTTGATCACAATATCAGCTGCATTGGCAACTTGAAAAAGAACCAATAAGGCCCCGATGCCGAGCATCATTTTGAGTGTTGTTTTCATATCTTTTCAATAATAATAATTAATCTGTTGAGTAAATCGTTTATCCCTTTACTTTGGCAAAATAGTTTTGGCTTCTTCTTCCATCCCTGTAATATGATCGGTGGCCTTTGCAAAACCATACCAATAGGTGGTGGCAGCAAAATCGGCAGTTCCGTTTTGCCAGCCAAGCATTTCCATATCCATTTTAAAAAAATTCGTAAATGGAATACGGTCGAGGTTGCGGGTTCTGGTAAAGGTATTGTAGCCAAATGAATCTTCATGATCGGCGCGGGGTGCATTTGCAAATGGTGTTTGGTATAACACCACAGGTGCCCAGGAAGTATTGTAATAATCTTCGGTTCCTGTTCCAAATTCGGAAGGGAATTTATCCTGATCGACCCATATTTTCTGATCGCCTTCACCATACCAGGTATGCATGTGGTTAAATACCGACATGCTATTGCCCAGGTAGACTCCTTTTCCGTTGATGGTGATGAAATTTAGTTCCTGTGCCTTTGGTCTATCAAATTTAAAAATGGCTTCCTCTCTTTTTTGTTTCCAGCTGGCATGAAAGTACATGCTCGATTTTGTCCACTGGTATTTACTGACCTGCGCAGATAAATCGGTTTCAACCGGTATATCACTTAAATTGATGAGAGAAATCACTGCCGATTTCTGATAAGGCATTATCCAGCGGCTAATGATCTGCCCATCGGGGCTTACTGTTCTGTACCAACTTTGAAGCGCCTTTCCACCTACTCCACTACCCGAAAAATCGCCCACAGGGCACCACACGGTTTGCTCGCCATCAAACACAATCTTAATAATGGTAGAACGCAAGGCCTGATCCTGAAGCGCTGGTTGCTGCGCCGCTATTTTTAAGCGCATCACATCTATGGATGATGGTCCCTTGGGCAGGGTGATGGAAACTGTTTTTCCCGGCTGGATTAACTTTTTCAGTAAACTGGCAGTTGTGTGATTTGCAACCGGTGGACTCCACAACAGTTTTTCCGTTTCGCCGATCAGATTTTTTGCCGCAGCAAGTTCTTCAAAATCAAATGTTTTGACTTTGGTTTTTGGCAGGTAAGTGCGGTAATTGATCTGATAATACCTTGGTTGTTTTTCCTGAATATCTTTTTCTTCCCAGGTAACCTTGCAATGGTTGGCATAAGGCAAAGGCAGATAAAGTGTGCTGCCACCCTTTTCTTTTGGCTGATAGGAAGAATGCGGATTTAACAAGGCAGGCCCAAGCTTTAAACCACTCTTCAGCAGATCGTAAGCGGGAATCTTCAATGTTGCACTATCCTGATGATCAAAGTAAATCCGTAATATTCCATTTCGCTTAAAAGTGGTCAGCCAGAACCGTACAATTACACCCGGACCATCTACATCCAGCATCACCTGCTCGGCATGCCCCGATTTTTGTTCCGTTCTGATGTACTGAGAAAAATCGGCATTATTATACCATCCCGGCTGATCAGGTGATACAGATCCCCGGTCGTAACTGCTGGCCTGGTGGGTGGTAAAGTTATCCGCGGGCCAATAACTCATCGTTTTGCTGGCCGTCATTTCTTTAAGCAGGCCAGATAACGAAACCACTTCCTGGCTAATCGCATCAAAGCCCATTAGCAAAAACACAAAGCTGATCGCAACCGAATTAATAGCTCTTCTCATATGATTAAATTTAATAAATATTCCGGGGCAAAATATCACCCCAGAATGATGATTACCAACCAGTATTTTGTTTGTACAATCCTTTGCTAAAATTGATCTGATTTAATGGGATTGGCAAATATTCATCTCTATTCTTTTTAAAAAAGGCATCCCGAAGGTGTGAAGCCCTGTTTTTCTCAATCGAAAAATAAGCATTGAGAAAATCGGCAGCTATGCCCCACCTTACCAGGTCGAAAAAGCGGTACCCTTCCATGGCAAACTCCATTCTACGTTCGTACCTCAAGGCTTCACGCGCATAGGCCTGTGTCCAGGTGCAGTTTACCCCAGGCTGATAGGTTTCTATTTTGTAATTAGAGGTACTTGAACCATCAGCCTGCTTTAACAGCGTGGTACTGTTTCTTGCCCTTGTTCTAATCGAATTGATAATGGGAACAGCGTCATTAAACCTTCCGAGTTCGATTAATGCTTCTGCCTTAAACAGCAGTACATCTGCGTAACGGATAATATCCCAGTTTTTAGCACTCGACATAAAAGGTGGAAACTTTTTAAAAGCCGGATCATCGGGCAAAACCGTTTCTTTCAAACTCATAAAGCGGCCATAAATCTGCGGCGCCCTGGTCCACGATACCTGAAAAATGAATGTGGGTTTATATTTGTAAGGATGACCTGGTATGGCTACGGAGTGATCTAAACGCGGATCGAAACTATTGGTTTTGAAATCATCGCCAGCGGCAGTATTAATGGTATTGTAAGAATCGAACAATGGTAATCCTGTTGAAGAGGTTTTAAAGGCATTTACTAAATTCTGACTTGGGGTATGAAAACCGCAGCAGCCATATTCTACATTCATAGGATAATTGAGCGAATGGCCGTTATCCGTTCTTCCATTGGGCGTGCCATCATCTTTAGAGTATTGGATTGCAAAAACCGATTCAGGCCCATTTTCAAATCTGGAAAGAAAGTTATTTGCATAATCGGCACTCAGGCTATATTTCCCTGAATTGATTACTTCGTCGGTAAGACTTACCACTTCATTTAATTTTGCCTGATTGATTGAGGTTACATTATTCTGGTTATCCTGCACATAAGCTTGGTATAACAATGCCTTGGCCAGATAAGATTTTGCGGCAAATTTGGTAATCCTGCCTTTATCTGCCTGATCTACGGGCAGGTTATCGCCGGCGAAACGGAAATCAGCAGTAATTTTATCCCAAAGCTGTTCATCTGTTAAATCCACATTTGAGATTTTATCATACTCTGTTTTAGGAATGGTTTCGTCGATATAAGGCACACGTTTGAATAGAATTTTTAACAGGAAATAAAAATGTCCTCTTAAAAACCGCAATTCAGCCTGTCTCGAGAGCCTGGTAGAAAGCTGCGCGGCAGTTAAATTATTTACACGCGCTAAAGCGTCGTTAACCCTGCCAATGGCTAAATATAATCTAAACCAGGTACCATCGGCATTGCCAATATCCACGCGGTTAAGGTTGAAGGTCTCGTAAGCATTAAAGTCACCTACATCGCCCGGACCATCGCCGCCTTTATAGGCATCGCCACTGCGGATGCTGCCATAAGCCCACATGTTGCTGTAAGGTGTTGCCCAATAATCGTTACCCAAAGCGGAATAAGCGGCGATAACCATTTTTTCTGCATTTTCAGGTGTATTCAGGTCTTCGGATGATACCACCCCCTGAGGTTTCTCATCCAGTGTATTTGTGCAGGATACCAAAATCAGGCAGATTGCAGTTAAGATATATTGTGTAGTCTTTTTCATCTTTTTTGTTGATTTAGAATGAAACATTGATGCCCAAAGTGGTAATTAAAGGTATTGGATAGGCATTACCGGGATTCTCCGGATCGGTAGCGGTATAACTTTTACTTTTGAGGGTAAATACATTGCTCGCCTGTACAAAAACCCTTGCACGCTGAACCTTAAGATTCTTTAACACAGGTTGTAAATTATAGCCCAACTGAATATTCCTAAGTTTGAGGTATGAGCCGCTTTCCAGAAAATAAGTTGAGGTTCTTCCTTCATTATTCCGGTCTACCAGCGTAAGTGAAGGGATATCAGAACCGCTGTTTTGTGGTGTAAAAGCGTCTAACGTGCGGCTTCCGAAATTTGCTCCCGGAGCCAGCGAAGAAAAATCGGTCAGGTATTTATATCCATTGTTCACGTCAGATCCCTGTACGCCTTGCAAAAAGAAAGAAAGGTCGAAATTTTTATAACTGATGGATGTATTAAAACCGTAGATCCATTTAGGTGCAGTATTGCCTATATAATCTCTATCAAGCGCATCTATAGTGCCATCGCCATTCAAATCTTTGTATCGAATCCTTCCGATTCCTTTTCCAGGCTGTATGGCATGGTTATTTACATCCTCAGCAGTTTTAAAGATCCCATCGGCTACGTAGCCAAAGATGGAAGTGACCGGCCGGCCCAAAATGTTCTTGTCAGTGCCGTTTCCCGGGTAAGAAGTAAGGATTTCAGGAGGAAGAACCGTCACCTTATTGCTGTAGGAGGATGCATTTCCTGTTAAAGTAATGTTCCAGTCTTTACCCACCTGTTTCGACCATGAAAGCAGGAATTCGATCCCTTTATTCTGCATCGATGCACCGTTTGCAAATCTTGATCCGCCTTCGCCAATTACAGCCAGATAGGCCGGATTGATTAAAATATCAGAAGTTTTCTTGATAAAATAATCTACCGATCCCGAAAGTTCATTGTTAAAAAGCGCAAAATCCAAACCCACGTTGTGTTGGGCCGTTTCTTCCCATTTAAGGCTATTGTTGCCTTGTTGGATGAGCGCAAAACCCGATGGCAACTGTCCGGTATTGGCACCTGAAATATCATATGCGGTACCACCATCATAATTGCCAACAGCATTGGTTCCATAAATGGCAGAGTATAAGGTATAAGTGGCATTGTTGGCAATTTCCTGGTTTCCGTTTTTACCCCAACCGTAACGCAGTTTCAGATCGGAAACTACCGGAACAGCTTCTTTGATAAACTTTTCTTCACTGATCCGCCAGCCCGCAGAGAAGGCAGGAAAATAACCGAACTGGTTTTCTTTCCCAAACCGCGAAGAACCATCACGCCTGATGGTTGCCGAAAGCAGATACCTGTCGTTATAGCTGTAATTGGCTTTGGCGAAATAAGATAACAATGAATTTGCCGTACCATTTCCCGAGTTGTCTTTGGTGGTAGATCCGGCATCGAGGTAGGCATAATCTAAATTCTCGAGGGCTAAACCCTGCCTGCTTCCGCTAAAGCCCTGATAAATGGTACTGATTTGCTCCTGTCCGATTAAAAAGTCGGCCTGATGTTTATCCTTTTTTATCGCATAACTAAGGGTGTTTTGCCAGATGCGGTTTCCATCGTAATTACTATTGGTGTTTACTGCATTGGAAGGATCCGAAAGGAAACCAGAAGTGTATGATTTGCGTAGAGTCCTGGCGTAGTTCCCATTATAATCAATGGCATAACTGGTTTTTAAGAATAATTTTGGGATGATCTGCAATTCTGCATATGCATTACCAAATACCCGCCAAAAATTGTTGTAATTCTGTTTGTTATCCTCAATGAGGCGCAGAGGGTTTTGCCTGTCGGCCATACCAGCTGCCGGACCGCCCCAACCGCCTGTTACGGTGTAAATCGGCACAACCGAAAATACAATCTGCGATAATCCGGTAACATCTCCGGTTGGGATCAGTACATCCTTCATGTACGTACCCGAAAAATTTTCACCAATTCTTAATTTTCCGTTAAGTAGTGTATAATCCGAATTGATCCTGCCTGTTAGTTTTTTATCTCTTGTTTCTTTAATAATCCCTTTGCTATCATAATAGCTCAAAGAAAACAGACTGTTGCCCTTTTCATTTCCATTGGCGATGGAAACGTTATACGACTGTAATAAAGATTGCTGAGAAATTTCGTCGTACCAATCTGTGTCGGCCGACCGCATCGTTTTAGCCCCATCTATAAACTCGGGAATGATGACGCGGTTTAAAACAGGGTTATCAAAATTATTGTTCCAATCGTACTGATAAATCTGGTTTACATTCGGGTTCGAACGGTCGTTTACGGCCGCTTGCCAGTAGGCCCTTCCCCTCTCTTCGGCGTTAAGCGTTTTAATTTTTGAGGTGTAAAACTGCAGGGATGCCGAAGCGTCGAAATCGATGCGGCTATATCCGGCCTTGGCTCTTTTGGTGGTTACAATAATTACCCCATTGGCTGCCCTTGATCCGTAAATGGTGGCAGATGAAGCGTCTTTTAAGACCTGAATCGATTCGATATCGTTTTGGTTTAACTCCTGTAGCCCTCTTTTGGTCGGAATACCGTCAATCACATATAAAGGATCGTTATTGCCCAAAGTACCAATACCTCGTATACGGACACTCGCACCTCCATTTGGCGAACCATCGGCACTGATCAACACACCCGGAACCCTGCCCTGTAGCGCTTTAACAGGGTTGCCTAATGGGATATCCTTGATATCTTTAACATTAACAACAGCTACGGCACCGGTAAGGTCTTTTTTCCTTTCCTTCTGATAACCGGTTACCACCACATCATTTAAAGAATTTGTTAAATCGAGCTGCACGCTAATCACTGCATTTGCGCCAAGCTTTAAACTGTATGGGTTTGCCCCCACATAACTAAACTTTAAAGTTTGTCCGGCTTCGGCCTGAATGCTAAATTTCCCTTTAGCATCTGTTTGGCTCACCCTTCCAGATTCGACAACGCCAACAGAAACACCTTCAAGTGCATTATTCTGCTGATCGGTTACCGTGCCGGTTATTGTTTTAGTCTGGGCCACACTGTTTAGCGCTGCTATGAGCATCAAACAGCAATAAAAAATAACTTTTTTCATCATCTCATAATTGGTTTTATTGGTTAGTATTTGTTCGACCGATAATGCCCTTACCGGGAATATTGGCTCATTTTTGTAGAAAAAATCGTTTTAGCACCTAAGCATCAAAAAGCAGGTATTGGTCTAACTGATAATTTGGACAGGCACCTTTTTGGGTAGCAATAAATGCCCCCATCGCAATGGCATTTTTTAAAATTTCATTCGGATGTTTCTTTTGTTTGTGACCAGCAATGAAAGCGGCCAGGAATGCATCACCGCTTCCGATGGTATCTTCTACCTTAACCTCAGCACCGAAGTGATAAAACCGATCATCAGCCCTGTAGTATGCCGCTCCCGATTCGCCTTTGGTAATCAGGACTTCGGCCACACCAAAGCGATCCTGAATGAACTTCACCTTCTCCCTTTCTGTTCCGTACAATCCACCGAAAAGTGTCTGAACCACATCAAGCTCCGCCTCATTAAATTTAATGATATCGGCCTTTTCCATTAAAGTTTGCAGCACGGCACGTTTTACAAATGGATACCGAAGATTAATATCGAGCACTTTAATGACATCCAGTTCGAGAAAACGGTGCAAGGCCTCTTGCGTAGGTCCGTTTCGGGAAGATAAAGAGCCATAAATAAAATAGTCAGACGCAGCCACCTGTTCTATGGTCTTTTGTTCTACTTCGATAAAATCCCAGGCTACCGGGAATACAATTTCGTAACACACTTCATTTCCATTGTTCAAACTGGCCAATACTTCACTGGTTGGGTATTTTTCATCCACCTGAAGATATTGGTGATCAATAGCCCATTCTTCCATCAGTTCCTGTAGCCATTTGCCGTTTTCATCATTGCCTATACGGCTGATAATACCAGCTGCTACACCCAATTTATTTAAGTGGTAGGCCACATTCAGTGGCGCTCCACCAGGTTGCGGACCATCGGGCAGGATATCCCAAAGTACTTCACCAAAGCAGATTACTGATGTATTATTTGTTTTTAATGCACACATATTAATGGAGTATAATATTTGATTCTATTTGTTCGAGAGATCTTCCTTTTGTTTCGGGCATGATGCGCCACACAAAGATCAGCTGCAGCACCATCATGGTCCCGAAGAAGAAAAAGGTAACGGCACCGCCCAGGGTTTCGGTTAGATAAGGAAAGTAAAACGCAATCAACGCGGCCATGATCCAATGTGTTGAACTGCCTAAAGTCTGCCCTTTTGCGCGTACCTGATTGGGGAAAATTTCGGATATAAACACCCAGATCACTGCCCCTTGAGAAAAGGCAAAAAAAGCTATAAACAACATGATAAAAATGGGAATAGACAATCCACCCTGTATATGGAAATAAAAGGTAAACGCAACCGCAAATAAAGAGGCAATCAAGCCAACCGAACCGATCAGCATTAAAATTCTTCGCCCTACCCGATCGATAAAATTAATTGCAATGAGTGTAAATATGAAATTGATTACCCCAATACCAACTGTTGAAAGTAGCGAAGAGTGCTCTCCCAAACCAGCCATTTCAAATATCCTGGGCGCATAATAAATAATGGCATTAATACCCGAAACCTGGTTAAAGAAGGCGAACACCACCGCCAGCATTACCGCAAAATTATATTGTCCGGAAAATAGTCCCGGGCTTTTATCCTTGCCTTTATTCAAGGTATCCGATTGTTGTATGGCAGCCAGCTCTTCATCGCAATTTAGCGGATTTATAATCCGGAGCGTTTCGAGTGCCCGTTTTACATCACCTTTTTTCAGGATGAGCCAGCGTGGACTTTCGGGAATAAACCTGATCAGGATCAGAAAAACCAATGAAGGCACTGCCTGAACCCCTAGCATCCACCGCCACGAATGTTCGCCACTTTGACTGAGCAGGTAATTAGAGAGGTAGGAAATCAAAATACCCAATACCACATTGAACTGGAACAAACCCACCAGTTGTCCTCTTTTTTCGGCAGGCGAAACCTCTGAGATATAAATCGGAGCAGTTACAGATGAAGTACCAACACCTAAGCCACCCAGGAAACGGAAAGCTAAAAAGAGGTACCAGTTATCGGCAAGCGCGGTACCCAAAGAGGATAAAAGATAAGCAAGGGCAACAAAGGCCAGTGTATACTTTCTGCCAAAGGCATCGGATGGTTTGGATCCCAAAAGCGAACCTACAACGGTACCGATTAAGGCGATAGAAATGGTAAGGCCATGCTGAAATACGGAAAGCGACCAGAACTGCTGGATAGACTTTTCGGCACCGGAAATCACCGCGGTATCAAAGCCAAAAAGAAAGCCTCCAAGCGCAACAACCATGGACCAGGCCATGACAGAATTTTTTTTCATATAATTTGGTTAGGATAATTTTGGCTGCAATTTATGGCTACAAATTGCTAAGGGGTATAAAAAAAATATCAAAATCGTTAAAAAAAAAAATAATCAATAACGCATTAATATTCAGATAGTTAAAACTCATATACCTGGCAAAAAACACCACACTTTAAATCTGGTATCAGATATCATTCGTTCTGGTTACAAATTTTAAAGATGACTACAGACAAGGATTTTCAAATACAGATTACATTTTATAGTTTTAGCTCAACTAACCAAATCAACTCACACATGAGCGTTGCAAATCCTATCGAATTACAGCCCTTCGCAAGCGTTAAACTTATCCGGATGATTGCCCTGTTTTGCCTGATATTGTTCATTTTTGGATGCAGCAAAAAAAAGGAAGATGAAAAGTTTGTAATTGGGTTTTCGCAATGTGTAGCCTCCGACCACTGGCGCCGCACCATGCTCGATGAAATGAAAATGGAACTGTCATTACATCCGGCTACATCATTTTTGTATAGTGATGCAGATGGAAACAGCAACCGGCAGATTAAGCAGGTGCGTGAAATGCTTAAGCAAAACATCGATCTGCTGATTATATCTCCAAATGAAGCCCACCCACTTACTGCGGTGGTAGAAGAAGCTTATAATAAAGGTATTCCGGTTATTGTGATCGACAGGAAAACATCATCGCCACATTATACCGCTTATGTAGGTGCCAACAATTATGAAATCGGCAAAATGGCTGCTGATTATATGGCTAATGCAGTACTCAAAAGAAAAGGTAGTGTGGCAGAAGTGATGGGATTACCAGGATCTTCGCCTGCCATAGAGCGCTCGAAAGGTTTTACAGATGAATTAAAAAAATATCCCGACATTAAAATAAATTTCCAGGTTTACGGAAACTGGCTTAGAGAAGGAGCACAAAACCAGCTTTATCAACATGCCAAACAACTTAAAAATGTAGATGCCATTTTCGCACATAACGATGTGATGGCCCTGGCCAGTAAAGATGTATTAAACCATCTTTCAATGGGCAACAAAATTAAGGTAATCGGTGTAGATGCCCTTCCAGGAAAAGGCGCAGGCCTGGAACTGGTTGGCAATAAAACGCTAACCGGAAGTCTTTTATACCCAACGGGTGGAAAAGAGGCTATCAATACTGCTTTCGCCATCCTTGGCAACAAATCGTTCGATAGGGAAAATATATTGCAAACCGTGGTGATCGACAGTACAAACGTTCAATTAATGAAAATGCAGTGGTCGAGGATCAGTAACCAGCAAAAAGACATTGAGCGCCAGCAGGAATTATTGGAAAATCAGCTCGAAATATACGACAATCAGCGTTTGGTGCTCAATGTGATTGTAATTACCCTGGTGTTGGTGGTTGTATTCGGTGGTATTGCCTTTCACTCGCTTTTAGAAAACAGAAAAATAAATAAAAGTCTGGAGCTCAAAAACAGTGAAATCCTTTCTCAAAGAAACCAGTTGATCGAGATGTCGGCCAAGGCAGAAGCCGCAACCGAAATGAAATTAAACTTTTTTACCAATATCTCCCACGAATTCCGGACACCTTTAACCTTAATCCTTTCTCCGCTGGAAGATCTGCTAAAAAATGAGAAATTAAGCGCATTAGCAGGCAATAACCTTAACCTGATCAATAAAAACGTATTCAGACTTCTGAAACTGGTGAACCAGCTGATTGATTACCGGAAAATAGAACATCAGAAATTCAACCTCAGTGCAGCCGAGGGAAATATCGTTGCTTTTTTACGCGAACTCATCGAAAACTTTAAACATATCGCAAAAAAAAGAAATATTGATTTACAGCTGTTGAGCGATAAAAATGAAATAATGGTATGGTTTGATGCCAATATCTTAGATAAGGTCATTTTTAACCTGTTATCGAATGCCCTCAAATTTACTCCTGATAATGGCCACATCCATATCAGGGTGCGGGCAGTTGAGGCTGAAGTTGAAATTTTGGTGGAAGATAACGGCGTTGGTATGACTGAAGATGAACTCAAAAACATCTTTGATCAGTTTTATCAGGCTGATTCAGGATATTCACGTGGCTCGGGATTAGGCTTATCGCTTTCAAAAGAACTGATCCAATTGCATAAAGGAACGATCAGTGTGCTCAGTAAAAAATGGGAAGGTACTACATTTACCATTAGTCTGCCAATGGGGAATAGACACCTTTCGGAACTGGAGCAAGACGGACGGCAAGAAAAAAGGACCCGTTTATACGATCAATTAAAAATTTATACCACAGATCTGGAACCTCAGCAAGCATTCCAGAAAGAAGAAGTATTCAACCCGTTAAAAGAACAATCGATCTTGATTATTGAAGACAATCAGGATCTGCAAAACTATCTTCGCGAAAAATTTGAATACAATTATGAGGTTTTTACTGCAGCAAACGTTATAAATGGTACCCACGAAGCTTACGAAAAAATTCCAGACCTGATTATTTCGGATGTAATCCTGCCAGATGGCTCGGGGACCGAACTGGCCAATAAGCTGAAAAACGATTTTCGTACCTCTCATATCCCCATTATCCTGTTAACGGCAAGAGGAAGTATCGAACAGCAGATCAACGGCATCCAAAGTATGGCCGATCTTTATCTCACCAAACCTTTTAATTTTGACTATTTAACCGCCAATGTAGAAAACCTGATCAGGAACCGCGGCATCTTAAAAGAACATTATACGAGCGATATCACCACTACGAGCGCCAAGAAAAGTACAGCAAGCCTGCTTGATAAAAAATTTATCAACGATTTTTCGGGAATTGTTGAACACAATCTCTCCAATGAAGATTTTAGCGTTGAAGACCTGTGTAAAGCCATAGGTATCTCCAGAATCCAGTTGTACAGGAAGGTTAAGGCATTACTGAACTGCAGCATTTCCGATTACATTTTAAACCGCCGGTTAAAAAAAGCCAAATACTATCTCGGAAATGAGGATTATTCCATCGCCGAAGTGAGTTATATGGTGGGTATTTCATCTGCAACGTATTTTTCTACCATTTTTAAAGCCAAATATGGTGTAACACCAAGTGAATTTAAGAAAACAAGATGAGGAGGATTGGGATAGATAATGTGAGATGGAAAATGGATGATGGAATCGCCTCTGCGTAAATCCACGACATCAGCGGAGACGCCAGGTGATTGGTTTTTCCCGCAGATTAAGGAGATATACGCAGATTGATGCTTTGGCTATGCCGTCAAATGCCGTGCGCTCTGCGCTATAACTTTGTGCCCTTGTGATAAAAAATGGCAATAGTCCGAAGTCGGAGGTCCGAAGTTCTGGAGCAAAAAAGATGGATGATGAAAAATAAAATAGCTTCTGTGTAAATCCGCGACATCAGCGGGAGACGCCAGGCGATTGGTTTTTCCCGCAGATTAAGAAGATATACGCAGATTGATGTTTTGACTATACCGCCAAAAGCCCTGCGCTCTGCGCGCTCCTCTGCGATTAAAAGCAATTTCTGCTTTAAAAGAATTTACTTATGTTTGGCGCAAACAATAGGTGCAATAAAACTTAATTGCAAACAATACCTTCTAATCATCAATCAGCTTTAATATTTTGCAAATCCATCAGCATCCACATCATAAAACAGCAACCGAACAATGGAACGCTTTTAAAAATGGCAATGCCGAAGCATTCGAATCCCTTTATCAAACATATTCTGCAGGTTTGTACAATTATGGATCGAAATTTACAAAAGACAAAGACCTGATTAAAGAATGTATACAGGATCTTTTTGTAAACCTCTGGATCAAAAGAACTTCAGTTGGAAAACCCGGGCATGTTAAAAATTATCTCTATAAATCATTCAGACATTCGATCTTCAAAAAAACTTTCCAGCTCAATAAAAACGAAAGTTACGAGGAAACGGAAAGTTATTCTTTCCAGGTAGTGCTAAATGTAGAAGAAGCACTTATCGATAACGAAAGGCAATTGCAGGTAAGCGAACAGCTTCAACAGGCCATTGCTAAACTTACCGCAAGGCAACGGGAAGCTATTTTCCTTAAGTTTTACGAACAACTTTCGTATGAAGAAATTGCCGAAGTAATGGGGATCAGCGTTAAGGCTGGTTACAAAATAATGGCCAGATCTTTAGATTACCTGCGAAACAATCTTTCTAAAGATGATTTATTATTGCTCTACCTGGTCTTACATTTAAAATTATTCAACTAACAATCAACACCTTACAAAATATTATATATTTTTATCGATTTGAATGGGGTAAAAAACTCAGGTAGCTGCTAATAGGATCAAAAGAAGAACAATGAAAAAACAGCTAAGCGATTATCAAGCTTATACTTTAGCAGATCTGATCAATGATGAAACCTTTATCCTTTGGGTGCTTCAGCCTGATGAAAATTCAAATGCTTATTGGCAGAACATTCAAAAAGCGCACCCTGCATTAAATCCATCAATTGCAAGTGCAAGGGAAATTGTATTGTCTATGCGTTTCGAAACCAATTCGCTTAGTGCACCAGAACAACAGCAACTTTGGCAAAACATTGCAGCGAAAACCGTTTCGATCAAAACAACAGGCAAAATCATCCCCATGTGGTACCGTTATGCTGCAGCAGCGGTTGTAGTTGGCATCTTGTGCTGTATCGGCATTATATATTCGGTTAACCAGAAAGTAAACATCCAAACGCCTTATGGCCAATTAAAAAATATCACTTTACCTGATGGATCGGTTGTAACCCTAAATGCCAACTCGAACATTAAGTATGATAAAAACTGGGATAAGGACGAAATCCGTGAGGTTTGGATATCAGGCGAGGCCTTTTTAAAAGTAAAGCACCTGCACCAAACCGGCAAAATACAAAACCACGAACGTTTTATTGTACATACAGGCGCGGTTAATGTAGAAGTTTTGGGTACATCATTTAATGTAAACGACAGAAGAGGCCGTACTGAGGTAGCCCTCCTGGATGGTAAAATCAGTTTAGGTTTAACTGCTGATTCAGCTAAACAGCTTATTTTGGCACCTGGCGATATTGCAGAGTATGCAAATGGTAAACTGATCAAAAAACCGATCAATGTGGTTGAATACGCCTCATGGAAAGACGGAAAACTCTATTTCCGTAATGTGCCTATGGCTAAGATATTCGACTATTTCGAAGATATTTATGGATATAAAGTGGTGGTAGATGATCCTGGAATTTTAGAAAAAAGATTATCGGGTGCTTTAAGTGCCAAAAACAGAGATGTACTTTTCAAAGCCATTGGCCTAACCTTGAACATCAATATTACGCCAAAAGAAGATTCACGCGAACTGGTAGTTACATCTAAATAAGGCAAGATCATGAAAAAGAACTTAAAAACCAGCCTTATTCTTTTGTTATGCCTTGCCTTTTTTAATCCATTAGCACGTGGTCAACAAACAAAACAGGAAGAAACACAAGCTTTAAACCAGGTACTCAGCAAACTCAGCACAGCATATAAAGTCAATTTTTTATATGAAGAAAGCCAGCTCAAAGAAAAACAGGTAATTTATAATGCCAGTAATTATGCGGGCAAGCCCCTAAAGCAGATTTTAGATGCCATTATTCTACCCCTTAATTTATCGTGGTATAAAGTGGATGATAAAAACTACTCCATTTTCCCCACGATTTCTAAAACCGCAACACCTTTAAAACCAAACACTGCCCCTATCAATGTAGATTCTCTTGCAAAGGATCAGGTAAACGGGCGATTGTTGGATGAACATGCCAAACCATTGGAATATAGCACAATAACCCTATTGGTGGCTGCCGATTCATCGCTTGTGATGAATGCGCTGACAGATCTTGACGGAAAATTCACTTTTCCATCGGTTAAGCCAGGCACTTATAAAATCAGGGTTTCCTCTGTTGGCTACAGCCCTTACACTACAAAACCCTTCACAGTTGGTGGCAACATACCGGTAACCATTGCCCCTATTGCCATGCAACCATCTGGCGAGAACTTAAAAGAAGTTAAAATTACAGCAAGCAAACCCTTGGTTGAGGCCAAAAGCGACAGGTTGATTTTCAATGTAGAAAACAGTGCCATGGCCGTTGGCAATTCACTACAGGTGTTAAAATCGGCACCTTTTGTTCGGATTTCTGCGGATAATACGGTGAGTTTGCAGGGAAAACGGACCATGATTTTGATCGATGGTAAACCTGTACCTGATGCGGCTTTAGAGAATATCTTACAAACCATGCCTGCGGGCAATATCCTAAAAATAGAACTCATTACACAACCCTCCGCAAAATACGATGCAGCTTTTGGGGCGGTGATCAATATCATCACCAAAAAAAGCCAGATCGAAGGTTTTACAGGAGATGTACGGGCGGATGGCTCGACGGGGAAATATGCGATCGGCAATGTAAATACATCGGCGACTTTTAAACGTAAAAATTTAACCATTTATGCCAACGGGGGTGCTACCAAAGGCGATAATGTTTTCGGCATCACTTCTGAGCGTTTTCAAGACCCAACCGATCCGCTTTATTATTTAACCAATAACTGGTCGCGGATCACACACAACAACCTTTATAATTTTCAGGCCAGTGCCGAGTTACAATTGGATAAAAACCAGAGTTTATCGCTTTTCGCAAATGGTGGCATATTCTATTTTAAGGGGCCATGGGCAACTACGAATGCATTCGGCCGGAAAAACATCGGTATCGATTCTGTGCTGCGCACGGATGCAGTTTTTAACCAGCATGCCAGTTCTTACACCTACAACTTTAATTACCATCTTTTGGCCGATTCGGGAAAGAATGAACTGGTTTTACTCGCCACATTTACCCCGTTTAAACGGAATCTCTTTCAAAATTTCCCTTCGGTACTTTACGATGGAGCTGGCAAAGTGATCAGAACACCTGCCTATTACCAAAACCGGAACAAAGCCGCCATTGATGTTTATATAGCCCAGGCCGATTATACCCACCAATTTAAAAAACAATGGAAATTGGAAACCGGATTTAAATTTCAATATACCAATTCCAACACCAGCGTAGAATACGAAGATACCCGCAACGGCCAACTGGAACCAAATGCCACATTTTCCAATCAGAGTAACCTCAGGGAATCGATCAGCTCGGTTTATGGAATACTCAGTAAAGACTGGAAAAACGACAAATTGCAGCTTGGTTTAAGGCTAGAACGCACTCAGGCTGATTTTGTTGACCATTTTAAGCAAAACTATAACAACATATTCCCAACTTTCCTTTATCAGCACAACTTTAACCAGAACAATAACATTTCACTTTCGTATAAACCCACCATTAACCGTGCACCTTATTACGAGTTGGTACCCTATACTGTTCTGCTTAATCAATATACCATTGAGCAGGGTAACCCTTCGCTTACGCCCCAATTTGATGATACATACTCCATAAATGCCAATATCCACAAGCTCAATCTTTCGTTAAGTTACACCAGAACAAAAGGCATGATCGGTTTATTCCCGTACAGACAGGATCTCGCTACAAAAGTGACTTATTATATGCGCCGGAACCTGGACCGGTCATCAGATATTTCTCTTTATGTATTTTATCCGATCAAAATTAACGATTGGTGGGAAACCCTAAACAGTGGCACGCCTGTAGGTTATAACCAGGCTGAAGGCCCTGTTTTAGGTGCAGATTACAAACTGGGTGCCTTCCACTCCGATTTTAAAAGTTCGCAGATCTTTAAAATCACGAAGAACCTGAAATTGCAGGTAGATGCCTATTACTGGACGGATTACGTACAGGATCTTTCGAAAAACAGTGGCTACAAAAATATAGACGCTTCCTTTTTACTTAATCTGTGGGAAGGAAAAGGACAACTGCGTTTAGGCGGAAACGAATTGATTTTTAAACGGAACGATTACCTCATCGAACGCAATTATGGCGCCTTTAATTCGTCAGAACGTATTACTAACGATAGCAAACGTGTTTTTGTGGGCTTCACCTATAAATTCGGCAAATCAAAAATTCAGAAATCAGACAATAAACTGGGTAATGAGGATGCGCTGAAGCGACTTTAAAACGGCTAAACGGGCATGAACAAGTACTGAATAATTAGAGTACCTTATTTTAGTTTTATTGTAAAAATGACTGGCATTAGGATGAAGTACCCACAGATTTACTTCGAACTTTGTTCGGATCCTACTGTCACAACTCCGTCTGAAAAGAAGTTGAGTTTTTAAATGCACTGCCCCCAAAAAGTAAGACACTTTATGGGGGCATTTTTAGGAGCAAAACTAATTATTCAGACGGTTCAATATGGATTAAGATATTACCAAGCTCGGGAATTGCTTTGTGAAGCGTATCCTGCAGTTTATGGGCCAGTTCGTGCCCGGCCCTCACCGAAAGGTCTCCATTTACGAGTGCATGTAGGTCTACATGGTATTTCATACCCGATTTCCGGATAAAACATTTTTCAGTACCGGCGATTCCCTGAACAGTAGCCGATACTTTTCGGATTTCGGCTATAATATCTTCATACAGATTTTCATCCATGATTTCGCCCAATGCAGGTCTGAAAATATGGTAACAGTTGTAAAGAATAAAACCGGCTGCAAACAGTGCCGACCAATCATCGGCAGCTTCATAGCCCTTGCCCATAAACAAGGCAATAGATATCCCGATAAAAGCAGCGACGGAGGTAATGGCATCACTTCTGTGGTGCCAGGCATCTGCTTTTAAAGATGAGCTATTGGTTTCTTTGCTACGCTTCATCACCAGTCTGAACGAAATCTCTTTCCAGATGATAATTGCCCCGAGTATAAATAAGGTAAAGGGCTTCGGAAGACCGTGCGGGGTTTTGATGTTCTGAATACTTTCGTAAGCAATTATAGTTGCTGAGGTAATCAGAAAGCCAACAACTAAAAAAGTAATCAAAGGTTCTGCCCTACCGTGCCCGTAAGGATGGTTTTCATCCGCAGGTCTATTCGAATATTTAATCCCGAACAGCACTAAACAGGAAGAAAAAATATCGGCGGTAGATTCGATGGCATCGGCAATTAAGGCATAAGAATTCCCAAAAATCCCAGCAGCACCTTTTATCAGCGCTAAGGAGGTATTTCCGATGATGCTAAAATAGGTTGCTTTTACTGCTACCTGTTCATTTGTTGTTGTCGCCATGTCAATATCTCGTGCTGCTAAATCTCGTTAATTTCGGGGACGTCAAAAGTAAGGAAATTATGGTTCAAAGCACACATGTTTATAAATATCTGATCATGAATCTTTGACGGGCACATCACTAAGAGATTTTGTCTGATTTTTACAATTACGGCGGCTATGTGAAGCTTAATTTTGTTTTTTAATCAATGAGATGATGAAGCAATTTACCGCTATCTGTACGATATTATTAGGTGCATACCTATCCCTACAGATACCTAAATCTTTAAAAAAGAAAGAAAACATGAAATTGAACGCAGGTTTTATTACACCAAAGCTAAAAGAAAGTAAGGCATTTTATAGCGAAGTACTTGGCTTTGGATTAACATTCGAAAATGACTTTTATATACTGATGTATAGCCCGAATGAGCAGGCAGAAATCAGTTTTTTGCTTCCCAACCATGCTTCACAACAGCCACTATTCCACAAAGCCTATACTGGTGAGGGCGCATACCTGACCTTAGAAGTGCCCGATGTGGATGCGTTTTATGAAAAGCTAAAAGAGAAAAAAGTAAACATCAGTTTTGCCATTAGAACGGAGCCCTGGGGAGACAGGCACTTCGCCATCGAAGATCCTAATGGTTTAGCGATCGATATTGTGAGTTATAAAAAACCGGATTAATTTTTACGACGTTAAATCGATATTTAAATTGTTAATTAAAACACCTCACCTGGATTTTTACCATAAAACCGTTTAAAATCTTTGATAAAATGGGCCTGGTCATAATAACCGGCCGTTGCAAAGTGAGTATTTGGAACAATGGCCTTCGTTTTTGGGCAGAATTGCAACATGTGCTGGAACCTGACAATGTTACTAAATACCTTTGGCGCTGCACCAATGTAAAAATTAAATAAGCGCTGAAGGTTTCTGGGACTGAAGCCGGTATCGAGATCTTTTTCTACCCTGATGTTTCCCGAGGCATTAAAAATCCTTTCGATGGCGAAGTGGAGCCTTGGGTCTTCGGTCTTTGGATCGATTTTTTGAAATAAACGCATCATACATTGATCAAACAGGGCTGCAATATCGATACCTGCCTTCCGCTGTTTAAATTCCGTACAAATTAACTGCGCAAACTGAGGGTAAATATCTTTTAGTGCTTCGGCTTTTCCGGTAAGTTCGGATGCATCTATATTAAACAAATGAGGAAACGCAGCTGGCCGAAACCTCAGGCCTGCATAACTAAAAAAATTACCAAGCTCAAAACTCACGAATCTTTCCGATAAGCCCATTACGGTACTGTCCTCCGGGTTCTGCAGATTATAAAACACATCAATGCAGCCATCGGCTACCACACCATAATCATAATGCTCAGCAAGCGGTACAGTACTTTCAAGCAGCCAGTAACAGAGGATATATTTTCCGAACAAAGGTGAAGGGAGGAACTCACGATAGGTTACATCTGGCACACCATGCATGGCCCAGGGCTGAAATGGCCTGTAAACCTGTTGAATGTTATGATTTAATTTCACTAGCAAAAAATTGACGCGTTAAACATGATGGCTATTAAGCAGTCCCATCATTTATCTATAATTCTATGGATCTGTAAATAAGACTCTGCGGCCTTTATCTGTAGGTACAATAAAACCGATAACAGGGATGTTTGTGCTTGTAGCTATATCTTGCCATTTGGACGGATAAATATAACATCTAATAATGGTTCGGGTAAATCAGTAGCAGGTATAAATTCAGTTTTTCTTTCTCCGGACAATATTTGATCTAGTGGGATAGTTAATGCTTTATTTTATAAGCTATTACTTCAAGTGATAAAAAAAATAACACGGCTAGTTATCGTGCAGATTATTCGGTCATTTCAGCTCCATTAAAAACATCATCTGGCAATAAGCATCTAATTATCATCTATATTTGAATAAGACTTTTAAAATTAAATCATGAATACACTGGTCATTTCAGGTGGTGGAAGCAAAGGTGCTTTCGCGGGCGGAGTAGCAGAATATCTGATCAATCATAGCCATAAAAACTATGATCTTTTTGTGGGAAGCTCTACAGGCAGCCTTCTTATACCCTTTTTGGCCATTGGCGAGGTAGAACGCATTAAAAAACTATATACAACGATTAAACAATCGGATATATTTACCGTTTGCCCATTTACGATCAAAACCAAAAACGGAAAGGTAAAACTCCGAATGAACCATCTGGGGATTATCATGCAGTTTATCAAACGACAGAAAACCCTCGGCGACAGCACCAATCTCCGAAATCTCATCAAAAAGAATTTTAAACGTAAAGATTTTGAGCAGATAAAAGAACTGAAGAAAGAAGTTGTGGTTACCGTTGCCAATTTAATTACACAGTTGATCGAATATAAATCATCAAATGATTGCAGTTATGAAGATTTTTGCGACTGGATGTGGGCTTCGTGTAATCTGGCCCCCTTGATGAGCCTCTGCAATAAGGATGGTAACGATTATGCCGATGGTGGATTTGGCAATCTTATACCCGTGCAAGAGGCTATTGTTAAAGGAGCAACTGAAATCGATACCATTGTTCTCCGGCAGGAAAAAGCTGTGTACAACAACCCTCCCTTGCAAAATGCGATTGAGGTATTTGCCCGCACCAGCGATTTTATGCTCAACCAAATCGCAAACGATGACCTGATCATCTCAAAACTGCAAACAGCAAGCAAAAACGTAAAAATCAATTTTTATTTCATAAACCGTGAACTGACCCCACATTCCTTCGTTTTTGATAAAAAGGAAATGAAAACCTGGTGGAAAGAAGGTTATGAACTGTTTAAAGATCAGGACTGTACCACTCAATTACTAGAGGTAAAACCGGATTCGGATATCCGTTAAATCGCTATCTGATTAAAAAAAGCCGTGATCCGCGGATAAAAACCTTTAATAGCGGTAAAAATATCAAATAAATTTAATGAATGGTTATTTCCTTCCCGTTTCAACACACGACACAATTAACACATTCATAACAATCATTTAACATTCAACACGATTTAAATCAGCTACTTATTCATTTATTTGAACTGAGCAGATAAGTGATCTGTACTACGAATACCCAAACTGATTTTATGCCGTCGTTCTGCACCATCATACCCTTTTTAGGGAACACCGACTTAAGTACCCCCCTTGCCCTTGTTTTTATTGTTTGCCTGCTTGCCGTAATTGGTTTCGAATTTGTAAACGGTTTCCACGATACGGCCAATGCGGTAGCTACGGTAATTTATACCAAGGCATTAAAACCTGTAATTGCCATCCCCTGGTCGGGATTTTGGAATTTCATGGGCGTATTTACAGGCGGCATTGCCGTAGCCATGGGCATCTTAAAACTGGTGCCCTTAGATGCACTAATGAATCTTCCCGTCGGTGTTGGGGCTGCTATGGTACTCGCTGTTTTACTGGCCTCCATTGCCTGGAATCTGGGCACCTGGTATCTGGGTATTCCCTGCTCGAGTTCGCATACTATGATTGGTGCCATGATTGGTGCTGGTTTAGCATTTACCTGGTATTATGGAGGTAAGGGCGTAAACTGGGGCAAGGCCGAAGAAATTGGCCTATCGTTAATTTTATCACCGATCATCGGCTTTGGATTGGCCATGCTCTTGATGTATTTCTTAAAACATGTAATTAAATATCATGCCCTTTTCCATATCCCACATGGAGAAAATGACAGACCTCCTTTATTGATCAGGGCTTTGCTTATTACTACCTGTACCTTGGTTAGCTTTTTTCACGGCAGTAACGACGGACAAAAAGGTGTGGGTTTATTGATGTTGATCCTGATCGCTTTTTTACCGGCAAAATTTGCAGTCAACCACCATATCCCTAACGGTAAGGTATTGTTCCAACTGAACCAAACCGAACAGGTGCTTCAAAAAACAGCAACACTTAACCACGGTAAAAGATTAGATATTGGCACTTTGATTACTAAAGTAGACAAAGCTAAATTTCATTTATCCCTCAAAAACGAAACTGATAAGAAAAATACCTATCTTTTCCGTAAGCAGATTGAAGAGGTAGTTGCTTCGGTAAAAACAATAAGAGAAGATAAAACTTTGGTTATTAGTGCAGCTGACGACCAGATACTTCATGATAATGCCACAGAGCTGTCGAAACTGGTAGAATTTGCACCGTTGTGGGTCATTTTATTGATTTCCATTTCACTCGGGCTGGGTACCATGATCGGCTGGAAACGCATAGCGGTTACCATAGGTGAAAAAATTGGAAATGAACATTTAAATTATGCCCAGGGCGCTACTTCCGAAATTGTTGCAGCCTCTACGATCGGATTGAGCACCGCTTTTGGTCTACCGGTGAGTACCACTCACGTATTATCGAGCGGTATAGCGGGTGCAATGGTGGCCTCGGGAGGCAGAAAAAACCTGAACAACAATACGCTTAAAAACATTGGTTTGGCCTGGGTGCTTACCCTACCGGTATCAATTGTATTGTCTATTTTGTTATTTATGCTTTTTCACCTGTTTATTTAAACAGTTTCAACTATTTCTTATTCTCTAAAAAAATGAAACAGATACTTGTAGCAACGGATTTTTCAAGAAGCGCTGGAAACGCTTTGGCCTATGCACTGGCGATGGCGAAAACACTGAAAATGGAAGTTGTGGCCATCCATGCCATCCATCCAACAGAGGGTATAAATAACAGCACCTATAATGCCATATTTATCGAATCGTACTATGGAAATAAAAGGGCAGCTTTGAAAGAATGGGCAGAAAACATCAGCAAAAGAGAAAATCTTACCGAGGTTAAACTCGAAACCATATGTGATGTAGGCTTTTTAAAAACCGTAATTACCAAACATACCGAAAGCAACCCTGTAGAATTGTTGGTAATGGGTATAACTGGTGCAACCGGGATTAGCGGAATTGTAGGGAGCAATGCCAGTATGGCGGTTACCAAAATGAGAATCCCCACCTTAATTGTGCCTTTGGAAAGCAGTTTCACCAATTTCCCGATCATTACATTGGCTACCGATTATGAAACGGTTTTATCGCCAAAAGATGTTACGGCACTGAACGAGCTGTTAAAAGCTTCGGGAACAAAAAAAATGCAGGTACTTTACGTTGCCGAAAAATCGGATGAAGTACATATTCAAACCGGCGAAAAAAGGATCAGAGAACTACTTCCAGATACGAAGATCGAATTTAATTACATGATGCACAATAGTGCCCCCAATGGCATTATGGACTTTATTAAAAGCAACCATACCGATATCCTTTGTTTAGTTAAACATCACCACAACATCATTTACCGCTTATTTACCAGCAGCACAGTTAACCAGGTGATGAACAAAACCGTAAAGGCAATATTGGTGCTGCACGAATAGTTTCTTTAGTCCAAAGCCGGTATTTTTATCGGAAGATGGAAAATGTAAGATGGATGATGGATTAAAATTTATGCAAATTTTAGCGGCGGAGGCAATGAACACCGAAAGTCTTGCCAGTTAGTCATCCTGAACGGAGTCGAAGGGCTTTTCATACTACCGGATAACGCCTCTGTTCTACTTCCTCACCTTCCTATAAAGTCTTGCTATTTTTTTCGCATCTTTTTTAAAGGTCTCCACATAATCTTCTATTTCTTTCCTTGATAAGGTTTCGATTTTAGCTTTAACTGCGTCTTTAAAACGACCTACAGCAAGGAGCTGATTTTTATGATCGCGAAATTTCACTTCAGGAAAAAGTTCTGTGATATGGCGTTTATTCCTTTCCCTGATTTCACTCAGTTTTGTAAAAGATTTTGACTTTGTATCGGCATTTAAATCTATAAGCGAATCATAATAATCATAATCGCCAATATAATTGATAACGCTTAAGGTAACAATGTTTGGATCCATATTCAATTTGTTTAAGCTAAATATAACAGTTTGTGTGCTCAATACACTATGCCCGACAAAAAATGTAAATCAACAAACAAATTTGAAAATGTTTATCACTTTTGAGCCATGACCAGCTAGCCCTGATCACATTTATTTCATAGCTTTAAGGCAATAAACCAGCAAAATAATTTAAACGGATATGGACAACACAGCATCTTTAAAAGATGGCGACCAATGCCTGGTTACGAGTGGAAGCCACAAAGGTAAATCGGGCAAAATAACTGACATACATGCCAGCAAAACTGGCCATATTACCATTACAGTAGTTCAAAGCGACACTACACGGTTCAAAACACTGATGAAAAACGTGGTATTGAAAGAAATTGAAAAATAAATTCGAATAACAATATGAAATTAGCAATGTCTATTATAGGATGGTCTGGTGTAGTGTTTTGTACACTTGGCTATCTTTTGTTGAGCATGAAATTCATCCGTGCAGACTCACTATCTTTCCAGGCACTTAACATACTGGGCGGCTTATGCCTTGCTGTAACTGCCTTAGATACACACGACCTGCCTAATGCAGCGGCAAATGTGCTTTGGATGTCGATCGGCTTATATGCCTTAAGCAGACAGTTTACTAAACGGGAACAGAAGCAGCCTTAACCGGCGATATGGAAAGTGCATCATAGGCCTTCTGTTTATAATAGGCCAAGCGTTCCGTATAGGCTTTTTTATCACTTTCCATCGAAAGATAAAAATAAGCTCCGTCAACCAGTACAAAGATAAAATCTGCAATGCCATGTGGATCTTCTACATGCGTTACACACCGCGCGTTGCATTGTTCAATCATCAGGGCAAGACCATTGCGCAAGGCATCCAGAATAAGTTTATACTTTAATTTGATCTTTTTTTCCCTAAAAGCCAGAGCATAAAAGGTATAGAACAAACCGTCATCAAAAAGCAGGTTCCACTTTTTGGAAAACAACATCTCTATGGTTTTCTGCAGATCATCCAAGGTTGCCTCACCCTTGTGTTTAACGGTATAGATCAATAGGTACCGATCGAGTATGTGGTCGATCAATTCGTAAGTTAATCCTTCTTTGGTTTCAAAATAATGAATAATAAGGCTTGGGTTAATATCCATCACCTTGGCAATCTTTGCGATAGACGTATTTTCGTAGCCCTCCTTTTTGGCTACCTGGTAAAATACTTTAATAATTTCCAGTCGTCTTGTTTCTTTTAGGCTTTTCCGTCCCATTCTGCAGTTAATTTAATTTGGCAAACTAATCAAAAGTAGCCGGATTCTGAAAATTTATTTTTATAAATAGATTGAATGAACGTTCAATTAATTTATTAATTTAGTTTTAACTTAACCTTAATATGATATGTTCAATTTAGCGCCGCTTAAAAGCACCTATCGTACAAATCAAACAACTGTATCATCTCAAATCAAACAATAATATCATCCCAAATCAAACAACTAATTCTTAAGTAACATGAAAAAAAAGCTACTATGGATCGTCAGCATGATGATCCTATCCGCTAGCGGCTTTGGTCAGGGAATCGCCATTAAGGGTACGGTTTCTGATGCAAAGACGGGGGAAACGCTTCCCGCGGTCAACATCACTGTAAAGGGAACAAATCTGCACGTCGCTACCAACGGTAGTGGTGTCTACATCATTAACAGTGCAAAGCCGGATGCCACTTTGATTGTTTCCTACATTGGCTACAAACAACAGGAAATTGCCGTGGCTGGCAGAACAAAAATCGATGTTTCCTTATCGCCTGACTATGCCAATCTCGACGAGGTAATGGTGGTTGGGTTCGGTACCAAGAAAAAAATCAATGTTGCCGGTGCCATTGATCAGATTTCGGGCAAGCAACTCGAATCAAGACCCGTAACCAATGTATTACAGGGTTTGCAGGGTATCAGTCCAGGCCTAAACATTACCTATGCCGGTGGTGCGCCGGGCAGTGTGCCCAATATCAACATCAGGGGTTATACTTCTATCAACGGAGGCTCTCCGTTAATCGTGATCGATGGTATTCCGGCAACCAGCAACGATGATATGCTGCGCTTAACACCTTCCGATATTACCTCTTTCACCGTATTGAGGGATGCGGCATCTGCAGCTATTTATGGTGCACGTGCGGCATTTGGCGTAATCCTGATTACAACCAAACAAGGCGTGGCCGGTAATAATGTAATAAGTTACAACACCTTCCAATCGTGGGCAAAACCCACTTTACTGCCTAAACCAGTAACAGATCCGTACATTTTCTCGAGGGTACTCGAAACTTCTACTGATAATACACCATGGGATTATGTAAACTATTCTGACGAGTATTACCGCTGGGCAAAAGAAAGATCAGATAATCCGTCCATAGCCGACACCCGCCTAAACCCGACAGATCCTACAAAATGGGCTTACATGGGGAGCAATGACTGGTATAATTACTTTTTCAATAATTCCAGTTTATCTAAAAGCCACACCCTTACTTTTTCTGGCGGGGCTACCGTAAACGAAAAACCTTTAACCTATTACCTTTCAGCAGATTACTCAAGGGATAATGGTTTAAACAAACTTACTGCCGATTATTGGGACCGTTATGGATTGAGATCAAAAGTGGGTTTTTCTCCACTTTCCTGGCTTAAAATTGATAACAACCTCAATATTTATGAAACCAAACGGGCACTCCCGAATGGAAACATTACCGACCTGTATTACCTGATGCCTACTGACGTGGCCAAAAATCCTGATGGAACCTGGGCAAATACCGCAGCTGGTAAACTGGCCGCAAAACTTGTTGATGGTGGCAACAACCTTCAGAATATGTTCGGTTTTCAGAACATTACCAGTGCAACAGCCTTGTTTTTAAAAGGCGATTTACAAGTCAATGGCGATGCATCTTTTAAACGCGAACTTTGGAAAACACATAACGACAGTAAAAAATATAAAATTGGTTATGGCCCTAATGATATCCGCGAAGAAGGCGGAAATGGCTCCGTAACTGAAAACAATGGTTATCTATACAATAACGCCTTTAACTTATATACCACTTACAAAAAAACTATCGGCGACCATTTTTTCAGCGCCATGGTAGGTTTTAACAGTGAAGATTACAGTTACTCAACTGTAAATGCAAGCAAAGATATGCTGATTTCTTCTTCGCTACCTTATCTGTCGCTTACCAGCGGTGTGGCAACGGCTAGTGCAGGTTATTCGGCTTATGCTACCAATAGCGCATTTTCGAGGTTAAACTACACTTACAAAAACAGGTATATTTTAGAGGCAACCGGGCGGTATGATGGTTCATCGCGTTTTCCGGTAGAAAAACGTTGGGGTTTCTTTCCTTCAGCCTCTGCAGCCTGGATAGTGAGCGGTGAAAATTTCTTTAAATCCTTATCGCCTGCGGTATCTACATTTAAACTCCGTACCTCTTATGGCGATCTCGGAAATCAAAACGTAGGTGATTTTGGTTATATCCAATCACTGGCCACTGGTACTTCTGGCTACTTAATTGGTGGTGCCGGACAAAACCAGATCATTACCGGAGCCCCGGGATTAAACGTAGATCCTCAAACGTATACCTGGGAAAGGGTATCCACTTTAAATATGGGTACTGATATCGGATTATTGAACGACAAGTTATCTTTCACATTTGATTATTATATCCGCGATACCAAAGGTATGCTTACTGCCGGACAGGAACTACCTGGTGTATTGGGTACTGCCGTTCCGCGTCAGAACTCGGCCGATCTTCGCACCAAAGGATGGGAGCTTTCGGTAACATACAGAGATAGATTTGATCTTGGCCCGAAACCTTTCAGCTTTGATGCCAAAATATTCCTGGCCGATTCTAAAGCTAAAATTACCAGGTTCAAAAATGATCAAAACCTATTTTCAAATTACCGTGAAGGACAAACCCTCGGAGAAATATGGGGGTTACAAAATGATGGAGTTTTCCGTAGCAAAGCAGAAATTGCCGCTTTAGATGAATCTGCACTTATTCCATGGGGTGCACTTTCTATTGTTGAAGGGTGGCCTAAATACGTAGATCTGGATGGAAATAAGAAAATAGAAACAGGACTGAGCTCGAACGACCCGAAGGATTTAAAAATTATCGGAAACAGCGCTGACCGTTATACCATTGGTGCCAACCTGAATATGGATTGGGCTGGGTTTGATCTTTCGGTTTTCCTACAAGGCGCATTAAAAAGAGATTTTTATCCTCACCACTATCTTTTCTGGGGCCCTTACCAACAGCCATACGCAAACGTTTATCCATGGAACCTTGATTTTTACCGTGGTGTTGCAGATTCGCCTGAGCAAAGGGCTAAACATTCGGCTTCATATATTGCTGCTGGCCTAGCCGATGCCAATACCGATTCGCAATACCCGGTATTACAATCGTGGCTTGCAGATGCCAATTATGGTTCAGGCTTAGACATTCCTCAAACCAAATATTTACTCAACGGCGCTTACCTAAGGATCAAAAATGTTTCGTTGGGCTATACCCTGCCGAGCAAATGGACCAAAAAGTTTAGTGTAACCCGCCTGCGTGTATTTGTTACCGGAGAAAACCTATATGAATTTTCTTCGATCAAAAAATTCATTGATCCGGAAGCAGTTAACCAGGGACCTAGTGCCTGGGCATATCCGTATCAGCGCAGATATGCGTTTGGCTTAAATCTAGATTTTTAATTTAAGGATCCATCACCTTCAAATCATTTGTAAATGAAAAAGTATATATATATCGTATTTATTGCAGCTGTGGCTATGTTCACAGCATGTAAAAAAGGCGGATTGGACCGTTTCCCGCAAACTTCCATCTCTCCTAACCTGTTCTTTAATACCGAAAGTGATCTTTCGCTTTATGTTAACGGACTCATTTCTCAACCAGACCGCAATACGTATCTCAACGATCAGAGTACAGATAATGTAGCCACCACTGCAGCAGTTGAAGTGAAAAATATCATGGCTGGTAATGCAAATGCACAGAACATTACCACGGGCTGGAGCTGGGGCAGATTAAGGAACATTAATTACTTTCTGGAAAATTATGGAAAAGCACAGGTTTCGGCCGCAGTTAAAAATCATTATGCCGGTTTAGCGCGGTATTACCGCGCCGAATTCTATCTGGATAAAGTAAAACGTTTCTCTGATGTACCCTGGTATTCGGGCACATTGGAACCTACTGATGAAGAACTGTACCGCCCACGTGATCCGCGTGCATTAATTGCAGATAGTATTATGGCGGATCTGGATTTCGCCTATAAAAACGTAAGGGAAAGTGTTCCGGTGGGTACTCCGGGAAAATGGGCGGTTGCTACCTTATATGCACGTGCAGCACTTTACGAAGGTACTTATCGTAAATACCATAACGAACTGAATCTAAGCAACTCTGCGAATACCTTTTTAGAAACCGCAGCAAGAGTTTCCGGTGAGATTATTGCTGCCAAAAAGTTTAGCATCTATAATACCGGAAAGCCTGAGCAGGATTATGGAGCATTATTCTCAAGTCAGGATTTAACAGGCAATGGCGAGGTTATTCTGGTCAACATTTTTGACATGAGTAAGAGCAAAAGCCAGAATGTGAATTCGACCGTATTCGGCGATTATGAGCAGGCGCCCGCTAAAGACCTCTTACAAACTTATTTAATGAAAGATGGAACCCGGTTTACCAATATTGCTGGCTATGCGCAAATGGGTTTTGTAGACGAATTTAAAAACCGTGACCCCAGGATGTCGCAAACGATGGTTTATCCGGGATGGATCAGGGTACCCGATCCTACACCATACATTCAGCGCTTGAACAAAAACTTTACGGGTTACCACCAGCTAAAAGGATATGTAAACAGCACGGATAATGCGATCTTAAACGGAGTAGATTTTCCGGTATACCGTTATGCTGAAGTATTGCTCACCTATGCAGAAGCACTTGCCGAATTGGGCACATTAACACAAGCTCAACTTGATCAATCGGTAAACCTGCTTCGCAAAAGAGTAGGTCTGCCCGATCTTAATCTTGCAACAGCGAATGTCAATCCCGATCCAGCTTTACAGTTACAATATGCTAATGTGACCAGTAATGTTGGTGTATTATTGGAAATCAGAAGAGAGCGCCGTGTTGAATTTGCTTTCGAAAATATGAGATTTGACGATCTGATGCGCTGGAAGGCAGGCAAACTGCTTACCAAAAGCCCCGAAGGCATGTACTTTGCCGGATTAGGCAAATACGACCTTACCGGTGATGGTGTTGATGATATCATTTTGATCGACAGAACGGCAACTATTCCTGGCGAAGACCAGAAAGAGAAGAATTCATTAGGGGTAAAACTTAATTATTATCGCGCAGGAACAATTGGAACCGATGCCACCGTTTATTTAAAAAACGGTAACTCCGGAGGCAATATCGTAACTGAAAGCGTGATCAGAAATTTTGAGGAACCAAAATTTTACTATCGCCCTATCCCTCAACAACAAGTAATCCTGAATCCTAAATTGAAACAAATTTTTGGCTGGTAATCATGACAGAAATAAAAAGAAGGTCTTTACTAAAGGCTATAGGACTCTCAGCAGGTGCCGCGTTTTCAGGTGTATTACCTGCATTGGCATCAGAAACACTTTTAGAAAAACCAAAAGATAAAAAACCCGTACTTATTGTGCCACATATTACCGATGTGCACATTAGGGCGGGTGAAAATGCACCTGAACGTTTTAAAGCTTGCTTAAAGCAAATCATTAGCGAACATAAGGTGGACTTTTTTCTAAACGGCGGCGATTCCATCAACGATGCTTCTTATGATAATGTAATCCGTGATCAGGTAACCGAACAATGGGGCATCTGGGATGACTGTATCAAAACAATTGATAAATACGAGATTCACAGCTGTATCGGCAACCACGATACCTGGTGGAAAGCACCTGAAAAAACCGATGAAATGTACGGAAAAAACTATGTGGTAAAACGGTTGAAAATTCCGAACCGCTATTATAGTTTCTCCAAAAAGAACTGGCATTTTATTATCCTGGATGGAAATAACAGTAAAATCTCGCTTGATGATGAGCAGTATAACTGGCTTGAGCAGGAATTAAAAAACCTGCCTGCCGGCACGCCTACCCTGCTCATGTCGCACTATCCAATCCTGGGCACAACCCAGGTATTGGTTGGTGGCGGACATTCGGACTGTAAAAAACTTAAGGATCTTTTCTACAAACACCGTGATAAGGTAAAAATCTGCTTGAGTGGACATAACCACCTTTCTGATCAAACGGTTTACAATGGCGTTCGATATTGCTGCAACGGAGCCATGAGTGGTTTTTGGTGGGGCAAGGGCGACGCGGAATCGGCTGGTCCAGGTTATTATTTCGAAACGCCACCAGGATACGCTATTCTCAAAATGTACGAAGATGGAACGGTAGAAAATGAATATTTCCCACATACTTTCTAATAAAAAGACAGAACCATGTTATTAAGAACAATTATTTTCGCCTGCTGTATTTCTTTATCTCAGTCGGTACTTGCTCAAAACAGAACCCCTAAAGTCGTATATGTAATCGCTGATGGTATCCCTGCTGATGTAATCGAAAAACTGGAGTTGCCTAATTTCAAAAAGATTGTCTCGGCAGGATCGTATTCGCGCATGCACGTAGGAGGTGATAAAGGGAGCTATAACGAAACGCCAACCATATCTGCAGTTGGTTACAATAGCCTGCTAACCGGCACCTGGGTAAATAAACATAACGTACCCGATAATGACATTAAGGTGCCCAATTACAACTATCAACATATTTTTAGGTTGTTTAAAAGCCAGTATCCTGAGAAAAAAACAGCAATTTTCTCCAGCTGGACAGATAATCGGACCAGGTTGCTTGGCGATGGCCTTTCTGAAACCGGAAATTTTAAACCCGATTATGTAGCAGATGGTTACGAATTAGATACGGCCCGCTTTAAACACGATAAGAACTCGGCATACATGCACCTTATCGATGAGGAAGTGGTTAAACAGGCTGTAAATACCATTCATGATCAAGCACCGGATCTTTCCTGGTTGTATCTGGAATATACTGATGATATGGGACACCGCTATGGAGATAGTCCTGAATTTTACAATGCCATTAACATGCTGGATAAACAGATGGGGCAAATCTGGGATGCGATTACTTACCGTCAGCAAAAGTTCAAGGAAGATTGGTTGATCGTCATCACAACGGATCACGGCCGCGATGAAAAAACCGGTCGCGGACATGGAGGCCAATCCGACCGGCAACGATCAACCTGGATGGTGAGCAATTATAAAGATCTGAATACTTACGCTCAATACTTTGATATTGGTGTGGTAGATATTATGCCTTCAATTGCACGTTTTCTTCATGTAAAATTGCCCAAAAGTGTTGTTCAGGAAATTGACGGTACGCCCTTTACAGGCCCGGTATCGATAGCTGGACTAAAAACAAATTATGTGCAGAACCATCTCGACATTAGCTGGAAGGCATTGGAAAAGAAAGGAAAGGTAAAGATTTGGTTAGCCACAACCAATGCATTTAAAAATGGTGGAAAAGATGACTACCATTTATTGGCTGAGATCGATGTTAACCAGCAACATTATTTTGCCGATCTTAAAGATTATCCCTCGCCTTTTTACAAACTCATACTTGAAGCACCAAACAATATGCTAAACAAGTGGATAAACATTAAATGATAAAGTTTAAAACAGAAAAGTCCAAGGGCTGGATTAGCATTGGACTTTTCTGTTTATCCCAAGAAAAATTAATTTAAACTTAAGGCGGCAACTTCAGTGCAGCTGTTTAATCAGTGCTAGGCAAGCTGGTTTAATTTTGTTCAATTTCCTTCAAGCTGTTCATTTTCTTATAGGCCAGGAAGCCTTTAATATCTTCAAAGTGTTCACGAACACGTTTATTACCAAACTCAAATACCTTATCAGCCAGCCCATCCAGGAAATCCCGATCATGGGATACCAAAATCAAAGTACCATCAAAATCTTTCAGGGCATCTTTAATAATGTCTTTGGTCTTCATATCCAAATGGTTGGTCGGCTCATCCAGGATCAACACATTTACGGGTTCTAAAAGCAATTTAATCATTGCCAAACGTGTTTTTTCTCCGCCCGAAAGCACTTTAACCTTTTTGGTGGTATCATCGCCACTGAACATAAAGGCACCCAAAAGATCTTTAATTTTTATGGTTCCATCTGTTAATGGAATCTGGTCGATGGTTTCGAATACGGTTAAACTTTCATCAAGCAAAGCAGCCTGATTTTGGGCAAAGTACCCAATTTTAGCATTGTGCCCAACTTTTAAACCACCTTCAAAATCAATTTCACCCATAATGGCTTTGATCATTGTCGACTTACCCTCACCGTTTTTACCAACGAAAGCTACTTTTTCTCCCCTTTCGATCACCATGGATGCTTTTTCGAAAACCACATGATCGCCATAGGTTTTGGTCAATTCTTCTACCATTACCGGATACTGACCAGAACGTGGCGATGGTGGAAATTTTAAGCGCAATGCCGATGTATCTACCTCATCGATCTCAATTACCTCAAGTTTCTCGAGCATTTTTACACGCGATTGTACCTGCAGGGTTTTGGAGTAGGTTCCCCTAAAACGGTCGATAAATTCCTGGTTATCGGCAATAAAACGTTGCTGCTCTTCGTAAGCTTTTAATTGATGGATACGGCGATCGGCACGTAGTTGGAGATAGTGTGTATATTTAGCCTTATAATCATATATCCTGCCCATGGTAACCTCAATGGTGCGGTTGGTGATGTTATCTACAAAGGTACGGTCGTGGGAAATAACCATCACTGCCTTGGCCGAATTGATCAGGAAATCTTCCAGCCACTGAATACTTTCGATATCCATATGGTTGGTAGGCTCATCCAGTAAGATGAGATCGGGTTTCTTTAATAAAATCTTCGCCAACTCGATACGCATGCGCCAGCCACCCGAAAATTCAGAAGTTTGGCGGGTAAAGTCCTTACGCTCGAATCCCAAACCCTTCAACACTTTTTCTACTTCCGCATCGTAATTGGTTTCTTCGATCGAATAAAATGTCTCGCTCAGTTCAGATACCCGCTCGATGAGTTTCATGTAATCGTCACTTTCGTAATCGGTACGGATGGTCAGCTGCTCATTCAGTTCGTCGAGCTCCTTTTGCATCTGGTTTACCTCCGCAAAAGCTTTCATCGTTTCTTCAAAAACAGTAAGTTTATCCTGAATTAATAAATGCTGTGGTAAATAGGCAATTACAGCATCTTTCGGTCCGGTTACATTACCAGAAGTAGGTTTGGCTACATCAGCTATGATTTTTAACATGGTTGATTTACCTGCACCATTTTTACCCATCAGCGCGATTTTATCGTTCTCGTTGATGGAAAAGGTTACGTCGCTAAAAAGGGTTGTTCCGCCAAATGAAACGGAGATGTTATTTACATTGATCACGGTTGGGGTATTAAATTAGCGGCAAAGATAAAATAAAGCGCGTAAATAATAGCCAGAGCATGAGCAAATAGAAATAAAAAAGCCTCCAGGAATGATCCTGAAGGCTAAAATCATTATTTAGCGAAATAATTACGGAGTTCCCCGCTGTTTTCGCCATAGTTCCAACGAACCTGATCTGCTTTTCCATCACCATTGATATCAGAAAAGTAAAATACTGTATTTTCGCTTTGTGATGTTCCGCGGAGCGAATAAACCGGACCATCGAATCCTGAGGTTGTGGAATAATACACTTTAATCTTACCTAAATAATTGCTTGGGTTCCAATAAATTTTATCTGCCCTGCCATCGCCATTTACATCAGCAAAATAAAACCTGGTACTATCCGAAACGCTTGTTGCACCACTATCGCTAAATGTTGCCGAAGCAGTAAAGGTACCATCACCATCCGAAAGATAAACCATTGGTTTTCCTGAATTTAAACCCGGATGCCAAAGTATTTTATCAGCTCTGCCATCGCCGTTTACATCCTGATAATAAAAAGTAGTGCCGCCCGTGGTACTGGCGCCTTCGCTACCCGCCACAACAGTACCGCTAAAGTTTCCGTTTGAGGTAGCGAGATAAACACGGGTACGGCCCGAATCGAAAGTTGCGTTCCAGTAAATTTTATCCGCTTTTCCATCTCCGTTTACATCAGCGAAATGATATACTGTTGTACTACCGGCACTGGTTCCTTCCGGATTTTCTATCGCGGTTGTACTGAAATTTCCATTTGTAGTAGCCAAAAACACCCGTGTGCGACCAGAATTTGTTGTAGGGTCCCAAAGGATTTCATCTGCTTTTCCATCACCGTTTACATCAGCATAATGATAACGGGTGGTAGCCAGGGTTGATGCTCCTGCCGCATGTTTAACCGCAGGCGAAATGAAAGTACCGTTCCCGCTCGAAAGAAAAACCTGTGGTTTGCCATCATCAAAATTAGGTCTCCAGTAAATTTTATCTTTTTTCCCATCACCATTTACATCCGCAAAATAAAAATTTGTCGCAGCTGAAGCACTTAAGCCATTGGCATCAACATGTGCGCCTCCAAATACTGAAGGCAGGTAGCTTGCCATTACCGGCCAATGATCTGAAGGCCAGAAACCACCATAACTGGTTTTGATGATTTTTGAACTGGTATAAGCCATGTTACGATCGCTCATCATCCAATCGAGTTTATTCGTTCCCGTAGCGGTCCAGCCGTGGAAAGTAGGTTCTCCATCGCTATCGCCCAAGGCATCTACCACATCCAGGCCGCTTTTTAAGATTCCGATTTCCGTAGTTCCCGGAATGGCATTAAAATCACCAAAAACAATTAATGGAAGGTTTTGAGTGTTTTTTTGATTGATTCCAGCCACCCATGCATTTGCATTATCAATCCGTACAGCCTGCGAATCGAACTGCCAGTGGCTGTTGCTAACAAAATATTGTTTTGAATCTGTTTTATCTGTCAATACCACCCAGGTTGAAGTATTGGTTGGACCGATATCCAGCGTACCGCTGCTGTTCAGCGTAAAACGGCTGTTCTTAAAGAAAATAGCTTTGGGTGTACCTGTAATGGCGGTATCATAATATTCGCCATAACCTAAAGTTGTCATTTGCCCTCGAAACCAGGTTTCGAAACTGTTATCAGAAAATTCCTGCAGACCGAATACATCGGGGTTATTATCTACAATAATCTGCCGGATGTTATTTTGTCTTTGTGTAATGCTTTGTGGATCGCCAGGATCGTTATGCCTTACATTAAAAGATAAAACCTTGATCTCGGTCTGACCTGCTAATAAGCTTGCATTGGCATCGGCAAGCGAGGCAGGTTTTGCACTAAACGTTTTGTCGATTTCTGCCAATTGTGGGTCCTTGCAAGCTGTAAAAACGGATCCCGAAAGGAATAAACCCAATGCCAGAGGCTTTAGGCGACCTAGATTTTTAAATCTATTGGCCGTTAACTGATTTTTTTTCATGGTGGATTGTTGAGAATGAATTGTTTTTATGGTTCGTGATGAATAGGTTTTCTTTTTACTTAGACTGAAGGAGCAGCAACCTTGCTCCTGGAAGGATATTCACCAGGTCGGCTACAGTTCCTTCGCCAACATTGATCACCGAATTATCCTGCAGGTAAATTTTGCCCGACCGAAGCACCGCAATAGCCGTTTTGCCACCTTTTTTATAATTCCCGGGAAGGGGAATATCGCCGGGCTTCCCAAAAAATACAGGGGTATTAAATCCGATCAGCCATTCTCCTGTTGAGGGACGGAATACGGCCATATCGGCTTTCCCATCGCCGTCGTAATCGGCGGGTACAGGGATATCGCCAGGTATATGTTTTACCTGTAAAGGGATATTACCCAGGCTCGTTTGCCACATCGAATTGTCTTTACGGAAAAAACCAACATCCAGTATACCATCGCCATCATAATCGGCCGGAACAGGAACACCATTTTTATGTCCAAATTTGATACTGTCAAGTCCATCGAAATACCAGGTGAGTGTTGATGGACGGTAAACCGCAACATCGGCAAAACCATCGCCATCCCAATCGCCACAAACCGGAACATCGCCCGCCTGCCCAAGTGCAACTTCTTTTCCGCCCTGGATATGGAATTTACCTTCTGAAGGTCTGAATACGGCCATTTCAGTTTTGCCATCGCCGTTGTAATCAGCAGGAGCTGCAACATCGCCAGTTTTACCGAACGTTACATCAGGCTGACCAGCCACTTTCCATATGCCGTTCGAAAAGATTGAAATTTCACTAATGCCATCATTGTTATAATCCTGATACCTGGCTACTGTAGTATGGTGAAACCAGGGAAGTGTGAATTTGCTATCTGCATCTGTTTCTTCTTCGCCTGTTACCGGAGAAAAAGTACGCACGCTGATCAGGTCTTTTGATTTAGAAAATTTCATCAAACGCATCAGGCCATGCCCACCCTCTGGACGGCTCTGATAATCAGACAACAAAGATTTAATTACATTACCCGCATAACCATCCTGGCGGTAACCTTCGCCATTATCGCCTACATGGCCGGATAAGGTCATAAATACGTTCGGGTAGCTTTTTAGCCTGTCGAAAACCCGCTGCCCCTGTTTTGAGAATTTAGGAAATCCCTTTTCATTAGTGCCCGTTTTCTTGTTAAAATGAATGATGGAATGGCTCACTAAAATGGCTTTACGATCGCTGAATTTTTCTAGAACCGCGCTGGCCCATTTGTTCATGCCTTCGATATCTTCATCATACGAATCGTACTCTAAAAAGATGGTAATGAACCTGTAACCTCCGGCTTCGAAAAGATCAAAGTGGCTATCGTTATCATTTTTATAATGCCCTCCGTACCATTTCTTATCCTTAAAATGGGCCAGGCCGAAGTATTTATTGTATTGATCGGTTTTACCGCTCAAAGGGTACTGGCTTTTGGTTTGATCATGATTGCCCACCGCCATGCCATAAGGAATGCCCTGCGGATAACCCGTCTGAGGTTTTTCGAGCTTGTACATGGAGTTTGATGCATTTACCCATTGCTCCGGAAACATTTCTCCGTTATCGGAAATATCACCCAGATGGATCACATATTTAATATTTTCCTTTGCAGCATTTTTTACGATCCAATCAGTCTGTGCCGTAAACATTTCCTTTTTCCCACCATTTTTTTCCGAAGTATAATATTGGGTATCAGGTAGCACTACAATGGCAAATTCATCATCGGCCAAACGTTCTTCCTGATTAGGGATTAGCGTGGCGCTGGTACTGAGCAATAATTGCGCACTGAGAAAAACACAAAAGCTTTTCTTTAAAAGATTTTTGTTCAAAGTCATTATTGATTAAAATTTATTTGAGTCTGTTGAAAACGTGATTAAACTATTCTTAAGCTGCACGGGTCATGATTTAACCACAGATGAAAAACCTGCCCTGCCGTTCAGGTGGGGATGCACACAGATATTTAATACTTGTTTATCTGTGTGCATCTGTGGGTAAAAACTATCTTAACTTTATCCTAACGCTTAAAAGTAGCCTGGGTTTTGAATCACTTTCGGGTTTAAGCCCACTTCGTTCTGCGGAATCGGGAACACCAGATGGTGATTATCGATCACATAGGCATCCGAAGAAAGATATGGAAGCTGCTGCCTGATTTTAACGCCAAAAGCATTAATTACATTAAGGGCCTTTCCTGTTCTTAATAAATCTGTCCAACGGCTGTTTTCAAAAGCCAGTTCCACACGGCGTTCGTGCAAAATGATGGTTTTAAGTTCGGTTTGATCAGCTGTAACGATATCAGCAAGTCCGGCTCTTTTTCTCACCCTATTTAATGGTGCCAGTGCAAGTGCCGATTTTCCCTGTTCGTTTAGCGCTTCGGCCAATAACAATAAAGCATCTGAGAAACGGTAGATTGGGAAATCATCACTCGATCCGGTGGTGGCCACTAAAGGCGAATGCAAATACTTTTTAATATAAGGCACACCGATCTTTCCGGTGGCCGGTACATAATTGATGATGCTTTTCGCTGCCGAATACACAAAATAACTGCTGGCATCGTAGGTACCTTCGGCGATGCCGATAGAAGCATCAAGGCGTTTATCGTTGGGTTCAAAATCCGCAATCAAATCGCTGCTAGGGGTATTCCAACCGCCTGTGCTGGTATTATCAATCGCAATTCCGGTGAGTATTCTGGTATCCTTACTACGTGGTATAAAGTGGAAAGAAAGCACATTAGGGGTAGAACCCGTAATGGAACCACCTAAAAACTGAATCTCAAAGATGGATTCTTTTCCATTTTTGTTCGTTGGTAAAAAGGCATCGCCGTAATTGGCATTCAGATCATAGCCCATGGTGAGCAGGCTGTTTAATACCGTTTCGGCTTCAGCCCATTTTTTCTGAACGGCATATACATTGGCCAACAACATGGCCGCCGAACCTTTCGTGGCCTCTCCTGTTTGCGGAAATTTTGCAGGTGCAGCAAGCTCGTTCATGGCATCCTTTGCATCGGCCACAATCTGTGCATAAACCTCGGCTTCTGTAGCACGTGGTTTAAAAGCATCTTCAGCAGTTTTAACTTCGGCTATGGATAGTGGAACACCGCCATATAAACGCACCAGTTTGAAATAATTCAGCGCCCTTAAAAATTTGGCCTGACCATCTAAATTTGCTTTTACAGCCTCATCTAAATCAGAACCTTTTAACCTTTCGATAATGATATTGCAACGCGAAATGCCCGTATAACTGTGCTGCCAGGTTGCCGAAACATAAGCATTGGTAGAGGTATTGGTAAAATCTGAAATATTCTCGCGTTCTACGTATGCTGTTCCCCTATTGCCCGGAATAGGTTGATAAACCGTATTATCAGAATGCATTTCGGAAGTGAAATAATCATTGATGAGCACATCCCTTAGTGGTGCATAAGCTGCAACCACAGCCGATCGGAACTGTTGCTCCGTTTTATAAAATACCCCATCGGTATACGAATCTTCCGGATTGAGTTCGATGAAATCCTTTTTACATGCGCTTAGGCCAATGGTTAACAGTACAATGGCTATATATATCTTTTTCATTTTGTTACGCTTTAATGGTTATCTGAATGTAGTAGAGATGCCTAGTGAAAATGTTCTCGGAATTGGATAGGCATTTTCGTCAATACCAACGCCTAACGTTGGGTCTGATCCGCCTACATTGATTTCAGGGTTCATGCCCGAATAACCGGTAATTACAAAGGCCTGCTGAACCGAAGCAAATACCCGGAGGTTTTTAAGCATCAGGTTTTTTACCGGAACGGTATAACCCAGCGAGATATTTTTAGCCGCCAGATAAGACCCGTTTTCTATCCACTGTGAGTTTACCGAACGGCCAATACCGGTAGTACCCGATTTGGTTCTTGGATAAATCCCCGATCCCGGGTTTTCAGGCGAGCGCCATCTGTCTGCCGCTGCTGCCAATAATACCCTCGAACCATCCATGTTGGTTTGATAAGCCCATTTGGCTGCGTTTAAAATTTTACCCCCAACAGAAAAAGTCATATCGATGGTAAGATCGAAGTTTTTGTATTTAAAATTGTTTACCATCCCACCTGTAAATGTTGGTGTCGGGTCACCGATAAAAGTACGGTCGTTCACATCATCAATTACACCATCGCCATTAATATCCTTCACCTTGATGGTACCAATATCAGAACTTCCGTTAGGTTTTGCAGGTGTACTTAAGTATTTGGCAGAATTGGCCAAATCAGCTGCATCTTTGTATAAACCATCGAAAACAAAACCATAAAACTCACCCAAATGGTGGCCCACCTGCTGGCGGAAATAATCAGAACTTACTGTAATGTTTCTTCGGATATAACCCGGATCAACCAGATTGGTGATCAAATTGCGATCGAAAGAAAGACTTAGGTTGGTATTCCATTTAAAGCTACCTGTTAAGTTTTTCGAACTAACTGAAAACTCATGCCCCCACATTTTTAGTTCGCCCACATTGAATATGATCTGCGAAAAACCAGATGATGTTGGTATGGCACGCTGCTGGATCAATCCGTCGGTAAGCTTTCTGTAATAATCGTAAGTAAAGGTAATCCTGTTATTCAACAGCCCTATTTCGAAGCCCAGATCCAACTGTTTATTACGCTCCCATCTCAGCTCCTGGTTAGGCAAACGGTTAATGGTCTGCCCCTGGGTAATGGTGTTGTTAAAATTGTAATAGTAGGTACCAATAGTGGCCTGCGAATCGTAATTGCCTGCGAAAAAGTTATTTCCGGTGATGCCATAACTTGCACGTAGCTTTAAGAAACTGATGTCTTTTAGATTTTTCATAAAGGCTTCATCACTCACAACCCATCCGGCAGACAACGAAGGGAAACTGCCCCATTGTTTATTAATACCAAACTTCGAAGATCCATCTCTCCTCACTGCAGCGGATAAAAGATATCTGCCTTTGTAGGCATAGTTAATGCGGGCAATTGCCGATAACAAGGAATAAGAACCCGCGCCACTGCCACCGGTTATGCTGGTAGCCGCATTTAAATATTCGATATCATCGCTCGCAAAGCCCAATCCGGTTAAGTTATTGCTATAGGTATTAAACTCCTGTGCCGAATAACCAATCAAGGCATCAATGCTATGGTCTTTTCCAAAGGTTTTCGTATAGGCCAGGTTTCCTTCGGCTGTCCACGAACCGTTATCAACTGATGAGCTGGTTCCGGTAGTTTGTCCCTGCGTACCCGTTACCAATCCGCCCTGAAAATATTTGCGCATTTCGGCACCTTTATCTACCCCTAGATTGGTTTTCACGCTTAATCCAGGTAAAAATTCGTAGTTCAGGTAGGCGTTACCCAGAATACGCGTGGTACTGTAATCATCATTGGTGAGCATATAAGTGGCCAGCGGATTAATGTAGGCCACCATGCCCGGAGAGGCCACGCTTCTGGCGTAAGTCCCGTCGGGATTATAAGGTGATGCCAATGGACTGGCCTCAAAAAACCTTTCGAAATAGCCACCTACCCCATCACTGGTTAGCCTGTTGTTATGGTCCATTCTATAACTTGGCGCCAGGTTAAAGCCTACTTTTAGCTTGTTGTTAGCAGAGGTAAAATCCTGGTTAAACCTGACCGAAAACAACTTGGTTCCGTTATTGATCACAACGCCTTGCTGTTCCTGATAACCCGCAATAACAGTAGACGAGGAATGCCCGCGTGCCGATTGAATGGTTAAATCGTAACTTTGAATGGGTGCTGAGCGGGTAAGCAGATCGAACCAGTTGGTGCCATCGCCATATTGTTCGGGATGATCATAAGCGGCATGGTAATCGGCCGCGATGGTGTAACCTGGCTCATACTTCAAGCCGTCTTCTCCACGCTCTTTCATAAATGTGGCAAATTCTCTTGCCGTCATCATTTTAGGCAGTTTTCCAGTCGGTATTTTCTGGATACCGTAATACGTAGAGAAATCTATTTTCGAATCGCCAGGTTTTGCATGTTTGGTGGTGATTAATACCACACCATTGGCTGCCCTTGATCCATAAAGTGCCGTTGCCGAAGCATCCTTTAAAAAGCTAAAGCTTTCTATCTCCGCAGGATTGATATTGTTGATACTTCCGGTTATCGGTGTACCATCAATTACAAACAAGGGCTGGTTGCTCGAGTAAAAAGAAGCTGCACCACGGATAATAAAACCCATACCCCTACCTGGTTGTCCGCTGGTTTGCGCAATCTGTACCCCGGCCACTTTTCCCTGCAGCTGCTGGGCAAATTGCCCAACCGGCATATCCTGAAGCTGACTTGCATCGATGGTGGCAATAGATCCTGTAACATCTTTCATCCGTTGTTTTCCATAACTTACCACGACTTCCGAAAGCTGGTTATCGCTAGGTTTCATCGAAAAGCTTAAAGTAGTTGTCTTTCCTTCCCTAACACTAACGTTATTCATTTTTTGAGCAAGAAAGGAGATATAAGAAACTTCAATGCTATAGTTTCCTGGCTTTAGCGAAATGCTGTAGTTTCCATCAGGATCACTTTGAACGGTCTGCCCAGTTTCCATTACTTTAACTGTAGCACCGGGTAGCGGACCTCCTTTTTCGTCGGTAATTCGACCTGCTATATTGCCCGGCTGTTGTGGAACAGGCTTTTGGGCGATTACCACATATCCTTCTACTATTTTATATTCGAGATTAGTGCCGCCAAGTACCTTTTCAATCAGGTATTTTACGGTTTTGGTCTGTTCACCCAGCGTAATTTCCGTTTTAAGGCCGCTGAGTAGTTTTTCTGGAAGTACGAATTTAATACCACTTTTCTCCTGAATACCCAGCAGACTCGTTTTCACACTCGAATGGTCTAAATTAATATGAATTACCTGATCGAGGTTCTGACTATGAACACTCCCGGCCAAAAGCACGCCGATAAAGGTAAGCTGTGTGATTAAAAGCATAAATGAACACCTCATCATAAACTTAATTGTAGGATGTAATCCTTTTTGCATAAATTTGTATATTAATGGTTTGCCCGGCGATAAGCCGGAATAATTATTGATTTTTTCTTCATTTAAACCGCTCTGTCGTCGAAAAGCAAGCGGTTATAATGTGATAAAAAGACTACTTCCCCTCCTTAGGGTTGGGGAAGTTTGTTAATGTCAGTCCATTGTTTTCCTTTCTTATTTTTTGAATGTTAACGGATAATGATTTCGTTATTTTTAATTTGGTAATGGAATTTCCCCGCAGCAGCGAGTACATTCAATAGTTTGTTTACCGATACTGTCGCATCGATAGTCAATGTCATACGGTCATACGATTTGCTTTGGCTTTTGAAACTGATTTTAACATTATACCAACGCTCCAGCGTTTCGCAGATTTCGAGCAGTGATGAATTGTGGAAGGCCAGCTGTGAAGTTTTAAAACCCGTAACATCGGCTATGGCTACATCTTGGGTACTGGCTTTCCCCTCGAAATAAACCACCTTTTGTCCGGGGATGAGGATGGCCAGCGATTGTATCATATTTGCTTTTACCTCATCTACACGAACCTTTCCGGTGGCGACCTCTACACTAAGCGGCTTATTTTTAAAAGCTTTAATTTTAAAGGAAGTACCCAGCACCTGAGTCCTTACCGTTCCGGTATGGATGATAAATGGTTTTTTGGGATTTTTGGTCACTTCGAAAAAAGCTTCTCCGTACAGGGAAATTTCTCTCTTATCCCCCAAAAAGCGTTCAGGATACCGTAACCTGCTGCCCGCGGCAAGGTATACCACACTACTATCGGATAACATAATTTTAGAGCGCTGGCCGTTGGGATTACTGCGCTCGATATAGGCCAAAACCTGTTGTTGTGGTTTACTGAAATGCAAGATCAGATAAACACTCAGTGTAGCAATAACTAAAGCCGTCCAAATGGCTGCATATTTAAAACTAAATCCTTTTTTAACTGACTGTGTTTCTTCATTTTCAGCCGCAATCCGCTGGTTGATTGCATTCCGCCATTCTGCCTGTTTGATATGTGGCCTATCATTTTCTTCGAATATAGCCCAGTCTTTAGTTTGGTTAGCCGACAGGATTTCGTTTAATACCGCTTCAGATCCCGGATTTTTCAGGAATAAACGAACCACTTCTTCTTCCTTTGGGGAACACCCACCACGGAGAAATTTTTCTATCAATGCTTGATCAACCGGTTTCGGCATGTTTGTTTGGTACGGCACAAATGGAGCGCCTATCTAACAAGGGACAAAAAAGCTATTGAGGGGCTAACGAATTTTTTAATAAAAACACATCACACTGATTTACAGCCAAATAATTTTAAAATCTTTTATAAAAGATAGGTTGATTAACGCGTAAACAGTAAAAAGGCGATCATTAAGGCCGCATCCT